>BNJU01001319.1_pt1 | contig 168538 bp, 157 predicted proteins | sample 8539281 | NCBI WGS metagenome assembly BNJU01 (sample SAMD00202456, study PRJDB9452) | human saliva metagenome | isolation source: human saliva | place: Japan | reverse complement strand
CATTATTAGAACCCCAAAGATTTATTTTGTTACTTGAGAAACATAGATTGGTTTTGTTCACGCCCAACATTTGTTGTCCATCATCGCCGCCAGAATATTGGTCTGAAACCCGAAACGAGTCAGCAGTGCGGCGAAGAACACGGACGCCGTTTCAGAGCTACGAACAATAAACGACATACCACAGTACGCGATCTCGAAGGTCACATCGTCCCACGATTACTGGCTTGCAACGAGGCGCATGACCCAAACAAGACACCACTACACATATCATGCACCACGATGATGACAGCTGGCGCCCCAACGGAGTGACATTGAGCCTGCAGCTGACAATCAGAGGCGTGACAACAGGCAGAACACGCGTAGCCATCACACCACGACGTAACAGGCGGGCAGCCTCAGGCCGTCCATCAACGATGGTGACGGCGAAGCCCGTCGATGCGTGGTGGTGCCGGGTGCTTGTAAACATCCTGTTCAACCTGACGGCACGGCAGACGCGCTTGCCTGGTGCGATCCATTGCACCGCCTCGCAAAACATCACGATGGCGTTCATCACACGCTGGCAGCAGCAGCAGCGACGCGCTCACACAACGTTTGAACGAGCATTGATGCCGCCCGGAAAGAATAATATCGAAATGAGCGACGGAACACAGCCGATCGTCAAAGGTGAAAGCGAATATCGAAATATAATCATCTTTACCGCAGCCACATCAACAGTTCCAACGAAAACAAAGCCAGCCCAGACGCCACGCTTTACAATACGCTGGCGCTTACCACCAAAAGCATAGCCACACAGCACAGCGATAACAATACTGTATTCTTTAATATCAAGAGATCAAAATACCTGTGGCCCCATCAAAGAAGACAGTGCGATACAGCATCAGGTCGTTATTTACGTTCAAAACGCAGTAAATGTCGAAAGAGGGTCGCAGTGCAACACGGTAGCAGTTGCATAGCAAAGAACATGACATAAGTCATCGACCATATCAATCAGGTTTCACTGGCCTGAAGAGAGCTCGAGTGTTGTGCCCTTGATTATTTCGACGGCTTCACGCCAGCATGCAAAGCACCATTAATCGATATTACGTACTGGTTACCCGCGATTTTCGTTTGAACATCACGACATTAAAACATGAATGACGACAGCAAAGACAACATATCAGCGTCACCCAGCGGCTTTACTATATTCACAGAATGTCGATGCAAAACGGGTCTGGTTGGTCACCGGCACCACCATGATGTCTGTATAGATTCTGTTCTCTGTGAGATTGTCGTTAGCATCAACCAGCATAACGAAGCATACGTGCGCTCGCTGCGACAGACAGAGTGATAACATGGTGATCACCAAACAAAAACCGATTTGCCACTGACCCATCAGCCATAACGCCAGATGGTACCGATACAGACACACCCCGCAAATCGCCAGCCGGTCGCGACGAGAGCTAACTGTACTGTTATACCGTGGCTGCACACAGCGGGTCAGTCAGGCCCGGCCGATATCTTCGAGTCCAATCATCGCCGTGAGCAGAACGCCCATAACGCCGCCGAGCAGCTGTTCATAATGTTATCAAACACTTATCGCATCAGCACTGGGTAACCAGCGCAGTTACCGACGCCGGATTGCATCCATCGTCACATAACCTGTTGGGGACACAGCGGCAACAGAAATTGACGACAGAACGCCTCGCTCATCGCCGGCCACGACCGGAAGACGACGACATGAGTTACTACCTGCCTTGCAATACAGCATGGCGAGTACAAAGTTAACCATACAACAGCGATAACTCACAACCACGCTTCCGCAGTTATTATGATGTGTTCGGCTAATCAATTTAACGACGCCAGCCGATCAACATCGCATAATCATTTAATCGACCGTTAACGTCAAACATCAGATCGTTTACAACGTTTACGAGCAGTATATTCGTTAAGAAGAATGACAGCCATTATTTCTGGTCAACTTAACGACCAGACAGCGTTTGAACCTGATATCTCACCACACCGCCATTATCGTCATCGGAAGATCAGCAGGTGCACCATATCACAACGTAATGCCTCACGCACTACTTAATCACCAATACGCCGACCAACGCCGTGTTGGTATATTGGTCACGTTCATAACCTTTACACAGCAACAGCCACAGCCGTTGCCGGTCAACCTGACAGAGTCAGCAGTGCGTGATGCGCACGAGTCAATTGAAGCAACCGTTACGGCAGCAGGGCGGCGCGAAGATCTGAAGCGTGACAGCGGCCGAATTACAAAGCAGATCGCAAACACGGTTATGCTGTCAATGCATCATCCGCAAAGCAGTATTGCCGCCCCGGAGATGAACGACTGCTTAATCGCCAACGAACGATACTAGTTACCGACCCCTGCTTTCGTCATCACCCTGCAGAACATCGTTCATCGCCACATAACGCAGGTCAACGTCAGAGCGCACATCAACCTTCTTCACGTTTCGGTTAAAGTTTATGGCGGTAGCCAGCCCGTTACGTGAACAGCGCATCGATACCGTTAGCTGGTACTGCGAGCAAGAATACTAACGATGCAATGTAAATATCTTTAATCATCCGTTAGCATATCACGAAGACAAGTTAACAGATATGTGAACTCATCCGGCAGCTGGCACAGTTATCACAGGCCGCTTGTTGATTTCAGCAGTGAACACATACCGCATTTGCCGTCACTTATTGCGACAGCAGCGGCCCGGAACGTGAGCCGTCAACAACGGTTGTGTACCAAGACAGCGTGCGCGGAGCAGATGGTCTATTGCAGAACACGTTCAGCGTTCGTTGTTCCGGTTCCACGCCACCAATGCCCCTAACAACCGCACAGTTACAGGCGTCAGTGTCGTCGCTTGGTAAGACATGTTCTTCTCGTGGCCCCAAGAATTTGATGTTACGGAACTAACGGCGTCACATAGGTTTCGTCGTTTAACGAAAAATTTAAACATATCATTACGCACTTGCGCCAGGTCGTCTTTCGCCAGAACAACGCATTGGGATGCCCCACAACAAATCACGCATACGGTAACAGCATAATATAATCAACGCCGTTAGCCACGCAAGTTTAAATATCAACCAGCGTTCGCATTACGCAATCAAACAGTTATCAGCTAATGAAGCCGACAACATTCAACAAAGGTCGCATCACAGAAACGACATCGGCTGTATCTTTAATATCGCCACGATGGCAGCGGCCTGTTCTCACGGCGGTCGTCGGGTTACCAGCTGACAATAAACCATCACAGCGTTCAGCAGACAGGGCTATGGTCGTCGATCGAATCGACGGCGACAACCCGGAACGAACTGTTTCAACGATCACTCACTATTGGCACGCAGACGCCATTGTCAGTTACAGTTATTCGATGTCACAAGCACCACGACGCTGGGCTGGCCTGAAGCTGCAACAGCGGTGCCACGACAAACGTGAGTTGATGCGCAGACGGAGCGAGTGCCATTACCGAGTTCGAAAGACGCGTTAACAGCGTAAACAGCAGCACCTCACAGTGGGCATCACCCCTCAATCAACGCGACACCAGCACATGATCTTCGCCGACTTCCTCAGACGAGCAACATTACACACGCCTCCGTGAACACATGGCAACCGCCCGCCGTTATTCAAACATTCAACAAGAACATATCAGCCCGTAACGAAAGTCCTTTATTTAATCACCGGCCGCCGTCATACAAACATCAACAAGTCAGGAACGTATCTTCCCCTGATGATATCCCCAATACAGCAAGAAGCTTCCGCGGCTTCGAACAGGCCGATCCAGCACGCGTCATTAACGAACACTTCAAAGTTATTTCGGAAAGACGTTACCGATAGCGCCTCGCCAGCGGCAATTGTCAGCCAACAGTACGGTAATGCCATTTTGCTCCCGACGATAGCAGGACAACCCCACATTTGCTGGTGCCAGACCTGATAACAAGAGCACGACGCAAATGCCAGTGGGTGACGGCGGTTCGCGTCGCTTGTAAACTGGGGTACCATCGAAAACCGTTCCTGAACAGTTACTATTCATCGAGTCAAGCGGTCGATGGCATCATTTCACACCCAACACCAGTTGCGAGCGACCGCCACCGCAGGCGCCACAGCCGCGTTATCTGGCCCAGCCGATTTCGTTGCCAGCGCTCGTTAAAAGGCAAGATTGTTTCATCGCCAGTCCTCAACACGCCACATATTATCTTCGACGATGAATTGCAACAGAGTCAACTTTATTTTCAGAAGCTAGACCCGATAACAAGAGCCACGACGCAATGCATATAGGCATTTAGCAGTTATCTGCGGTCAGGTAACCACAAAGGCACCACCAAGACCGTTACAACGTTACTATTTATCAATGGAAGAAACACGATATAACATCAGCAGCAGAAGCCGTTGTATTGCGGTAACACTTCATTAAACACTACCGTAACCGCAGGAACAGAAATACGACAGTTGATTGAACGCTGCTGTCTGGCCGAAACAGACCAAGCAACACATGACGGTTCCACCGCCCCCGCAATGAACAATACCCTGTCTTCGTTGCGTCAGCAGCACAGACTTTACGCACACCGCCACCAGCGTACAGCACCGTTGCCATTGCGACGTGTACCGCGAACTAATACACAGGTCACACCGCAATCAAACCATTTCCACAGGTAACGACGTTACCAGCGACCACCCAGAAGGCGAGTTCGAGCCCCACCACTGTTTCACGTCCATCGTTATTTTATTTGCTACCGCAAAGATTGCAATTGCTGCAGCATACACCCCATAACAATAACAGCAACGAAAAGGCATTATCCGCATTAACCGTCAACCGTCGCATTTGTTATTGACAACGCCGACATGAATTAAACCAGCAATGAGTATCGCAGACCTGACAGAGATTAATCAGTGAGTTAAGATTGAAACCGCAGCATCATATCCTTTCTACACAGGAAAGAGCGTTGCACGATACAGTTGTCGCGCCGATAGATTACGAATCGTTAAGATTAACAACAACATATCTGGCTAAGAACATATTTAACGATTATTTAAAGAGGATATGTGTTAGCATACACAATCATTCACGCCATTTTCGAAATAAACCGAGCGGTCATCAAGCCCTCGACAAAGCGTTCAAATCATCATCATTTTTATACCACGAGCACGTCGTTTCGGTAAACAAACACCGTGCCAGCACCGATACCGCGAGACAGCACGTCACATTCCCCAGCACGTCACACCGCGTGCCACGCGATTGCGACGCAAACATAAAAAACGTTTCAAACGAAAAAAGTATCAAAAATCCAGCGATTAATTCGCCACAGCCACGAACAGACGACAGCAGAAAACACATCAAACGCCGCTTGAACAGGCAGCCACCCCTTTGTGCGCCGACCACGTAGCGAGATGTCAGGACAATCCCCAGCGGTGGTCATTCCACAGTAACCCCAACGAAAGGCTGTTTAGAGTTTCAAAGATAAAACACAGCTGTCAACACAGTACTTATTGCCGTGCCCATCATCGGAGAGCAGTAATATTGCAGAATGGGATCAATGTCACAAAGAGGAGTTGCGCACGCGCCACGAAAAACACCACCAACACAGTGACCACAGATACCGGTCATCTTTACGGATTCGTACCGATCTATAGAGTACCAGACGGTTTCCCCAAAGAGGCATCAACCCTACATCACGGGTCTCACGCAGGCGCTGTCAGGAACAGTGCACCGCGAACAACATTTCGTCGACATTTTATGTTGTGGTGGAACCATCGCCACAGCGCACACAACAGGCAAGTGAATGTTGCGCCGTTGGCTTATGGCGCTCCCAGCGAAACATGATACACGCCGTAGATCTGCCGTCACCGCGACGCCGTACCGGCAAACAGCGCCGTTTCTTTGTCAGAATCAGAAGAAGACGGCGACGATTCTCAACCGCACAACGCATTGCTGAAAGCCGTGCCCGTCAATTTGTGACCCCAAACAAATATTCCAGCGCTGTTCACGTACCACAGCAGTTTTATTATCTCATCAGCAGCAGCTGTCTTCCTTTGCTCACGAAAGCATCTGAGCCCCATCTTTCATCTCTTTACGAATAAACCCTCTTCGTCCAGCAGCGAAAGAGAACAGTTTTCTCTCGACGAAAGAGCACAGCCGTTCATAGGCACATCAATAAATTGTGCCCCGTCATCAGCAAGAACCCTTCGCGGCATACGTCAGCACAGCAGCCTTCGCGCCCACATCATTTACTGGCCATCATATCAAGAGCTGCATTATCCCGAACGTTTTCATCAAAACCAACTTTACTATTGTTTGGTCGTTCTGACAGTATCCGGTATCTCTCCATAACGAAATCATCTGTTCATTATAACCTTCCTTCGGTGCGGTCATTTCAACTGTAAATTATATCGATCATCGTAACACATTTCATTTCCTGCTTCACAATGTCAGCAGCATACCATACCGCGGTGCTTCCGACGATACGCCGTTGTTTTGATGGTCAATTCAGGTGCCCTTCTCCGGTGTTTACTGCTTGTTCAACGTGCCACTTGCACCAGTCACGGTCACGCTTTACATTACCTGGCGATCATCGTTACGTACCGTACATTCGACATAGGTTGTAATTGCAGATTACGGTTGGCGATCGCTCATAGTAGTCATCGGTAGCCACGGGTCATCACGAGGTTTCAGTCATCATAAATGAGCACCAGAAAACTACTGACCTTTTCACAAAACCTTAACTATAAACAGCCACTATTCACTTCGACAGCAAGAAACATCTTTCACGTTGGCACCCAACAGACACCGTTCGTTAACCACGATCGGGCCTGGCTAAAGAGCTCCGTCACTTCAACAAATTTCACATTAACAGCCTTTTCCTTATTGAACTGCAGAACACAGCGTTATTGCCATTCCCAGCAGAAAACGTAAAGCAGCATGCATGATTTGCTATTGCCCGCACCATAATATCGCAACAACCATATACCAAAGAGCATGAAGACAAAACTGCGTAAAAGATCGCAAGGTGTCGCCGAGCGAATGAACGGTGTTCTTCTGTCAGCAGTTAACAGAACGCAGCCATTCACGAAGAAGAACTACAAGAAAACACAGAAAGAAGGTTTTCAGTACAGATTTTCGTAATCAGTTTGAACGATGAGTGTTCATTGAGCCCCAACCAACCGGCAGTCGACGACGCTCAAAGATCAGTAAACGGAGCCGCCGGCTGCCTGCGGAAACGCATAACGACAATGGTTAGAAAGGCTGAGGTCGATCCACTAGACAAATCAGGTTAAATGAATTTCACCACCCCTTATAAACAACAGCGACAGTTATAACGCTGAAATCAACAACGCTTATTGCAGCCACTGAAAGCGGCAGGTTTAACAAGCGTTTACAGTTCAAACATGCAACGGTCAGCAGCACGTTAACCGTCATCCGCGATATTTTAAAGGCATGTTCTACCTTATTACAGGCTGCCCGAAAACAGCCCACGTCACAGAACACAGTCAGCCGAGTGGTTCAGCGGCGCAGCCGCAGCGAGCCATAATCCAACCGACTGGTGGTATTCGCCCGCGTCGCCACCAAACACAGACGAGAACCTGCGTTCGACAATGAGGCGGCTCCATGACGTGTTCATGTTGCGGCCGAAAGAGTGCAGACATGACGGCGAAGGTCGACAAAACCACAAGATACCAGCAACGACAGAGGTGACAGTTGAACAGTCACGGTTACTGGTGCAAGCAATATTTGGTTTACCACCTGTGGGTCGAGTAGTACTAAAGCACTTGGTGATAGAAGAATCCATCACAGGCGGCACAAGCACTTACCCACGACCATTATATTTGGTTTCGTCTGGTAAACCCAAATATTTTGCACTTGCACCAGTGGCAATAATCACTGTTTCAGCTTCTATTTCATCACTCTGTTTAGCTGTAGGTATGTATGGTTTTTGTGTGAAATCGACCTTAGTTATTTCTGCCATCACGAATGTCTGCGCCAAATCTTTCAGCCTGCTTGCGTAGGTCTTGCATCATAAGATTGCCGTCGACACCTTCAGGATAGCCTGAAAGTTCGATATTCGTTGTTTGTGCGAATCTGACCTCCAGGCTGAATGCCACAGAATTGATTGATTAGGTTGGCTCTACTCTGCATAAATAGCTGCAGTATAGCCCGCTGGACCACTTCCGATGATAGCGCAACGAGTGTATTCTCTTTGTTGACATAATATTGTTTGTTTTGGGTTGTGTTATATAATAAGGTAGAACTAATGCCCCTTTAAAAATCACTAGATGATTTAGGGGACAGCTTGTCTTTTGCTTTTTGTTGTTACGTGTTTGACCGTAAACGCTTGTTGTTATTCTGCAAAAGCTTTTCAATTTCTTCTGCAATAACAGCACAACTTGTTGTTGGTTCAAACGTTTAACAACTTCTCCTTGTTTGTTTATATGAATTTAGTGAAATTCCATCATCTGATTTGCTCATAGTCTGGATCGGCCTCAGAAAGCATCTTTTTCTAATATTGGTGTAAGCTCATGTTGCTCGTCCCAACCAGCAAAACCCTCTTCTTTAGGAACTTGTATAATGGCTCAGCGTCATCTCCGTTTACTTTTGATCTTTTGAAACGTGGAGAAATCGGTACTAAAGTTTAGTTTACAGAACTCATGAATTGCCTCATCGGTTCCTGGAGCCTGTCCTCCAAACTGGTTACAAGGAAATCTAATCACAAAACCTTCTTTTCTGTATTTCTTATATAGTTCTTCTAGCTCTGTATATTGTGGAGTAAAACCATATCCTGTTGCTGTATTAACGATAAGAAGAACTTGTTTTATATTCTTTCAATGAAACTTCTACCCTTTACGATCTTTTACGCGTAGTTATATACTGTCTTCATACTTTCTTTTTATTATATATGATTTAATTTTACTTATTAATTATAGTGCAAAGATAATGCCAAATCAGCTAAAAACACTGCTTTTTACATCGTTTTTCTGCTTTTAAAAGAATAAAGCAATAACCTTGTGTTCGTTGGTTCCTATCAACAATAGGGAAAACCTATTGAAGTGTAGGGAATTTACATTTGAAGTGACTTGAATGCTGTAATTTTGCAATCGTAGTTATGAGAACAATTATCTGTCTCGTTAGCAATAGCAATGAAAAAGATATGTTTCTTTTGTATCGAAGAAATAGGAATAGTAAACAAAACATAGTTAAAGGTTTATGAAAAGGTCAATGGTTTTCTAGTCTCATTTATGATGACTATTGCGGCGATAGGTTTACTTCGTGCGACAATGATTATTAGTGATGGCTACTACGATGGTAACTACTATGGTGATCTATAACTGTATTAATCTCTGCAAATTTGCCTACAGCTGTACAAATGTCTGAATGTATTACGAGGTACATGGCGTGGTCAAACCAAGGTGAAATATAAAGAAAATGGCCAAACGTTGACCGATATTTTGAACACAGAAATAACATTTAGACAAGCGAAGTCGAATGCAACTTACGGAGAAGGGAACACAGATTGATTATCAAAAATAATAGCGTAGTATCGTCAAGTAGCTTTTACTTGGAATATAGATTATGCTACTCTTGACATTGTGATAAGCTATAAGAAGGAAAATGGAAATGTATTTACGATGAGAATCGATTATGATGATTTACACCAAATGACCGCACTTTTTCGGGAGAAATGGAAGGTTATAATGAAACAGATGATTTCGATTATAGGAGATACGGATATAGCAGAACGATTGTAGTATGATAAAGTAGTTAGTTTTAGTGAAAAGAGCGTCTAGGTATAATACAGCCTTTATTATAATGTATGGAATGGTAGGCGCAGAAAACTCTCTTCTATGCCTATTTCTTTTGTATATACTTGAAAGGGTTCTTGCTTTTCAATGTAAGAACTTTAATTTGAAGTGGCGATGTGCTTTCCATATGAACTATTTTGTGCTCTTTTCTAAATCAGAAAGGGGCTTTTTTATTTATTCTCTTTGCTTGCTGGGATAGAGAGAGGGTTTTATTTCGCTAAAAAGGATAGAAGGGAGAGTGGAATAGGGATGCTTTTTCATTGAAAAAAGATAGAAAAGGAAGACGAAAAGCTGCCCCTTTTGAGTAGAGATAATAAAAAAACTGCTGTAAATGCATGGAGCAAAAACAGCAGTCTTTGTGTTGTTATTATTTTAGATCCCACAAATTGTTGTTCACAGGCACAGCTTCAACTGTGCGTTCTATGTTGTCTGGCAGATTACAAAAGAAGTCAATGCCAGTCTTTTCTTCTAATTCTTTAATCGAAACAGCATATTTTGCCAATTTATTATCCTTGTTATTCTCGTGCTTAACCCAGAATCCTACGGCATTGTATACGCCATTTTTCACTCTAAGGATAGCCATAAAGAAGTAGCTTGGCACAACCATTCCCTTGCCTGTTGTGGTATATTGTGCGCTATTATCGATGGTTCCACCCTTACAAACATAAAGAGTATCGGCAAAATTATAATTGTTTTTGGTTGCCCAGTTGCGCACTTTGTTTTCCATTTCGAGCCAAACCCCTGCATTGAAATCATGCTTTTCAGGTTGCATATTGGTCATATAGAAGGTTTGATATTGTGCCTTGTTGTTAAGTCTATCTGCAGAAGGCATATGATCCGTGATCGTATCCTGAACCTCTATAAGGATCGGGCGTAATGGTGAACTGTGAGGGTAGAGAAGGATCGTAAGGGTATTGATATCTGTAGTCACTTGTGTAATAACGATTGGTGTTTTTCGTTAAATTAGAACGATACATCTGATAGCAACCCATCTTTGTGACTTCTATTGGTGTCCCATTCTACGCAATAATTTACCTCTCCGTTGGTCGTTTTGTAGATAAGCACCTTGTTGTTGGCTGTGCTTTTTATCTTTGGAAACCTAAACGAGCATAATCTTTCGATATAGCTAGTAGGTCACTGTTGTTTTCCTCGAGTATTTTTGCTCTGCGAGTTGTTCACAACATCGTCCTTACTACATGAGTGCAAAGCACCCAAAAGAAGTAGAATTGCACTGTTTCTAGCCATATCTCTATTTTGTATTAATGTTTTCTGTGCATCCATCCTGTTCAATCTCTTTTAATAACGAATGTCTTTCGTTTTTATTACTTTTTCTGATTGCGGCGGAGAGCACTATGTTTGCGTGCAATCGCAATCGCATTGCTTTTGCAATGTAATGTCAATGCTTTTAGGGTGTAATAGCATTACTGTCTCGCACATCAATGCTTTTTCTTCTTGCTTTTGGTGCGTATATCAAAGCAACATTGCTCGTAAGTATAGAGTATGGAAGTTTGAAAACCTTTATCGAAAAGGGCTTATTGCGCTTTCGTTACCAAAACCGCTCTAATCGTGGTTTTATTTCTTTAAATAGGCATGGAATAGTGTATATGCAATCATTAACACCCATATCCATGCTAAATGTCGTTAAATATATTCTGTAGATATATTATTTGGTTAATCTTACCGGTAACGGTTCGCGAATCTATCAACACGATCAGCTGTATCGACAAGTTTGCTCTTCCTGGCAGTAGAAAGGATGTGGATACTTGGAGATTTCAATCTAACCACTGATGGGAGTCTCACCTTTCATAAATCTAAGCAGTCCTCATTTTGTTTTTACATAGACTGTAAGGAAATATACTCGCCGTTGGACATATCTTTCAAATACGACGGGACGATAGTTGTCTGGAGGAATACCTCATTTTGTATCTTTTATTGTTATTTATAAATTATACCTGTAATGAGTGTGCAAATTTACTAATCTTTTGCTAATTAGCCAAATAAAATGCACTTTTTATTGAACGTGGGCACTGAAATTGATTGAAGTCTCAATTGAACCTCGCCCTTAGTTGCACCTACAAGAGTAGTAGTAAGTAGCGTCATTACCTGTAAATGAAACAGTTGCAGTTGTATTACCTGTGTAATTAGTTCCTTGGTACACATCACAAGTAATCACAATCTTAGCAATTGCCTTCTTACCTTTAAGTGTGAAGGTGTTATTCGCATAAAGTCTAATACCTTTTGACTTAGCAAAGAACTTAGGAGTTGTTGTTTGTCCATTTGCAGAGAACGATAAAACAGAACCGTCGCTCAATGTAATATTGCTTAGATCGCTTGTTTCAGTAAGACCACAGCGTTCAAATCAACTGTCAATGTTTCTGTTCCTGCAGTTGCAGTAGTGTTGTTTAATGTAAGAGTGTTACCACTAATTACAACAGCTTCTGCTGCTGGTGTTGGAGGAGTTGGTGTTGGATTGCTATCATGTTGTTTCTTTCCATTGATAGAATACAAGTAACTCTTGTTTGTAACGGTCTCAGGTGTGTTGCCTTTGTAGTTTACAAACTGACCACGGATAACCACTTCGTCACTCTACCTTAATAGCATTTGCATCAGTAAACTTCTTGTTATCAAGGTCTAAGCTTCTGAAAATAGTAAGTTGTCCTGTTGCAGTTCCATCGTCAGAGATATAATATGTAGCATTACCAAAGCCACTTGTTTGAAGTTCTTTGATAGAAACAATCTTACCTTAACGAACATTTCCGCTGTAGCAGAGTCAGTTTTGCAAAGATGTAAGCAGCAAACCATTGTAGCAACGTTATATGGAGACGTTTTCAGTTCCTTCACCAACCTTAGTTGTTGAGTTGCAGAGAGGTGCCATGCCGTCTACTTTCCGCTGATAGAATACAAGGCAACTCTTGTTTGGAACGCGTGCAGGCTACCTGTGAAGCCATACAACCGACCACGGATAACCACTTCTGTCACCCACTTTAATAGCATTTGCATCAGTAAACTTCTTGTTATCAAGGTCTAAGCTTTCTGTAAATGTGAGTTGTCCTGTTGCTGTTCCATCGTCAGAGATAAAATATGCAGTAATACCACCAATCTTTGTTTGAAGCTCTTTGATAGAAACCACCTTACCTTTAACGAAGATTTCTTCAGCTAACGTCTGCTTTCAAGCTCTTTTAAGTACGAAATCTGCTGCAACGTTATATGGATCAGCTTCTGTTCCAGAGCCACTTGCTTTGAGAAGTATAACTTCTAAGCTTTCTTTATTATTAGGATTATCATAAGGAGAAGGCATATTCTCACAACTTGTTAATGAGTTTGCTGTAACAGCAAAAAGCCATCACAAAATAAAAGAACTTTTCATTTTGTTTTGTATTATATTTCTTATTGAATTTGTTTGAATATCACTCTTTGGCGAATAAGGATTTGCCATGTAATACGGAAGCGTGTAAGATTCCTGTAATGTTTACTCGTCCTGTAGGAAGAGGCAATGCAGCGAAATCTGCATAAGTACTCTTGTTCCCTACTACAAGTTGATTAGAATTGATGTCTGTAAGTGCCTGTTTTACGCTGTTAGTCAGCATCTTTTTCAGACCCAGTAGCAATACACTTCTCTTTCCGTCTGCGCCTTCAAAGCTCACATTTTTATTGTCATTAGCTACCGACCGTTGCTTTCAAGAAGCTAGCATCATTAATTCTGTAACATCGAACTTTCTTCGCTGTAACGCTAGTAGCATCTGCAATGCCAATAAGTTTAAAGTGATCGTTCCATAAGAAACGGTTCATTCTACTTACATAGGTTGCTCCTCGTGGGTTAGTGTATGGAGTTCCGATCTCGAGCTTGTTGACCATAGCTACCAATGTACAAACCTTTTAGGTCGACGATGATTTCTTGTCCAACAGGAAGATAGCCGAATAAACCACTGAGCGACACCTATTAGAATAGAGCCGTTGCCATCTTCAATTGCAACATCACTAAAGTTATGTTACCTTCGATGTCGTTTCCGTGATGCGTGACCTTTATTTGAATGTTGTCTTCTATTAGCTGATAACTATTCTTGAGTTGCGCTTAATCGCAGACGCATAGGTTGTCTTTAAACTTGCAATAGTAACAAATGATTTCGATTCTGTTATGCTGTTATTATCAGGCGCATTGGTTGTTTGTGGGTATCAATCGTTGTTCATACAACTTGAAAGTACTCGATTACAAACAAGTGCAATAATGATATATTTTAAATTTTTCATTGTGCAATGAATTTAGAATTTATATGTATATTACATACCGTTAGTTCCGTAAGCATAGAATTTCTTAGATTACGAGAGAACTTGTATGCCTGCATTTCCAGAAGCGTGAAGTTTCGAACGACTTTGTTCGTAACCGCCTTGTGTAACAATGCTTTTGATTGTTAAGAAACATTGCAAGCATTAGGTTGATAGACAACGAACCTTTCTTTCAGATAAATGTGCCTACCAACAGATGTACTGCATAAACGCTCTTTTACCTTTTTATCTTGGAGCAACACGCACACGTTTCCATTGTTGTCCACGTTTCCACGTTTTTTCGCCTATGCTCTATATCTATAATAAAGTGAGTAACCAAATAAATGCGGTCATAGTAATTTCCTGCTAAGTCAATAAACCAACCCTTCTGTAGATAACTCAATATTGCACTAGCTGCAGTTAATGGAGTTCCAGACTCACGCATATCCTTATTTAATAGCTTGTCTTCGTGATATACCCCTTGAGTTGAGCTAAGATAGTTTACATTTGCATCGTTAGTGTTCTTAGCTTCACTTACAGTACCAAGTAACTTGATATCGAATGCGCTGTTCACTTTATACTTAAGAGCTGCTTCTACGCCATATCAAGCCTTCTTCCCGCCTGTTATAGAAACGTAAGAGAAAGAGTTGATATCATCAAAGTAGAAGTTTTGCCACTCTGTGACGTTATTTATTGCATTGTAATAAGCATTAAGATTGATGTGAACTCTTGCAGATTGATATTGATAAGCAAAGTCGGTGCTAAGTACTCGTTCGTTCTTTAGATTTAAAGCGAAGTCGTTATTCATCTCAGGAGCAGCGAAAGATACTGCTGCAGTTGGTGCATTATATTGATAACCAGCGCCACTAGAGAATGTATGACCACGTCCTGCGCTGTAATTTACAGCCACTTTAGCTCCACCTTCATGAATCTTGCAACACCACTTTGCCGTATGAGTTTGCTTCGAACAAACCATTGCGCATCTTTCCATCACGTTGCATGCTCACACCGCCTATTCTTGCAGCTCCCCATAAGGTTGAAACGGCCAACCAAACGGCTGAAACTTGTCCACGCTTGTGCTTTATTTATAAGGATATTATAGTCGTAACCAAATACGTCTCCCTTTACCAAATCTTTTAGTGTTAGGTTGTTCAAGTCGTATTGAACTTGATTAGAAGCGCAGGTGCGCAAGCACCAATAGCGTAGGTATTACGTTGTGATATGAGGTTGCACCAACAAGTCTTCCATTGTTTGATAATGCATGAGTATTGTTAGTAACAAAGATGTATCCAACGTCCAAGCAGACTTTGTCTCAAGTGTGCGTTAAGATGGTAGCCAAGAGAGTGTAAACGCACCGTTTTCTCTGCTTGAATGAAATACATATAGTCTACCCTTGAGCGTTTGGCATTGATGTTTGCTTGGTATAAACGATCCCAATTGATTTGGCGATTAGCCTTTTAGATGCAGTTAACTAGTTATATGCAGTGTTCCAATCAGCGTTTTGATCTGTTCTAAATTGAGTGCTTGAAGCATCGAACACATCATAATAGCTACTTTGAAAGCATCTTCCAACTAGTTGCTGGGGTTATCGCTGTTATAGTTTAGCTTTGTACTCTTTATACATGCTGTATTGCAAAACAGAAGTAGTAAGCTTCATGTCATCAGTCAATCTTCCAGTCCCATGCAGGGCACAGCAGATGGAGCGAAATCGTTCACAATTCGTGAATTTCTTTTCTTGCCATTTTGGTATCCCCAATATGGGTTATAGTAGCGATCGTTAGCAATCCAGTAGCTTTCATCAGTGGCTGCGCCTTGTGAAGCACGTTCTGTTGGGTTACCCCAAGTGCTGAATGCGATAGAATGTTTGTCTTTATTGCCGAACACTTTTTGTACTCCGAAGAAATAAGAAAGAGCGTTATAGAATGTCTCTTCTATATAACCTTCTTTTGCCCTAACGATAAGTTAGGTTTCCAGAGAATGCCCAACCGTTTTTATTTAAGCCACTATTGTAAGTGTACATACCACGAAGTGTGTAGTTACGGTTAGCTCCTCCTAATGTAAATCTATGACCAGCTGCTTGATTTGCGGGGCGGAAATCATAGTTATTAGAGCCGCCATATCGGGGCATTGTAAAAGCTGTTCGATTCGAAAGGTAAAGCAAAATCAGCATTTTTGTTTGTTGATTGAGTCCACCTACATGTGAAAAACGGAATTGTCCGCTTTCAATATCGTTGGCAGGAGCACCATTTACGTATACTTCATTATACTTTTGGTTGAGTGCTCTGTAACGAAAATCACAGAGAGAATAAGAATCCTCACTTGAGACGCATAAAGATTGGTACCAGAATGATAATGGTTACATTTTTGCGATTACTGTTTTCATTCTCCCCTAATTGGGCTTCTGTAAAAGTAAAAAGCTGCTTGTTGGCGCTTGATGTTTGGCTCTGGTTGTCATCATTCTGTGTTTTGAGCCATCACAAATGGTGAGTAACAAAGAGCAAAAATCGCTAGATGAAGCTTAATTTGCATAATATGTGCTGATTAATAATTAATTATTCTTTGCATGCAAAGTAACAAAAATAAATCGAAATATCAAAATTTTTAACACTCAGGCCTCTTCGAATTGTTAAACCTGATTGAATGTAATTCAATGACTTGTAAAATGCGCTTGTTTTAACACTTTATACGCTTACTTTTCCCTGTGTATTTTTGCACTCGCATTTTCATCTCTTTTTCGACTATTTTCACTGCATTTTTGAGCGTAAAAATGCTTTATTTTGATGCTTTTGCTATCCTTTTCTAATCTTCTTTGTTAACGCTCTTAGAATGGATTTGTATCCTTCTTGCCAATATAAAGAAATACAAAGCCAATTATTTATCTCCTTTATTATATATCGTCAACAGCTATGCTTTTATGTGTAAAAGCATAGCTATTGTATGTAAAAAGCATTGACTTTCAGTGATGCAAAAACAAAGCTTTTGTTTTTCGTTTGATTTGAGTTTGATAAGTCTTGATAGAGATTGAATTTGCATTTCGATATTTATCAGCTTTACACTGATGACTTGATGTTATTTTATCAGCTCTTTATGTTGTTCCGTCGCTCATTTTCACGATATTGATGCCCTTTTCAGGCTTATCAATGCTCATTCCTAAAACGTTATAGCGACCAGTTTCGTGTACATCGCTTGCTGTTTGCGTTGTAATGGCGGTGGGGTAGTGATGAGCGTTCATAGGAATAATGATCTTTGCAGGAACATTCGCAATGGATCGCACCACAAACTAAGCGCATCTGCCATTGCTCCTACGTTAGGTTGAATAAGTTGTTTAAACACCAACTTACCCTCTTTATACACCTCAACGGGCTTACTAAAGTCTACATCGTTGATGAATAAGCCTAAAGAACCTTGCACTGGTATTGTTTTACGTCGTCTGTTGTGATGTCAAATACATTTCCTTTTGTGTTCCACCTCAAAACATCACCTCTGCATTGGGTTGATGTTTCAACTCACGAAAATCAAGATAATACACCTGTTAGAATATGCTTCTTCATCATAATCGTGTCATATTATAATATAAAGTAGGTAATCTTGTTAGGATAAGTACGCTTTTTCGTTTTGCAAAGCCAAGTAGTATGGTCGGTAGGACTGATGTGATGGCCCCTTCCAGGAATCATATTTTTACTGTGAATGTAGTCGTTTTGTGCCTGTTTTTGTAGCTCTGCTAGCTTATCTTTCCACAAACGAGCATACGAAGCACGTCCAAAACCATTGTCTTCTTCGCCCATATGCACTGCGAATGCAACGTTTCTAGGTTTTCGGGGCTTTTAATGGTTCACAAGCAGCGATAGGTGAGACCCCAGCAAAATAGTCGGGCATGTACAAAGCCAATCTATGTGAGCCGTAACCGCCTTTCAGAATAGCACAAAAATATAAATCTTTTTAGGTTCACAAAGCCTGAACATGCAGCTAATCTACATACTCTTCTCACCATCATGCGTTGTGTTGCAAAGGTACCATCGACCCACTCTGTCGTCTGCCATACGTGGAATAAAGAACAAAGTAAACCACTCTCTTTCACGATTAGCTAAACTAATGTTGTATTGATACGTCTGTGTTGGACTGAGAGTCCATGGTTGTTTACAAAGCTTTTACCACCGCCATGCAAAGAGATAAAGAGGAATCCACCGTTAGGAGTTGTGCCCTCTACTTAGCATGGTTGCTTTCATCTTTTTGTTGTTGTGGTGAGTCCCAAATCAATTCGTGTTGTCCTTGTGAAAACCTTGTTAAATTCGCTTTTTCAAGGCTTTTCTTTTATTCACTTCCACCCATAATTTCCACATACTATCTTGCTCTTTGGCAATTGAAGAGGCGTCGAATGTTTTATTATAGAGGTCTTTTTCGGGCATTTCAACCATGTCTTTATCCAGTTGTGAGATAAAGAATGTTTTGAGCTTTTGCTGCATTGTCGCATCAGGTTCAGCCAGAACGATGTTGCATGAGTTGAGTCAGCGGTGCTGGAGATGCAGTTTCGGGTTGAAGTATGTGATGCAATAGTGTGTAATGAGATAAATGAGCTTGTTAGTCATTGTCAAAAGAAAATATATTGATGATATAATAAACAATGTATTTCAAAACACTTAAAAGCGTCTGAAAATACAATTTCAATGTAGATGAGCTTAAAATCATCTTACTTGATGTTAGTTTTTCTATTTTTAAAAGTCTTTCGTCTAACTGGTTAATTCTATTAAAAGAGGTTATCGAAGTGTTTGGTAATTTTAGGGTCTCCGTCTTCTGTGGTTTGCATATGGGTCGTAAACTCTATGAGTATTGTCTTTTATTCTCAAATCTAAAGACAATTAACCGTTCCTCCTTCTTGCCTTGCAATCTGCAATAAGTGCATTTGCACAGACCAAAATAACCCTTTTGCTAACATCTAGAAGCCTTTGTGGCTATTGTGTCGATAGTTGTTATGCCAAAAGCCGTCAAGCTTCCATTTTAGACGATCTATCTCACATGAGACCATAATGTAGCGTAAAACAGAAGAATAATAGATATCATAATCCCACTATGCCTTTCTAGATATTTTAGTTGAACACCTGTGTTGTTACCGATATACTTTTCCAAAGTCCATTGCATACGAACCTGTTATTAACCAGCGTTTCTTTAGCTGGTAAGAAGCCTCAATACGCAGTGAAAGCTTTCGTTGATGGACATAGTGATGATTATACGAGCCATAACCACGTCTGTAAGAGCTAAGACACGATAGTTTAGATTATCGTAGGGGCCTTCAATCCAATATGATAGGCAACAAAACGATTATCCTTTACTTTCTGTTTCTGCCACTTTATTATATTGAGGTGAAAGATATAAGGATTACCATCACTTGTCCCCAATGTTGCCACGAAGAGTAAACAAGATGGTTGTAAAAGTCGTCTCGTCCGGCTGTATGATCAGGTATATTAGGCGTTCTATCGTGATATATTGGACCGCTTGGTATTTAGAATAGACATGTCGAACACGATATGCGAATCCAAGTGCCGTATTTCATTTGCAATTGGCTCCTAATAGAAAAGTCTCGAAGTCTGCATACGAACCAACGAGATTTGTTTGATTCCATTCCCGCACCCTGTCCACCAACATTATGATCGTTTGCTAACATAGCAGAATGGTCTTCGAAGAACTTATCGGCATAAATTGAAGCCTTCCAGGTGTCTGTATCATAGTTAATACCGCGCCAACCAGCTACCTAAGTGGTTTCCTGTTACGTTCTTATACACGATGTCCGACTCTGTAACTTCGTGTCCTCCGGGGATAAAAGCGTGTATAATGTCTTTAAAACTCGTTCCACCTTTATTAATAATAGGGTTTCCTAATGGGTCGGTTCGATAAGAAGTACCTCCAAATTGGGTAGTCTTTCGAGTCCCATTTCGATAGATAGCGGTGCACATCTTCAGTACCAATCTTTAAGAACCCTGCTTTACTGTTATAAAGCACTCTTTTCGGTGTATTTAGATTGTTGTTTGGTGAAGGTTTTCATCCATTGGTCGTCTGTAAAGCGTCCAAGTGCACTGTGACCTTTAAGGTGTAGCCAACCATTTGCAATGGGAAGACGCCAATATTCGGGTAAACTTAATCGTACTTGAGGCACAGGTCGGGCGATGTACCCAGTGTTTGCGCTCCAGAACCAAAGCGATTGTTTTTCAATTCCATTGTTCGTTCTTTGCTTCGATGGTCAATGCGCGCGCAACCAACGCAATTCGGCAAATGCTAGCATTGCACGAGTGGTTTAGAAAGAGTAGTTTCACTTTCGGCAAGTGCAGCAGCATCAATACCGCCAGCCAAATCCCCAACGTCGAGTTGAATCGTTTTCAACGGGTCTTATGAGTGAAGTTCTTAAGTAACCATTGGTTGTTTCTAATGAACTTAAGCCGTATTTATTGGCATTGTGCCACAAAGGAGTGGCGTTTTTAGAGAACGAACCTTGCATTTTCTATTGTGTATTCAATATCCTTAAAGGGTTGGGCGAGGTTGCTTTTTCTTTCATCTACCCATGCTTGCGCAAAGCGAGTTAATAGAGAATAAACAACAAAAAGATGTGATATAAGCTCATTATTATATATAATATAATTTCTACAACGCAATTATAGCACTTTTATTGTATTATTGCAACATAAAATATTGATTTTACACCTCCTGTTCTCATCTTTTGGTTGGCAATAGGATAGGGGTCAGAAAGATAGAAGCACGTTTAGGGATATTCCTTGATGATGTTAGGGGAAAAATCCTACTCGAAAGCTACCTGCCAGGCGATATCTTTGCGTCCAACAATAACAATTTAAAGGTTTAGCTTATGAAAAGATATATAGTTACATTCCTATTGTTTGTGAGTGCAGTTGGCAACAACACGGCGCAATGAGTTATTTACAAGCTACTGGCAACACGCTTTCGTTCTCTGGCAGATAAGATGGCTTATGAGTTGAACTTAACCGAAGAACAATATGAGGCTGTGTATGAGGTAACCTCGATTTAGGCTGATGAGAGTAGACTCATACGACATGATATATGGCATTTATTGGGAACGAAGAAACTTTAGATTTGCAGTATATCTTATACAACACGCAGCCCTCGAGCCTTCCTGTAATGCATCTTATTTCTACCGCCCATTGTGTTATAATGATGGCTACTGGCGTTTCTCTTTATATGCAAGATATCCACGAAGAATTACTTATTATTTCGGAGAACCTGGTTCTATTCGACATATAGAGGTGCTCATGCAGCTGGTACAACAATGGCAATCGCTCTTGGTGCGATGGCAGAACATTTGGCACGGCAGCTCTTCTCGCTCTAGATATGGTATGCGAGAGACTACTATGATACCAGCTCTTGGGTGAGCGGAAGCGCACAATACGTCCAAGTAGACGCCGCTCTACGACGATACTTACAATCAAAGTTCTGGGTTCGGTGGACGCCCTTCTGGATACTTATGACAATAGCTTCCACAAGATCGTTTGGTAGCGGAGGAAGTCGCAATAGCTCACCAAGTCAAGACTCATTTTGTAACAATGGCTTTGGAAATGATGGTTTCGGACGTGGCAGTAACTTCTCTGGAGCGGTGCAACACGCAGTCAGCGCGTTCCAATCAGAGTGTATTGAATTTCGGTGGCTCTGCTGTTCTTCTTCCGAACTTTGGAGGCAGCAACAACCCATCAGGAGCAACAGTAGTTTTCGGAGCGTAATCCGATTTCTCAAGAAGATAATATAAAAGATGATACATAAGTAAAGGTCTTTGCAAAGACACCCAAGGTTTGGCTTCTTCCTTCCTAAAAAGAGGCAACGAAGAGATATGAAAGACATGACAGTCTCTTAAATACACACGAGCTCCCTTCATAAGTCTTATTCTTTAGATTAGCGCATAGCTTTTACAATGTAATAGCTATGCTTTTAGGTTCTAGCAACATTGCTTTTGCAAGTCAATAGCAATGTCTTTTATTTATCCAACTGAGTTGTAGCTCAGTTTGAATTGTCTTTCTTATTGAAAAAGACAAACTTATGGAACAAGATGCTTGATGTATGCACAAACGATGCTGGTCACCTTTCTCATTCTCTCCACCTTGTGGTATAATGATATCGGCATAACGCTTAGTTGGCTCGATAAACCGCTCGCCAGCATGGGCTTTAAGCACTTCGATATAGCGGTCCATAACCATTGTAACAGTGCGGCCACGGTCGATTGTGTCACGCTGAATAATGTGCGTATTAGGGCGCTCATCAGGGTCGCAATCAACAAATATTTTGAGGTCCATCATCTCACGAAGTTTCTTGTTTAACAAGGTCATAATGCCCTCGATGATAATCACAGAGCTTTGGTACTGCAGTGATAGTTTCGCTCAATCGGTTACTAAGAATGTACGAATAGGTGGGCTGTTCGGTTGTTACTCCATTGCGAAGGTCGTTTCACTTGCTTTGATAAGTAGCTTCCAATCGAATGCGTCAGGATGGTCAAAATTAATCGCACGGCGCTCTTCTTCGGTCATTCCTGTTGTGTCGTTGTAATAAGAATCCAAAGACTCACGGCTGGGCATGGTGCGGTGAAGCGCTTCAACTATCTTGCGAACAACGGTCGATTTTGCTCGAAACCTGCTCACGCCTGCAATGCCTATAATGGTTATATCTGCTGCCATAATGTCTCGTATTTTTATGATTGTCCTGAATATTGAGTATAGAATGTGCTTTATTGATTATTGCTTGCAAAACACATCGCTAAACATCTGCTTGTAGAACTCTGCTGCGCTCTATCTTCATGCAGGATTATGCCCTCGAACGCTTTGGCATTCGATAGAGCCATCATCTTTGTTGTTAAAGTAAAGCACCAAAGCAACCCACTTTGGGCTTTTCTTTGTAATACCAAATTGTTGCATCAGCACTTCTGTTGCCCACCTTCTCACCAGTGGTTACTATGGCGGTGCATTGTGGTATTTTATCGAGCAATGTCGCAACATCTCGTTGCTCAACCACCTCTAAGTCTTTATCAGACAGCAGTGCCTTTGGTTCTTATTATCGCTAGTTGCTGTCGAATAAAGCCATCCCTTTGTCGGTTAAAAACGATATAAGCTTTGTCTACATGAAAAGCTTTTTGCTCTTTTATCAACGAAGTATTCTTTGTCATTAAAGAAAGATAGCTTCACACTCCGCCACATATCATTGATGTAATTAGGATAATAAAAAGTGCATAGTCCATCTGTGTTCAGCAGGTGGAAAAGCTACCCAACATCAATAATTTAGCGTTCTTTTGGCAACGAAAGGTTCAGAGCGATGGCGTTCTACTTTCGCCTGTAATTGCGTTAGAACTGTGTTGCTTTGAGCCTTGTTTGAGGTGATATCGTTTGCTTGTTTTTGTGCAGTCATAAAGAGATCAAGCAAAAGAGTTTGAGTAGTGATAATGAGAACTCTCATCTCTTTTCATAGCGGAAACGGGAGAGTTGATATCTAACTATTGTTCTTTTACTAAATAAACAACTACCGGAAGGTGGTCACTATAACAGATCTAACCACACTCCTCCAGCTGTAGTTCGCTTGGGAGAACCTTTTGTATGTTGCCCTCTGTTTGGAACAAATAATCACGCTTTAAAGATTTGATTCTTCCAGAATTTCAAAAGACGAAAAAGTCTTTATTATCATCTTTATTCAATAGGTTTGGCGTTAAAAGTATTTGGTCGAAAAAGATTCCCAAGAGCTCTTGATATAGAAAGCGTTCCAACGCCTTCTTCTTTCACTGAATATTATACCAAGGGTTATACATGTCGCCTTCTTGTTTACGTCTTTAATGTTGCCTTTTCCTTTCAAAACACTAGCCATACTCTTGTCTATTGGGTCGTCGTTCATATCGCCCATAACGAACACTTTTGCAGTTAGTCATCGTTTAAGAGAGTCTTTACTGCTTTGCACTTGCTCAGCACCGCTCTCTGTAGAAAGATTCACTGAAAACGACTTGGCAAGTGACATACAATTACTGCCACATTTTCATCTGCAGGTGTACGACTAACAGTTAGCCTCGGTACTCGAATGCACTATCCTTCTTTAACTTTTGAACATAGGGTACAAGACGAGAGTGTTCTTTTTACGCTAAATAGAGAGGATTGTATAATAAAGCACAATCAATTCCACGGCGATCGGAGCCTTCTATGTGCACATATTGATAGTTACGAGCACTTAGCGGGTTGCGCAATAAGGTCATCTAAGGCTTTTGAGTTCTCAACTTCAGCCAAACCAATGATTGCGCAGCCTATATTTGGGAGCACATCTGTACCGCATATCTGCATAAAGCTCGTGACATATTACTGAGCTATGATTGTATTTCATGGCGTTCCATTTATACGAGATCCAGTTGGAAGAAAATCGTAATCACGCTCCTTCGGCATGACATGTGATCGAATAAGTTCTCTTTGATTGTAGAAACCTACCCGTAAACAGAATACTAGTCACTAGCGGTAGAAAGGCCAAAAGAACCCTATAACCGCAAAGAAAAATGCTTCATAAATAATGCTTATCTTTGTTTAATTGTAAATAATCTTATCCCTCAAAAAGTAGTGCAAATATCGTAATTTTGCTTCAAAAAGAGGTCATTTCGACCGTATTGCAAAGAATAGCTTTTTCGAAAACAATTTGTATTTTTGCACAAATCAATTATTATGAAAGTATTACAGAATCGTGCATTGTGTGCACTGATAGTTGGTGCTGAACTATTATGTGCAGAGATGTAGCACAGAAGTGGTTATGATTGTTATCGGGTATTATTCTTTCTATCATGGCGTGATTTCGTGCCGTTTATTATGGAAGTAGAAAAGAACTTGCAGACGTTCGGGCGTTAGATAACAAACGGAGTGCAAATTGCAGGTGCTGCTCCTACCTTCCATTGGTGGGGCATTGCGTGCAATTCTTGGTGGAGTGTTGGCTCTTATGCCTACAACTTTTCAGCAATGGGTAAGCTTATTTGCTTGCATTTCTACTTGTAATTGGTTCAATTAATCAATATATCAACTTAGCTCAAGTGTCAAAATTAGCAAAAGATTGGTCCATTTCTTTTGGATAACTCCTTGTATTACAATGCCTGGCAGTTTAGTTGTTTGGTTAAACCAACTCTTTTTGGAACCTCATTCTTATTTATTTTAGGTTGGCTATCTCTACTATTTGGAGTGATAGAAGCTATCAACTCAATTAAAAATTTATACTGTAAAGAAGGCTTATAACAAAGCTGTTATAGCAGCACAGCAAGCAGTTGAGGCTGAAGAAGTGGCACCAACCGCAACAGAAACACCTCAAATAGAGGAACCAAAAGCACCTGAGACATCTACAGAAGCAACTGAAGTGGAAGAGAAACCGATGCAGATGTAGTGAAGAAGTGCCTCCAACTGTTACAGAAGAATAAGCATTGCAGGCTCTTTCGTAGAGCTTTTATATAGGCATATAAGTTAGAAGCCAGTAAACATATAACCCTTTAGGTTCAAATGTTTACTGGCTTTCTTTGCAAAAGAATATCTTATCAAAAATAAAAAGCATCGCTTTTTGGAGTGCAAGAGCAATGCTTTTAGAGGTAATATCAGTGTTTTTGCAGGGCAAAAGCAAGGCTTTTATAATCGCCTTGTATTGTGAATGTATGAAGAAAATTTTACTTTAGAATTTCTTTCCGATAGCTATATTGAGGAAAGTGTTGATTAATATCTTGATATCGAACCACCAAGAGCGCTTTCTAAGATAGTAAAGATCAAGCTCAAGCACGGCAGTAACATCTTGTCCATTGTATCAGTATAGCCATTGTATAGTGTTGCATACGAGGTTGCCACCAGGACGCACTTGCGTATAAGAAAGTATAGCGTTCGTCGTGTGAATGATTTGATCTCATATAGAATTTACGTTCTGGTCGGGACCGACAAACGACATATCGCCTACCAATACGTTCCAAAGTTGAGGCAATTCGTCGAGGTGGTGCGTTCTAAGAAACTTACCAATGCTGGTTAATCGATGGTCTCTTTCGTGTTGAAACAATGCAGGTCCGTTCTTTTCAGCGTCTTCTTGCATGCTTCTAAACTTGTGAAATATAGAACGGACGACCAAATCTTCCAATGCGTTCTGCTTTTAAATATAATGCTACTCCATCTTCTTTTCTTTATTAATATGTAGCAAATAATAAAGAGAGGAGAACAATATAAGAGCAATAGCAGCAGCAATAAAGTCGAAAATGCGCTTACATCTCGTTCTAATCCATTCATTCCGTCGTAAATGTATTCGTTTTTAGTTTTAGTTGCAGTCTTGGTATCTAAATTTTTCTTTGTAGTCATTATGAATATTCATTTATAATGCAAAACGCAAAGAACTGAATAATATTGTATAAATAATTCTTGATTTTTCTAATAATACCTCGCAATAAGAACTTATTATGCTTCTATTGCCTTATTAATAAAGGAAAGTAGGGTGAAAATGCGATTGAAAAGGAAGTATTCATCTTTTCTTTGTTTTATATTGAAAACAGGGAAAAAGGGCACTTTTAGTGTGTTTTGAGGTCGCTTAAAAGGTGATATAGCTCTTAACAATGTTCGAAGATTGATATTTTTCAACATTGATATTGCCATTTTGTGGTATAAGTTTTTATTGTTTATTAAGAGTTCAACCTTTTCTTGCATCGCATGATAATCGTTTAAAGGAACCAAAAGCCGTTCTCGCCATCTTTTTATGATGGTGTTAGTGACCCTATTGCTTACTGCAACGATGGGTAAATGGCATATTGGGCTTCAATTAGGTTAATTCCAAAGCCCTCACGAATGCTGGATGCTACAAATATCAGCGGTATTCATTAGCTGAGCAATATCTTTTCGCCAGCCTAAGAATCGTATTTTGTCTTTAATACCTAATTGATTAGCTAACTTAATGTAGGCTCCATTCTCGTTTAAAGAGCCTGCAAAGAAGTAGATAAACATTGTGATTAGATTGCTTATTCATATTTTTCTACAAGCGAATAAGCATTTCTTGATTCTTATTTCTAGATACTTCGGCAACGCAAATCAATGCAATAGCGTCTTGAGGAATATTCAATTGAGTTCTATATTCTTGGCGAATTGCTCACGATTGTTGATCTTTAATCTATTGAAATCAACCCAATACCATTGATGAGGGCTACTTCTATTTTTGATTAAATGCTTTTGAACCAAATTATAGCCTTTCGGATTGATTGTTATGAATAGATTTGTGAAATAAGACATCAACTTTTTCTATTGGATAATATAACAAACCAATTGAGCAAAGGTGCTCCTTTAAAGAAATGAAGTCCATGTGCAAAGTAGGCAACTTAGGGCTTTTTGCCTCTTAAAGAGCCACAGCCACGTGAGAAATAACACTTCACGGGTGTGTGACAATAGATAATGTCGTAGTTATTCTTTGCTATTAGCTTCTTTAATTGAAAGATTCCTTGTATAGTTTTAAAGGTAAAAGGACTGCGTTTCCAACACATTGCATAGATATTGTCACCTGCTTCTATTGGTTCATCAACAGAACAAGCAACGTCTACCTGCCAATTTTTGGGCCTGTAAGTATTGTATTGTTGGGATATGAAACTTGTTTACGTGTCCTCTTCCAACGTTAGCAACTAACAATATCTTCATCTTTTATAACTTTAAAATGTTCTCTTTGCTGTAAAGAAAATGTGGGTTTATGGTGCAATAGCAATGACTTTTACCCTATTTATAGCAAAGATAATATGTTCTTGCTGGTTTTTAGTCTTTAAACTCTATCTTTATGCTCGTTTAAATGCAAAAGTGCGTTTTAAAAGTGTTAGTCTTTTTGTCTGTGTATTGCGTTGCAGTGCTGTTGTTAAAGCACTTTTAATGCTTTCTAAGTCGTTAGAATTGGGAATCGACTTAGAACGCAATCGGAGTAGAACATCAATTAAATGAAGATGCGAGAAGCAGTAGTATACATCAGCATTTTAGGTAGTTTTTCAGTAGAACTACATGGTAATTGGGAATAATTTCCTTAGCTTTCGCAGCTCTTTGCGTTCTCCTTTCATCGATAATAAATACTTATCGAGATAAGGAAGACCCGAAACACGATAGAACATCAATGGTTCTGCAATGTTATAAAACGATATTTCGAGAAAGTACGCATCCATAGTTGTAATCTTCCATGCGAATGGCTCCTTCATCGTATGGATTTTGAACGAACCAAGAACGCTTTGCCATGATAGAAGGATGAATAAAGCATTGGTGTTGAATTACATTCGAGATGTTATTGGGGTGCTCTGGATAGCGAATAGACCCTGTAATGTCGTTATTTATGTCGATTGTTACAGCGCTACTTCCTACTACATCAACCTCATTATGTTGTTGTAAATAAGCTAATTGACGTGATATTCGCTGTGGAAACATAAGGTCATCGGCGTCCATTCGCATGAAATATTCTCCTTTCGACAATGCAACAAGTTCGTTAAGACGTGCTGAAAGCCCCTTTATTTTGCCCGTCGTGAATAACCTTTATCCCTTCATCTTGAAAGCGATAGGCTATATCTAACGATCGATCTGTGCTGCCATCGTCTATCAATAACAATTCAAATGATTTGAAATCTTGATTGAGTACAGATAAAATGGCTTGCTCTAAGAAGTCTTGAGCATTGTAAAAGGAATTCAATACTTACTTTGTATCATCGAACTATAGTGTAATCTTATTTGTTTTCCAATTGTTTTATCACTCTTGCAGGGTTTCCCTACGGCCACAGAATAAGCGGGAATGTCTTTCGTTACGATGCTTCCCTGCACCGATAATACAGCCGTCTCCAATTGTAATGTCTTGCAAAATAACAGCATTTTCGCCAATCCATACGTTCTTTCCGATGGTTATTCCGCCTCTACTTGTTATGGGACGTTGGATCGGTAGGGGTAGACATTGCCTCGAAAGTAATATCTCCATGCGAGTTATCTGTTATGGTAACGTGTTGTCCAAGAAGGCAGTTTTTCGCCTAAGTGATGCGTGTTTAAGGCGGTGATATGGCAGAAACGACCAATATGACAGTTGCTTTTTATATCGATAACTCCATCTTCTATGGGAGTAATCATACAGCTATCGTCTATCACAACATTATCTCCTATGATCATATTGTGATGGTTTATCATAATGATATCATCTCCAAAGAATACTTTTTACCGCATTTTCCAATGAAATTCTTAGTTATAACGAACGCAATGTCTTGCGTTTGGTACTAAAAAGCGACTTGTTGAGGGAGAAATGATCAAAGAAAAGAACTTCATCAGTGCGCAAAAAGCAGAGTATAGAACATCTTTCATTGTTATATTATTATCAATTATAATCGAATCCACGTTGGTGGTATAAGGTCTTTTGTGGCATTATTCATGCTAATATCATTGTACCAATGTTTTCGGAGCGATAACTTTTTATCGCTATTGTTGATGAGTCAAGCCGCCCACCAGCTGAAAGTGCTATTCGAAATGATAGCATGTTTGCAGCGAGTCATGAGGTAAAAAGTCCTTTAAATCCACAGCTATTGCCTTCGTTTTGAATCAGGGTTACCTCATTATCATTGAGCTTTAGTGACTTTTTAACCCACTGAATGTCGTTGGAAAAGACAAAGAAATGAACGTTTTTGATATCTTCCTTTATTCTATTAGCAGCGTTTTCAAAGTAATTTAGAGGGCATTCTGCAAATACTTTTTGGTTCTCTTTGTTCAGATAATCGCCCTTCTGATGTGCAAAAACACTGCTTCCGACTGCTCAATGGCATTGATATAATCGGCAGAAATATCGTTTATTAGCTGGTCTTCAAACTGCAATGAGGGCGTGAAAGCATTGAAATAGCGATACGATTGCCAGTAACCATCGAAGCAATAAGTGTCGTTAAACGATTGATTTTGATAGTTAGAGCCATTCTCTATCTTTACTTTTCTGTTCAAAAAGGGAAAGAGAAGCAATAGCTTTCGCATGCATCTATAAGCCAATTGCTGTGTGAAAGAATAATGATAAGGCCTTAATTCTGTGTTATGAGATATGCGCAGGGCAGGGAAGGAAAACGATGTATTTGTAGCTGATGGATATCTAATGCAGGCTCAGAAAAAGGAAATAGAGCAGTTATACTTCTCTTTAGATACTCTCCAAAAGAAGTATTGGAACAGTTGATTACCAAAACCGCCCTGATAGTTTGATATGTTTTAGAAATTGAGAATCCATAAAGATATTTCTATATAGCTCTTTTATTCTACGCTTAATGCGTTGAATGTATGCTGTAGTTGGTAGTTTATCAAAATACTTTCCGCCATGTTTCATCTTATTTCTAATGATGATATAAGGCTCAAAAGGAATGTTACTGCCTTCTGGAAAACCAAAAGATGAGGCAGAATCTTTATCTTTTTGTTGTGAAAATATCGATTTAAGTGCGACTCATCGTGATAAATTGCCATGCAATTGCGGTCTAAGTCTTTCTTAATATTTTCGCTACAAACGTGTGAAAGACGGTAGAATGCCTCGTGAGTACCGCCATTTACGCCTCCCATAAAATAGTGATAGGTTTCTCCTTTCGTGTGTTTTTATGTAGGCATAGAACGCTTTCGCTTTTCATAAGGCAACGAAATAGGGTTGTGTTTGTAGTAATGTCCTGGGTGTAAGACGCCCAATAAGCCATTATCTTCAGCCGTTGGAAGGAACATTTCGGGTGTAACTACCTTCTTAAACTCCATGTTTGAGTTGAAGAAAAAGACGTAATCGCACTCTTTTGTATCTTCTTCTGCTCGAATAAACATATCAAAGCGCAATAAAGAATCATAGGGAAAGCCTTTCGATTGCGTGTAATATGTTTTTGATATTGTTGGTGTCTTGAATGTCGAAGCATCCGTAAATACATAATATTTCTTTTCAACTTGCGGTAAAAGAACTGCTCACAACTATCAGCCTTTCCAAAAAGATGGAATACGACCTGTGCAGATGTAGAAAATACCTATCTTCATTTATGAAACTTGCTTTTTATAAATTGTTTGATATCGATTCTATTGTTTAGTTCTCTATAACTAAAGAACGTAAAGATAGCCAATAAAAATTATATTTGCAACGTAATATAATGACGAATCACGCACAAATAGGGTGCTCATGAATAACCCTAACAACACAATATAGATGCTTTGCAACTCTCAAAAGCTGTTGCTAAACCTCATACCGTAATGCTTTTTATATACAAAATATGCAATAAAGATACAAAAATGTTACCAATAATCATAAAAATCCAATGCCATTGAGTCCAAATAGATAGTAGCTGCAATGGTAATGATAAAGTTTCCGCCATTACCAATCAACGCATCGTATATTAAATACATCTTTTTATCGCCATGAGCCAATGGAATATACGACAAAGTGGCCCACATAATGCGGAACAAAAGCGAGAAAGTGATGCACTGAGTGAGCAGCTCTATTGAATAGAACTCAGCCGAAAGCAAAGCCATAAGATAGGGTTTTGTGAAGAGAATGAGTAGCTACTGAGACAATAGAAATAAGTATAATAAGCAGCTCAGCCTCTTCAGATGCAATATTGTTGAATTCCTTTTTATTGTCAAGAGCCTTCGAAAGTCGAGGATAAAAGTCGGCTATTAGGGTCGCAGCAAGTATCGAAAAAGTTGCGCATTGTAATGGAATAAGCCGCTTGAAAGTATCCAACATCTTCGATAGAGCCAAAGAGTCGAATGAGAATGTTAGTGAGATAGGTAAATAAGTTCATTAAAAAGCGAACTGAACATAATGATTATTCCCTAGTTTAATCATGGGCGAACCAATAGTCCAAACCTCATTCCAAGAGAGACGAATACGCTTTTTATGGATAATCTTTTTACATATAAACTATTGATGATAAACGTGATGATAAAACCGCACGAGATGGCTAAAGACACGCCTTTATGATTGAAAAAGTAGAGTGGTGGTATGGCTATTATTACACTACTTATCGCTGCAAATATCGTTGTTTGCGCCAAAGCGTTGAGCCGTTGCATACCTTGTAGAATCGTTGTGTTGCCGTATGACAACAGCATAGCGCTGGCTCTCGACAGACAAAATTATGAAATCTGTGGATGTGATTATTGGCTACTCCAAACGAAAGGTCGCTGTGAGCAGTAGGCTGCAAAGATGCAAAATAAGAACGCAATAATGGCTAATAAACGGATAAGTGTTTTAAAGCGGTGATTATTTGTTGCTGTTCTATTGGGTTTTCGCTATTTCTGTGACTGTGCAATATCACGAATGGCACTCTGTGGAAGTCCCACACTTGTGACCTGATAGAGTGTGTTGAGTGATTAAAGATAGAATTGAGAGCACACTAGTAGGCCCAAGCAATAAAGCGATAACCTTTGCTCGGACGATTGACATGAGTGCTTCGATGATTTGTGCACCACTCATCACTATTGTAGCCTTTAAAAAGGCTTTTTATAACCATTGCTCATTAAATCTTCTTTTTCTTGCGTTTTTGATCTTGCTTTTTGAGCAAAATATAATTGAAAAATGAGCTAACAGCACCGCAACTTTTTCATCAATTGATATTGGGTTGCCATTTCTTTAAAACGAACGCACAAACTCTTTCCCTTTTGAGAACTTACAAAGTTGCCTGCAACATTTTTGCCATGTTTGCGATAAAGCATTTTGAGGTGCTTTCTACAAGCCCACCTTTCCGTTTGCTTTATAAATACAGATAGCCACCCACCAGTCGTGCATTGGGGCGTATTGGGCTACTGGAAACGATATTTCTTTAGCCTTTTTGTTAAACAACATGGTGCAACCTGTGATGTAACCAATGAATGCTTGTTCGGTAAAAGAGTTGAAAATGTAGGGCGAAAATGAATACTTTTTCAAAAAGAAGCAGACACAAAATATTTAAATTTTCGTCTACTAATTGAAGATTAGTGAATACCAATCCTGGTGTTGTTTCATCGCAATTTAAAGAGCGAAAAGCTGCTATTTCATTCTCAATCTTATGTGGAAGCCACACATCATCTTTGTCGATGAACATGTATAGTGGTGAATCTACCTTTGAAGAAAGCTCCATAAAGTTCATAAAAGGACCGAGATTCTTTCCCTCATTGTCAATGATAACAATGTTATGGTGTTCTTTTTGATAGCTTTCTATTATGCTTATTGTGTTATCTTTAGAACCATCGTCACGCACAAACAACGTCCAATCTGTATAAGTTTGGAGCGAAAAGAGAGTCTAATTGCTCACGAATAAACTGCTCTCCATTATATGTTGCCATCAAAAATGGCTATAGATGTGTTGTTTTTATCATGGTTTTAAATAATCATCTCATAAGGTTTGATGTTCTGTGCCAATATAATATTGATGTAGAAGTATAGGAAAGCATAAATAGTGATGCCTCTAATGCAATATATCGCTGTTTGATGGTGTATAGAACATCGGAAGTAGAACCAATTCGCTTGCTGCAAAAGATGTCTAAAAGACGGAAATGCAACGGGCGGAATGTCTGCAATGAAGACCAAAAGAACGAGTCCTACGATGTAAAGTTTAAAGAAAAGATAGAATAAAGAATTGTGTTTGCTCAGCTCTTCTCTATAATAATACAAGGCAGCAACAATGGCTACACGCAATAAAATCACCGTACTAAAGATACTAACTGGCTCGAAATCTTCTGTAGAATAAGCGTTAGACTTCACAGCTATAAACTCAATCACACTGAAAAAGTGCAAAGAACTCGTCATATCTATCAAGGTGTGGAAGGCAAAAACAATAGGTATTGCGGCTAAAAATGCCTTTAAATACTTGTCGTTATTGCGCACAATGGGTAGAACAAGAAGAGAATAGCAAACGAATAGTGAAGAGATGTTGCCAAAGCAATAAGCCCAAGAGTAATCAATGTTTTGCGTTCTGCCCAATAACTCCACGCTATCATCGTGATACCTAAGGCGGCTCCAGAACGCATTGCGTTCATATTTAAGATGACAAAGTAGGTTGGAAAGAAGAAAAGAAGCGATATCCAAAAAGAAGTTGGAGTGCTTATATAGGGCGTAAAATTGCGTTGGAACGGTTATCACGGCATAGATAACAAAACATCAACACTGCAGCTATTGGTGAGCGAATAAGATATATTAGAGAAAATATAAAAGGTGAATTCGGAAATACCTGAGCCATATTTTTGATTCTCGAAGGTAATTCTGATAGTCTTGATCTATATAGGGACTGCGTAGTCCAATGATAAGAATAAAGATCACAATGAGTGTTATCAATGTGATGAAATTGGGCTTTTTCTTTAGTAAGTAGAGCACAAAGAAGGAATATATGAATATTAAAATATACATATCTTCGTTGGTTCCTTAGTCTGTTTCTTGTCGTCTTCTGTATTTATTCTTATTCTATTGGGGCGTAAAACCTATGCTATTGAGGTTAAAAGCAATGCTTTTTGCGCATCAATTAGCATGCTTTTTACAAGCAAATGTCAATGCTTTTGCGAGTCGTTTTTATATCTTATTGAAAACTAATGATTTAGTTGTTCTTTTACACTTCTTGTTCTGTTGCTGGATTAAGGGTTTCTTCCTGCTTTTAAAAGCACCCTTTGTTCTTTAGATAAGTCCATTGAAGTGTTCCCAAGAAGTTGAGTAAAAGAATGATACCAACAATTAAACCACGACGTGGAGAGGCTTTTCTTTAAAGGTACAACTGCCGACTGAATGATGGTGAAAGCAGGAGTTCTCTCTTGCACCTTTGCTCTTGCCAACTGCAATTGTTGAGCTAATTGAGAGTAGATATTATACTTTAATTGCATCTCATTCTCTAAATCTGTTTGCTTCAATTTATAAGATTGCAAGATAATATCTGTGTTGGCGTCGGAATAAGGCCGTATCTTTGACGAGACTTGTCGTAATCTACCTTTGCTTCACGATATAGCTTTTCTGTATAAGACAAGTCATTTCGAGCTTTAGTGGTACGATATTTAATGATATATGTTTGCAAAGCACGTTGCACATAATCTGCAACAGTAGCTGCAATAAGAGGGTCTTGCGCCTTAGTTGTGATGGTAATCATGTTTCAGTTTTTCTTATCCACAACGCATTTAAGCATACCCTTTATGGCGTTGGTTGCATTCTCTTGCTCTTGTGTAAGCTGTATAGCTTCGGTCTTTTAGTCTGTTTTACAGGAGCACCAGCTTGTGGTTTAGGTGCAAATGGCAATAGCATGTTGCTTAATCTTATTCCACCAGCTGTTTTTCGATGCTTTTAAAAACATAGTCGTATAATGTGGTAGAGAGGCTTCCGTCTTGACTTTGTACCTTTAAAGACCACAAAGGAATGATAAAATCGTCTGAAGCACATATCTCAGGATATATCTGTGGGTCACAGCATCACTATTACTCATATTTCAAGCTTTGCTCCTACCATTGAAGCAAGCGATCCTAAGTTGCCTAGAAAGACCGCTTTCTGATGCCTCGAGAGCAAGAACTACGGTTGAGGTGTATTCTTTTGAATACTAAAAAGCTATGACAAGGGCAACCACAAACGATGTACAACTGGTGGCTGCAAATAGCTTTTTATTGTTTAAAAACAAGCGTTTTGATTATTTTAAAATCAACAGTGGTTTATTCATTATTGCTTATGTAATTGAAAAACAGTTTTATTGGTTTTGGGTTGTATATCTATGGAGAAATAGAAACTCAAAACTTCTTTTGCTATAACTCTGCACTTTTATGATGATGGAGGAGCAGTTCTATGCAAGTAGTTACCTATACCTATTATAATAACTAATCTACTGTCTTCTTTCTTCCTACCTATTTCTATTATAAGGTCGAGTTGAAAAAGCTTTGAGTTCTTATTCTTCTTTATTTTTAATAGATTGGCCATTGTGGCGATCATTGTGGCTAATGAGGCTACAGAAGTGCCGATAGAGAGCCATTGTGTTAATGACTTTCCTGAGCTTTCGGGCTTACTTGGCACGATAATTTCACAGCCTGGGCGAACCTTTGCGTTATGTCCTACCTTCGCAACTGTGCCATTCATGTACACAATATATGTGTGACTCTTCTTCGCTCTGTTGCCCCATCCACCTGCTTGGTTGATATACCAGCGCATTTCGGCCCTTTTTCGTAAGCCACAGTGTTTGGATACATCACGTCACCGCTAATCTTTACGGTTCCATTATACGCTGGGAACGATGATTCTATCGAACTCTCTTAGCACCAAATCGGCATCTCCTCCTGGTTCTTTTAAAGCCTTGTCAAGTTCGATACCCACATAATATGTATCGCCTAAATCAAGCTTTTTCATATCAAGAGAATCTTTTCTTGCCACTTTGCATCTGTGCCATTTTTATTACAGTTTGCATTCTTAATCGCTCATCGGGGAGTGATTCTGCGCTCTAAACGTGCACCAGGTACATAAGCAGGTCGGTTACTCCGCCTGCTTTCTTAATGATATCGCTGAGTCGTTCGTTCTTACTTGATAGTGTATAGTACCTGCAAACATCACATTTCCTTCTACTTGGATATTTTGTTGATGGCTATAACCAGGGCTTTTGCGTACATATACCTCGTCGAAGGGCTGTAATTCGAATCCAGGAGTACCGTCAATAACGAATCCTTCCTTTAATGCAAAGGTGTAAGTCTTAGCAATTACGCTATCATTGGTTATGGCTTTAGGATTCAATATACGACGAGCTACGTCTACTTTAATGATAGATGCCTTGTCTTTTAGGCCTCCTGCTTGTAGAATAAAAGTCTTCAAGTGTTTCGTGATCTGCATACACATACATGCCAGGATAATTCACTTCGCCATGTATGGTAATTGTTCTTTTGGTCTGCATTTCACTCTTTGTGGGAATAAAAAGAACGTCATTCTTCTTCAAAGGCACGTCAGCAACGCTTCCATCCATTATTCCTTTGACATCAACTACAATAACTTCGAGCGTTCTATCACTCTTCATACGATGAATAATAGCACGATTTGTAAATGCTTCTTCGGTTAATCCTTCTGCATGTTCAATTAAAGTACGTACGCTATTGATGTCTTTTCCGATGTTATACATACCTGGACGGAAGATAGCACCTTTGATTTCAACCATGTTTTCATATCGATTAATGATTGAATCAACGCCGATAGAGTCGCCATCAGCTAAGTGGAAAGAATTGATATCGAATTCTCCTATGTTGAAAACAGAATATTCTCTGCCTGTTTTTCGGAGCAAACGAACTGCCTTTGTGTAAGCATCTCCAGTGAAACCTCCTGCATATTTAATGATAGAGCCAACGCTTTCGCTCTTCTTCATTTCGTATATCATTGGGCGTTTCACCTTTCCTGAGATGGTAACCAAGCAGTCGTAAGGGCCAACAACGATTACATCATTGTCCATAAGACGAATGTTTCCTGTTAGTTTTCCATTGAGAATGTAATCGTAGATGTCTACAACTGTAACCAAACGGTTTTTGACGATATACCTTAATATTACGCAACGTACCGAGGTCGTTGATACCTCCTGCCATATAAAAGAGCATGGAATACGGTTGCAAAAAGCAGAAAGGGTGTATGTTCCAGGCACTTTAACTTCACCCATAACATTCACCATCATGGTCTTGGTTTGACCCACTGCTGAGCTTTGTTTTCGAGCTACTATAACGTGACCCAATAGCGAACGCACCTCAGCGTGTAGCCTGTTCAACAGTTAATCCGCTCACTTTTATAGGTCCAAAGTCTTCTATTGTCACTTCACCATCAGGTGAAACAACAACATTAAAGGTCTTTTGCGAAGCGCCATAAACATCAATTATGACGTTATCTCCAGGTCCTAATACATATCGTTGAGGCGTAGCTATATTCATATTAGGCTCGAACGACAATTCTTTATTGTTGAAGATATCTCGTCCGAACACTCTTTTCTTCATCTTACTCTTCTCGTCAAGCAACTCTTTTAGCCACTCAATAGAATCCTTAGGAGTTAAATAAGATAATTCTTTTTGCATCAATAAGAATTCAGGGTCTTTCTCATTGATTTCTATTCTGTCTGTACTATTACGCTGAATACGATTGTTTGAATATTTATTTAATGCGCTATTGGCTGCGTCTTGTTTGTTTTTACGCATTCTAGAATCATTTGGTTGCAATGTTTCATCACTTACATTGCCGAGTCCTTTTTTGATTCATTTTCTGACGGTCGTATTTATCCTTTAATCTTCTAATTTGAGAGATATCTACACCGCTTTGCATCAGCTTTGTAACGATTTGTGCTTGCGAGATGAGCCTGCTTTTTGCTCTCTTTGAATCATTCGAATCACTTGATCATCGGTCATTCCAGATTGTGCATACAAGCATTGAGCAGCACTTATCAATAGAAATATGCAGAAAAATAGTTTTTCTCATGAATATATGTCTTGTCTTAAATTCTCTGTATTTATAAATAAAATGAGGCGTTTGGGTATAGGCAATCAATTGCTATCGGTTCGGCCTTTGTATATATTTATTAACGCTTAGAGTTGTTTTTGTTGTGTAATTATTTGCTTTTTATGTAATAATGGGTTGAAAAACACCCTTTGCAAAAAGTAATAAAAACTTCTGAAAATCAATTAAAAGAATAGGTGTTAATATGGGTGGAAGAGCAGCAATTTTTGCTTTCGTATAACTATAAATAGTATGTAGAAAGTCGTAGTAGTTGTATTTTTCTTGTTATAGCTTTGTATGGTGAAACGAAAAATAACTGATTGACAATTGCTTTGAAATGAGTATGAGTTGGCAATCCGATAGCAGAAAGATTGTATCCTAATGATGTGTTATAATACTTCCTTTCTATGTATGTTAAAAGGGAAGGTTTTGAGGCTGTATGAACCAACAGGTTTCATCTTCTCTGTATGTATTGTTTTACTAGGGTGTAAATAGAGTAGAAAGTGTGTTCTTTTTGTGGTGTGAAAGAAATTGAGTGGACTTGAGGGCAAAAATAAATGCTTTAAATTTGCGGACTTGATGCGCTTTGGGGAGAAAGAATAGAATATATTGTATCTTATTTGAATTCAGTTATATACAGATTTAGAAGTCGTTTGCTTGTAAGTGTATTTATGTTTCGTGAAGATCTTGATAACTTGGTTTGTTTATGACACTCTTTCTTGAGCCTATTTTTGTAACATAAAAGTCACAAAAATAGGTTTGGATTTTTCTTTGTTTTTGTCTCAATTATTTTTCGAGTTCATATTCTATTCCGTTTTGTTTCCATTCTCTTTCAATATAAATAGGGTAGATGTTGGGTTTCATACTAATTTATATTAGTACATCTTATTGTAATATTTGTTATGTTCTCAAGATATTATTACTATCTTTTGTAATGTAAGAGTTAATAATTTTCGTGTACAAAATCGTGTACGAGTTGTTTTATCTTTGTTTTTAAAAAGCATGCAAATACATGGCAAAAGCATTGCTATTACAGTAAAACTCCATTGCTTTGACATTATAAAAGCAATGGAGTTTGCACTAATTTGTATCGATTAGTGAGCTGGTGGGTTTCGAACCCACGTCCAAACAGGGAAATACTGTGCTTTCTACACGTTTATTTCGGCCTTCATTTGTCAGATTATAACAAGACCCGAACCACCAATTATAACCTTAGTCTTTAAAGTTTCATCTAAAAATCAAGACCTTTTTAGACTATTTCCGATTTTTCTGCACCACTGAATCCATTGATTCGGAACCACATCTTTTGGAGTGATGTCTCGTTCCATTACCTTGTAACGGAATAAAAGCTAGTAATCTACTATACTTCGATTAAGCAGCGAGGCGTAGTTATTTTCATCAATTAATTTTTGATAACTGATATTTAAGAGCCAGCTAACGAAGCTCTACGTGCTTACACACCATCTCATCCCGCTGTCAAATCCAGTCAGCCCCGTTATAAAAAGGGTGTCGATGCGTGTTTTATATGTATTCTTTTGCAGAAGTAAATATGGCTATTTTTAGTCCTTTTTCGTGACATAAAAGCCATGTTTTTCGCTGATAATACGTTGCAAAGATATAAAATAAAAAATAGAAAAACACAATAAAGCATTGCTTTTATCGTATTTTTCTATCTTATAATTCATGTTTTAAAAACAGCATAAATCAATCTTTTCGATGTCTCTTTACATCGAAAAAGCAATTTAAAAATGTATCTTTTAGGAAAAGATAAAAGTATCTCTTTAGTTACTTTTTATGCTTTGATCTCGTTCAGACTTTCGTCTCTTTCAAACACCTTTTTCACGAAAGAACAAACAGGAACAACCTTTATTTTTCTCAGCTCTTGCATATTGAACAAGGGCGTTTATCAATTCTTTTCCAAATCCTTTTTCGCTTTATGTTCTTCTCCAACTCGAGTGTGTTCTGCCACTAAATTATGGTTTTCGTCAAACACATAGGTTAACTCCTGCATAAACATCATTCTCATAAAGAGCGAAACGACCTTCGTTTGCTTGCTTTTTCGTTTTCTATTCTAATCATATTGCAAATTTATTGGTTACGTTATTTCTATTATATAAATGTATTTTTGAACTGTTGATTGGGGCGCAAACACCTATCTTAGGGTGCCGACTCAGTTATTTCTGAATAAGAGGGATATCTTTTCAAAAAGTGATAAGAATGATTCTCATAGTCCATCTTACAACAAAATGCTGTAATCCATTGCTCACAATGAGATAATCCACATGTAGTAGCATGTTATAAGCACTAATTTGGTCGAACACTTTTTGTGTTATTGTAACCGAAGGAGCTTTATATTCAATGATAACGTGGCTTTAGCGATTTATTATATAGAATACTGTCGGCTCGAAGTTGCTTGTTCCCACATGAAAGACCCATCATTGGCTAAAAGTGGAGCTGGAAAACCCTCTCTTCGATAAGGAAAATGCACGAAATGTTGGCGCACCCACTCTTCAGGGAGTTAGGAAACATACTTCTTTTCGTAGCGAATCCAGTATCAAAGGACGCTCTTTTGTGCCCGACAATTTTATGTTGTATGATGGTAAATTTAATGGAATCATTTTTATTAACTTTGCAAGATAGTGCAAAGATACTGCTATTTTCAGTAGTAAGAAACTTTTATCATTGCTTTTTGCATAAAGATGGATTACTGAAAAATAGAGTAGTGGTGTTTAGGGTTGATGCACTATTTAGTTTTATATATATAATAATGTATGACTGAAAAGAAAAGTCCTATTACTTTCGAAGACATCATGCGCCGTATAGAACAACGGCAATATGCACCTGTTTACATATTGATGGGAGACGAATCGTATTATCGATCAGATAGCAGATGCCATAGCAAACTCTGTTTTCGAAGCCAGAAGAGCAGATTTTAATCAAAACTATTCTCTTTGGAGCAGATGCTAACAGCAGCTCAAGTGGTGATATTGCAAAGGGATATCCTATGATGTCGAGCCATAGAGTGGTAATTGTGAAAGAGCGCAGAATGTAAAAATCACTCGATGCACTCGAAAAATATCTTAGTAAATCCAATGCCAACAACAATTTTAGTGTGGTGTCATAAAAATGGATTAATAGACAAACGTAAGAAAGTTGTAGCGAAAGCAGAATCGGTTGGAATTGTCTTTGAAAGTAAGAAAAACGAGATTACGAATTAAATACTTTCATTAACAAATATTTAAAAAAAGAAAAAATGTGCAAATAGATGCTAAGTCTTCGGATATGATTGCTGAGCATGTTGGAGCAGATTTAAGTAGGGTTAGTGTCTGAATTGGATAAAATCATTTTGTCGTTAGATGATAAAAATAGAATCATAACACCAGAGATGGTGGAGCAGAAGATAGGTATAAGTAAAGAATTTAATACGTTTGAACTTCGAAGTGCCATTATAAATAAAAGATGTATATAGGCAAATCTCATTATTAACTATTTTGAAAAGAATCTAAGTCGGGCTCATATATGCCTTTCTACCGCTATTGTTCAGTTATTTTCAAAATCTAATGATTGCCTATTATGCACCAAATAGGAGCAATGAAGCTGATGTTTGCGAGGTTTTTAGAATTGAAATCGAGCTGGGCTGCCAAAGATTATATACTTGGAATGAGGAACTATTCGGGTGTAAAAGGCAATGCAAATTATAGAGAAGATTAGAGAGGTTGATGCTAAAAGCAAGGTTTAGATAACTCAAACACATCTGCAGATGAGCTAATGAAGGAGCTTTTTGTTCTTCATTTTACACTAAAATAGGGTAGTTTTTACCTGTTTTTATTCTAGAATCGAATTTTTACTGTACAGAAAAACATACTATAAAGTGGCATAAACAAAGGGTTTTTGCCACTTTTTATGCTCATATTTTTCGTATTTATCAGCAACTTTATCCTTGTTCGTGAATACTAAAGAAATGAAGAAAGTGACTTCATTTTTCACTACTCAATTTATTGTTAAGTTTTGTTTTGTGTTTTACTTTGTAAAGTTTAAAATGTAAATATACAATTTATTTTATTTTGTAAATCAAAAGTGAGTGTTATGTTGATGTAAATACGTAAACATTCACATATTGAAAATAGAGTATGTATTTGTAAAGTGATACCCTTTACAATTGAAAATGTAAATATATTCAGCGTATAATATAATATAATAAATTATTGAAAACCAGTGCTTTATTGTTTATTTGTTATATCTTTTTAATTTGGTTTCGTATGCAATTTTTGTTCGTAGAACATAGGAAATACTATATTTACAGATGTGTATATGTTTTGTAACTCGTTTAATAACCATTATTTATGTGATTTGAATTAAAGTAAATAAGGGGTTTCTAATATCTTTTGAAAATGTATAATGTTTAAATATAAATATACAAGTATGAAAAACATAAAGAGCTAATATAACGATTTAAATATGTAGTTGTAAAAATTTTTATTTGCATATTTATTTTATATTTGTTGCGTATCTCCTTTTTGATTTATCTTTTGTAATGTGAATAGAAAAAGCGATTTTCGCAGTATAATTGTAGTAAAAGAGCAAAAATGAAAGATAGAATTCGCCAACTAATGTTACATCAGCACATGTCTCAGCAGACCTTTGCTGATATCTTAGAGATTGTCTCCTGCATCATTAAGTAGCATCTTAATGATCGCACAAAACCAACATTAAATCATGTAGATGCCATCAAGAAGAAATTTCCTTCTATAAATTTAGATTGGTTGATGTATGGAAATGGTCCCGATGTTTTTAGATGATAGTTCGCAAAATGATGATATGTTTGCTAATGAAGGCGAACATTTTGAAAACATCAAATCCAGATGTTTCTACTGCTAAACAGTGCTCCTACTCTAGATTTCGATAATTCTCCATCGTATTCAGGCGTTAATTATACCACACCTAAAGAGCGTGTGGTTATAAAAAAAGTGGAAAAACCACAGCGACAGATTACCGAAAATACGTATATTTTTTGATGATCAGACTTAGAAACCTTTGTTCCTAGAAGTAAAAGATAAAGAAAATATGAGATTCTAAGACTGTTATTTGTTTTTAGAATCTTATTTCGATGATTTGGGGGCATTTTGCTCCCTTTTTGATATGAGTTATCAACAGCTATAATGTTTACTTATGTTAATTTATTTTGAATTTATATTCATTGTTGATAACTTTTGTCCTAAAAACTGTCTTTTAGGTGAGAATTGTCACTTTTATTTCGATGTAACTTTTCATCAGAATGAAGCGTAAAAAGCATTGAGTTTACAGAGTAAAAAGCATTGCTATTAGCGGTAAAATAACATATTGCATTCAAATATCACTGCTTTTGTATTGTTAAATTATGGAGTGCGGTGTCGGTATATAGCTCTTATTGAGGCATAAAAACTGGGAGAAAATGATGCGAAAAATAACAATTTTTACTTAGAAAGAGCGTATTATAGGTCGCAAAAAGCTATGAAAAATACGTGAATTTTGCATTGCTGAAAGTCTCGAAAAAGAGCAAAATAAGGGAACGTAAAAGGATAGTAAAAGGATTTTGTTTATGCTTAAAATTGGCTTTTATTTCAATCTCACTAGGTGCTTTTCGAGGGCTGAGAAGTAGGGAAAAAGAGCGTGTGAGAATAGGGTCGTACGTAATAGTAAAACTCCTGGGAGCATGAAAAAAATGCCTTTGAAAAAGAGTGTTGTTTGGCCCCTACTATACATTCTCCTTAATATAAAAAGAAATGTCTTTAAGTGGTTTTTATGAGTTGTAGAGGGCGATTGGTTTTATCTGTTGTCTGCAGTTTGATTTGAGTTGAAATTTTTTTAGGGGCTTGTAGAGTGGCTGTTAGGGTGAAAAATACTGCGTTAGAAGCGTTCTTAGTGTGCTTGGTGGCATTGCAAAGATAAGGGTAGTATTCGTCTTTTAAGGCGTATAAAACGTATAGTTTAGCGTATATTAGAATGGGTTTAAAGAGGAGTAGCGTGCGAATGGGTGCAAAAGAAAAAGTGCAACTGACAATCAATTGCACTCTTATATAATCTCATTCTTTTTAGTTGCTCAATTCTCGCTCTAAATTAGCTTTTAGTTCTGCTTTTTACGCCTTTTTAAAGGCCGTTTATAGCATCATTCTTAAACTGCTTTTGGGCACAGGGATAGAATAGCTTTATAGAGCAAGTAAATCGTGTTTTGCAGGCGAGTTTGTTTATCGCTCTATCTTATTATCTTTTAAGAATACCACCCAAGGTTTAAAGGTTTTAGCCTCTTCAAAGCCCATGAGTGCGTATGAAATAATGATAACAGTGTCGTCAATTTGCACCTTTCTAGCTGCTGCTCCGTTTAAACACATGCAACCAGAACCACGTTCTCCTGCTATAATATAGGTTTCAAAAGCGTTCTCCATTGTTGTTATCTACGATCTGAACCTCTCTCCTGCAATCATATTTGCAGCATCTAAAAGATCCTCATCGATAGTTATACTTCCTATATGGTTAAGATTTGCATCGGTAACTTTAACTCGATGTAGCTTCGATTTTAAAAACTTGAATCATCATGTTTTTATCTCTTTTTTTCTTGCTTTTTGCCTTTGCAACGTTGTGATTATTGCTTTGTGAGGGTTATTTATATTTGATGTGGTCGATTAGGCGAATAGGGGTTGCACCATATATACGGTGATACAGCCCACAATATAAGGCGAATCGTTCCACAGAATGTACTGTTTCTAAGGTGTTTCCGTCTACAATTTCGAAGTATTCCACCTCTAATTGGTCTATAGCATTAATCGAATTGATCACTTCTTGTTGAAGTTCGTCTACTGATAAGCTGTCTTTTTTGCAACGCTTTCCTTTAAAAATGCGGTAGATATTGGCTGCAATTGCTCGCTCTTCGCTTGTTAATAGGGCGTTACGAGCTCATTGTAATCCACTTTCTTCTCTAATGATAGGGACATTCGATAATGTTGATATCTAAACTTAAATACTTTTACGAGTTGTTTTATAACACAAATCTGTTGCCAATCCTTTTTCTCCAAAGTATGCATTGTGTGGTTTTGTGATATAAAATAGGCGAGAAACGACCTGACACACGCCGTTAAAAGTGTCCTGGACGCTAGCTCCTTCCATTACAGTTGATGTTGGTGGAAACTCAAAGTGGCGGTTATCAGGAGTTGGATACATCTCTTTTTGGGGTGGGGAGCGAATACAATGTCGGCTCCAACTTCATTCAAAAATCTTACAATCTTCCTCAAAAAGTTCGAGGATAACGCTCAAGGTCTTTGGGGTCGTTAAACTGTGTGGGATTAAGAAAAACCGATACAATTGTGATGTCATTGTCGGCTACACACTGCTTAACCAATGATGCATGACCTTGGTGTAGTGCTCCCATGGTAGGCACAGTCCTATCTTTTTGTTGGCTTTTCTTAAGTAGAAAAGCTCGTTTTGTGGGTCTACAATGTTGTCGAAAATCTTTCATTTTGTTTTTCTTCTTGAATGACAAATCAAGTGAATTATCAGGGTGCAAAATAACAACTTTTTTTCTTTAATATCGAAAAATAACAATAAAAAAATATAAGCTAAAAAGTCTTATATATTAATAATAATGTGGTTACTTGAACTTTTAGTTCAACAAAAAATCGTATCTTTTGCAAATAACAAATTAAAAATCAAAATGGCAAAGAAAAATATTATTCATCAACCAAGAGATTACACCTTATGTCCCTGAAACTCCCTTTATCATTGAAAGGTATTGAGGTTCCAAAAACAATTCAAGAGAATGGTTTTGAGATTCGTACTTTTTATGCCAAAGTGGGGTATTATTAATGAACGTAGAGGTCAATTGCATGAAGTTATTCGTCTTTCGGGGATGAATCTTATTATAGATGACACCGACCATCCATTGATAATTAAGGTTGCTTCAGTGCCTCAAGCACGTGTACAAAGTGTACTTTATCGATAATGATGATTTCTTTATGAAGCGTCAAATGGCAGGTAGATGAAGAAGGAAACGAATACAATGACAATGGCGAACGTGCTATATTCTTTGCTCGTGGCGTGTTGAAACAGTGAAAAAGCTACGTTGGACACCAGATATTATTCATTGTCAAGGTTGGATGTCGTCAATTATTCCACTCTATATCAAGACAGCTTATCACGATGAACCATCGTTTGCTAACACCAAAGTTGTTACTTCTTTGTTTAATGATAGACTACAATCAGATTTTAAAGACAACTTTAAAGACTGCTTAGAGTTTAGGGATGCCAACAAAAAAAGTGCTTAAACCATACAACGATAAGTTTGATTTTAATGAGCTAACAAAGCTTGCTATTGATTTTAGTGATGGTATTATTGAGGCCGTTCCTAATGAAAATAAAGATATGTTAGCCTATGCTTCAGAGAAAGGTAAATTCGTTTTGAACCATTCGGAAGCAGATCTCGCTACAGAATATAGCAATTTCTATAATCAAATTCTTGGCGAAACAGAATAATACCGGGTGTTAATTAGTGAGAACGGGCAGTGCAACTACCGTAAATATCGGTAGGAGTGATGCTTTTGTGAGATGATAGAATATCAATCGAAAGATATTGAAAAGAAAGAGAACTATGCGTTTAAAAATATTTATTTATTTGCTGTTTGAGGCATGCTTTTAGCAGCTTCGTGCAGCGAGAATACATCAAATCTTGGTGGTAGCCTTATTGATGATACAGATAAGTTGACCATTAATTCAGATTCGTTTTGAGGTGAGTACAAAATCTGTTTTGTCTGGTGCTGTACTATCAAGAGATGCAAATAACCATTTAGGAAAGGTGTTAGATGCAGAAACAGGGACATATATCACAAGTAATTTTTATGACCCAATTCTATTGCCCTAACGACTTTTCGCTTCCTAAAAACAGATAGTATTGTAAGCAAAGATGCTAGTGGCGTTTATGCGAGATTCATGCAGAATAACTCTTTATTACGATTCTTTTTATGGCGATTCATTAACAAAGATGAAGGTTACAGCATTCATCATGGATCAGCCAATGTTTGAAAATAGAGAGTATAAGTCGGACTTTAATCCTGAAGTATCGCCTTATATCACCAGTAACAGCATAAAATATGAGAAGGTATATTCACTTGTTGATATGAATATACCTGCAACAGTGCGCTCTAAAAAGACCTATTATAAAAGGTATTACCATTGATTTAAATAGTAAAGTATTACGATAAGAACAACGTTGAATATAAGAACTTTGGTACTTATTTGATGAAGCAATACTATTCAAATCCTAGCTATTTCGCTAATCCTTTGCAGTTCATTAGAACGTTCTACCAGGTATCTACTTCAAATCAACATCTGGTGTGGGTGCAATGGCAAATATTAGCGCAGTAGATATCAGTGTGTTCTTCCGCTTAAAGAAGAATGGACAAGATACAAAGGGGAGGCGTTTCGTTCTCTGGAACAGAAGAAGTTCTCTCTACAACTTATGTTCAAAACGACCAAACAAAGTTGAACTCGCTTGTTAACGAGACACAACACACTTACTTAAAGACTCCTGCAGGCATCTACACTCAAATGGAGTTGCCAATTGAAAAGATTATGCAAGGACACGATAACGACACTATCAGCTCTGCTAAGATAATGCTTCACCGCATCAATAACACTACAGCATCGCAATATGCTTTCAATGTTCCAACAACAGTGATGTTGATTCCTGTAGACGAAGCAGCTACTTTCTTCTCTAAAGAAAGCTTGCAGACAATAAAAACAAGTTATCTTGCAGAATATAGTAAGACATACAACACTTACACTTTTTAACAACATTAGTAAGTTAGTTCATGCTATGTATAGGCGAAGAAGAATGGAACAGCAAGCGCAAATTGGAACAAAAGTGCTCTTAATTCCTGTAAAAGCAACATACACTTCTGATGCTTCAAGTGGCTTAACAATCCTTTTCTTCGGTTGAACCTGATATGTCTTTAACAAGTACGAAGCTTGTTGGAGGAGCTAATAGCACTAACGGAAAGGTTCTAATAAACGTTATCTATAGTAAGTTTAATCGCTAAATGGCAGACAATTTCCTAGAGAAACAAAGAGCAAACTACGAGCAAAAGAAAGGCTCAGTGGCTTAAAAAGAGATTAGTAAGGACGTTTGTTATTCGTACAATTGATGAGCCTGAAGACGAGAGCCTGTAGCTTATTCAATCGAAAAAGTTCTTGAAATAAAATATAATTGGGTGATACTTCTTTATGAAGTGTCACCCAATTTTGTTTGATATAGCCACAGAACGAAAGAGACTATATGCCTTTAGGAGATGAAGAGGGTGAATAGTCACAAAACCATTACAGCTATTATACATAGGTTTGACAGCTATGTTTTAAACCAATTAGTCTTAGCTTGTTTCCTAATTGATTGTAGCGATGAAAATGTGCTTATCTTTACTTGTAATATGATGGCAGAATAGGAAAGAGTAATAACAATCCTTTTGTAGACTAAAAAGCAATGCCTTTGCGATATAATAGCACTATTATTAGATCATAAAAAGTATTGCAATTCTATTTGTATTGCAACGGATTTGGATTGAAGGTGATTAAGATGATGTAGGGTAGTAAATCCTTTCCTCTTGGAATTATGGCTTATTGATAGAAAAAGAGGGGTGTAGAAACGAAAAAAGGATGCACAATATGCGCATCCTTTTTATATTTATGAAGTTCTGAAATGAATCAGAATGATTCTTTAATCTTCAGCTTCTTGTTCTTTGCTCCAATCTTCTTGAGTCTTACGAACATAGCTCTTATAACGCAACTTAGCCATTTCTTCAGCAGCGTTAAACAACTCTTGTGCTTCGTTTGGATAAGCCTTCTTCACTGATAGGTAACGAACCTCACCTAATAGGAAGTCTTGGAACTTGCTCCAATCTGGTGCTTTAGAGTCAAGAGTGAATGGGTTCTTGCCCTCTTCTGCCAACAATGGGTTGTATCTCCATAAGTGCCAGTAACCGCATTCAACAGCTCTTCCTTCCTCAGCTTGGCTCTTACCCATTCCACCTTTAGCCTTAAGACCGTGTGCAATACATGGAGCATAAGCGATAATGAGTGAAGGTCCAGGATAAGCTTCAGCTTCTCTAATAGCTTTAAGAGTTTGGTTTTGGTCTGCACCCATAGCAATTTGAGCTACATATACATAACCGTATGTTGTTGCCATCAAGCCTAAGTCTTTCTTTCTGATGCGTTTTCCTTGTGCAGCGAACTGTGCAAAAGCACCAAGAGGAGTAGATTTAGAGCTTTGTCCACCTGTATTAGAATATACTTCGGTGTCAAGTACAAGAATGTTAACATCTTCTCCAGAAGCAATAACGTGATCTAGACCACCGTAACCGATGTCATAAGAAGCACCGTCACCACCAATAATCCATTGAGAACGTTTTACTAAGAAGTGATCTAAAGTCTTCAATTCTTCACATGTTGGGCAACCTTGTTCTGCACCTGCGTGAATTAGAGGCTTAAGTTTAGCTGTTGCTGCCTTAGAAGCATCTGCATTGTCTTTAGAATCTAGCCATTCTTGTGCTGCTTCTTTCATTTCTTGTGGTGTAGTATCTTCGCTAATCAATTGTTCAAGCAACATAGCAATGCGCTCTCTCATCTTCTTATTAGCAAGATTCATACCCATACCGAATTCGCAGAAGTCCCTCAAATAGAGATTTAGCGAATGCAGGTCCTTGTCCATCCTCATTTGTTGTATAAGGAGTTGAAGGGATAGATGCAGAGTAAATAGATGAACAACCTGTTGCGTTAGCAATCATTTCACAGTCTCCGTAGAGCTGAGAAATAAGTTTAACGTATGGAGTTTCACCACAACCAGAACATGCACCAGAAATTCGAACAATGTTTTAGTGAACTGAGAGTTCTTCACATTGCTTTGAGTGTCAACAAGGTGTTGTTTTGATTTAACTTCCTTGATAAGGTAGTTCCAGTTCTCGATTTGCTTTTCATCACGTGTGAATGGAACCATATCGAGTGCTTTACCATTCTTATTACCTGGACAAACGTCAGCACAGTTACCACAACCAACACAGTCTAGCACACTAACTTGGATACGGAAGTGCATTCCTGCCATAGTCTTAGGCACCTTCATGTCTAGAGTTGTATCGTTGAATTGAGCGTGTTCAGCTTCATCTAGAACGAATGGACGAATACATCCGTGAGGACAAACGTATGCACACTTGTTACATTGAATACAATTGTCAGCTGTCCACTCAGGGTTAAATGCTTCAACACCACGTTTTTCGAATGCTGCAGTACCATTCTTTAAGGTACCATCAACCATTCCGTGCTTGATAAAGTCAGAAACTTTAAGGCGTTCTCCATCTTGTGCGTTGATAGGACGAACGATTTCTTTGATGAATGCAGGTGCATCATCTTCTACAGAAGGATCATCTTGGAGAGTAGCCCATGATGGATCGATCTCTAAAATATGGTATTCATTTCCACGATCTACAGCTGCATAGTTCTTATCAACAACGTCTTGTCCCTTATTACCGTATGACTTTTCGATGAACTTCTTCATTTGTTCAACAGCCAAGTCGATAGGAATAACCTTTGTTATTCTGAAGAATGCACTTTGAAGAATAGTGTTTGTGCGGTTTCCTAGACCAATTTCTTGCGCTATCTTTGTTGCATTCATGTAGTAAACAGTGATGTTGTTTTGTGCAAAGTAGCGTTTGATTCTGTTAGGAATGAAGTCTATTAGCTCTTGACCTTCAAAGATTGTGTTAAGAAGGAATTGACCATTCTTTTGCAAACCACGAATAACATCGTACATGTTCAAGTATGCTTGAACGTGACATGCAACGAAGTTAGGAGTTTTTACTGATAAGTTGAATGGATAGGAGAGTCTCCAAAGCGCAAATGTGAGCAGGTGAAACCTCCTGATTTCTTTGAGTCGTAAGAGAAATAAGCTTGACAATACTTGTTTGTATTATCACCAATGATCTTAACTGAGTTCTTATTAGCACCTACAGTACCATCAGCTCCAAGTCCATAGAACTTCGCTTCGAACACACCTTCACCACCCTAAAGGAAGTTCTTCCACTTCAGGAAGAGATGTAAATGTAACGTCATCAACGATACCTACAGTGAAATGGTCTTTTGGTTCTGTTAAGTTCTAGGTTGTCATAAACTGAAATAATGTGAGAAGGAGTGATGTCTGCAGATCCAAGACCATAGCGACCACCAACGATAAGAGGTTTCTTCTCTTGATCGTAGAATGCACTCTTCACATCAAGATATAATGGTTCACCTTCAGCTCCTGGCTCTTTTGTACGGTCAAGAACAGCAATTCTCTTCACAGTTTCAGGTACTGCAGCAAGCAGTGCTTAACAGAGAATGGACGATATAAGTGAACTAGCGATCATTCCCACTTTCTTTCCTTGCTTAACAAGGTGAGTCAATTGCCTCACGAGCAGCTTCTGTTGCAGAACCCATTAATATAATAATGTTCTCAGCATCCTTAGCTCCATAGTAAGAGAATAGGTGATATTCACGACCAGTAATTTCAGAAATCTTACCTAAGTAATCTTCAACTACCTCAGGAATGTTCTCGTAATATTGGTTTACAAGCTTCTCTGTGAGTGAAGAATGTCTCTGGGTTTTCAGCTGTACCTCTTGTTGAAGGGCGTTCAGGAGTTAAGGCACGATCACGGAATCTCTTAATATCTGCAGGGTCAACAAGCTTTTGCAATTTCTTCTTGATCAATCACTTCAACCTTTTGATATTCGTGAGATGTACGGAAACCGTCGAAGAAGTTAACGAAAGGAATGCTTGTCTTAAGTGTTGCTAAGTGAGGAACAGCAGTAAGGTCCATAACCTCTTGCACTGAACCAGAGCAGAACATTGCGAATCCTGTTTGTCTACATGCCATAACGTCAGAGTGGTCTCCGAAGATACTTAGTGCATGAGTAGCGATTGCACGTGCTGAAACATCGAACACACAGGGAAGCATTTCTCCTGCGATTTTATACATATTGGGGATCATCAACAACAAACCTTGCGATGCAGTGAATGTAGTTGTTAAGGCACCAGCTTGTAAAGAACGTGCATTGCACCAGCTGCTCCACCTTCAGATTGCATTTCTTGAACTGCAACTGTTTGTCCAAAAAGGTTCTTGCGACCCTTTGCTGCCCATTCATCAACATGAGCTGCCATTGGAGAAGATGGTGTGATAGGGTAGATAGCGGCAACTTCTGAGAACATGTATGATACATGCTGCTGCTTCGTTACCATCACAAGTGATAAACTTTTTCTTTTTGCCATTTTCTTATAGATAAAATATTAATTAATGTTTTTGTATTTTTAATATAGAAAGTCAAACAACCAAAGTGGTATTTTGTTACCCTTTCCGTCTTTTGAGTTATATTGCGCATAGATAGTATCGGCGTTATGTCTTATTTTAGCCTCACTTAATGCGTCGCATATTCTAAACTTTGTTTTTCCATCAACAAGGTAATAATGTTCTTTATTTCCTTGATTCACCAAGTGATCTTTCCACAAAGCATTCACAAAAGAATGTTTCCATAACAGATGATTGCTCAACTTGTATAGGGGTAAATGGAATAGATTAGATTGGTGTTTTTGCATCACAATCTTTGCGGGTTTCTTGGGAAATGAAGCCCCAAAGGGATACATCATATTGATAAGTCGTGCATCTTCGAGATACTTGATATAGTTCATCACCGTTGCACGGCTAGTCTTTATTCCTTCAGCTAAATTACTAATGTTGGGTGCTTTGTGGTTATCTACAGCCAACTCGTAGAATAGTTTTCTTAATTTTGAGCGAGATATTTTCAGCTCAATTTTGTTTGATTAAGAGAATGTCAACCTCTGTCATCATGTTCATAGTCTTCAATAAATTCTCCGAGAAATTGCGATTCTCTAAGAAGAAAGGGTAGAAACCATGATGTAGATAGTCTTGGAAAAAAGTCTAATGGGTTTAGCTTTGTGTTATCTCTTTTGTTATTTCTTCGCTCTTTTTCTAAAAATATCTGTAAGAGAATAATGCTTAAACTGATTTTCAGTTTGTAGATTAAGATATTCTCTAAACGAGAAACCTCGAAGGTCATAGCTTTTCACTATGCCGTTAAGTTCGGGGTTTTCTCTTTCAATCTCATTACACCTGAGCCCGTGAAAACAATCTTTAGTTGTGGAAAAAGGTCGTAACAGGCTCTTATTTCACTGCTCCAATTAGGATGTTTAAACACCTGGTCGATCAATAACACTTTACCTCCTTGATTGATAAAAGTAGCTTGCAAACTCTGCAATACCATGTCCTTGAAGTATAAGTTGTTCATGTTTACATAAACATTGCCTATCTGTAGCTCCAAAAGTGTTCTTTTGCATATTGTAATAGGAAGGTTGTTTTACCAACTCCACGTGTGCCTTTAATCCCAATCAATCGGTCTTCCCAATTGATTTGATCCATTAACACTCTTCTTACGGGTGCTTCGAGGTGTTCAACCAAATAAGTATGGGTGCGATGCTTCCATTTATCTTGTTCCTAATTAAAAATATCTCTGCAAAGATAACATTTATTTCTAAATTTGCAAACTACACATTGCAAAATAATTGGTGATTTGTGATTATTTTTCGTTTTATTAAATTCAAATCAACGTTTTTATTCTCTGCTCGAAATAGGTTTTTCAGTGTTTTTTTGTATTACCTTTGCAGTAGAGATATGGGTATTGCAGTTTAATAAGATTGTAATATGCTGATAAAGAGATACTTCTTTTCATAGAAAGATATATACTTACGATAATAAAAATGACGCTTCATATATTTAATCCCGAGCATGATATTGCTTTTAGCAATAAACAAAAAGTATTTTCACTGCGCCACATTCAGCCCGTGAATTGCGTGCCGATTTTAGGCTTCTTGCCTGCACTTTACGCTGAAAAAGGCGACTGGGTGTTGGTGGAGAATGTTGAAGCTGCCAACGAATCGTTGAGACATTTAAATGCCTTTTAGTAAAGAAGTAGAGCTTTTTGTCGCCTGCACAATTGGCAGAAAAAGGATTTAAAGCAACATCGATTTACGCATACAACCATGGGGTTGGGACCGTGCCATTGCTACCTATTTATTAGGGCATTAACCCACAGTTAGAGTAATTTTGCCCTCTAACGAGGTCTTAGACACCATTCGAAATATCAGTAATCGCTCTTTTGCAGCATGCTCTTTACTGCCCCATTTGGTGAGTTTAAGCGACGATTTGATAGGAGATAGCATGTATTTCATCGATAGTCACGAAAAAGTGATGCGAGTTTTTCAACGACAACCCTGCGCTTTATGTTATCAAAAGCACCCTGGAGTAGTAGTGGAAGAGGCGTTAGATACATTGATAATACAGTAGATGAGTCGAACAAAGGCTGGATGAAAAACATCTTAGAGCAACAAGGTGGATTGATAATTGAGCCTTATTATAATCGTGTTCTCGACTTTGGTATGGAGTTTTATGCCTCAGAACAGGGCAAAATAGAATATAAAAGGCTTGTCTATTTTCTCAACAGAAAACAGAGCTTATTCAGGTAATTTGTTGGCTAATGAAGCCATAAAAAGAAAGGCATTGTCAATCAGTTTGTTAAGCAAGAATTGCTCCAATTGGTTCAAACCCATATCTGTTTGCAATTGACTTCCGCTTTTAAAAGGAAAAATATGTAGGTAATTTTTGGCGTTGATATGATGGTGGTAACCACTGACGATGCCACAACATTTAAGTTGCATCCTTGTGTTGAATTGAATTTAAGAACAACCATGGGACATGTTGCTTTGGCATTATCTCCAACCGATTTTGCGCCTAAAAAGATGATGAAAATCGACTATTTAGATAAATATCATTTAGCAGTTAATTTGGTGGGAGACGATTTATTAGACACCAACTTAGTTCGATAGAAACCATAAAAAGAGCCACTATAACACAAATATAGTGGCTCTTTTCAATCCATATCTTTTTACTTCGATTCTGATTTTTGCTAAATAGAATCTATATTATAATAAGGTGTTGCTCACTTGAGCTACATCTAAGGCCCAGTTATAGTCGTAAAACCATATCGGCTTCGTCCTTATTCGTTGTGATTTCAATTCCTTGTGCCTTCGCTTTTTAACTGCAACAATTCACCAATGGTAGGCTTGTTGCGAAGCTGTTGCAACAAGTTCAACCGAACCATTGTTCAACGACTGAACAGTAGGACCGCTAAAAGGCAGTTCCAACCATGTAATTTCTCGCTTATCCACGTCTAACACGCCAAAAGCTAAGCCCTTCGACAAGTTGTTCGAAGCAATAGTCACCATGTGTTGCACCGTAGATGGGTCGAAAGCAACTCCTGTTTCTTCGCTAATTGTCATTTTGTTTGCACTATTCATCCAGCCAACTCGCATATTAGGTGATAACGAACCATCAGTGTAAGCATTACAGGTGAAAGTGACATAAGCCACCTCTCGTTTAGAAAGTTTATCGAGATCTAACTCAATATATTGGCAGTACCAATCTTTTTCGGGTATAGTTCGAATGTCTCCAGAATGTAAACAGCCCTCAGGAGATAAGTTATAAAAGCTACAAACATCTGTTGTTCCGTCTTTTTAAGCTAAGGTTACAGCTTAAAATCCATATCCAAATGCTGAGCAGGAAGACCCACACCCCAGTTTAGAACAAACGCACTTGGTTGCCTTGCACGTTGAAACGGGTTCCCATTAGGGCGCAACCTGCATTTTGAATGGTGCTGGTTCGGTTTCCAACACTTATAGGAATGGTCATCAATTCGGGATCAATGAATACCTTTTGAATTGCATCTTCTCTTTCTTCGCTCTTGTATTTATCTTCAAGGCGTTGATATACAATTCTTTTTATGGCGTCGATATACTCTTGATAGGCGCTGGATTCAGACTTCGTTAGCAACGGATTAGAATGCACAGTGTATGTACTTCCCGTTATGGTGTGTATCAATCGCTCTTGATTAGGAATGAAAATAGGTTTCTGCCGCACTGTAAAGCGAGGTGAGAAGTCGTGAGAAATCTCGCCACTCACTTCTTTTAAAAAGCCGATAAAGTGGGTGCTATTCCAATTCGAAGCATAGTAGAAAACAATGCACGAGCAAACATTCCAGGGCGTTGTTTCAATAGTTCTAACTCCCTTTTTGGTGGTCGTTTTGTTGCTTAGCAGCATTGACCTTGCCCAACCAAGTGGTGTAATTCTTGTTATAGAACACATCGAGTAGCTGAGCCAAAGCGTCAAAACCCTTTCTTTTTGAGTATTCAGGTAGGCGCAAAAGCACGTATCATTCTCACCCACATACCACGTTGTGGATTCATTATTTCTGCTGCTTTTTCTGCCGACATGGGTAGGTCGTTGAGCCATGTAGCAGCCATTTGCACCATGTTCGGTTGTATTTAAGCTTTAAAAGTTCTTTTTCTTTCTCTGTAAAGGATCTTTTTTGTTCCTCTTCGTCGTATGCAAAGAAACGATGCTTCGATGCCTTTTTGAGGAGTGTTTTGGGCTGAATGATTTGCGATTGGTTGGTTTTGAGGAACCAAAGAAAGCGCAATAAGTCAGTAGGACTACTAATATAGCTTCCTATTCGGTCGAAATGCTGTTGCTCTGCCCATGCCTTCATCACCCTCAAGGCGTGTCTCTTCATTTCGATAAAGGTGTCTACTGAAACATCGAAGTGAGTAAGTAGGAGTGTGAGGGTGTTGAGTTGGGTTTTATTGAGTGGTGTTTTAGAACTTAAAAAGCTCATTCAATTTACGCTCTAAATCACTAATTGAAATAGATGGAGTTCCTTTTTCTCACTTCCTTGATTCACAAAAAAATATCGTTATGGTGCTCTAATGGCGTTCCACAAACGGACAACCATTATATCGTTCGATGTTAAATGTGCCTGTAGGTATGAAGTGTCCGCAACCTAAAAGCGTTCCTTTGATGTCTGATGTCGTAGGAAAGCAATTCACAAAGAGGGTGATAAGGTGGTTTATAGTGCTTTCATTAGTGGGCACTTGCCAATTCTTACAAGCGGAGTCCAATTAAAACCACGCCCAAAGCCTCTTTAATCACTTCTGTTTGTTGGTTCAATTCCTCAACAGAACAATGATATAGCGCATGTAAAAGAGCTTCTGAAACGCTATAACCATAGTCGTTCAAAAGCTTTTATAAATGCAAGTGCCTCTTTGGTAGGTGCAACTTGAGTGTAGTTTTCGTGTTGGTTGGTTTCGATATAGAGTGCCCTGATAGCGAAATGCCACTTGTTTTTAATGCTGTTTCTTTCATCGTTCTTCCTTTCTTTGTTGATGATTGTTCAACCTTTCTTTTTGTTCCTTGCGTGTTGTTGATTATCATTTTGATTATCTATTCGTTGCAACTATGCGTTCTAATAACATTGCTTTTGAAGAGTAAAAAGCAGTGCTATTGGGGTTCAAAAAGCATAGCTGTTGGGTCTTAAAAGCATTGATATTGGTTTCCTATCATTGCATTAGAGCAATAGATAGCAACGAAAATTGTGTAACTAAGTTATTACCCATTAAAGGTTGATAAAAGAAAGTAAGTTGCACTTGTCCGTTGATATCTTTTATGATGCGAAAATACTGATAATTCTTTATTAATCGCTTTTTCTTCGAATCTATTTAATATCTTTTTGTTGTTTCATTGCTATTCGATGTGGTTTTTATCGAATTTTTAAACAATGCTCGCTTTAAAACAAAAGTAGCTACCAGTTGTGCAATGGTTTCTAAGCCTTTGGCATCGTGTTCATCGAAACTTGCTAAGTCTTTACTGTCTATATCGATTACTGCTACCACTTCATTGCCTTTGAATACGGGTACCACAATCTCCGAACGAGATAGAGACGAGCAGGCAATGTGCCCTTCAAACTGTTCTACATCGTCGACAATGATGGTCTTTTGGCTATCCCATGAGGTGCCACAAACGCCTTTCCCCTTCGCAATAGTGTAGCAGCACGCTGCCTTGGAATGGTCCTAACTGCAAAGACTGATCCTTTACAATATAAAATCCACCCAAAAATAATAGTCAAATGCTTCTTTCAATAGGGCAGTTACATTGCATAGTGCTCCAACAACATTGGTTTGTTTCTCAATAAGTGCTTTTTATTTGAGGAATAAGTTGAGCGTATTGTTCTGTTTTTGTCATTCTCATTTGTTCTAATTCAATTCTACTAACAAAGTTAATCATATTCTGTTGATGCACCAAACCAAACAGAATGTATCTACAAATCCTTGCTTTTTCTGCTGTTGGTCTATATATATAAATAGGTGAACAGCAATAAGAATGCAGGCACATTGCCAATCGCTTTCTTTTCTAAAGGTATTTCTACAAATATGCCTCTTTTTATGTCTAAAAGCATTGTTTCTATCTTTTTGGCATGCAATTTGTTTAATACGAAAGTAGTCGTTTAGCACTCATACAAACAAAAGGGTGTGCGACGACATGACAAACAATAAGGAATAAAAACAATATAATTATGCAAAAAGGAAATATTGGGGTTACAACAGAGAACATCTTTCCCGTCATAAAAAGTTTCTCTATTCTGATCATGAGATATTTTTACGTGAGTTAGTGTCGAATGCTGTAGACGCAACTCAAAAAGCTTAAGACTTTAAAAAGAACGTAGAGATTTTAAAGGAGAGCTTGAAATTTAGCTGTAAAGTGCAGTTAGACAAAGAGAATAGCACTTTAACCATCAGTGATAATGGTATTGGTATGACCGAAGAAGAGATTGATAAATACATCAATCAAATTGCTTTCTCGGGCGTAACTGACTTCCTTGACAAGTATAAAAGATAATGCAAACGCTATAATTGGACACTTTGGACTTGGTTTCTACAGTGCTTTTATGGTGAGTAAGAAGGTTGAAATCATTACAAAAAGCTACAAAGACGATGCTAAAGCCGTTAAATGGAGCTGTGATGGAAGTCCTGCTTACGAGATTGAAGATACAGAAAAAGCTGAAAGAGGTACTGACATTGTGCTTCATATCGACGATGATGCGAAGGAATTCTTAGAGACTTCGAAGATCGAAAGCTTGCTCAATAAGTACTGTAAGTTCATGGCTGTGCCTGTAGTTTTCGGTAAAAAGACTGGAAATGGAAGGATGGAAAACAACAAGAAAACAGACGAGGATAATGTAATCAATGCAGTGGAACCACTATGGACAAAGGCCCCTTCTTCATTGAAAGACGAAGATTATAAGAGCTTTTATCACACTCTTTACCCAATGAGTGACGAGCCTTTATTCTGGATTCACTTAAATGTTGACTATCCATTTAACCTCACTGGTATTCTATATTTCCCCAAAATCAAGTCTAATATCGAGCTACAACGCAACAAAATACAGCTCTATTCAAACCAAGTCTTCGTAACAGACCAAGTAGATGGCATTGTTCCTGAGTTCTTAACTCTGCTTCATGGTGTAATAGATAGTCCAGATATTCCTCTAAATGTGAGCCGAAGCTATTTGCAAAGCGATGCTAATGTGAAGAAAATATCTACATATATCACTAAGAAAGTGGCTGATCGTTTGGCTGGAATCTTCAAAGAAGACCGCAAAGGATATGAGGAAAAAGTGAAACGATATGAAGATATTTATCGAGTATGGAATGCTTTCTCAGAAGATTTCTACGACAAAGCGAAAGACTTTAGCTTGTTTACTGATGTGGAAGAGAAGAACTTTACATACGAAGAATATCGCACTCTTATCAAAGATAATCAAACAGATAAAGACGGAACTCTTATCTATCTTTATGCAACCAACAAGGAAGATCAATACACTTACATCGAGGCTGCAAAGCAAAAGGGATATAGTGTGTTGCTATTTGATGGTCAGTTAGATGTTCCTATGATTAACCTTTTAGAGCAAAAGTTAGAGAAATGCCGCTTTACTCGTGTAGATGCGGACATTGCAGATAAGCTTATTGCAAGGAAAATCAAAAGAATCAGACGTAGTGGGTAGCGATAAAGACTGTCTTACATACGTATTTAAATCGCAAATGCTCGCTATCGACAAAAACAGAGTTTGTTGTTGATGTGCAAGCTTTGGGCGAAGAAGGTGCGCCTTTGATGATAACTCAAAAATGAGTTTATGCGCAGAATGAAGGATATGAGCCAGTTCCAACCAGGTATGGGCTTCTATTCTCAGTTCCCAGATAGTTACACTTTGGTGCTTAATACCGATCACTCGCTTATTAAAGATGTGTTGAAGAACACCCAAGAGGCTACTGCTAACGAGTTGAAACCTGTGCTAGTGAGATTAAGGGACAAGAAGCTCGCTTTGCAAGTGTTTGCAACAACAGCAAGATCAAGAAGCCTGAAGAAGTTACTTCGAAGAAAAAGCTGACTTGGAAGCTAGCAAGAAAGGCTATTTCTGATGAGCAAAAGAAACGTGATGACATTGTTGCTGCATATGCAAAGGATAACAATGTGGTGCACCAACTTATCGACTTGGCACTTCTTCAAAATGGAATGTTGAAGGGAGCAGCATTAGATAGCTTCTAAAACGTTCGATTGAGATGATTAAAAATAATGGGTTAAATTATAAGTAGTAAAATTTTTAGTTGGAAAAACGATGGGGTGATAAGGTAATTTTTCTATCTTGTCGTTTTTCTTTTTCGCTCTCATTCTAAGAGAGAGGAGAACTTTTGGCTGTAATATCTCCTGTTATTAGTGTAATAAACGCTCTTTTTGATCTCATTTTCTTTCTATTGAATAAGAGCGAAAATTTCTCTTTGGTCTTTCAAACTTTGACCTTTGGAAAAGTGATTGCATTGTTGTTTGTAGGTCAAAAAGCAATGCAATTACACTCAAAAGCATTGAATTTAGAGTGTAAAAGCACTGTTTTTATAATTCGTTGTTATTCAGTGTGATAGAAGAGTAATGCTAAAATATCTCCCAATAGTTCAAAGAATAAAATTAAAAAGTTGGAAAAATAATGATTTTTATTTGCTAGAATGATTCAAAATGCCTACCTTTGCACTCGTAATCAAGAAAAAGGCTCCGTAGCTCAACTGAATAGAGCATCTGACTACGGATCAGAAGGTTGCAGGTTTGAATCCTGCTGGAGTCATAAAAAGAGGTTATCAATCGATAACCCTATTCCTCTATATTCTCGTTGTCGTCTTCTTTTACCTCGCCTTCATTCTCTTCATTTCCCAAGTATTGGAAGAGAAATATGATATCGAATAGCAGAGCCATCTGATAGCGCATACTACGAAGAATGTGGTGATTGACGCCCAAACAGCATTGATATGGGCTATTGTTAAGATCCAATATGCCAGCCACCAACGATACTTGCATGGCATATTTTCCTTTTTAAATATGACAGGGTACATTATTTAATAGCACATCACGTATTACTCCACCCGCAGCACCAGTCATACAGCCCATGATTATGGCTACCCAAAAGGTGACCACATGCTAATGTCTTTTGTAAAACCAACGATTGTGAAGAGTGCTAAGCCCAAAAGTGTCGAATATCATCCATGCATTATCAAGGCGTTTCATATATCTTTGCGAAAACGATAACCACAAGTTGTGCAAAGATAGTACAGGTGATGTACGATGCAGATGTCATCCAGAAGGAGTTAATCCCAGCATAACATCACGCAAAGTTCCGCCTCCAATGGCCACCGCAGTTACAAAACAAAGCCGCCAAACCAATCGAATTTCTTTGCCGCTGCTTGTCGAATACCTGATATGGCAAATGCAAATGTACCAATAAACTCAATCACTACCTGGAGAGTATCCATCATTGTGGTGTTGTGATTAAATAAGTCTAATGCATTAAGCATGGTGAATTGTGATTTAAGGATTAACTACATTGGTTGGATTTTCCATTGATGAAAGGCTTTCGCATTGTTTAAAGCTATGTCTAAAAGGCGACCTAATGCCTCGGTACTTGCCCATGCAACGTGAGGTGTTATATAGGCATTTTTCGCATTTAAACAATGGATTATCTGCTGCAGGAGGTTCCTTACACATCACATCTGTAGCGTGAGCTGCAATCAATTTAGAATGTAAAGCTTCGGCAATATCATGCTCATTAACAAGCGGTCCACGACTAGTATTGACCAAAATAGCATTGGGTTTCATTAAACGAAGTGTGTCTTTGTTAATCATTTCTCTTGTAGTGTCGGTCAAAGGGCAATGGAGTGACACTATATCACTTGTCGATAACAAATCGTTTAAAGATGCTTTTTCAATACCAGAAGGTAACTCTTCGGCCTTTTTACTTGTGAAAGCTTTAACCTTTAAGCCAAAAGCTAGGGCAATTTCTGCCACTCGTTTGCCTATATTTCCTAAACCAATAATACCTAATGTCTTTCCTGTTAGCTCTTGAATAGGGGTGTCGATATAGCAAAAATCACTTTGTTGGCTCCATCTTCCCTTTCTGTTTTCGCAAGCATAATAGTCTACTTTTGTTCGTGATATTTAAGATATGGGCAAATGTTGTCTGTGCAACACTATCGGTACTGTAATTTGGAATGTTGGTAACTGCAATGCCTAAGCGTTTCGCTGCATCAACATCTACAATGTTAAAGCCCGTTGCAAGTACACCAATATATTTGAGTTTAGAAGTTGAAGTAAGGTTTCTTTCTTTCATTGGAACCTTATTAAGCAATATCATTTCAGCGTCTTTAGCTCTTTCAATGATATCTTCTTTTATGGTTCTAGGATACACTTTGAAGTCACCAAGCTGTTCAAAGTCGTTCCAAGTGATATCTCCATTGTTGATAGCATAGCCATCTAACACTACGATTTTCATGTTTTATTAATTTAAAGTATAATATTTGTGTTCTAATTGAATGTTTGTTTCTAATGCTGTTGATTGCCTATTTAAACCCTATCTCCCCAGCATTTAACCATTTGTTGATATAGTTTTTCTTCATTAGAAGAATGTTGTGTCCTGCCATAAACGCATGCCAAGAAGGGCATCGGGCATGTATTGTTGCTCAACAAAGTTATTCGGATAGTCGTGACTATACTTGTAACCGTCACCATATCCCACTTCTTTCATAAGTGTAGTAGGCGCATTTCGCAAGTGAAGAGGTACAGGTTGATTGCCAGTTTCATTGATAATCTCAAGTGCTTTGTTAATTGCTAGATAGGCAGAGTTGCTCTTTGGCGATGTGGCAAGATAGATAGTGGCTTCTGCAAGCGGTATTCTTCCTCGGGCCAACCAATCTTTTGCACCGCATCAAAGGCTGCATTTGCCAATAAAAGAGCATTGGGATTAGCCAAACCAATATCTTCAGAGGCACTAATAACAAGTCGTCTTGCAATGAACTTAGGATCTTCTCCAGCCGAAATCATACGTGCAAGCCAATAAATAGCAGCGTCGGGGTCACTTCCTCTTATGCTTTTTATGAATGCAGAGATAATGTCATAGTGCATTTCTCCACCTTTATCGTATGCTAAAGGGTTTTGTTGTAGGCACTGTTTAACAAAGTCATTGGTGATAATCACTTTCTCATCGCCTTCAAAAAGCGTCTATAACCAATTCGAGAATATTAAGCAGTTTGCGAGCATCACCACCGCTAAAATGCAGTAAGGAATCTGTTTCTCGTAGCTCAATATTGCGTTGTTGCAATTCAACATCTTCAGTAATAGCTCTTTGGAGCAATGCTTCAAGATCGTTTTTGCTTAGTGGTTGCAGGATATAAGTTTGACATCTCGACAAAAGAGGACGTATGACTTCGAACGAAGGATTCTCAGTTGTGGCACCAATAAGCGTCACTACACCCTTTTCTACAGCGCTTAAAAAGAGTCTTGTTGTGATTTACTGAACCGATGAATCTCATCTATGAACAGAATAGGGGCACTATTGCTAAAGAAACGCTCTTTGTTGCTTTGTCAATCACCTCTCTTACTTCCTTTACTCCGCTGGTAACGGCACTCAAAGTGTAGAAAGGTACATCAATAGTGTGTGATATAATGGTTGCAAGAGTTGTTTTTCCAACTCCTGGAGGTCCCCATAATATGAAAATGAAGGAATACCATGTTTCGACTCAATAATGCGTCGCAAAGGTGCTCCTTTACCTATTATATGTTGCTGACCTACATACTCTTCTAGGCTATTTGGACGTAAACGTTCTGCCAATGGTTTTGTCATCAATGCAAAGATATGAGATTTCAATTCTTTAGGAATAATGTTTTTGAAGAGAGAGTTATGCTCTAAAACTTGTTTTTATGAATTTAGTATTTACTTTTTGCACGCACTTAAAAGCAATCGATGATTTAAAGTCGATATTTTAGTGCTAGAAAATCTAGTATCGTGGCTTAAAAAGAACACGAACCAAACTGAATAACAAAGAAAGTGAACAATAAAGTATGAAACAACAAAAGGCTTTAACAATTAAAACCCTTACCAAGAGCAATGCTTGGGAATTACAAGAGAACGATATTTTTAGATTATGGGATGCAGCAGAGAAAGATGTTGACTTATCAGATAACGCACGACATTATACTGATATCATCAAAAAGTGCATTCGAAATCGAAGAGATAAAGATTGATCGTCCAGAAGTAATTGCTAGTATGAAGAACGTGGATTTAAAAGTTGAGAAGTCAAAATCGACGATTCTGCGAAAGTGAAGTGGGCGATTAGAAGCGTCCTATTATGCGAGTAACTGATTTGACTTATGAAAATATACGCCACATCAGTGCTGCAAAGCTCGAGAAAGTACTCGAACGTAACTTTGGAGGAGGCTGAAATTCGTTGTCTAAACGCATCAAGACATCATAACTTCAGGCTTTGACGTTAGCACAACCACGCTTCCTAAAGACCGTTTGCATAAAGCTGAGTATGTACTGAAACCAAAGTGAACAATGGTTTCAGAAGTTCTGAGATTGAAAAAGGCTCTTGGGTAGAAGCTATTTTTGCTAAAGAGAAGCCTCAAAGTTGAGAAGATTAAAAACACGATTAGAGAAAGAAGATCTTCCTTCTGACGACGAAGAAGAAGATGATGACATTGATCTTCCAAACAATTATGATGAAGAGATGATGATTCTTTAGATGAAGAAGAACTTACAGAAGAAAGTTGATCGCACCACATTTGATGCCGATCCAGAAGAATTAGAGATGGAAGGTGAGGCTATTTCAGATGAAGATGACGCTATTAATAAAGAATTTTTAATGAGATAGTTGTTTCATAGCAATATCTTTAGATGTGCAATCCACAAAAGACAATTTTGTTTTTGTGGATTGTTCTTTTATATTATCTAACAAACGCTTTCTCTCATCTTATAAAGTGTTGTAATTGCTCCTTCAAAGCATTGACTTTACATTGAAATAGCATTGAGTTCATGTTCTAATTATATTGCTTTTATTTTTCTCTCTTTATTTTATTGAAGATCAGGAGTATATCAACTTATTACTCTTCTCGTTTAAATTCATTCTAAGAAAAAGTGGGTTAAAATGGTTTCGATTATCTTTTTGCTACAAAAAATACTTATTTATATATGTAAGAGATGGAATAGGAAAATAAAAACGATGTGTTGATAAATCGAAGAATAGTTCATATCTTTGTAAAAGAATAGGGTAAACCCGATTATAAACAACAAGAATAATAAAGATATAAGCCAATTGTGTTAGGAGCAACAGGCGCAGTGGGATTAGATTTGGTTGAAATGCTTCAAAGACGATGCGTTTAGCGAAGTAGAGGTATTTGTTCGCCGTGCAATGCCTATGGAAAGTGCTAAGTTAACGACTCACATCGTGGACCTTTTAAGCAGCTAAACGAGTGGAAAGATATGATAAAAGGAGATGTCGTTTTCTCGTGTATGGGTACCACTTTAAAGGCTGCAGGTTCAAAAGAAAGACAATACGAAATTGATTATACTTATCAACTTGAGTTTGCAAAGGCGGCTCATTCAAATGGAATTAGTGCTTATATTCTCGTGTCTTCGGTTATGGCAAACTCAAAATCAAGATTATTTTATACCAGAATGAAAGGCGAGTTAGAAGATGCTATTCATCAACTTCACTTTCAACAAGAGGTGATTATGCGTCCACCTTCATTGATTCGTAAGAATACTACTAAAAGCAGATGAGAAGATTGCAGTGGCTGTTCTGAAGGTATTAAATGCCTTGGGGACTGTTCAGCAACGTCCCTATGCCCACAGAAGTGGTTGCAAAGGCTATGATTGTAGCCGCAAAGCAGGGTATCTCGGGTGTTTTTGAGTCTACTGATATTTGGAATTTGCCAAGTAAACATAGAATAAGGATATAAAAAAGATAAAGGATACCAATAAACTTTCTACAGAAATAGCACCCAATAGCAATGGGGGAGCGACAGAAAAGTGTATAAAAATAAAAGAGAAGTTCGTTAAAAACTCTTTTGAAAGTAGTACGAGACACGACTCGAACGTATGACCTCCAGGTTATGAGCCTGGCGAGCTACCAACTGCTCCACTCCGCGATGTTAATTAAACAATTGTTTTTCTCAATTGCGAGTGCAAAGGTAATGCTATAACTCTGCAAATTTTAAAGAAAAGAAATTGTCGAAAAATAATATTAACTGTTGTTCAAAAATAAATCAAGAATCTTATAAATTATAGTTCGTAAAATCTTTTGCAGGTATAAAATAAAAACGTAATTTCGCATATATATTTTAAGAAACTAAGTTTAACACACAAAGAATTCTATCTTATGAGAGAAGTATAACTTTAATGCTGGTCCTCAATGCTTCCACGTGAAGTGATCGAAAACACAGCAAAACAAATTCTAAACTTCAACGACAGTGGTTTATCTTTAATGGAAATCAGCCATCGAGCAAAAGACTTTCAACCCGTTATCGATGAAAGTGTTGCTTTAATTAAAGAATTGTTGGATGTTCCGCAAGGCTATTTCTGTCATCTTCTTCAGGTGGTGGTGCTCTACAATTTACACAAGTACCTTGTAATTTGCTACACACTAAGGCCGCATATCTTAACACTGGCGTGTGGGCTAAGAAGGCAATGAAGGAAGCTAAGCTATATGGTGAGGTCTTTAGAGTTGGCTTCTTCGGAAGATAAAAACTATACTTATATACCAAAAGACTGGACTTGTCCTGCTGATGTAGATTATCTTCACGTCACAACTAATAATACTATATATGGTACAGAAACACGAGTTGATTACGATGTACCTGTACTTATGGTAGGAGATATGAGCTCAGACATCTTTCAGTCGTGAAGTAGATGTGGCTAAATACCAATGTATTTATGCTGGAGCACAAAAGAATGGCTATGGCAGGCGTTACTGTTGTCATCATAAAAGATGATGTTTTGAACAAATGACACGTCCCTAGCCTCACAATGCTCAACTACTTCACTCACGTGAGACAAAGGTTCTATGTTCAATACACCACCAGTTGTGCCTATATATTCAGCCTCCTAGAGAATCTTCGTTGGATAAAGAAAAATGGTGGAGTGAAGGCTATGGACAAGCTAGCTAAAGCAAAGAGCAGAACTGCTTTTACGGTGAAATTGATCGCAATAAGCTATTCCGTGGCACTGTAGAAGAGGCTGATCGCTCATTAATGAATATTTGTTTTGTGATGCAAGATGAATATGCTGAGCTCGAAAAAGAATTCTTCGATTTTGCAACAAGCAAAGGAATGGTGGGTATAAAGGACACCGTTCGGTTGGAGGATTTAGAGCAAGTTGCTACAATGCACAAACAATTGAAGGCGTAGAAGCACTTGTTAGCTGTATGAAAGAATTCGAGGCTAATCATTAATATAAAGAAAAGGTAATGAGAAAGGTAGATTATTAAGGTCTATCTTCTTGTTACCTTTTTATTTTTGTAACAGATTTATGGATAAAATCAATATAAAGAATCTTATTATAGGATTCGGAAAGGCTGGTAAAACCTTAGCTGCCGACTTGGCAAAAGCATGGAGAAGAGTGATACTAGTTGAAAAAGTAGTTCTATGTATGGTGGGAACTTTGCATCAACATAGGATGTATTCCTTCTAAAAGAGTTATTGGTAGAGGCTGAAAAAGACCTGCAGATGCGAATCAAAAGCGTTTATTTTGAGCAAGCTGATGGAGCATAAAATGCTTTGATTTCGGCTTTGCGAGCTGCCAATTATAAGAAACTTGATGACTAGAAGGGGTGAGAATTATCAATGCAACCGCATCGTTTATAAATAAAAATACCGTATATTAAAAGGTGAAGATAAGGAAATTGAAGTCACTGCACAACGAATTTTCATCAATACAGGTACCACTTCATCTCATTAAATATCAAAGGTGAGATGGAAAGCATGTTTATAACAGTACACAGTTATTATCTTTAAAACACACTTCCTAAGCGTCTTGTTATTATTGGTGGTGGTTATATCTCGCTAGAGTTTGCTTGTATGTTCCAAGCTAGCGTAAGGTAAATCCATTTCGAAGCAAGTGACACCTTTATGCACGTGAAGATAGAGATGTAGCGGACGAAATGCTACGTATTCTCAATAGTCGTGGAATCGAAGTGAAACTTACGTCAAAAACAACCGAACTGCAAGAGAATGGTAGTTATACAACAGTTATCACCTCACAAGGTACCTTTGATGCCGAAGCAGTATTGGTTGCAATAGGTAGAAAAGCCTGCAACTGACGAGTTAGAGCTACACAATGCAGACATTAAAACAGACGAAAGAGGATATATACAACCAATGATTATCTGCAAGTTTGTGATCATATATGGGCAATGGGCGATGTTGCTAAGACCCCACAGTTCACCTATATGTCGTTAGATGATTATAGAATTGTACGTGATCAGCTATTTGGTGACTCAAAAAGAAATAGACTTGACTGTAAAAATATTATGACATCGGTCTTCACTTATCCTACTCTTGCACAGGTAGGATTAACTGAACAGCAGGCAAAAAGCAGCAGAGCTACACCTTTGAAGTTAAAAAGATTGCAGCCAATTCAATACCCAAAGCAAAGATATTAGGACAAACTGATGGATTGCTAAAGGCTATTATTGAAAAGGAAAGTAATCGCATTTTTAGGTGTAACTCTCTTTTGTGCAGAGGCTCACGAGTTTATTAATATCTGCAAGTTAGCTATCGATAACAATATAACTGCAGATCAATTAAAGAATCAAATATATACACATCCAACTATGGCAGAGGCTTTAAAACGATTTGTTTGCATAAAACAAAAGCTTAAACCTGCTGTTAGATATTAATATAAAAAGAAAAGATATGAGTACTAATTGCAACCGAAAAGCCTTTTTGCAAAAAGAGGCATTAGAAGCTATTAAGAAAGAAATAGAGTGGAGGACATCTCTGTTGAGGTATTAGAAAAATACACGAGAAGTCTGAACTCTTATCAGCTGTAGCTCAAGCGAACGCAGTTATCAGTCGTTCTGACATCGTAGATAAAGAAGTTTTAGATGCAGCTAAGAATTAAAGATTGTTGTTCGTGCTGGAGCAGGATATGATAATGTAGACATTCAAAGTGCTAAAGAACACCAAGTGGTGGTTGAAAACACTCAGGACAAAACGCAAATGCTGTTGCAGAGCTTGTATTTGGCTTATTAGTATATGCAGTTCGCAACTTTTATAATGGCAAATCAGGTTCAGAACTCAAAGGTAAGAAACTCGGTTTATTGGCTTATGGCAATGTAAGTAGAAACGTTTCACGCATTGCAAAGGGCTTTGGTATGGGACGTATATGCTTATGATGCATATTGCACAGCAGAGCAAATAGAAAGCGATGGCGTAAAAAGCAGTAAGCTCACCAAGCGCATTATTCGAGCAATGTGATGTTGTTTCGCTTCACATTCCTGCAACTCCTGAAACCACAAAGAGCATCAATTACGAATTAGTTAACAAGCTTCCTAAAGGTGGTATCTTAGTGAATACAGCTCGCAAAGAGGTTATTAACGAAGAAGAACTATTGAAGTTGATGACAGAGCGTCAAGATATTAAGTTTATAACAGACATCAAGCCAAGTGCAGATGAGCAGTTTGCGCAATTCGAAGGACGCTATTTCTCAACCCAAAGATAGGGAGCACAGACAAGGAGGCCAATACCAATGCAGGAATCGCTGCTGCTAAGCATAAATGCCTTCTTTAACGAAGGATGCACAAAAGTATCAAGTGAATAAGTAAAAGCGAATGAAGTCGTTATAATATAGCGACTCATTGCTACCAAACACTCATTATAGAACAAAATCACAATGGCAAACTAATAAAACCGTTTAAAGGAATACGCCCTCCTAAAGAGCTAATAGAACAAATAGAGTCACGTCCTTACGACGTATTGAATTCAGAAGAGGCGAGAGAAGAGGCTAAAGGCAACGAAAGAGCTTATATCATCATCAAACCAGAAATAGATTTTCGAGGTAGGCAAAGCGAATACGATCCTAGAGTGTATGAGCAAGTTGCTAAAACTTCAAGAAATTCCAAGAAAAAGGCTGGTTGGTGCAAGACGAAAAAGACCACTATTATATCTATGCACGAGACAATGAACAACAAAACTCAATATGGTTTAGTTGTCGGAGCCTATGGATGATTACTTTAGACGGCACCATTAAGAAGCACGAACTTACTCGAAAAGGATAAAGAAGAGGATCGAATGAAGCACGTAAGAGTATGTGATGCGAATATCGAACCAGTGTTCTTTGCTTATCCCGACAATGCAACTCTCGACCAATTGATTATGCGTTATGCTGCAACTACGCCCGAATACGATTTTATTGCGCCAATAGACGGCTTTAGACATCAATTCTGGATTATCGAGAATGCAGAGGATATCAACCTCATTACCGCAGAGTTTGAAAAGATGCCAGCGCTTTATATTGCTGATGGACATCATCGTTCGGCTGCTGCCTTAGTTGGTGCAGAGAAAGCGAAGCAAAATCCAAATCATAAAGGCGATGAAGAGTATAACTATTTCATGGCTGTTTGTTTCCAAGCATCGCAATTAACCATTCTAGATTACAATAGAGTAGTGACCGATTTAAACGGACTTACAGAACAAGAGTTCCTTACTCAACTTGAAAAAGACTTCATTGTAGAAGATAAAGGAACAGATATCTATCGTCCAAATGCCCTACATAACTTCTCACTTTATTTAAATAGCATTGTATAGCTTAACAGCTAAGGACGGAACCTTCGATAATAGCGATCCAATTGGCGTGTTAGACGTAGATATTTCAAGTAGATTGATTTTTGATAGCATTTTAGGTATCAAAGATTTCCGTACCGATAAGCGTATAGATTTTGTGGGTGGACTACGTGGTTTAGAAGAACTTAAACGCCGAGTAGATAGCGGTGAGATGCAAATGGCATTGGCACTCTATCCTGTTTCTATGCAACAAATTATGGATATTGCTAACACTGGCAACATTATGCCACCAAAAGCAACATGGTTCGAACCTAAACTTCGTTCGGGATTAGTTATCCATAAGTTGTCGTAAACAATTGTTCATGAGCGATACATATTTAACAATACAAGATAAAAGCGAGGGGATTTACACCGAAAAGCGTAGTAAATTCCTCGCTTTTGCACATCCTGTAGAGACAATCGACGAAATAAAAGACCTTCTAACCGATTATAAAAAGAAGTATTACGACGCAAGGCACGTTTGTTATGCCTATATGTTAGGACCTGAAAGGACAGATTTCAGGGCGAATGATGATGGAGAACCCAGTAGTACTGCAGGCAAAACCCATTCTTGGACAGATTAATTCTCGTGAGCTAACCAATATACTCGTGGTGGTTATTCGCTACTTTGGAGGCGTGAAACTCGGCACAAGTGGATTGATAGTAGCCTATCGTGAGGCGGCTGCAGAAGCCCTTTCGGCTGCTACTGTGATAGAAAAGACGATTGAAGAAACTGTTACTTTTACCTTTCCTTATGTGATGATGAATAGTGTTATGAGGGTGGTTAAAGAGCTAAATCCACGCATTGTAGAGCAAAAATACGACGAAACGTGCATCATCACCCTTGCCATTAAGCGTTCTATGGCTCCAATGTTAGAGGAACGCCTCAATAAATTAGCTTTTGAATAGATCGATTATCACCAGTAAAAATATGATCGAAAGAAAATAAGAGAGAGTAGCTTGGCTAACTCTCTTTCTTTTTATTGTTAATTGAATGGATAAATACTTTCTGCTTTGAATGATAATGCCTTATTAGTTGAGTAGAATGCTAGGAATTAGAGTGATTGTTTCATTTTTTTTGTTAGGCTCATTCAATCACATCTCCACCAATTTTCTTTTGAACATATAGCATGTAGTGTCGTGGTCGTTCACCATTCCTATGGCTTGAATAAATGAATAAACAAGTACTCGAACCAAGGAACTCAGCCTCTTTTCTTTAAGTCTTTGGCAATGATATCCGATAGTTCACTTTTGTGTTTGCATCATTCCGTTGAGCGATTGTTATAGATAATGGTTTTGCCTTTTTGTGAAACCCAAATATAGTTGTCGAAGGTTTCGAATTCATTGCGTATCTATAATGAAAGCCTCGAGCGTTACTAATCATTGCCTCAATCTTTCTTTTTAGACTCATGATACCAGGATATTGTATAATTCTTTCAACGTCGCTGTGGGTAAATTGAGCAACTTTCATATAGTCGAAGTTGGCAAAGCAAGTCCCTAAAAATCTCTCTTCATCAGCATTAGTTTCCAACTTAATCCGCACGACATCGTTTCGAGCATTAAACTACTCATAGAGTTGCTGGTCGTTGTGACAAGCAATTCCCATTCTTCGTTGTGATATTTCTCCATCATCGTGTCGTCTTTGCACCAGCGACATATCTTTTTCTCTTCATATACTTATGCTCTTCCTATTTAAAAAGCTATGCAATTGGGTTGTAAACTCAATGCTATTGCACTGCAAAAGTAATGTAATTACAAGCTAAAAACATTGTTTTTAAGCACTTAATTTCAGTTTGCCTCATCGTAATTGTCGTTCAATTGATGCTGTAATTCTTTTCAAATTGTTTCCTTTTCTACTTACAAAGAATAGAACTTCTTTTTAACATAAAATATTATCATATATAGCGTTAATTTCCTATTTTTGTAAAGAATGTGCGATGACAATCGTAGCGTTATTTTGCCACAAGGGTGTCTTATAAAAGAATGGCATTTAATTTGCAGGGCAATAATAAAGAAACTGAGAAAAATTAAGTAGAATATTAATCATAATTATTATGTCAACAACAGTAATAGTTTTAGCAGTAGTTGTAGTTATTGCAATCTATTTTATTAGTGTCTATAACAGATTAGTTGGATTAAGAAATAATCGTGAAAATGCCTTCGAATATTTCAGTTCAATTGAAACAGCGTTATGATATGATTCCTCAATTGGTGGCAACTGTGAAAGGTTATGCTGATCATGAAAAGGAATTGTTACAGAAAGTGACTGAAGCCAAGAGTTGGCAGCAATGGGTGCAACACCATAAACGACACCATTGCAGCCGACAATCAGTTGTCAAGTGCATTGGCAGGACTAAGAGTTTCGCTCTGAAGCTTATCCCGATTTGAGCAAATACCAATTTCAATAACTTACAAATGGAAATTGCTGATATGGAAAAACAAGCTTTCTGCAACTGTAGATTCTCTTCAATTCAACCACAAAGAGCTAAATACTGCAATCCAATCGTTCCCTGCAAACCCTCATAGCAGGAATGTTCGGCTTTTCACTGTTCAACCAATGTTTGAGATCCCAGTAGAGCAACAAGCAGCAATGGAAAAGGCTCCTGAAATTAAATTTTAGATTGAATGCAATACGTAGGAGTACAATCGCAAATAAGAAAACAATCGACTTACAATTCTTTTGTTATTAATGTTCCCAGTAATTATATTGGGAACGATATGGGTTTTCTTAGTTGCCCTGAACTATTTTTGACGGTGGTTATTATCTCAGAAGATGGAACCATGGCACACGAAGTCAATTTTGCTTCGGTCAATGCCTACTTCCTTCATATTCTCACCTTACGTGCTCGGAGCTGTGGGGTCAGGTTTGTTATAGCTCATTATGGTAATGCATCTATGATTATGGCAGCCACAAAAGCCCAGCCTTTAAAGCGTTCTGACAACCCAAGGGTGTATAATATAGTTGAAAACCTATGTATGTCGATAGGAATGGATATGCCTCAAGTAAACATTGTGAATGATCCTCAACTCAATGCGTTTGCTAGTGGCATTATTAAAAAAACGTATGCGGTTACATTAACCACAGGAATTATAGACCGATTGAATGATGAAGAGCTAGCAGGAGTTATTGCTCACGAGTTAACCCACATTCGAAATCACGACACAAAGCTGCTTATTACAAGTATTGTTTTCGTGGGAATCGTTTCTACTATCATGACCATGCTGCTTAGAATGCTTTATTATAGCTTATGTCAGGTGGCAGTAGACGAAGTAAAAGAAGGAGGTGGCTCGGTTGTGCTCATCATCTCTGATTGGAGTGTATTAGCTGCAGTAGCTTATTTCTTTACTCTCTGACCCGATTCGCCATTTCTCGTAAGCGAGAGTATATGGCAGACGCAGGAGGAGCAGAGATAACAGGTAAACCTTTATGGCGTTAGCTTCTGCCTTTAAGGAAGATATCTAGCGACCCAGGACTTGATGAAGTGAATCGTGCAGACATTGCTCAAATGTTTATAATGTATCCTGATGAGATGGAACCAGGACTACTTTGGAGCAGTTGATTGCTATTTAGTACACACCCAGATGTGAAGAAACGAATCGCTATTCTAGAACAATTCTAAAGAATGAGAAATATTTTTATAGTCTTTTTGCTTTATCTGTGAAGTCTCATTTTCAATAGTAAAAAGCACAAAAAGTGACATATCAATCTCACCAAACATTATAGAGATAGGGTGGATAAGTTTGCTCAAATGCGTCCAGTAGATAGCTTAGATGTAGTGATGTTGGGCAATAGCTTAACCGAAATGGCAGGCGATTGGAATGTTCTATTAAAAGTTAAAAGAGGCGAAATAGAGGTATTTCGGGTGATGATGCAACGGGAATAATCAATCGTTTACAACAAATTACACCAGGAAAGCCTAAGGCATATCTTTCTAATGGTGGGCATCAACGATTTAAGTCACGATTTAACGCCCAATCAAGTGTATGATCTTTTGCGTGAAAGTGATTAGCAAAAATCACCAAAGATACACCCAAAACAAAGCTTTATGTGCAGAGTCTTCGCCCATTTATGAGTCTTCATGGGCGTTGGAAAACACTCGAAGGCAAAACCAATGACATTCCTCGTATCAACGAATTGCTAAAGGCTTATTGCGAAAAGAACAATATATCGTATATCAACTTGTTTGATAAATTTGTGCGACACGGCACCAATGAGATGCGAAAAGAGCTTACTTCAGATGGTTTACACCTGAGTTCTTTCGGGTATAAGATATGGAGTTTCGAGCTAAGAAAATATTTTAAATAAGAAGAAATCAAAGAGATTTGTAGGAAATACACTGCAAATCTCTTTTTGTTTCTTTACCGCCTAATGTTGATATTCGTTAAATAAATGCGACTTAATTAAGCATCTTTTTATTTTTGATTTGTTAATATATAGCCCTTTTGACAAACTACTTTAGAAGGAACAAGAAGAATTTTACTAATCAAACAATAATTTATAAGGAAAACAAAAGCCATATTAACAGCATTGGCATTATCGTGTTCTTCATTTACAATGATGGCTACAACGAACCCCTAGTCATCCGTTAGATATCTCTACAATGGATTTCTATCAGTGGTTCGAAGGATTTAAATCTGGACTCCAGGACAGCTTTAGCAGGTATGTTTCTGCCACAGATGACGAGTTTTATATATCACGAGTGAAACCTCAAAAACGTATAGAAGATGCTCGATAACTATAAGGCTAATAGCCTAGCAGATAAGCAACGCAAGCTTTGTATGTGGGTTCCTTTAGACGATCCATCGGTGAAATGGAAAGCATTTCCACGTTATTCGCTCGAAGGAGACAATTTTAGTATGTGGTCATATCTTGACATTCATGGCAATTGGTCGGCCCTTGGGCTCTGTGTTTCAGCTGGTTTATCAGACGTTGCAGCAAAGAATGGCGTTGCAGTTGGTTGCGTATTAGGAGTGCCCGAAACAACAACTATTAGCTTTTTGAAAACCAAAACTTCTTTTAATAACCACTTTAAGGTTCTTTATGGCTTTAACAGAAGCAGATTCAAATGGAAACTTTCTTTTGGACAAGAAAGCTCATTCAATTCATGAAATATTACGGAATTAATGGATTAGGTATCAACTCTGAGTTCTTTTCTGATGCCGAAACAATGACTCATCTCATGAACTTTTTTGCAGATTGTCATAAGAAAGCTAAGGAAGAAGGATGGAGTTTCAAATCCATTGGTATGACCTTATGACCAGTTCAGGTGAGAAAAGCTTTTGAAACTCATTGAATAGCCAGAATTCTAGCATTCTTGGACCAGATAATAACAAGAAAGTTGATATGTTCTTCCTTAACTATAAGTGGGGAGGAGCAAGCTTTAACAAGTTCTGTAAATATGGCAAAAAGATTGCCAAGAAAACTCTTATGACATCTTTGCAGGATTCGATATTCAGAAAGATGGACTTAATCATTACGGCTGAAGTCGCTTTGCTAATCAACCAATTTCAATCGGTTTTTTGGGGTGCACACGCACAAAGTCTGCTCCATCAGAGCGCAACTGACGAAGGAACAGAAGACATTGCAATTCAAAGAGCATATCAAAAGAAACTCGAATTGGTGTTTAGTGGCGGTAATCGCAATCCTGCTTTCACACCAGAGCTAAGCAGTGGAACCTCATTATCAAACACAGCATTAAAGAAGTTCCATGGACTTGCATCGTATTTAACAGCTAAATCTACTATAAGTGATGTGCCTTTCGTTTCGTTTCAATCTTGGAAATGGCTTAAAGTTCCACAATGAGGGTAAAGTTACATTCAATCACAAGTGGTATAACTTAAATACTCAAGACCTAATGCCTACTTGGCGTTGGTGGATTACAGACCAAAATGATGCCGTAGACGAATCTTCTATCTCATCATTCGTAAATACTAATCTCACATTTGATGAGGCTTACTTTGGCGGTTCATGCTTAAAGTATCGGGAAAGAGGTCTCAAGATTAAAAGTTATTCAAAACGCTTCTAAAGTACAGCCCAATTACACTTTATCAATCACTTATAAGAAGATAGGCGACATCGAACCATGCTAAATTGTTTGTGGCTTTAAAGGGAGATCTAACTCATTATAAAGAAGTTGCATTGCTCTTCAAACACTGCTTTTTATCTTCTTGGGTGACATACACCGCTACAATGGAGCAACTTGGAGTGCCTGCAGATAGCGAAGTGGCAATGATTGATTGGTGTTTAACGACACCCAGAGAATTATATGTATGTATGCAGGAGAAATTGCCCTACGAAATCCAGCGCAAACCTTTAATACTGTCACTCCAACAATTAAGGATGTAGAGATTATTAGAGGTCGTTACAATGCCTTTTGACTTTAAGATTCATGTGCAAGTGCACCCGATAATAGTGCAACAAAGGTGTATAATGACGATGTAGATACATGGAAGCTATGAGATTTACATGCAGCCATTGAACGAGAATCCACAACTTACAGCCACAACATCATGGGCTGCTTATGTAGTTGATGCCCTTTGAAGCCCGAAGACGAAGTAAGAAAGGGTGCGTTTTAGGTGTTAGAGCCATTGCACCCGATGGCAAAGCGACAATTGATATCGTTTGACTGGATTATAAAGAGATACCTTATAATCAAAATGATTAGCGACATTGTTGTTGATAAAAAGGTAGCAAAACCAAACGAAAAGTTCAAGATTGTGATGGTTGATAAGAGAGCTCTGCAGCGCAAAATATATCAATTGTTAATCCAAGAAATGGAGAAGTTATGGCGCAATCAAGTAACTCTCGAGTTTGTGAAGCGCAGATTTCTCAAATTGGTTTGTATGACCTTTTATTGACAGATGCCAACGGAAACCAAACAACTACACGAGGAATGGTTCAGATAACACCTGAAGTAACAGGCTCTGTACCCATATTGAAAAAGGATGGCAGACAAAACACAACTTAAAACCAATGAATCTGTAACCTTATCTTATGTTGGAAAAGAGGGAGAAGGTAAGGTTTCGAGAGCTTTAATTGTGAAAGACCCTGAGATGTTGTACATTCCTGGTGACATACAAGTGGGAAAAACGTATTCTTATGCATTGTGGTTTAAAGTGGAGAAGTTTGGACATGATAAGCAAGGAACCAACCTTATCAATAAAAACACAATCTTCGATTCATGGCCACACAATAACTGGGGAGACCTATGGGTAACTATTCGTCCTGCAATGGATTTCCATTTAGCTAATGAGATCTCATTTAATACAATGGGATGGGAGAGACATGATCTCAAAATGAAGCAATGATGTCTCAAAAGGTTATCAAGTTTCTCCAGGCGTTTTGGACCCATGTTGTAGTAACACATGATAGCAGCAATACAGCAAAGCTATACTTAATGGTAAGAAAGCGGCAGAAACAACTCAATGAAAGTAGCAGACGTGATGAATCTACAGATTATCGAATACATAAAAACCGCACAGCTCACATCTTTATTGGTGGAGGTGGCGTTTATAAAAGCTGGTTTAAACGGATATGTAGACGAAGTTCAAGTGGTGGGACAAAGCCCTTTACTGACGAAGAAGTTTTGCAGCACGCAAGGCTATTCAAAAGAAAATGTGCCACAAAACCTAAAGGGCTATTATACTTTTTGAAGAGAAAGATGAAAATGGTTTCTATTACACTGGGGTTTCTGCTGGTAGAGACAAGCTCAGTGTGAATTGTAACAATGGAAGGCAGTGGTGGAGAAGATACCAGTAAAGCATTCTATCAAAAGCGTGTTTCTAATAATGATGTCTTGGGTTATCCTGAGTGTTGGTAGCTTAGATGTAACACCTAAGGCTAATTGGAACGTGGAAGGAGCAGCTATTACACCACAAAATAAAACTGCAAATGCCACCTTCTCTCAACCAGGAACATACAAAGCAGAGCTAACATTGCAGAACCGTTGGGGAGAAGTAACCATGCATAGAGAAGATAATATCGAAGTGTCTGGTTTACCAAATGATGTCAATTCATCGAGGCAGGTCTCTTTAGTTGATATTTCAAAAACTTTCTACATCAAGCATCTTGCGTTTACACTTTGCACAAGCAGGCACTTAATCAAGTTCAACTCATCAATAGTGCGGGCGCAATGTTGTCAAACGTAATCTTAATGTATCCTCAGATGCCAGCGAAGCAATTGCTTTTTGAAGGCGAAACAGTTTATGTCCTTAGAATATTAAAAGAAGGAAAGCCTTATAAGATATTGGAAATTAGTGAAGAAGTAATTTATCTAAGTATCGAGAACGCTAAATTTGAAAAACACAAGTTGATGATGGGGAGAGCCTTAATGGTTCTCCTTTTCTTATATATTTATTCTGTTTCATCTCCTTTTTAAATTTTTCGAGGCGAAATATTTTGCTCTAGCTTTTAAATGTAGAGTGTTCTTTTAATATGAAACAACAATGGATGCAAATGCTATGCAATTAGCCCCTTAAAAGCAGTGCTTTTGCAGTGTAAAAACATTGCTTTTTACCCACTAATATCAATGTTATTGCAAGACTGAAAGAAAGAGGGTGAGTGGTGAAGAGAAGAAAAGGACTTATCTTTACCCCTTTGTTGTGTAAAAATAAGTCCTTTATTATTTTTATATTAGAATTGTATCCTACTTTAAATCCAAGTGCGCCAGTTGTATAGCTAATACTGGTGTGTTTATACTCAATTCTTTGAGACAAGTAAGCAAGACCTACATAGAAAGCAGAGCTGCCTCTTGTAGCAAATCTACATCCAACCATTGGAGAAAAATAAAGTCCATTTGCATCACCAACACTGTAACCCAGTTTTAAATCGAGGAAAGGTGCGATACTTCTTGTGGTGAAATTGAATCGAGCATTAGCAAAGAAAGGAAGTAAAATAGTTGAACCCTTGCCAGTGTAGATACTCATTCCGAGACCACCACCTAAGTAAACATAAGGATTAAACTGATAACCTATACTTCCAGTGAACTCTACTCGGTCGTGACCATAATCGCCAACACCAAATGCAAAACCCATCTACAAATGCATTAAAGCTCCATTGCTACCAGAACGATAGCTTCGTGGGGTGCATATCTTCCTGTACGACGTTGAGCAAATGCTTCGGTTTCAGTTACAGTAGAACTGATGGGCGAAAGCTCGTTCATTTCAGTTGAATTGTTCAAATTGCTGTTTTCTGTTAGATACTCATTCGTAACCAAAGCCACGTTATAAGCATTGTTCGTTGCGTTGCTTGTGTTAAGAGCTAAATCGCTTTGAAAGCACTTTGAGCGTTTTACCGATACTGCAAAATGCAATGCTTGCGGCTGTAAAGAATAGTCATAATTGTGTATTATAGCACCCCGTTTGTGGTGGTGTTAACGATAATGCGAATAATAGAACAATGCACAGATGGTAACTGCATCTTCTTATCACGTTTTCTATTTATCCCAATACAACTTTCTCTTTTTAAAGAGTGTGTGTCGTTGCTCATTCTCCCTAAATGGGTAATTAATGTGTTTTATAGTTACAATAATGATGCAATTTAAATGAAGAAAATCAATGCACCAACAGAATAGCAGTTTAATAATGTTAAGTAAAGTTGGTAAGTATAACACATGTTCTCAGGTGCACTTTAACATTCAAATCTTTTGTAAGTTTATAAAATCTATTATCTTTTGCAGGCACAAAAGAACAACACATTTGGGGTTGTGTCGGTTGATTGGGATACTCATCAAATTATTTTCAGGAAAACCGAGATTGTTTCTTTTGTTAATGGCGGCCATATAAAACTTTTAAAAGAGGCTAAGCTTGCAAAGCTGGTGGATTACAAAGACGGAGAACACTCAAATCTTTTTAGCTCGGAGTTTCATCACATCATCGAGCAACCCCTTTTTCAATTAGAGGCAGGAAACATTTTCCTGCCTTTTTATATGTATAAGAAAGGAATATAATATGTTTTCGGGAATTATTGAAGAAATGGCAACAGTTGTGGAATAGACCACGACAAAGAGAATATTCACTTTACACTTGAATGTTCGTTTACCAATGAATTGAAGATAGATCAAAGCGTTGCACAACGGAGTGTGCTTAACTGTTGTTGAATTAGATGGCAAACTGCTATACAGTTACAGCAAATGAAAGAAACCATAATACGCAGTAATTTGGGATTATGGAACGTTAAGGACAAGGTGAATGTAGAGCGTTCGATGCAGATGAATGGTAGATTAGATGGCCATATTGTGCAAGGTCATGTATGACTACAGCGATTTTAGCAGTGCGATAGAAGATGCAAATGGTTCTACTTTATTTTACCTTTTAGCTATGAATTTGACAAAGAACAGGCTCTCTCGAAAGGCTATTTCACTGTGGATAAAGGGTCGGTTACTGTTAATGGAGTTTCATTGACAGTGGTGTCGCCTACACGTGATTCTTTTTAAAGTAGCTATCATTCCTTACACAAAAGAAACATACCAACTTTTGTGCTAATATTGAATTAGGAAGCGTTGTGAACTTAGAATCTCGATATTATCGGAAAATATATTGCTCGCATGAACAGTCGGCTATACAAAAGTGCTATTATCACTTAGGAAGTATCAAAAGATGAACGTAAGAGCCTTTTGCTCGATACTTCTTTCTGAACTTGTATAGCTTTCTTTTAGATAAAGACAAAAGGCATAGAGCACGACACAATAGCGTGTAAACACACGAAATATAATAACAAGGATAAATAAAGAAGAATAGCATGTAGAAATATAATATCTACTGAAAAAGAAAATAAAAATGAAACAAACACTGGTTCCCGCTGGAAGGAATTTCGAGATCGTTATTATGGATTATGGCGATAATCTCGGGCGTAACAGTTGCCAATCTGTATTTTAATCAGCCCGCATTGAATATGACTCGTACCGAATTGGGTATTTCATCGCTCACCGCCAACTGGCTTCCTATCATCACACAACTTGGCTATGCCGCTGGACCTTTATTCAATAATACCTCTCGGAGACTTTAGTACAAGTTAAGAAAAATACCGTTAACTTCACACCTCTTGCCATATCGCTTCTTGCAACCGCATTAATGCTAAGCAATATCTATACATTGCTTTTTACTCATTTATAATTGGTGCAGGGTCGGCAGGCCTCATATAGTCCAATGGCCCCACAATACTAACACCTGAGCGCAAAACGCAAAATGTGGGCATACTTTGGGGGCTTGTTAACAGGGTATTTTGGCTTCAAGAGTGGTAGAGGGAATAATGGGAGAGCACTTTTGGCTGGCAGTGCAATTTATTATGTTGCAACCGTGTTAATGGCAGTTTGTCTTGTAGTTTTTGAGAAAATGTTCTTCGCCTTCTTCACTTTCCAAGGAAGCTATGCTTCTTTAATGAAATCGATGTTTGGTTTAGTGAAGAATAATAAGATATTGCAGAATGTTTCGTTGCGTGCTGCCCTTGTTTTGGTTTGCTTTTCAAGGAATGTGGGCTGTGCACTTTGTGTTTAAAATGAGTGTGAACCTTTTTACGCAAGTAATGATACTATTAGCTTATTGAGGCTTTTGTGGTAGTGATGAGCACTCACCGCAATATCTATTGGTAGGTATATTAATAAACTGGGAGTGTACTTTTCATCTAATAGGTTGTGGAGTGCTTATCGCTTCGTGGTTAGTGATATATTTTTCAAAACTCTTATTTGGGAAATGATCATTGGAATTATCGTCATTGATGGAGGAATGCAGTGTATTCAGCTAAGTAATCAAAGCAAAAGCACTATCTCTTGTGCCTCAAAGCGACAAACAGAGTGAATACTCATTTTCATGACAACCTTCTTCTTAGGTGCCTCTTTAGGAACCTTTATAGCAGGATTTTGTTGAATAAATGGGCATGGGAAGGTGTTGCTTTTCGGGTATTATCATGACGTTGTTATCCGTTTTACTAACATTCTCAATGAAAGAAAGTTTAGAAAGAAAGAGAATAAAGCAAAAGACGCTCAATGGCAATCTAAACTTTATTCTCTTTTTGTTTTTATTATTGTAGTCTCTTTATTTCAACTCATTGATAAAGAAGTTTGAAATTTGTCTAAGTAGAGTGGTTACGAGTATTTCCTCCATAGATAGAATGGTTTCTATTGGTGTAGTAAAGCTCTTTAAAGTCTTTGTCAGCTTGCACCAATGCTTCTGAATATTCATAGGCATTTTGTACATGAACATTATCATCTGCGGTGCCATGGCATAGCAATAATGCGCCTTCTAACTGATTTACACGACTAATAGGATTGTCTTCTATAACCATCTGGGTTTCTTTTTGAGTTCTCATGTCTCTCAGTGTAGATAGTGTCATAGAATTTCCAATCGGTTGGAGCTGCAACTGCAACACCAGCTTTAAACACTTTTGCGACCTTCGCTCATGCTCATTAAAAGTATTAAAACCTCCAAAACTCCAGCCCCAAATGCCTATTTTGTCTTTATCTACATACGATTGTTTGCCTAACCACAATGCAGTTTCAACTTGATCTTTCGCCTCTAATTTTCCTAATTGTAAGTAAGTAGCCTTTTTCAAAGGCAGCTTCTCTACTCAGTACCACGTCCGTCTCACACAAACCACAATGATATCGTTTTGCGCAAGGTATGCATCAAAGGCTCCACCTTGACCCATTGAGCCTGCATTCCATGAGTTAATGACTTGTTGACTGCCTGGTCCACTATATTGAAAGAGTACAACTGGATAGCGTTTTGCAGGGTTAAAGTTGCGGTTTCATCATCCAACCATCTAATTGAATACCTTCTGAGGTGGTAAAATGTAAAGGTTTCACGTTTCGCCCAATCGTAGTTAGCTATCTTATTCTTTAGCTTTTCGTTATAATAGGGTAGATAGCACCTTACCTTGATTGTCTCTGATAGTGAAAACAAAAGGAGTGTTATAGTTACTCCATGTATTTAGGAAGTATTTAAAGTCGCCAGAGAAGCGTGCTTGGTTCCATCCTTCTTGCTTAGTAAGCTCTTCTACCGATCCATTTCTTCTTGCTAACGAATACTTTTCTGTCGTGAGGTGTAGGCAAAGTTGCTTGATAATACACTTCACCTGTTGCGTCGTTAATGCCGTAAAACATCAGTAATTACGGTGTTGTTAATGCAATCTTGCGGATAAGTTGACCATTTTGAGAGTAAAGATACAAGTTCATTGCTCCTCTTTGTCGTTAGGAATCAATATATTGTTAGGGGTTATCAACATATTTCAATGGCTTCTTCTTTAATATACTTAGGAGATGTTTCCTTAATAAGTAGCTGTGCAACTGTACTTCGAGGATTAACAGAATATAAACACAATTCGTCTTGATGGCGATTCATGGTGAATGCAATCACTTGGTTGCCGTTTGTAGCCTTTAAGCGTGGAATATAGCTGTCGGCAGATAGTGGTAGTTGCATCTTTTGGGTTCTTTTAGCCTTTATATCGAAACTCCATAGCGACACAATTGCATTATCAAAGCCTGCTTTAGGATATTTATAAGAATCTAACCCTGGGTAATCTGCGTAAGAGTTGAATGTTGGGTGAGAGCCTTTAAACATCTGAATAGAATACTCTTTCACTGCTTTTTCGTCGTATTTTACCCATAAGCATAGAAGCATCAGCACTAAACACAAGTGCTTTGTTATGACTAAAACTCCTTCGTTCACCCAATCGGGTATACCATTAATGATTTCGTTTGGCTTTCCGTCTGTTGTTACAGCGCTTTCTGCATTATCAGTATAACAGTTTTACTAAGAAAAATGTTGTTATTTCTCACAAAAGCTACGAGGTTTCCGTCGGGCGACCAGGTTGGAACTTGTTGTTTATCGCCATCTGAAAGCTTTTCTAATTTAGTAGAAGCAATGGTATATATATAAGTTGCTTTGAATGAGCGTCGGTAGATGTGTTCTGTTTTGGTTTGAATAAGCATTCTTTTGCCATCAGGAGACATTATATAGCCGTCAAATCCATCGATTTTCTCACCTATAGTCTTTGAAATATCGAACAAAACAGCTGTTGTTTGTCCTGTTTTAAACGAGCATTGCAAAACCTGTTTTCCGTCACTACTAATGCGAGTAAATTGGTCTGTGCCTGCAATAGGATTCATTCCTTGCATCATTTCAGCTGCGAAATCACCATTAGTAATCGACTTTATAGTGATTTTATCACCTGCATTGGCAACGCTAAACATCATTGTGAATGCAGTAAGAAGGGTCCAAATCTTTCTCATTGTGTATCTTTTAGTATGTTCTTTGCCACAAAGTTAAGTAAATTTGTTTACTTTTGCAAAGGCTATTACCAATGGTTTTGCTCGCACTATCATAGAATTCATAGGAATAATGTTATTTTCTTAGTTTATAAGTGCGCATCAACCCAATTGAGAGTAATGAGCTATTTATTTTTAATAAGATTCGAATTTTCAAATGAACACATCTTTTTATATAATGATTTTGGGTCTTGATGAAGCAACAGTTTCCTTTTTAAGGTTCAAAAGATATCCATTGACGCTGGCTTGTCCAAATAGAGATGGAACCATTGCTCGTGGAGGCTGTACTTATTGTGATACTAGGACGTTTAATCCCTCTTATTGTCATAAAAAGAGATTCGGTTACAGAACAATTAGAGGCTGGAAAGCGCTTTTTGGAAAGAAATATCCTGAAATGAAGTATCTTGCATACTTCAAGCCTACATAAATACTTATTCCCCAACATCTAAATTGAGAGCAATGTAAAGAAGCATTAGTTGTTAGCGATGTTGATTGGTAGTTAGGTACTCGTCCCGATTGTGTTTCAGACGAATTGCTCGATTATTTACAAGAGTTGAACAAGAAAACGTTTGTATTAGTGAGGTATGGAATAGAGACAACGAACAATAAAACGTTAGAAAGAATCAACCGAGGACATTCGTTTGAATGCAGAGTTGATGCGATAAAAAGAACGAAAGAGCGTGGAATATTAACAGGAGGACATATCATTTTAGGACTTCCTCGTGAGGATTCGCAAGAGAGGTATACAACAGCTAAGATCATATCTCAACTTCCTTTAGACATGCTTAAAATACATCAGATGCAGATTATCAGAGGAACCAAGTTGGCAAAGGAATGGAATGAGGAGCTGTTTCACCTTTTTATTCGCTTGATGAGTATATTGAACTCATTGCGCAATATATTCAGTATTTGAGAAAAGATCTTGTGTTAGAGCGATTCGTTAGTCAATCTCCTCCCGAGTATTTAGTGGGTCCTAAGTGGGGAATAAAGAACTATGAGTTTACCAATAAGCTTGTAAACTATTTGAAAAAGCACAATATTAAGCAGGGAGATTTAGCGGAATAGCAATAAAAAGGCATTATAGAGGCTTATAATAGCGTTCTATAATGCTTATATTGTAATAACTCTTTTATTGTTATTTCAGGGTGTTTTGACATAAACTACCAATCAATTGAACTTCTTTTGGTAGTAAACATCTTTTTATTTAATATGGTATTGGTCACCCACATCACTGCTGCTGCATGCAATCCTGTTTCAATTAGATTGTCACTTTGCTCTTTTGAGCATGGGAAAAAGACTCATTAAATAGAAGTGTAGACAATCTGCTGCGATATAACTTCTATTCATTGTTTCTCTTGCAGCGGTATAAAATTTCTTATACAATGGATATTCACTTCCAAGGTATTTATCTAAGGAGATACTCTATAGCGTTTCTGTTTACAATTATACTTTGATTAAAGGCACTCAATTTGCGTATATATCTCTGAATGTCAATGCCTGGAAGAAGCTTTTGCATTCTTTTAAAGGCAGAAGACAATTCAGAATTGATATCAGAAAAGTCGCTATATTGCTCTTCAATGTCTGCAATCATACGTTGAAGAAGCGTATCTTGATAGAATTTTAATAGCTTACTGTTGATTCCTACTTCATCAATATCACCCAATTCCAATACATCTTCAATCAAAGCACGTTTTCTTGTGATATTCTGTTCGCATATTCTGCAACGCAGAGAAGTCTCCAGTAGTGAGATAACGGTCTCTAGTTGATCAAAGCGCTTGGCTTCAACCAACAATTGCTTGTCTTCTTACCGCTGTCACCTACCTTTAGGTTACAAGAAGACAAACCAATAATGCACAATAGTAAAATATAGAGAAGATTTCTCACAACGATTTGATAAAGTAATTTATAACGATACAAAAATTACAAAAATGGGAATTAAAACCCAACACTAATCTAGTAAATAAAATGCTTTTTTACTTTCTATTTTAATTTACTAAAAAGAATGGGCGAAAAATGAACGAAATTAATATTCTTTAATAAATTGATAGGGAGGCAAAAATAATTCTTTATTATTCTTTTATGGCGTTTTAATAATATCTATTATCTTTGTGAAAGCCTAAACAATATAATAATTAAAATTGTCTTTGCATTGTTGTTTATCGGTTATTGCAGAGCTATCAAATAATAATACAAATAAATTAACAATCAACCTAAATTCTAATTACATCATTTATTAGAAACAAACCTTTTTAAATTCTACAAGTATGTCAAACCAAGAACAAAACGTTTTATCGGGAAGTTTCAACTTAAAGAAGTGTATTCTCTTTGTAGTTGCAGTTCTCATTACTTTAGTTTTGTGGAATCTTCCACTCGATTATTATGGCATTGACGGCCTAACAGTTATTCAACGACGTGTTATTGCCATCTTTGCTTTCGCAACAATACTATGGATTACTGAAGCAATACCGTCAATGGGCCACTTTGTTTCGGTAATAGGTATTATGCTTTTTACGATTTCTGACAACGCATTTAAATTCATGCGAGATGGTTTTCTGAGAAGCAAGAACTCATCAATCATGAAGATATTATGGCTACATTTGCCGACCCAATCATTATTCTTTTCTTAGGAGGTTTCATCCTTGCAATCGCTGCAAGCAAGGCAGGTCTTGATGTATTGCTAGCCAGAACCTTATTAAAACCATTTGGAAACAAATCGGAAAACGTGCTAATAGGATTTATTTTGATTACCGGAGTCTTCTCAATGTTCCTATCAAACACAGCAACTGCGATTATGACTCTTACGTTCTTGACTCCAGTTTTCAAGGCTCTTCCACCTGAAGGCAAAGGACGTATCGCCCTAACTCTAGGTATTCCGGTTGCAGCCAACATCGGTGGAATGGGTACTCCATTGGAACTCCTCCCAATGCAATCGCTCTTAAGTATCTAAATGACGTGAATGGCCTTAATGCAGGAATTGGTTTTGATGACTGGTTACTATTTATGATGCCTCTAACCATCGTACTTTTTATTGATAGGTTGGTATCTTCTTTAAAACCTTCTTCCCATTTAAGCAAAAGACAATTGAATTGCATATCGAAGGTAAAGTGCAACGTAATTGGCGTTCAGTTGTTGTTTCTGTAACCTTTATTTGTACAGTTTTATTGTGGCTTCTCGGACAAAGTAACAGGAATTGGTGCTAATACTGTAGGCAATGTTGCCTATCACTGTGTTCTGCAGTTACAGGTGTAGTGACAGCAAAAGACCTACAAAATATCAACTGGAGTGTTATCTGGATGGTTGCAGGTGGATTTACTTTAGGACTTGCTTTTGAATGAATCTGATTGGCAGCAGAATGTTATTCAGAACATTACTTTCGATAAATGGCATCCTGTTGTTATTCTTCTTATCTCAGGACTTGTTTGTTATACACTTTCAAATCTTTATCTCAAACACAGCTACAGCCGCTCTTTAGTGCCAATCTTAGCAGTTGTTTGTAAGTGAATGGGCAACAGTCTTAACGCTATTGGTGGTGGAGCTACCATCTGACTGGTGTTGCAATTGCCGCTTCTGCAGCGATGTGCTTACCAATTAGTACTCCTCCTAATGCCATTGCACACTCTACTGGCTTGGTAGATCAAAAGCAAATGATGAAGATTGGTGGCAATGGGTGCACTAACAATGATTGATTGGATATGTAGTTATTTATTTAGTGGCTAAGATGCACATCATTTAATAAAAGACATTTAACGATAGATGAAGAGATATTTTTGCACCTTTTGGTGCGTGATATCTCTTCATTTTGTCCTTTTTCGTAGAGAATGAAGGGTAAGAGCAATGTAATTACATGGTAAAAAGCAGTGTTATTAGTACGATAATTGCATTGCTTTTACCACCCAAAACAATGCTTTTGAAACAGCATAGCACTTAATGAAAGAAAAATAGGTAGGAGTTGAATAGAAATAGCTTCTTATTCTCTTTGTTTTTGAGGGAATATATCCCAAAAAGCACCTTACTGGTGTTAGTAAGACGCTTTTTTATCTTCAAATATCGTTTGAACATATTCAAACTCGATTTGGATTATATCCTTATTTTAGTAAGTCAGGACGCAAACGTTGGGTTCTTTTCCTGTGCTGCTTCAAGCTCCCAGGCTTTGATTTTAGCCTCATTTCCGCTTAAAAGCGCGATTTCAGGAACCTTCCAACCTTTTATAATCTGCAGGGCGAGTATATATCGGAGCAGATAATGTTGTCTGGAAACTATCAGAAAGAGCACTTTGTTCGTCTCCAATCAACACCAGGAATAATACGAATAACTGCATCTGCAACGATGGCAGCAGTAGCTCTCCGCCTGTAAGAACAAAGTCGCCTACAGAAATTTCCTTTGTAATAAGATGCTCTCTGATACGTTGGTCGATGCCTTTATAATGTCCACAAAGAATCGATAATGTTTTCTTCATCGACAATTCGTTTGCCATAGACCGGTTAAATTGCTCGCCATCAGGAGTCGTAACATATCACTTCATCATAGTGCGTCTTTCCGCTTTTAATGCCGAAATACATCTATCGATAGGCTCGCAAGTCATCACCATTCCAGGGAAACCACCATAAGAATAGTCGTCTACCTTTCTGTGTTTATTGGTAGAATAATCACGAAGATTGTGCAAATGAATCTCTGCCAACTCCTGTGTCTTGCAAGAATCGATTCTTGTGTAAATCCTGGTGAGCATTTCAGGTAAAACGGTGATAATATCTATTCTCATAATGGGCACAAAGTTACAAAAATGTTTTTATTTGCACTTAATTAATTGTATGTCTTCTTTGCACTAAATGCAGAAAACAATATGTTTAGATTGCTTTTAAGATGTCAAAAAGTAAGGAAAACGATCCTCTTTTAGCTTAAAGATCAGAAAAAGAATGAAAAGGGATTTACGAGGCCCATATATAATAATGTATAAGTAGAAGATGTGTTTGGTTTTAGTGATAATAAATGAAAGAAAAATGTTAATAGTAATTCTTGATTAAGAACAAGAATACGCCCTAATAGCGAATTTAACAACATGTTATGTAATGAATTCAATAAAAATGACTACTTTTGCGCATCATTATATCTTATCAATAATTAATTTATGAAAAATTATTACTATCTGCTGCAACATGCTTTATAACAAGCATTTGCGCTGGAGCACAAAAACGTTCAGTTACATTATGACTTAGGTCGCATTGTATAAAGACATCACCGACCGCCAAACTGTTACAACAACCATAGAGATGTTCAAGTTAGATAAGTGGGAAGTACCTTCTGTTTACTGGATATGGACTATCATCGTGATGGTGTTAAGGGTGCTTATTGGGAAATTGCACGTGAGTTTAACCTATCAAAAACAAGCAATGGGCTGCTCATATCGAGTATAATGGTGGTTTAGGATCAAACAAAGACCTAACATATACTGCACGTTATCAACACGCTTTCTTAGCAGTGTGAGCTTGAATTGGGTAAGTAGCGACTTTAAAAAGAACTTCTCAATCCAATTAATGTATAAATATTACTCAAAGGTCAAGGACTTGCTCGTCCATTTAGCGGTTTCCAATCTCAACAGAAGTATGGGGACTTACCTTTGCAAACAACCTTTGTACATTCAATGGTTTCTGCGATTTATGGTATGATAAGAACGTAAATGGCAAGCTAATCTTTAATTTCTGAGCCACACTCTGGTTTAACTTGAATACATTAAAAGCGTATGCAAGATGTTAACTTGAGCCTTGCACAGAGGTAGAGATCAGCAACAACTTTGTATATAACAACAAAGGAATGAACACTAAATTCTATGCAATTCCAACAACTGCAGCAAAATGGACTTTCTAAGACAAATATTCGAGCTAGTTCTTCATTCTTTGAAGAATTAAAAAGAATTACTATTTTTGTAGATTCATGAGTAGGAGGGCAGAAATGCTTGTGGTTGAAAAACTATAAGTCATTCGTTCCACTTTATTCATGAATTTTTCTTTTAAACAAACATAGCAATAGCACAATAATAGTATGGCAACCGGAACAAGAAAGAATAATAGAACTGCGCAAAGAACTGCATCAGCACAACTATAATTATTATGTGTTGAACGCCCCACAAATCGACGATTTCACCTTCGATGGCATTGTTGCACGAGCTACAAAGCTTAGAGAATGCACATCCAGAGATGTGTGATGTCAACTCACCAACGCAACGAGTGGGAAGCGATTTGCAAGAGTCTTTTCGAGCAAGTGGCGCATGTTTATCCTATGCTATCACTCGAATACCTATAATAAGCAAGAAGTTGCAGATTTTTACAACACCGTTTCAAAGTTATTAAATGGTGAAGAGTTCGAGATTTGTTGCGAGTTGAAATACGATGGTTTGTCTATTTCGTTGCGATATGAAGACGGAAAGCTTGTAAGAGCAGTCACTCGAGGTGACGGAACACGTGGAGATGATGTCACAGCGAATGTACCATTAAAACCATACCCTTTGTGTGTTGCAAGGAAACGATTATCCAGCAGTCTTTGAGATGCGTAGAGGTGCTAATGCCATGGAAAGTGTTTGACAAACTCAATGAAGAACGTCGCCAACAAGAAGAACCTTTATTTGCAAATCCACGCACGCAGCCTCAGGAACACTTAAAAGTTTGAACCCAGCATTAGTTGCAAAGCGCTCATTAGATGCCTACTTATATTATTTATTGGGCGAAGATATCAACATAGATGGTCACTTTGAACGTTTAGAAGCTGCCAAACGATGGGGGCTTTAAGATAGGCGAAGAATGAGAAAAGTGTCTTTTAGAAGATATATACTTTATCGATTATTGGGACGTTGAAAGAAAGAACTCACCAGTGGCAACTGACGGCATAGTTCTTAAGGTTAATTCGCTCAAACAGCAACAAAGTATGGGCTTTACAGCAAAGAATCCACGTTGGGCTATTGCGTATAAGTTCAAAAGCAGAGCGTGAGTTAACCAAGTTAGAAAGCGTCTCTTATCAGGTAGGACGTGCGAACGGTCACCCAGTGGCTAATATGGAACCCGTTTTACTTGTGAACGGTGGTGAAACGTGCCACATTGAATAACGAAGACTTTATTAAAAGCTTTGATTTGCATATCGGCGACTCATGCATACGTAGAGAAAGGTGGAGAGATTATACCGAGATTGTGGGTGTAGAACTGGCAAACGCACCGCAGGAATGCAACCAATAGAATCTTTATTAAGACATGTCCTGAGTGGAACTCAGCTCGTCTCGATGCGAAGGACAGGCTGCTTTATTACTGCCCAAATGATATGGGTTGCCCCCACAAATAAAGGGAAAGATAGAACATTTCATCGCTCGTAAGGCGCCATGAACATTGATAGTTTAGGTCCTGAAACAATCGATTCGTATTATAACAAAGGATTGATTAAAGACGTTGCCGACTTATATTGTCTTACAATTGATGATATCAACGAGGGCGGAGCGCATCAAAAATCGGCTAAAAGGTGATCGATGCCATCGAGAAGTCGAAGAAAAAGTGCCTTTTGATAGAGTGTTGTTTGCTCGGGAATACGCTTTGTTGGAGAAACATCGGCACGCTTATTGGCTCGTAAATTTAATGATATTAATTCTTTGCGCAATGCAACTGCGGCTCAACTGCTTGAAGTTGAGGCGTGGAGACATCATTGCAGCAAGCGTTGTGAGTTTCTTTGCCGATGAAAAGAATATTGCTTTGATAGAACGTTTAGAGAGTTATGGACTTCAAATGGCTATGCCAGTGATAGAAGAAGGTCCTAAAGGCAATGTGTTAGAAGGTAAAACTATAGTCATTAGTGGAGTCTTTACACACCATTCTCGTGACGAATACAAAGCGATGATAGAACAATTAGGTGGTAAGAATCAGGAAGCATCAGTGCAAAGACCAGCTTTGTACTTCAGGAGACAACATGGGCACCATCTAAATTGCAGAAAGCTGAGTCGTTTGAGGAAGATTTTGAGCGAAGATGAATTTTAGAGATGATTACAGAATATTTTTCATTCTGAATGAGATAGAATGAATTAGATAAAGAAAAGAGCTATTGGTGAATGAATTTGCCAATAGCTCTTATTTTTATTGTAGTTTATTTTTCAATTGTTAGTCCCGGGAGCTTGTAATGCCGCACCTATTGCTGTCAAAACTCACTGTTTGGGAAATGTGGAAACGCACATTGTAGAGCTTTTTCCATTGAGGTAAAACCTTTGCATTGAGGTACACGTAAGATTGCTGATTAAGACATAATCTTACCACAGCAAGACTTGAGAGTATAGTAATCACTGCCAATGGCTTGAATTACCATCCGCGATGCCCAGCAATGTCTCTCACTTGCATTACTCTTTTTGTTTTACCGAACAATAGACGGTAGCACTTTAGTAAGCCAGGCAGCGTGTGGACCAATATCGCCAATCAATACGTTTACGTTCGAAATCACCCTCGGCAGCCAATAACCAATTTGTTTAATGTCGTCAGTCTTGAGCATAACCCTTGCAAGACCTTGTAAAGCTCCGCCTCCAATACCCATACTCCAATGTGTCTGATGCCTTCTTTGTCGCATTGGAACAAGCGAAGTTCCTGTCTCTACGCTTTCACAACTATCATGCTATCGATGCTGGTACTGGATATTTGGCTCCCAATCCGTCGGCGTACACTCGCGCCTTTGTGGTAGGAAGTCCGCATATTGGGTTGTCGATATATGCCGATCCAACGCCAGTGAGCATAACTTTGCCACGTCGCAAGCTTTTATCTAGCTGTCGTGGAAGATATTTCCAAAGGCTCCGCATATGAAGTTACAGGGTCGGTGGCCTTTATTCGTATCGGAGAAATGACCTTCCGTCTTTATTGATACCAACAATTTTGTGGTACTTTATACCAACATCTATTCCAATTTATGATACTCATTGTGTGTTGATGTTATGATTATTATTTCCCTCGAATTATCTTTAATGATTGGAAAATCAGCTGCATTTGAGCGATACGCTTGCAAAATTACATGACAAATATGTGCCTCTATAACTGTTTCTGATAAAAATGCATTTTGATGGTTTTATATGTGCAATCTTTAAGGTTCACCTTTTGTTTTTAAACTCAACGCATTTATTTGTAAAAGCATTGTTTTAGGGTAAACTCAATGCTATTTAAATGTAAAAGTGGTGCTTTTTGGAAAGCGTGAAGGCTCAGTCCCAATGGCAAGAGGAATTAGAGAAGAGAGTCGAAGAAAAGGCAATTATTGGCATCTTTCACCTGATTTTTAACTCTAAACGAAAGGAAAGAAATTTACCATAGTAGCAACGTCACAACCATATCATCAACTTGCGTGTACAGATAGAAGTAAGAAGTAACGTTCTCTTTGCAATGGTGTTAGAACCATCTTTTGAAAGAGAAAATTATTCTCGAAAACAGAAATGAAATGATAGTGTAACGCAAGGCACCAATAGATGGAGTGGAAAAGACTTCTGAAACGACCCTGAAGAACAAAAATAATTATAGGAGATAACGTTATCGATGAAAAGATAACGAATATTTTAATGCTCATTGCATTGGATGCTTTGTCCTATCAATTTGTTAGGTCAGGCCAAATGGAATGTAACTTATCAAACATATATCGACCAATATAGGTTTGTTGGTGTTTGTTTGGGTTTTTGGGGACTGAAAGTGCTGCAGGTCAGAGTCGATTAGCCTTCATAGCAACAATCACTTTCGGTATTAAATGTCACGATTGGACAGGAAGAAGGTGCGACATGATGATGATGAGTTGCAAGAATGTTTTAGGAGCGTATGATAATGCGTCAAAGTTATGAAGACCACAGTAAGTGGTGAATACCACGCTATTCTGCAGCTTGTTCTCATCGCTCCAGGAACCGATTATAAGGGTGGGTGCAAGAGGCTTAAAAGCTGCTGGTTATGCCACCAATCCATCGTTGAACAAACTTATCGGAGATAATAGAACTGTATAAGCCATCAATACGACGACAGCCAACAGCTTCGATAAGTTTATGGTGAAGCGTACCACAGTGACAAGCCTCACTGTTAAGCGGGAACTCTTCATCCGATATGCTTATAACGATAACTATTGTCTGGTGAGCACGTGCTGGAGACACCTTTCAAGAGTATATCGTTGCAGAGAGGTGCACATCTCTGCTCGTAAGCTGGGCAAGTATACCAACGAGACAACGACGACCCACTTGTAGAGGGCGAAGTGATATATCTTAAGAAGAAAAAGAGCAAAGCTGGAGCAGCTACGAAAGACCGTCCACACATTGTTAAACCTGGAGAAAGTATGCGTATCTGATAGCTCAACAATATGGAATAAAGGTCGAAAGTCTTTATACTCGTATCTATCTCGTGCCTGATTACGATATCAAGGTAGACGATACGATGTTTATTAATATCATCACATAAAAGAAGAAAACAAATGGTGAATGTAGTTGTAAAAGAACAAAAATCTTATTAGTGCAGCAAACGAAGGGCATGGACGCCTTTATTGGAAGTGTTTGTAGATGCAATACATGCCACAGGAGGCGAACTTCATCACGTCACCAATATGGCAGGGTCTGGAATGCTTCGCAACATACTCTCATTAGCTCATCACACTTTTTAAGAGAAGAAGTTATGGATCGAGTGATTTACACAACTCATTCATACGGATACATGGAGGCTTTTATCTTCTTAAATCCTTTTCGGGCAATGATGCGTCGTTGCTTAGGCGATTTGTGCTCGCTTATCACTGTAAATGTCATAAGAGTTATACATCGACAAGTTTTAGAGGCAGAATGTAGCGAGCTGAAGAGTTTATGGCACTCATTTGAAAATATCCAGAGCTCGACGATTTTGAGGATACTCGCAGAGCACGAAGAATATTGGATGCAGCTAAAATGACAGAATATGTAGACGAAACATATTACCGAATTTGCTGTTGTCGAATCAGGAAAACATTGCAGCACAGCAACAAATGCTGATGAACAAACACAAAACCGCATTATGACAAACGAAAAAGAAAACTCAGACAAAAAGAGTTTAGCGACAAATACATGAAAAGCATCTTTCGATTGGTTTCTTTATCGATGTCTTCACCGCAGGAATAGTGCTGGCGGTACAGAGATAAAGTCTATTCGACAAGGAAAGCGCATCTTTAGTAGATACTTTCTGCTGGCGATCTCATGATGTGCGAACATGGGTGAAAGGAATGAACATCACCCTTATTTCTATGGTCTCTTTTACCAACCGCGAGGCTAAAAGAGACTGCGAAAGCTGTTAAAGAAAAGAGAAATACGCCATTGGAAGAGGAAACGAAACTCGTGGGTGTGTACAATTGTTCCTACATTGTTGTTTATTATCTTCAGAATGGACGTGCGAAAGTGACATCGCTTTGGCACGAGGTAAGAAAGAATACGATAAACGTCAAACCCTAAAAGAAAAAGAAGATCGTCGAAATGGATAGAGCCATTAAGCGATATACACGTTAGTCGTATTCTTTTCTATCGTAAAAACACGAAAAAGAACAATGCAATATAAGTGTGCGCAGCGAATGATTTTTACAGAAAATACTAACTGTGGTGAAAATTCATCAAGCTATACTCAGTAATATTAATAAAGAGAAACATGAAGTCTATAAGAAGATGGACCTCTTTGCCGGGAAAGCGATATAACTGAGCTGATGACAAGAAGGTGATGTATTGGGAAAATAAAGGTAAGAAGTTCCTACCGTGACTTTAATTGAAACCCCCGAACAGATAGAAGGTATTAAACGAGCTGGACAAAGTTATCAATACTGGCGTGTTGGACGAAGCGGCTAAACACATCAAAGCAGGTGGCGGACACACTCGAAATAGATAAGATATGCTGGATGACTATTGCACTGCTCATGGCGGCAACTCCAGCATGCTTAAACTATGAAGGATACATTAAAGCGTTTAGGCACAAGCATTAATGAAGTGGGAAAGTCATGGTATTCCAAAAGAAGAAGATGTGTAGAAGAAGGAGACATTATCAATGTCGATTTCACTAACCATTCTCGATGGTTATTATGCAGACGCATCACGTATGTTTATACAGGGTAAAACAACTCCTGAAAAGAGCAGTTGGTTAGTATAAAAGAATGCTTAGAAATAGGCAGAGGCTGCAAAACCATATTGTTTCGTTGTTGGAGATATTGGTATGCACAGAGCAACATGCTAATAAATATACTTCATGGTGTGGTGCGAGATCTATGCGGTCATGGTAGTAGGTTTGAAGTCATGAGAAGCCGTGACATTACACATTATGGAGGTACAGGGAATGCTTCTTGTTCCTGGTGCGAGTTCTCACCATCGTGAGCCTACGATTAACATGGGAACATGGCAGGTATTCTAGATTCAGAAGATCCATTTGGATGGGAAATTAACTCTGGTGACGAATTACCTTCTAGCTCAATGGGAAATCATACTTTCGTGATGACTGAACATGAGTAGAAATCTCACTATTAAATAATAATAATATAATGAAAGAAAAGATATTTTATATATTAGGTATAGAAAGTATGCGACGACACTTCGGCTGCATGGTTTTGCGCACGATGTGCTTTGAGCAATGTAACATCTTCGCAAGACGTTCATAAAGCCCATGGTGGTGTGTGGTGCCGTGAGCTGTTTCCTCGTGCTCATCAACAAAACATAGTGCCTGTGGTTGATCATAGCTTAAAGAAAGCAGAGAACAAAAGAACAGCGCGCAATTGCTTTTACCGTGGTCCTGGTTTAATGATCGCTTTTGGTAGGAGTTAGCTTTTGCAGGATTGTCGCAAGCTCTGGAATACCTTTGATTGATGTGGAACCACCCACAAGGTCACGTTATGGCTCACTTCATAAAAGAAACCCGATAATGCTAACGCTATTCCTCCATTGCTTTTTCTTTAAGCGACTAGTAAGTGGTGAAACTTCCTCAAATCGTGGAATAAGGTAAACGCTCATAATAATACGAGGTGTTGGGGTCAAACCATAGACGACGCAGCGGGCGGAAGTCGATTGATAAATGCTCGAAAGTGATGGGCTTAGGCTATCCCGAGGTCCCATTATTGACCGTTTAGCACGTCAAGGTAATCCTCATGCATATAAGTTTGCCAGGTAGAGCCCAATATACCAGGAAGTTTGAATATAGCTTTCAGGTCTTAAAACCTCATTCTTATATACGCGCGCAAATGGATTGCAGAAAATCCAAACTTTATCGAGGAAAAATAAAGAAGATATTGCAATGCCAGTTTCGAATTTACCATTGTAGATGATCTTTGATGAAAAGCTAAAGGCTGCAGTGAAAGAAACAGGCATTAAGCAGTGGCTGAAGCTGGTGGAGTGTCTGCCAATCACTGGATTACGCAAACGCATTCAAAGAACATGCAGAGAAATATGGTTGGACTATTTATGGTTCCCAAGTTTGGTTTATACAAACCGGATAACGCTGCAATGATTGGAATAACAGGTTGGTTACAAGTATTTAGATGGTGCATTCTGCACAATAGATAAACCCGGCATTTAGTAAAAGTAACATTCGAATAATGGAATTAGAAAGCAGTTTTTAAGTAAGCAGATACAAGAGTATCTTTACAATTATGATGGCACACAACGTTCTAGAACCGCAGAAAGTTGCACAGGAGGTAGAGAAAGCAGAGACAATTATGTCGGTTCCTGGCTCTTTCTAATTATTATAAAGGGAAGCGTAATTGCTTACTCAAACGAAGTAAAAGAGTAATATATTAGGAGTTGATGCACAACTCATTGAAGAGACAGCTGTTAGTGAAGAAGAAGTAGGTTGCTATGGTGAAAGGTGCTTGTAAAGCTCTTAATGTTACATACTCTATCGTAGTCAACCGGTATTGCAGGTCCTGCAGGTGCTTTTACCTAATGCTCCTGTAGGAACAATATGGATAGCTTTACGGAACAGCTGATATGTCTGCACATTCAAAATCGAAGAAGATAATGGTCGAGATTTGAATAATGCAGCAGCAACTCAAAAGGCTTTTACAACTTTTCTCCTCGACCTCTCAAGAGGAAATAGTGCTTGATGAAGAGTAATTTAGACTAAAATGATTGAGCGAACATTTTTAAAAGACTTAATTAGGAACTTTAGAGGGTGTATTCTTTTTGTATATTCGATAAATATTTGTAATTTTGCAAACTGTTTGGAATAAGTATCAAAAATGAATACAAAATTTAAAGATAGCAATGTCTAAGATTTTGTCAAATCACGGGAAAAGAAAAGCCCAAATAGGCTGCAACGTATCTCTACTCTAAAGCACCGCACAAAGCGTAGTTTTGACGTGAATCTTTCAAGAAGAAATTTACTATGTTGAAGAGGCATGTTGGATTAGCCCTCAGATCAGTGCAGCTGGTCTCAACTCTCATAAATAAAGTTGGTCTCGATGCAGTTCTAAGACGATGCTGTCTCAAAAGGTTATTGTGACTGGAAAAGACATAGCGTTATAGGAGAATAATCAATTATGGCAAAGAAAGCAAAGGTAATAGAGTACAAGTGATACTGAAATGCAATGAGATTAAGAGTAGTGGATTGCCTGAACAAGCCGTTATGTTACGACTAAGAATCGTGTAAGAACACCCAGAGCGTCTCGAATGAAGAAGTATAATCCTGTTTTGAGAAGAATGACTTTCACAAAGAGATTAAATAAGAAAGTTATTCTAACTCAATTAAATATTTAGAATTATGGCAAAGAAAAGCGGGTCGCATCTTCCCATGAAGGTTCAACGGACGGACGCGCATATCCAAAAAGTAATCAAAATGGTGAAGAGTCCTAAGACAGGTGCTTATGTTTTTGATGAGAAAAATGGTAGCAACGAAGCTGTTAAAGACTTTCAAAACTAAATGATAGAACTTTTTAATAAAAAGTAGAAGCAAATTATAGTGATATATAGTTTAGCTCATGTTGTTTGTAACTTTCTGTCTTTTATTCGTATATTTGTAGTTTTGAAAGGGTAGTGGGATTTACTGCAAGGCCTTTTTATTTTCGCGTCTAATGGCGAGATATATCCTTTTAAGGTATTCCCACCTTCTTTTATATTAGATCTTCTTGTATGCTGTGCAAGTGGTGAATATAGATTTTATTTGTTTTAGGAGTGCTTATTAATTAAGGTGTATAGAAGTTCCTTTGTTGTCTTGTTTTGTTTTTAGGATAAAATGGGCAGGTTAGAGGACTTAATTATAAGGTGTAAGAGGTTGTTTGTATAATTATTTTCAGTGATGTTATCTTTTAACGACAAAGTTTTCTCTTTCCTTTATTGTTTTCTTTAGTTAGATTTGCTTTTATATCCTCGATAGTAATTTAGCACCAATAAATAAACAGCAAACGCCCTAAATCGAAAAATAAAGGGCATTATAGGCGATTTTTCAAAAAGAAATAACTTCTAATTATACATATTAGCAATGGATGAAAATCAAACGATAGATCAAGATAGAATTATCGTGATTTCAATATCGAAGAAGAAATGAAATCTCTTACACCGACTATCTCGATGTCGGCGATTGTTGCTCGTGCTCTACCTGATGTGCGAGATGGTTTTAAACCCGTTCATCGTCGTATCTTATATGGTATGCGTGATATCGGTAATAACAGCAACAATCCTTATAAAAAGTGTGCTCGTGTAGCTGAGAGGTATTTGGTAAGTATCACCCACACGGCGATTCATCAGTGTATGGAGCCTTAGTTCGCCTCGCACAAGACTGGAATATGCGTTATCATAGTTGATGGACAAGGTAACTTCTGGTAGTGTCGATGGTGACCTGCAGCTGTTGGTGCGTTGCACAGAGTGTCGTTTAGAGAAGATTGCGAGTATGTAATGGACGACTTGGATAAGGGACACTGTAGATATGGTAGCCTAACTCGATGAAACATTACTTGAACCAACTGCGGATGCCTACAAAATTCCAAACCTATTAGTTAATGGCGGAAAATGGTATTGCGGGTGGGGATGGCAACCAATATGCCTACACATAACTTGTCGGAGGATTGATGGCTGCTGTGCTTACATCGATAATGAAGAGATAAACACTGAAGAATTGATGCAATATATACAAGCTCCCTCGACTTCCCAACATCAGGTGGTTACATCTACGGTTTGTAAGAGTTAAGACGCATATGAAACAGGTCGTGGCCGAGTTGTTATAGTGCGAAAGCTGAAATCGAAAGTGATGAGAACCAAGATAAGATCATTATCACTGAAATTCCTTATGGAGTTAACAAACAGCTTATTGAATATATCGCGACCTAGTTAAAGAAGGAAAACTTGAAGGTATTTCAAATGCCAACGACGAGTCAGGTCGTCAGGAATGCGTATTGTTATCGATGTAAAACGTGATGCAAACGCTAATGTTCTTTTGAATAAACTGTTCAAAAATGACAGCTCTTCAAAAGTTCATCTCTGTGAAATAACATTGCCTTAGTGAAAGGTCGTCCACGCTCATTGACATTGAAAGACTGTATTATGCACTTCGTTGAACATCATCACGACGCAACAATTCGTCGTACAAAGTCTCGAACTTAAGAAAGAATAACGTGCACACATTCTAGAAGGAATGATTATCGCAAGTGATAACATTGATCGAAGTGGTAAACTCATAAAGGCAAGTCGCACACCAGCACTCGCAAGAACAAATCTTGAGCAGCGTTTTAACCTTTGATGAGCTACAACTCAAGCAATTGTTGATATGCGCTTGTCTCAAATCACAGGTTTGAAAGTTGAAGAACTACGATGCTCAATTCGACGAACTTCACAAAGAATCGCTTATTTAACAAGTATTCTTACTGATGATAACCTTTGCAAGAAGGTGATGAAAGATGAGCTAAACGAATTGGAGAAAAGTTCGGTGACGAGAGAAGGACAAAGATTGCTAGCAGAACATGAGTTCAATGCAGAGGATTTCTATCCAAATGACCCAGTAGTGATAATAGTTAGTCACCTAGGTTTGACATCAAACGTACACCACTTTCTGAGTCTCCGTGAGCAAGCAAGAGGTGGAGTTGGCTTCTAGGAGTGCGTCATCGTGAACAAGATTTCACTGAATTTATCTACCCAGCGACCATGCATCAGACCATGTTGCTCTTCACTAAGAAGGGTCGTTGCTATTGGTTGAGCTGCTATAACATCCCTGAAGGGCACCAAAGACTCAAAGGGTAGAGCTATTCAAAACCTATTAAATATCGAGCGATGATGGTTTAATGCACATCTGATTGAGAGGACTTGATGATGAAGAGTTTGTTAACTCATCGCAATGTGGTATTTGCTACTAAGAATGGTACAATAAAGAAGACCAGTCTGAAGCTTATTCACGTCCAAGAGCAACGGTGCAATGCAATTAATATTGCAGAAGGAGACTAGCGGGTTGATGTTCCGCCTAACAAACGGTAAGAACGAAATCATTATGGCAAACAAAAACGGACGCAGTGCGCTTTCAATGAAGAGACAGTACGTGCTATGGGCAGCAAATAGGTTACAGGTGTCTGAGGTATGAAACCTGATGGAGATGATGATCGTTGTAGGCATGATTGTTGTAAATGATGCCGAAACCGAGAACGTAATGGTTGTGGGTGAAACCGATATGGTAAACGTCTGTCCGTAGAAGATCACCGAGTAACCAAATAGAGGTGGTAAAGGTGTGAAGACATTAAATATCACTGAGAAGACAGGACGTGTGGGTTGCAATCAAGAATGTCAACGATGATAACGACCTTATGATTATCACCAAGAGCGGGTATAACCATTCGTCTGGCAGTTTCTGAGGTGCGAGCAGGGTAGAGCAACACAAGGTGTTCGCCTAATTAACCTATCAAAAGAAGAACACGATGTCAGCAAGTGTTTGTAAAGTGATGAGCTCAGAGCTGAAGCTGCTGCTGAAGAAGAGAGTCGTTCAGAGTCTGATAAGGCACAAGAAGAACTAGATAACACCACAACATCAAAAACGAAAACTTCATGAGAAACAACTCTGAAAACACCCAAGAGACTGAATAACGTGAAGATAGAGATGAAATACAAAACAATTAAAAATAGAATCATCAGTGAAAAATTAATGTTTATGGTCTTAATGGCAGCTTTCTGCCACTACAGTCTTTTGAAACAAGAAGATGCTTTACATCTTGAAATCTAATTGTACGATGCAGCTGCACAGTTGGTTAAATCTAACGAAGCAACTTTTAATGCTGAGCAAAAAGGCGTACTTATAATAGTTTGTAGAACTATCACTCTGTAAGCGCTGATATGAACATACAAATTATGACAGCTAATGCAACTGCAGAGCAATTAAAACAAGATAATATCTCAACCTTACGATACATTAGTTATTATAGTTGCTCTTACAATGCCCTAGATAATGCTCTTATCGTGATAAACATGCATCAAATGCCAAATGAAAAGGGAAAAGGTTAAACCTAAAATTCCACAAGGCAAAACCAAGATCGCTTTATATCCATTGCGTCCTTATATCATCAGTAGTGGATAAGAGCATGAAGAAGAACGATGCAAAGAAGATACACTTCAAGATGTAGTAGAAACAGCAGAAGCACCATTGTTTGTTGATAGATAGAACTATCCAGATCAATACTCAGGAGAAATCGTACGGTTGATGCGAGTTTATGCTTCTTTCAAGAAAAAGGATTTACCATCAGCCAACAAATATGTTGACATCGCAAAATGAAGGATCCTGAAGCTAAAAAGATGTTTTGGACTTAAGCTTTTACTTAATGCAACAAGACTTAAAGACTAAAGAAGACTCTCTATCTTACGTAGAGAAATCCAAAGACTTATATGCAGATGATTCAACAACGAGCAAAATCTTTGCTAATCTTGCAGCAATGTATGGTAGCTAGGTATGAAGAATGAACAAGCAAAGATGATTGATGCACGTCCTGCAGCTAACTCTGAGACTTCATACACCAGCTATGAGGTCAAGAAAGCATGAATGCAGGCAATGATGACGCAGCAATCAACGACTTTTAAGAAGGCTTTAAACAAAGAAAGATGATCTCTCTTGTTCTAACATATCTTTGGCTTTACATTAAAACCGTAGCTGCTAGACGATCAATGACATAATGTTGAGCAAAAGAAACTATACGAAGAATCAGTGAAGTATCTGAAAATTGTTTTCGTGATGTAGACCCATCTTATGAACGCAAACTGGAAATATCCTTTTGTATCAAGCATACTATTCATTGTATGGTGCAAAATGATTCTCGCACAAAAAGAACTAGAAGCATTGGTTAAGTAACGATTGCTTTAAGAAAAATACATTGATTATAAATGGTGGAAGCAACCCAAACCGCTTCTACCATTTTTTGTTTTTTAGGAGAGAATGAATGCCTCCTTTTTTATTTTATATCAAAAGATATATTTACTATTAGAGTGAAGGTTCGTATATAATACCAATCATTATAACACAACTCGTTAACCTTTAAAACGCATTGTGCTCCCTTTATTCGAAATGCCAATCCTTTTTCTATACATCTACTTGTATTGATTTGGCAGCATTCCCATCTCATCTTTATTATTGTAAAGCTACAGCATGCTTTTACAATGGATGTAGAGCAGAAACAAGAGACAATATCTCTGTCTTTACTATGAGGAATGAAGTTTTATATGATATTTAATAAAAGTAATCTTGTTCCTAAATATATTGCTTTTTCTAATCTATTTCATCAAAACCGATAGGAGATAAAAGTAGTGGACTTCACAGCCAGCCTAATACATATTATACAAAACATTATGAATACTTTATTTAGCGAACAAGATCTAAAGTATATCCTATTATTAAATAATTAGCGGTTTCACAACCTGATGTCATTTTATTGTGCTTTTTGGTGCAAGTATCGCATTTATGTTTGCAATATCTTTTCGTATTGAACTCTGGATATCATATCCTAGTAAAGCACCCAAATAAATCTTCTTCAGGAGATACTGGTTTAAAGGCGATGAACTAACAGTTTGATAGCATTAGATACATTCTTCTTTTCCAAAAGAAAATATTGATGTTTTTATCGCCACGGGTTGTGTAACAAACGAAACATTTTGCCTATAGTGTCGAGGTTGCAAACTCTTTCGTACTTGTGCAAAGTGAGAGCACTCATAGGACGTACACCTTTTGGTATCTCGTAGATGGGTTTACCTGTGTCATCTTTAAGGTCGTGGCAGGCATCTTTCGCAAGATCAGACATATCGTTATCAAAAACTGATGATTAATTACCCTTTAATTTAAATCTCGAAAGACTTTGCTTTGATATTTCTCAACCAAGTCGTCGATACGTTCTTCAGTTTTCGTCGTTCTCATTTATCGCCAATCAAGAGCCAAACCTCACGAACTTCTTCAGGTCTACAACAGCTTCAGAATCTTCTCAAATGTATAGATCGTCTGTTGAAACTTCACCGATTACATTTTGACGCCACCCTTCTTTTTAACAACATTGTAAATCTCTCGGCCATAGCTCCACAGAATGTATCGCTATAACTTCTGCAGCGCGTCACCTGCAACCAAACAAGGCAATAGTTTTACCACAGAAAGGTCAGCACCTTCTCACATGTCTAAACTGCTCATACCAGTCGTCTTGCAATCTCGCCTGCACATGTTGAAGTTCCAAGCAAAAGATTTTCGTTTGCAGCCACTACGTCTGCTGTTAAGTCGAGTATGTTACTAAAGCTTTCTACACAGCTTATTTGCAATTTGTTCAGCTAAGTGCTTTGGCAGGTTCTTTCAAGATGAACCACAACAACCACTGCTTTTGATTTCATATCCTTACAATTTTAATTTACGGTTTCGTTATGTTGATGTTGCAGATATACACATGATCGCTAATACCTCAAAAGTAGCTCTAGTAAAATACCCATACAAATGATTAGGCAATGCCTGATCTGTTTTATTCTATCCCTAAAAAGAAATGATATAGCCATACTTTTCTTCCTTGCAAAATATGATAATCGAAAAGTTATTTTTATGTGTCCTCTAGATTAATACCTACTTGTTGCGGGATGATGTATAAGGATGAATGATGAGTGATTAGACGACATCAACTCTGAAAATGATGTTGACGACCCTTATATATAATAGGTAGTAGACTCCACCAAACAAAAGTCAGGGACCATTGTGATGTAAAAGCGATCGCAATTAATAGGCAAAAAGAATGCTATTGCAAGCTACAATACTATTGATGTAGAAGGAATGAGTCTTAAATATTACATGTGTCTATACGGCTACCTACATTCTTTTCGAAATAACTTTGCATAACTCTAATTATAAATTAAAACAAAATGGAAAACAATAAAGATAGATATATAGCTGTTAGTTATAAGTTATACATGCAGGATCTGAGCACCAAGTTTCTTGGTAGAAGAAGCACCAGCAGATGTCTTCTTAAGTGGATCGGTTTAACCATCGACGCATTTGGAAAGAGAAGCGCAGGGACTAAAAACGAAGGTGACACATGAACTTCACATTGTTGCCTTCTCCAGGCTTATGTAGAGCATCTGCAGACCGTGGGTTTTAGACTTCAGGAAAAGAGATTTTACAGTGAATGGTCAGCCTCGATCATCGACAATATTTTGTTGATGCCATTGTTCCCTCTGCTGGCAAATGAAGATGGACATCGCTCAATCGTCGCGCTTGCCGATTACTGACGACATTGTAAAAGATGGACTCTAAATCACCCTCTCGCAGGTAAAACTCTAAACCTAAGGGTTCTATTGTTGAAGCTCGTGAGGCTACAAAAGAAGAGATCCAAGAAAGGATTAATCGCATTTGCGTGACGATAGCTGCAGTGGGTGGATGCGCTGTGGAGGCGGCTGTGGGACATCACGATCACGACCATGTGAGCACAGCTGCGATGTGGCGCTAATTTATGCTAAACGACACGAAAGGTAAGTGGAAAGAATAAGATGTGGTGTATTGTCGAAGCTCATCTGTCTCACTTATTTTCTAAGCATCAAAGGCAAGCGTTTATCGGAAACTGGCTTTGGTTGCTTTTGACAAGGTGTTTACACATTGGAATAGATAGCACAGATGGCAAGCAGCAGCCTTTGTAGTCTTTAGACTCACTTGCTCTGGAGAAAGTCACTGGAGTAAGCGCTGAGGAGTGACTACGGTATGCTCTCGAGCAAATGATATCGATTTGGATTTTGTCTCAAGAAGAACTTAATCGCCGTCGACCAGGGCAGAGTTCCCTATCTACTCACGCATGGTACGAAACAGATAGAGTGCAGTTCTCAAGTGGTATATTCGAAGGAAAATCGATAGGTGCGCCCACAGTGCTTTGCCGGGTTCCAAATGACAAATCAGAGCAGTTCTGTGACTACGACTCTTTAAAGAGAGGCTTCCGTCCCTTCACATGCCAGATTTACACTACTTGTCAGAAGCTCTGGAAGCACGCATCATCGAGGGTGGCGGACGCTCTGTTTCTGCTCGCATAACCATCGCTCGTGTGGTGGCTGGAGCATCAAACTCGCTTTTAAAACAAATAGGTGTGAAGACACGTCTAGTGTTCTCTGCAGGTGGGAAAGGTGTGTCGGAGCCAACACTTATTCACGTTGTTAGATCTCAACAACATACTGAAACCAACTCTTGTAAGATGCCCTGATGAGCAGGGTGGCCAGCAGAGACGCAACACCTTATTAGCAACAAAGCGAGCGTGAAACAGCGGGTGTAGTAACTTGCGGGTAAAAGGCTGTCCTATTGGGCTTGGTAATCCTGAATGGCAAAACTTCATGCTCAGTTAGCGCGGTAATGCTGAGCATTAATGCCGCTAAGATTTGAACATGGTGCAGGCTACTCTGACCAGCAGCGGCTTTGCGGCAGTGGCGCGAACGATGAATGGAGATGCGAAGCGGGTGAAATTGGCACCCAACAAACACTAGTGTGGTACATAAGGTGGTGGCGTGGGCACGGAGGAAGAGCACCCATTTTAGAGTAGCTTACTGCCTGTTGCAACCATACTTCAAGAGCAACAAACTATTGATGTGAGGGAATAATGTTGAGTTTCACTGTAACCGTAAGACATACGACCGGCATGTGATGGTGCCTTCGCTCTGTGCCCATTGTTGAGGCACGACGGCAATGGTTCCGCCCGATAGATCTACCGACTGAACGAGCCAGCTGAAATGCAAATTTTGTATATTTTTACGTTCAGGGCTCTTATTTGTTCATCATACTCTTATCTCTCAAATCTATCGTTTCTACTTCCTATTTTTAGGCTTAAAATCCCTGCGGGAAAAGAGTTGACATAAAGTCTATATTATCTTTGTTTCTCACGAAAAATACTATAATATTAGTAGACCGTCAACACAAGGTTATGGGTATAGTGGTAACTACTCATCTTGTCACACAAGATAATACATGGCCATACTGGCACATAGTTATAAAATCTTTTATTTTATGAGAAAGTCAGAAACCCATTCTTCTTTGCTCTGTCTTTTAGCAGCCTTCTTTATTTAGTACACAGTCTTTCGCCCAGAAAAAGTACTGGCAAAAAGTAGACCCGGAGCAGGTTGGTGCCAAATAATACACAGATGAACATCAAAGGCATTTAACCTTTGTTGCTGCACTGCAATATATGAGAACAAGGCATGCAGCGCAGAGCAGTGGTGGATAGGAATTTTGATTCGGGAATAGACACAACTCTCGTGGTGTGAAAGATGCGTCGGGGTAAATCAAAAAGGAAGTAAAAGACGGCAAAAGATAACGAAAGCAAAAGTGGTTGGCGGCTGGATGATATCTCATGGATGGAACTCTAGGAACCTCCACGAACATTTAATCTCTTAAGTGCAGTGAAACAGAAGAGTCGAGAGCTTTAAACGCCTATATCCCGCATATATATGCCGATACAACCAAAGAAGCAAATAATGAGGTGAGCCTCGAATACTACTACAAAAATGCGAGGCTGTATCGATCAAGGCTTGGCGTACCAAATTTGGAGTCGTGTATTGACAGCATTGCATCTCGTTAGATGCGGCAGTGCAAAAGACATACACCTACACAACGAGATACCTTTTAGTTTGGCTGCTGCTATGCAAACTTTGGCAGCTAACGAAAGCAAATAAACAAAATATAGAAGCTACTGCTTTCTGAGGGTATGAAGGCAGGTAGAAGGAACTAAATGGAATAAGCTCTAGTGGCTCAACAAGATAGCTTCTTTGCTTTTGACCAAAGCCTGAAATCTGATGTCTTGAGCACGACAAAGACAAACGTTTGCTGATGGGTGATGATCTGAAATGACGAGAAAGACATTCATTATGGTAATGCTATCTTAGGTCTCTTCTGATGCAGATCACGGCACTTTGTGGTGGCTGGTGCATCATTGCAGGAAAGTCAGACGAAGCCCACCAAAACCATATGCGGCGGTGGTATTTCCAGAAGCGAAGTTGATGACCTCTTCGTTGTGTTCCCGACGTGATGAAGATGAGGAAAGATACGTGCAACAGCCATTAGATATGCGGTAGACAATGGCGCAAAAGATTCTGAACCAAGTCTTGGTAAATCATACACTCTGCCTGATGCTCAAATGGTGAGCACATGCTATTGCTTATGCGGCAAAGAAAGATGTTCTGTATATTCAAGCAGCAGGCACACACAGGTTGGATATTGACACTCGTGGCTTATTTATCCTACAGGTAGAGATGCTAGCGCAAGGTCTTGATAACCCTATTCGTGTGGAGCATCTAATATGAGGAGGTACCTTTCTTTCTGCCTTATATCTAATTATGGTGCAGTGAGAAAGTTGATTTTCTAGCGCCTGGTGAACGCACTGCTTCTGTGTTTATGAATGATAAATATGCCTGTCACAAGGCAATGGTAGGCTGTCTCCATCGTATCTGCTGTGGCTGCAATGCTAAAAAGTTGTTTCCCAAAAACTAAAGGCAAAGAGATCTAATAAGATATTAAAAAGATTCTGTTAACCCTGACACTGATGGTGTGATAGATGTGCTTGAGGCTGTTAAGTTGGCCTAGAGGCAAATAACAGTGATAGCACGGGCTTATTAGTTTATCTACAACATAAAATATCTCACAGAAATGAATTAAAAAGGCTATAAAGAAAACTTAAATCACGCCTTATCTATTGTGATATTGGGCTGGAATATCCCTACAACTATGCTCAAGAAAGGTAGATTGGATTTGGTGATGGAGAAGAGTCTTTTATCAGAGTTATATCAAAACAGGCTGTTAATGTAACTTGGATAGTGTAGTCATTGGTTGTATTACCAGCAATCGACTCTAAAAGGTGTACAATGATCTTGTAAAATGCAGAGAAACAGAGTGAAAAGCCTTTATTTAAAGATGTTGATAACTCTGTGCAACAATATAAAGCTATTAGGTGATAGCTCTATAACACGAGATAACCTGCGTTTATATAGTCTTGCAACGCACAATAACAATCCCAATGTGGTGTATTGATAAAGGCTAGCAAAACATTTGCTTTCGACTTATCGTTCAAAAGTTGTCTTTTGCAAAGAAAGAGCTAAAACATTCTTATTTAGAAAAACTCAACAGGAACTTACAAGAACCACTCACACTACTGATTCTGCCTTACAATGTAGGGAAGTGATCAATATAATTTGTATCTTAGAGACAACGCCTGGGGCAGCAAGTACAGCCTATCTACTGATGGAAAAGAAAGTGCTTCGTATTGTGTTCGCTCTGGCGTTTAAAAAGCCATAAAAGAAGGCAATGCGGCTGAAATGTGGTAAATCATATCTATATTTATTGCATGATTGATGATAGCGAAGTGAGGATCGATATCTATTAATGCGCCATCGAAACCAAGACCATCGTTAAAATCAAGAAAATGCCGCTTCCTAATGAAAAAGGTGCGCCATATATAAGGTGTTTTTGCAATGCCGATGCTAAGAAGTGGGGCGTTTTACCCATAAATAAGTTTAAGACGCCGTATTGGATATCAATTATCAAATTCAAGACAATAGTATTTTTATTCACAAGACGGAGTCGTGGGGTAGATACTTGAGCTTTTGTCGTCTGATTTGCCCACAGGCAGGCAGATGTTGCTCAAGAGGTGGTAAACTCATTTAAACATCACGCTTTCAGGGCTATGAAAGTAATTCAAAAGACCTGACATTATCTAAGGTCAGAACGTCTGGGCCGGAAACTATTATTTATACATGATAACTTAAGAATCGACAACACAAGGAGACGATCTCATTGCAGGCTCAATCTTAGATGTTAACACGTCGAATAATACTCATTATCTTTGCTGGTTATGGCAAAAGAAAAGGCCTCAGACCGTGTTACAACTATTATTATAAGGCGAATTTGAATGGAAAGCAACAAGAATTGTTGACTCATGGTGATGGAACCTCACGGAGTTGTCGCTCTTAGAAGATAAGCTTTTTGCTATTGATAGTCTATTCAAGAATGGACCTTCCAACGGTGTATAATGTTGTATCCATTGCATAGCCCAAAAGAATTTTGAAGTAATTAGACGCTCAGATGAGCTCTTGGCTGTAGGTTACAACCTCCCGAAGCTTATTTCTACTGAAAGCGGAGACAACAGACCATGCTTTATGGCTTGATGTATCTTCCTTATAACTTAGATGTCACTACTATCCTATATCTATTGTTTATCCAGGACCACAAGACGATCAGCTTCCACTGTCCCTATTCACTTTAGATGATAATGGTAATCAAAGCCATTAATATGGGTTTTTATTGTGGTGAATATCCGCCAAGAGGAAGCTCACCTTTGCGGAAAAGGATTTCTATACTTATGGATATGGCAACCTAAGAGATTATCCTCTGGCTTGATGATAAGCACAGTTTGGAGAACAATTAGCAAGTGGAATTTAGCTTTATAGACTTATCTCGTGTAGGCATATACGGCCACTCTGGTGGTGCATTTATGACGGTTGCGCAATGTTAACTCTATCCTTCTTTTTATAAAGTAGGGCGTTGCTATCGAAAATCACGATAACAACATTTATATCAATGGTGAGAAACCTTTCACGGCTTAAAATGGAAGATTCTCCGACAAACATTGAGTCTGGCAAAGAACTTGCAAGGACGACTTTTGATGCATGGGACATGGACGATAATGTCCTTATGCTCAACTCTCGTTTAGCAAATGCCTCATCAAAAGAAGGTAAGCGCGTCGATATGCTCATTTTGCCAGGAAAAGACCATAGTGTGTGGGGGCAATTACTTTCAGAATAAGGTGAGATACTACTTTTAAAGAACATCTTGTTTCACCTCAAAAGAAGATATTAATATAATAAAATCATCATAATACATTTTATGAAAAGTATGAGAAAAGTACAACTTTTATTATGCTACTTATGATGGGAACTTTGTGATGAGAGCACAAGATCAACGCAGCGCTGTTGATGTACCTACTTAGTTGTCGATACATAAACAAGGATGGACTCAGGAGCTACCAAAAGGTAACAGGAAGACCCGTTGCTAGTGTGTTCAAACCTAGACGGTAAGGTGTCTTATGGGTACATCGGGGATAAGATCATCTATTTCTTATCCCGGAATGCAAACCCTGAGTCTTTACTATTAACAAGCCTTTGACAGGTAAGATTACATTAGATGAAGAAGAAACACACTGAACAGGTCGTAGTGAATGGTTATCAACGTACAACTCAAAACGTAGAATAACAGGCTCTGTTTCAACAGCGTTACAGAGAAAGACCCTACAAGGTAAGCCTCCCAACCAACCCTCGATATGATGCTTCAACGTGCGGCATGTAGTGTGGATATCAGCAACTTCATGACCATGGTGAGAGTGACAGAAGCATACATGGAACAAATACCATTACGTAATGCTGACCCACTATGTGCTGGATGGAGAGCTCACAACGAGATCTCCAACCATTGTCACTTCTCAAACAAAGTCAGGAGACTTCTGACATCTATTCTAAAGGTATTTCAGTATCAATCCCAATGACATTGAGAGCGTAACTGTATTGGAGATGCCTCAGCGAAAGCCATTTATAGGTTCTCAGTGCCGCTGAGGTGGATTGTTGTAACCACAAAAACGTGGTGCAGAAGGCAAGATGCGATTGAATTATTCAACTAACTTTCGTTAACAACAGTCCTTCCTGCAGTGTAGATCTTAGGAATTCACGTGAGAAATTGCAATGGGGAACAAGAGTTATGGGACGAATTTTCTACAAAGTCTGCTAAAACGAAAACCTATCCTGTAATTGGTGCAGTGAATGATATGTTTGGCTATGGAAAATATGCAGTTTAACCTCAGAACAACAAGATGCTGAGATCGAAAACTAGGTACAAAACACCACAAACTGGTTCAAACAGCTATTTAGAAACTCTATTTTCTATAGCCATTATCTATCTATGTCGGTGGAGGAACCGTAGTACATACTATGTTTCATTGGGTTATGAAAAACACAGGTTTGCTGTTACTAAACTATAACCGTTACAACCTCAACTCAAAGTTAGATTGCAGCCACCGTTGAGTAGTTTTCATTTGTCGTTGATCGGTCTATGGCAGAAGTCTAATGGCTCTGCATTAGGCGACAATCCTTCCGCTATGCCTACTGCTAACCCCCTATGAGAAGCCTTTATAACGAAGATGGACTCACTACTTCAGATCTTACTTAGAATTTTTAGAGACATCAATGGTTTAGTCACCGTTAATAATCCACCTAATGGATATAATATTATGCGTGAGTTAGACCATACAGACAATGAGGCTACCAACTTAGGAGCCACTGCACTGCTAATCTTTCAGTGAAGTTATTAGACAATCTTACATCTGAAGGACTTGCTTTATGGCTGGGTGTAAGTAGTAATAATGAGAATATCAACGATAAAGATAATTTTACGCTGCCTGGTTAGATCGTCCTTTTGAAAATTCAAGTATAGTGTCAATACGTACTTGATAGTTCTATTTTCCAAAGCGAAAACACACAATAAGAATTATAACCTCGTCACAGTTGAATTATTTCCAAACCTTTAATAAGATATATTATCTTAGTGCTTTGCTTGGAAGTGAGATACATGGACAATATGCAAGGTATTTTTGGCAAAGCGATATGGCTGATCGCCTCTCAGGAAACAGCTCTATGCCTCACATTCCCAGAGGGTCTCACGCCCACAGACTCTGATTTAAAACGCCATGCTAGCTATCATTGACGCTTTATCAGACAGAATATAAGTGAAGAACGATTTGCTTCTTTTCATCTATCTCTCGACTATGCAGGTTGAATAATAAATACATTGCGAGCTTCACCGCACGTACAGATGGCTCGGAATAACTTTGGTAGTAAGGAGCAATTTGAACCCACAGGATCTTTAGGTTTGTCGGAATGTGGATAGAGAGCATTTCATGGAGAAGCTAAAACCAGTGATTAGCAGTTTGTCTTTGCGTGCAGCTGTGGGCTATACAGGAAACATTAATAAGTCCGTTTATCCACAATTGATTATGGATTATTACAGTTTCCGCAGAACAGATACAGATTACTATCGAATGGGTTGGATTAAGAACGCACCTAACTCACTTTTTACGTTGGGAAAAGACAAGAGATATGAAATTTCTGTTGATATGGGAATGCCTAACGAGCGTGTTCGTTTAGGATTAGAATTGTACACACGTCGCACATACGATGCTGTTTCGAGACATCACGGTGCTTTGCTAACAGGATCTCAGCACACAATCGTTCAACACTCAACACCAGATAACCTGGATTAGAACTCTCTTTATCTGCAAAAGTGTTGAAAACAAAAGACTGGAAACATGTCTGTTAACGCTAACTTGTCGTACAACAGAAATAAATTAGAATATACACCACCAAGTTCAGGACTTACATGGTAAATATGAAGGTTATCTCTTTGGGAAGTGTATTTCAGGTCGTATTGTGCGTAGACGAACAAACAGGTCTTTATGCTTATGAAAAGCGTAGTGATGTCAACTTCAATACAGTAGGTGCTTTATACCAATTCGAATAACTATTTATTCTATCTTGGAACATCTAACGGCTCCAACTGCAGGAGGTTATTCAATCAACCTTTCTATAAAGAGTTTGGTTTTGAATTTAGGTGGTAGCTCGTTAGAGCAAAGGTTTTAAATGACGTTAATCCGTTTACATAACCTGCTAACAACCTAGAGGAACACGCTTAGAAGTTGTGCTTCGGTATTGAACGACTTAGCAGCTAACCACCCAAATGTGCGCCGTGATGCAACAAATAGATGGACAGTAGTTAATCCAAGAACTGATGCTCGTCCACGAATTATTGATGCTTATGGTGAAAAACCCTAGGTCTTAGAGGACTATGTTCCTGCTGGAGATAGAATCAATAGAGCTGCTCTTTAGAAGATGTTTTATGCTTTTAAATTGAACACCATCTCAATGACTTATGCGTTTAGAGGCAGTTTTAAAGAAGATAGGAGGAGTTCGCTTGGTCTTTCATTCACAATGAATAACCTATTCACCAGTTACTAACTATCTCAGTGAATAGACCCTGAGACTCCTGGAGCGGTGGTATCCTTTGGCTCGAAATATTTACTTTTGACTTTCTAGTAGGATTTAATAATGATATTATGATAAAAGAAATTAGTTTTACAATCATAGCAGGTAAAGAGACACTTTTTCACATCTCTGTGATAATTATCTAGATGTGAAACCACACGGAAGAACCATTCCTTTCTACACCTGAAGAGTTCTCTGTCCTCATTCATACACATCTGAATAATATAGACGAAGGCTCAACTAATTTGATTAATAACATCAGCCGTATGTCTAATTTTGATATGGCGGAGGAGATGATTTTCGAGGCTTCTGCCTCACTCAACAAGCAGGTCGTCTCGCTTCCTATTTATTTAGGTTCGCTTCACAACTAGTGCTTATGGAGCCTTATACCAATCTTTTATGTTTATAAATGATTGCAATATTGTGGATAGAAAACATGAAAATCAGATGGTACAAGCCTATCTAATGAAGTGCTTTCTACTGCTCATGCAATGCGTGGAGTGGCTTATTATCAGCTCATGCGCTTGTATTGCAAGGCCCTGACAAAAGATAGTTTGATAAACAACTAGTGTCTCTTCTCGCACAACTCTTTAATATGGAGGCACGTCCGATAAGAAGTACACTTCAAGAAACTACTCAATCAAGTGGAAAGTGATTTAAAAGAGGCTATCAATCATCATAACACCAACACATTACACATCTTTACAGAATGTAAGGCGTATCCTCACTGTCTCATTGCAGGACAGAGTAATGGGATAAGGCTTTTACGCTTTTCTAAAGAGTTGCAAATCAACTCCATCCACTTTTATCAACTACAGAGTATAGGATATGATTAGCAATCCAACCAGTGTTTCAGGTAACCTATATTATTTCAGCTTATGCACGTCTGCCAGAAAGTAACAACTCAGTGAACTTGTCGCTATGGCGTCTGGTCAATATCGTCCTGTAAGCAAAACGATTCATCAATTGTTTCCAAAATGGGGAGGATACAACTGATGTTCGTTACGAATTGCTTTAGATAAAAGAGCGCAAATTTGCCAAACCTTTCTTCTGTGGTATGAGAGGAGAGCTAAAGCTTATCAAGCAGAATGTTATGCACACTTAAATCAAACAGAAAAACGCCTTAAAAAGCATTGAACGAGTTGCGAGTACGTATTTCGCTTAACAACAGATCATCGCTACAACATTGCCCGATGTGTCTTTACAGAAAAATCAAGGTAGATGCAGAAGGAAAAGCATTAACAAAGTTGATGGCAGCCATCTTAAACGAGCGTCAAGGAGTTTTTGCAGAAGGAGATCGTATGTTTGAGCTTCAAAAGAAATGGTGTCCAGAGTATTATGTGTTATATAATGGCTTGTTATAACAACTTAAAATATGTACACATCTCTACCTGAACTGAGAGATTCCATTAATCCTCAAATCATACAGAACGAGGGCTATAGACACTATTTCTAACTCAAGAAGGTTGAATTATGAAAAGATAGCACATTTATTGTTGGCAATGATTGCTTTTGTTGGCGTGAATGTCTTTTCGTTTGCGATAAAGTCAGACAGATATGCCACCAATAACAGACAACAACACAACATGGTAGTAGATCTTATAGATTGCCAGACCTTCTGGCAGTTAATACTGCAACAGAAAAGCAAGAAGTGATGCTATTACTGCAGAATATGAACAAGGAATTAAATAGAAAGATATATGAAAAGACATATTGCAAAATTATTATTCATGTTGGTTGGCTTTTAGTTGTTTGCTTCTCGTGCCTGATAACGAGCAAGGAGCAACAATGTCTATAGGAGTTACTACTCCGATAGTATACTGAATTCAATCAAAGTAGGAGCGTCTTTTGAAATCGTTTCTATTAAGGCTTTCGAGTCTCTAGATGCAGATGTTGACGTGCCAGTTGTGTTCAATGGAGCAGAAGAGGGTGTTGATTTTAGTGCATCGAGTGCTCTTATTTGAAGAAAGGTGAGACAGAAGTCAGATAACCATTACACGTTTGCGTGTAGAGCGTACAAAAATATGTTGATGGTTCTGCAAACACTTCAATGCACGCTTAGGTATCATGAGTTATTCACAGATTGACCTCTAGGAGCAAATGTTTATAGCTTTTGAAACCTCTTCTGATGTATTGACATTGAAGAAGTCTGATAACACAGAACTGCGTCAGATGTAGGTGCTCGCTCTTCTTTAACGATACAACCCGCATTAGTTTGAGTAGATGCAGCAAGTACTGCAGTTGAAGGTGAGCACTTTAAATTTGAAAATGGTGCTAAGCAAGCTGTGTTTGAAACCAGGAAGCAGTACAGGTACTGTGACTCTTGAATTCTAAAGCTTGAGGCTGGAAGATAACATCATCAAAGGTTGCAGATAGCGAAGGAATGATTGCAGGAAGCAATCCCAGTATTTCTATAAAGATTGTCGGTGCTACATCATCCAGCGGCATAGGGCATTTAAAGAGGTGTCGAATTATCAGTGGTTGCGTGATAATATAGGTGGAGATACTAAGGTCTTGTTCGGACGGAACAGCTGCAAATGATTATCACTTTCACCGCTTTCGCAAGAACTACACCTTACCTCACTTTACAGGTGGTCTTCTAAAACTATTTCACTGCTGCGCACTGCAACAGAGGCAGGAAAGAGTCGTAATACTTCCAAGATTCAGCGTCTGACGTCCCCACGCTACGAATTGAGTATGTTTAAGTTCGATAATATCAATGCTGCTTTCGGCAACAGATAGACTCTTTAAGACTATTCGTGTGATTCCGGCCTTATCCTTGATGGTAAAACAAAAGCAAGAGCTATTGAAATGACTATCAATGACTATGCTCCAACAGAAAATACTAAAGCTATGGACTGGGGAGAAACATGGAAGGGTACTTTATGAAACACTTTCGTGCAAGTGGTGATACACCTGTTATGAGATCGCCCCAATATGTGCTCACTTCTGCAAAGGTGCCATAAGAAAGAGCATTTTGAGGACCGCTATATTGAAGACATTTCATCTCGGTGGAATGTCTTCTTTTGTATAGTTCAACTGAAGTAGGTAGGAGGAGGATTGTATTAAGACTGTTTTTGCTGTTTAAAAAGCAATCGTTTTAAGTGTAAAAGCAATGTTATTGCAATGTATTATCAATGCTTTTATAAGAGAAGAGAAAAGGCGCTTTTAAGGGCAAAAGGTATGTTTTGTATTAAGTGGAATGTGGAGTGTAGAGGCTTGTTTTGATATTAGAAGTGAATTGCATCATCGTAGTGGTATATAAGGTCTCTTTAACGCAACGAAACTCCCTTTAATGTATAAACCTAGAATAGTAATCTACCCAGGATTTATTGTTGTTTGTTTGGAATAAGTTTTATTTATAAATTGCTTCAGCTTCTGGGTGAGGATTACTGATACATAACTCTTTATCTTTTGCGACCTTACTGAAGCAATAACCCGTCTACAAGCGAAAAGAGTACATCTTTACCAATACCTACATTTAAGCCTGGGTTGTTTTGTACTATCGTTGACGTACAATGATGTTACCTAGGATAACATTTGACCTCCCATACTTTTTAACGCCCTAACTCTTGTGAAGCTGATTCACGCATGTTCTTAGAACTACCAACACCTATGTGCCATTCCTAAATCCTCCTGTAAGCGATAACTTGTTTAACTTCTACTTGAGCGAATTGGGCATGGTGACCATTCTTTTACGATAGTCTTTGCGACGTTTCATCTGGAAAACGATAATCGTCACCCTTTTACAAGTGGATTCACTATCAACTACAACTTTGTCTGCTTACAGTGGAGTTCCTACCGTGACAGCACCTTTGCTACGAGAAGAACTTCGTCGAATCTAACAGTTGCGCCTGTTTTACGCCTTGAATGTGGTGAATATAGAGCTGTCTCTTCACCTTGGAACTGTTGACCTTAATTTAAGCAATTGCGTATATTATTATAATAATATAAATATTATTTGCAAGGCGAATAACACCTTTGTTATTACTTATACGAGCCTGTACGGACTAAATCGGCGCAAAGTTACTAAATTTTCTATACCTAACGCTTCTATTAATAGTTTTTAACTTCTATATTTTTATAATAGATTAACTAAGTTGTGAGAATACTTTCTAAATAAGTCTTATTTGTAAAAATATATTTCGTTTTATATCTTTGAGAGATTTTTCTATGTTTGCTGGAGTAGGTCTGTTATTAAATCTTCTCAAAGTAGAATGATTTTAATTCGCTAATGTTTGAAAAAGGTGGGGAACTCTAAAAGAGAAGGTGTATTATTGAAGAAATGTATTTAATAATTCTAGTAAGAGATTGTGAGTTAGCTCATTGTATTCTTGTTACATTGTATATAAGAAAAGTATTGATACGAAAAAGGGATGGCCTTCACAGGTAACTGCCCAAATCTTCAATAGGTATTAGCTTTTATAAAAAGATTGTTTTCAGGATACACGAATGCAAAAGATAAGGCTCTGAATAACCAAATATTTTCTGCTGCAAAAACTTAAAACATTTTCTCGATATCGTTTAGTAGTGTTAATATATTTCTAATTTGGACTTTTAATAAATAAAAGTATATAGTTGTTTAAATGTATCATTTATTTTGCTTTTTGGATAGATAAAACACATCAATACATACAAATTAGAATGTATTGATGTGTTGAATGGGTCGCTTATGGATATAAAGATTTGAGAATTATTTCTTAAATGTATTTTAATTATTGCAAGTTTGCTAGCACCCTATTTATATATAAGGATGCAACTTGTTCTTAAAAATCATCACTATTGCATTGTAAAAAGCGTTGTATTTACTTTTGTAATAGCATAGAGTTTGCACCCTAAAAGCATTGCTATTATTTTTAGATGGCATTTCACCTATTATAATATAGCATTACGTCTCTTTTCTTGTTCGTGCACCTTTTAAGTCTATTTCTGCTTAGGCCCTTTACAACTTATTTGACTCTGCAAAAGAAGGCTTATTTAAAGGTAAGCCTTCTTTATTGGGTACTTTTCCTACCGAGATGGTGTCTCCGTGCTTGATAGTATCAGACAAGATAAGCTCAGAAAATGCCATTCTCAATATAGGTTTGAATAGCTCTAGTGTGGACGAGCGCCAAAACTGAACGTCATAACCCTTTTTAGCAACGAACCTTTAGCCTTATCTGATATTTCAATTTGATATCCAATTTGTTCAATTCCGCTTTGTTAACGAAGCCAGTTCGATATCGGTAATCTTTAGAATCACATCGAGGTCGAGTTGATCGAACATTACGATTTCGATGACGGTTTAAGAACTCAGGAGCGAAATTGTTTGCTTTAAGCTCTTTTGAATAATCCTCTCTGCATATTCTTTTGTCACTTTCTGATATCACTTCCAAAACGAACTGCCAGCGTTAAAGCCAACACCTGCGTCCGAAATCTTTAAGTTGTCGAGTACCAGCATTTGAGGTCATGATGATGATTGTACGTAAAATCGACAATTCTACCATTTCCATCAGTCAAACGACCTTTCGTCTAACACTCTGCAATAGCATATTGAAATACATTGCCATGGGCCTTTTCTATTTTCTGTCGAGCAGAATGATAGAGTAGGGCTTTCAGTACTTTTTCGGTTAATTGTCCACCTTCTTCGTATCCAACATATCCTGGAGGAGCACCACCATGTAAGTGAAGTGTTAAAGTGCTCTTCGCCATATTCACTCATGTCGATTCTTATCAAAGCATCGTCAGAACCGAACATAATTTGAGCTAATTTTTAGCTAAATGCGTTTTACCAATACCTGTTAACTCATAACATGAATACACCGATAGGTGACTAGGGCTCTTTAAGCCCACACGATTGGTGTTGAATGGCTTTTCACTACCTTGTCGATTGCGTTGTCTTGTGCGATAACTGTCTTCTGGGCTATCGCTCATGCAGCTTTAAGTCTCACTACCTTCAGCTTCTGCAATGCGCCCAACAGGAACACCAGTCATTATAGAAACGGTTTGCCAACTCCTTTTCGGTAACGATATCAATATCTTTTGTGTTCGCCTTTTAGTCCAAGCTGCGTCAATTCGTCGAGCTCTTTTTCTAAAGCGCACACTTTATCTCTATAATTGGCAGCGAGTTCATAGTTCTGATTCCACAGCTGCGCTTTTTCTTTTGCATTTGCTTCTTTTTATTTCTTCCTTTTCCTCAACCCTTTGGGAACCTTAGGTTGCGCAAATGCACTTTCGATCCCATCGTCCATTACATCAATAGCTTTATCAGTGGTAGCTGGTCGTTAATGTATCGTTCTGACAGATTGACGCATGCTTAAGGCGTCTTCGGTGTACTGAACGGTGATGTTGCTCATATCTCATCCTTTGCGTTAGGAGAATCGGCAGTGTTTCTGTGCGGTTGTTTGTTCAATGATGATCTTTTTGGAAACGTCGTTCCAATGCTCCGTCCTTCTCAATGCTGTTTCTATATTCATCAAGAGTGGTGGTTCTGATACATACTGAATACCTCCTCTGCCAACTCAGGGTTTCATGATATTGGCTGCATCCATACTGCCAGGAGTTCCTCCCGCACCAATAATTGTGTGTATTTCGTCGATAAATACAATTATTTCGGGGTGTTCTTTCAATTCTTTGAGCAAGGCTTTTATGCGGTCTTCGAATTGTCCTCGATACTTAGTTCCCGCCACAATAGATGCCATATCGAGTGCTACAATATTGAAGAGCACTGGCGATGTTTTTCGTTGCACAATAAGTTGCGCAAGGTTTTCTAACTATGGCACTTTTTACCCACACCTGGCTCACCTATAAGTATAGGATTGTTTTTCTTTCTACGGCAAAGAATCTCTGCAAGACGTAGAATTTCACGCTCTCTTCCTACCACAGGATCAAGTAATCCCTCACTTGCTGCCTTAGTTAAGTCGGTAGAAAAGTTGTCGAGTATAGGTGTTTTACTTTTGTTTGTTCTGTTTCTTGTGGCAGTACTACCTGCACTTTCACGATGAGAAGAGCTGCAAATCGCTACCTTCAGATAGTTCTTTCTTCCTCTCTCTGATAGCTCTAGACCATCGGTTTGTGGTTTAGCACTGATATAGAAAACTCTTTTGTATTATCGTAATTCATGTTGTCTCGATTCTAAAACAATTTGTGTTGTTTAAATAGCTATCGTGTAAGATGGCTAAGAGGACATGTTGAATATCAACTATTTGCAAATGCAGAAGGCGTGCTTTCGACAATTGCGAGTTTTAAAACATTGTTTGCTTTTATCGCTGAGCGCAACATCTGTAGTGAAAAGCGTGTTAGAGCTGTTCTCATTTTGTATTTTTCTTCGAGCTGTGCTCGACATCGTCTTTACTTTTATGCGCATTTCTCAAATAAATCGTTGATATTGGTTGTTATCCTTATTATTCCTAGCAGCAAATGTTCTGGACCGATTGATCCACTCAGCCAGCCTTAGGGGCTTCGCTCTGCTGGAAAGCAAGGATCTCAGACACCTTTTGGTGAGAATTGATTGTCATTATTGTCTACCTTTCTTTTATATATATTATGTGTAATTGTCTGCAAACTCTGATGCCAATTACTTGAAAAGGGTGCCGTTTTCTGCTGGATAATGTCGTCAAAAATGTTATTTAACAGGTGGTGATGGCATATTTGTTTAATGATACTAACGAATGAGATGAGATATATGGGTTAATGTATTGAAATTAGCTTTTTGCTTTTGTTCGTCAATCAATAGCGTTGTTAGTAGGTTGGTAAAAGTTTAGTTGAAAAACAGGTAAAGTAGAGTCACGGGGTATTTCTAAGGTTTAGACTCGCATTTTTATGGTGTGGTTTTTATCTTTAGAAAGAATAGTATTTTGATTTTGAAAATGATTATAGTGTGTTGATTTGTGAAAATAGGAAAGAGATTATTATTTTTCTAATGAAAGCTATCTGCTTATTTAATTAGAATATCCTATCTCTATTTTCAATATCAATGCTTTTTGCATAGTAAAACGATTATAGTTTGCTAAAACAATGTTATTATAATGTAATAGCATTGCTTTTTATAAGGGAAAGATAAAAATTTCTTTCTTTTAAGAAGTCAGTTCGGGATAACTTTTCTGAAAACTTGCTACTCCTATATGTATGGAATTACTTTTTCTTATACTTTTATCCCTGAACTGGCATATTCTTTTGTTTAGAAGGATAAACTCAATCCTGCTTCAACAGCTGAATACATCTTTCTAACGGGAACAATTGGAGCCGTGTCATATATGAAAACGATAGGCAACATTAATGCCCACCTTAGGTGGTAATGTTGTACTAAGGTCTACAGCACCTCCTATTCGTGGCTTATTAAAGTTCTTATCGGGCTTAGCTTGATGAATAGCAGTGGTGGTTAGATCCCAATGTTCGTCTAAATGATGCTTGAAACTGATAAGACAAATGTGTCTTGATGCTGCGCTATATAGCTATATAAAGGACTAGCATTAGGAGTTGGATCTTCCCACTTTCGAATTCATAAACAGTCCAGCAGTTGCAAAACATGAGGAATTTCTCTTGTTTACTAATCGATGACGTGATTGAAGTCCAACAGAAGCTTTTTAAACTTCATACCGGCTATCTGCCCATTGTGATTCTGCATAAGGATAAATTTCAAAGGCATGGTTTATTAAATAGCGGTATTCAGTGTATCATCTCCACTTACCATTACTTTTTACCGTAAGTAGAGATTTCTAATTTATTGATTAAATTAATGACACGCTGATGTTTTATTAATATATTGAGATTAGCTGTATTCTTAAATGCAAGAATATTTTCCTTTTCGGTTTTTGAACCAATACGGGTAATAAAGAACCTTGTATTGTTTTCGTACTATCTATATCCATTGTAAGGTTCTCAGAAAGAGCATCTGTGAATATATCGAAAGATGTGACGATAAAATCACTACTAGTGATAGAATGATTTTCTTTACCATTGCTTTTATTTTCTTTAAATGAATGAGTATGGGTGTTTGTATGTTATTATAGTAATAAGATGGGAGCGCACTGTTGGGGCATTCCTACATCTTTATTTACATTATCTTTATCTTATGTATTGATAAATTGAATCTTTTGTTCAATTTGTCAATCTTAGTCTTAAGCTTAGTTATTTTCTTTTCTAGCTTAGTCAACTCTGATTGACTCTTAGCCAACTTCTTATTGATCTCTTTGTTTCTTTTGTTTCTTGATAGTACCTTTTGCTTCCTTAACAGTACTTGAAGGATCTGATGTTGAAAAATCTGTTGTTATATTTGCGTCAGTATTAACTGCCAACAGCTTTGCTCTGTAAGAGCATTATTTTCAAGCTTCTTTTCTCAAGTTCGAGTTCTAGTGCATTCAGTTTTGCTGTTAAATCGAGCACTTGTTGCTGTTCTTTTAGGTTGTTAACAGTCGCTACGTTTTTGAGCGAAAACCAGAAGCTAGAGATAATATCATTATCCCAATTAAAATATTCTTTCATACTTAATGCTAATTCTAAATTTGTAAAATACTAAATATACAATCTTTTATATGCTATTTGAATTTTGTTCGGTACAAAGGTATATATTATTCCTGAGTAAATGAAAATGAGTTTTGTAAAACTTATTGTCATTTCCTTCTATTTCTCTTTCTGCCTTTCTACATCCGACCGAGATGATTTCGGCTCGCCTCTGCCTGGGGTGTTTGAGGCAGTGTGTCGGGTGCAACTCCATGGTGGGTTTTTAGCCTTCTTGGCAACCTCAGAACTCGTATTGAGGGTTTGCTGCTCGTGAATGCTGGGGTTGTTGTCGCTATAGCTTTAAGAGATTGCTCGAAGGCGTTGAGTGCCAATTGCCATTCTTCGTTAAAGAGATGACAAAAGCGATTCTATAATAGATGTAACCTTTTTCTTGTTGTCGGATAGGGCAAGCCTTGTTCGAAGTTGAGAGCGCCTGCTAGTTTTGTTCCTGAAAAATGACTTTTCTGCATTGATAAAATAATACACTGCTTGCTCACGAGGAGCGAAAACGGTGAGCGAGTGCAAAAGTGTGTCGAGTGTTTCGGTGGTTTTCTTAAAATCGTTGTCGTGATAATAGCATATAGCTATATATGCTTTAAATCGAGGATTTAAAACATATCTACTGTTAAGTTGCTCGAAAAAGTAGTGCTTCGTGATATTTGCTTCCTTGATAATAATCTATTGCTTTGGCTAAAAAGCTCTTGTCGTTATTTTGTTGTCGTTTGCTTTGTGCTCCAAATGCAAGTGGGCAAGATTATAAAAAGGAGGAGTGCAAATGCTGTTTGCCTCTTATTGTCATTCAATTACTTGGTGTAGAAATTAATAACGTCGGTTAATGCCTTTCGACAAACAGTGCAGAAATTAGGAATGTCGTTTGCTCTCATTCGGCAATTGCGTTCGCCTCGATACACACTTTAAAGCGAGTAGCCTGCACCTTCGAATGCTCCGAGTGTGTATTTTTATTGCTGAGCGGTGTAGGTATTGGTGTTTTTGGGGTCTCAATAGGTTTTTCCATTTCTTGTCGAACTGCACCAATGTGGTGATATTAGGCTCCCATGGCTCGATATCTAATGGATACATGTTGAGCTGTTCTTGCTCGTATGCATACTCATCTGCTAGTCCTGCAAAGCTATGTCCAAACTCATGAACCACCACTGGCAAGAAAGATTTGTGGTTACAGCTAGATAAATTGTAGAAATTAAGAATGCCACCGCCACCATATTCAGATGTGTTTACTAATATAATAATGTGTTCGTAGGGCAAACCCGCAAGCCATTAGTGAATCTTTTAACGTGAAGTGGGTTAAATAGCGATCGCTATAAAATGTCCGAAGCTGCTTTTGTAGTAGTTTCTTTCCAAATGCCTTTGAAGGAATACTTGTTCCACTCTCTTTAGAAGGAGATTTTACTGTGATGATATTGAATTTGCTTTGCACTTAAAAGGTTCGTGAGCAAACAAAGCTTCTGTGGCTCTTTTTGCATCGTTTACGAAGGCTGGCATCTCGCTTTCTGTATAGCCTTCTGCAAGATATGCAATTCGAATACATTTGTTGGTGTCGGCTGCTTGATGTATGGTTTCGAAAGGAGTGAGGTCTTTAAATCCATCTTGACGAATGAGAATGTCGTTGGGATTGATAGTATGTGTAAACGAAACGATTTTTCTCGTCGGTTATTAATCATATACACTTCTACATCTACAGTCTCTTTAGGCATAGGGATAAGTAGAACATTCTCGAAACTTCTATCTACCTTCAATGCTTCATCGTAGGTGATCCATTCTTGAAAACAAGGTAGAGAACGAGTTAAGGTAAATAAGTTGTTTTGTATTGTGTAGGTGAACGGCTATTTGTGCGTTGCCTTCTACGGGAATCTTACTAAGATTTTGACGTTTACCAAAACCAACGGGGTGACACTGTTAGCTGGTCTAATGCAATGTTTTGTTTGTGGGCGTTTCCGCTGAATGTATAGGCAATGCGAAGGGTAGAGTCGCTAAATAATTTGTTAAAGTCTTGTGCTTTAGATGTAATTGCACAGAAAATCAAAAACGAGAAGTAGTCGTAATATGTCGCATTTTGTTTGATGTTGAATAGTTGTCGATTATTGTTTTACATCGAAAAATACTTATCGATGTTGTGTTTACAAACTTAATAAAAACTGACATAGATTGTTTTTACTATGTTATAGGAGTGTTTTGCATCTTGTTTTGATGAAATTTAGAGGAAAGGGAGAAATAGTAGTGTTTACGGTTTGAGAAATTGGTAAAAATGTTGTAGAATAAATAACATGTAAATACTTCTTCAAAAAATAATAAAACGTTAAAGAGCCGTATCGAAACTCATTGTTAGGTAGGATATTGAGAACTCTTTAAATCTATATACTCTTCTGTTCTTATATGTTAAGATAGAATGGGCGTTTTCTCCCATATAATATAAATAGGTGAAACTGTTCTGTAGTTGATTTTCCCATTTGTAGAGTCAAAAAGTTGTGAATTTTCTTTTGAATTATTTGACTGAGTTGAAAAAGTTGTACTTTTGCATCCGCTTTCGAGAGTTATCTCTATAGCAATAAAGATAGAGTCTTTGAATAGATTTACATAAACAGACAGTTAGTACAAGAGTCTTGTTGTACAACAGGTATAATACGAACCGAATTGATTACTTCAATAAAGCGTTATAAAGGATAGTCGTTCTAAGTCAGAATACATTCTCCTATGGAGAAAAATATAAGAAATTTTATAATGTAGAGTTTTGATCCTGGCTCAGGGATGAACGCTAGCTCAGGCTTAACACATGCAAGTCGAGGGCAGCATGTTGGTTGCTTGCAACCAATGATGGCGACCGGCGCACGGGTGAGTAACGCGATCCAACTCACCCAATACTCAGGCATAACCCGTTGAAAGACGACCACTCCGATGGTATGTATTTCTCATGAGTTATGACATTAAAGAATTTCTGGTATTGGATGGGGATGCGTCTGATTAGTTTGTTGCGTGAGGTAACGGCTCACCAAGACTTCGATCAGTAGGGGTTCTGAGAGGAAGGTCCCCCACATTGGAACTGAGACACGGTCCAAACTCCTACGGGAGGCAGCAGGAGGAATATTGGTCAATGGATGGAAATCTGAACCAGCCAAGTAGCGTGCAGGATGACGGCCCCTATGGGTTGTAAACTGCTTTTTATGTGAGAATAAAGTTAGGTATGTATACTTATTTGCATGTATCACATGAATAAGGACCGGCTAATTCCGTGCCAGCAGCCGCGGTAATACGGAAGGTCCAGGCGTTATCCGGATTTATTGGGTTTAAAGGGTGCGTAGGCCGTTTGATAAGCGTGCTGTGAAATATAGTGGCTCAACCTCTATCGTGCAGCGCGAACTGTCGAACTTGAGTGCGTAGTGGTAGGCGGAATTCGTGGTGTAGCGGTGAAATGCTTAGATATCACGAAGAACCTCGATTGCGAAGGCAGCTACCGTAACGTTACTGACGCTTAAGCATCGAAGGTGCGGGTATCGAACAGATTAGATACCCTGGTAGTCCGCACAGTAAACGATGGATGCTCGCTGTTGGCCTTTGTGGTCAGTGGCTTAGCGAAAGCGTTAAGCATCCCACCTGGGGAGTACGCCGGCAACGGTGAAACTCAAAGGAATTGACGGGGGCCCGCACAAGCGGAGGAACATGTGGTTTAATTCGATGATACGCGAGGAACCTTACCTGGGCTTGAACCGCAGCTGAACGATTCAGAGATGATGAGGCCTTCGGGCAGCTGTGGAGGTGCTGCATGGTTGTCGTCAGCTCGTGCCGTGAGGTGTCGGCTTAGCGCCATAACGAGCGCAACCCTTTCTTAGTCTGCCATCAGGTAATGCTGGGCACTCTGGGAATACTGCCACCGTAAGGTGTGAGGGAAGGTGGGATGACGTCAAATCAGCACGGCCTTACGTCCGGGGCCACACGTCGTTACAATGGCGCATAGCAGAATGTTGGTTTCATGCAAATGAGATCTAATCTTCAAAGTGCGTCTCAGTTCGGACTGGGGTCTGCAACCCGACCCCACGAAGCTGGATTCGCTAGTAATCGCGCATCAGCTATGGCGCGGTGAATACGTTCTGGCCTTGTACACACCGCCCGTCAAGCCATGAAAGCCGGGGCGCTTGAAAGTCCGTGACCGCAAGGGTCGGCTCTAGGGTGAAACTGGTGATTGGGGCTAAGTCGTAATAAGGTAGCTGTACCGGAAGGTGCGGTTGGAACACCTCCTTTCTGGAGACGTCTATTATTTATAATTTTTAGGTTATCTGTATTTATAATCTTGTACTTACTTACTTGTCTTGTTTACAAGGGAAAAATGATGCTAGGGCAAATCATTAGCCTGGCACTTGAACTTAACCAGAACGAAGTCCTATAGCTCAGTTGGTTAGAGCGCCACACTGATAATGTGGAGGTCGGCAGTTCAAGTCTGCCTGGGACTACCTATGTGTTAACCCTTGGGGGATTAGCTCAGCTGATAGAGCACCTGCCTTTGCACGCAGGGGGTCAACGGTTCGAATCTGTTATTCTCCACCTCGTTTTTACGAATTTTGATCTGTAATAGATAAGATCTTTGACATATTGATACAAGCAAAACTGTAGATTAAACAAATAAATCAACAGCTGAGTATGAGTTTATCTTTTACAAAAGATAAACCAAGTTTAGAAAGTAATTACGGGCGCATGGCGGATGCCTGGCCTCATGGAGGCGATGAAGGACGTGATAAGTGCGATAAGCTGCGGGTAGGTGCAACAACCATTAATCCGTGGATTTCCGAATGGGACAAACTCATTACTCATAAGGTACATTATCATATAAGGATATATGAGGCGAAACTGAGGAACTGAAACATCTTAGTACCGAGGAAGAGAAAATAAACTAATGATTCCCCTAGTAGTGGCGAGCGAACGGGATTAGCCCAAACCAATGTTGTATTCTGCAATGTTAGTTGTAGGACTACGTTGTTGTACTTGAATTGCGAGAAGAATATTCTGGAAAGTTTAGCCATAGCAGGTGAAAGCCCTTTATTCGGAAGCATGCCAAGGCATAGTAGTATCCTGAGTAGCGCGGGACACGTGTAATCCTGTGTGAATCTGCTGGGCCCATCCGGTAAGGCTAACTACCCCATGAGACCGATAGCGTACCAGTACCGTGAGGGAAAGGTGAAAAGAACTCGATAAGAAGAGGTGAAATAGATCCTGAACCCATGCGCCTACAAGCGGTCGTGAGCATTATATGATGACGGCGTGCCTTTGCATCACGAACCTACGAGTTACCGTCACTGCAAGGTTAATCCTTCCAGGGAGCAACCGCAGTGAAAGCGAGCCTTTAACAGGGCGTTAAGTCAGTGGTAGTAGACGCGAAACCAAGTGATCTACACTTGTCCAGGATGAGTTCCGGTAACACGGAATGGAGGTCCGAAACCAATAAGCGTTGAAAAGCTTCTGGATGAGGTGAGTGTAGGAGTGAAAGGCCAATCAAATTGGAGATAGCTCGTACTCCTGAAAGGCACGAGAGTGCCGCGTACGATGATTAACGTAAGAGGTAGAGCGACCGATAGGTCAAGAGGGCTTCACCCTATCGAGACCTGACGAACTCTGAATGCTTACGCTGTGCAGTCAGTGCAAGGGCGGCGCTAAGGTCCGTCCTCGAGAGGAGAAGAATCCAGACCGTCGTTTAAGGTCCCCAAATTCTGTCTAAGTTAGTCTAACGAAGTCTGGTCCCCATGACAGCCAGGATGTTGGCTTGGAAGCAGCCATTCATTTAAAGAGTGCGTAACAGCTCACTGGTCGAGGGTCCGGGCATGGATACACCGGGTATAAGGCAGATACCGAAGGCGCGGGATAGTATTTAAAAAAGTATCGGTAGGGGAGCATTCCATCGACGTTGAATGATATAGGACAACTATATCTGGAGTTTATGGAAAAGCAAATGTAGGTATAAGTAACGATAAGGAGGGTAAGATTCCTCCCGCCGTAAGACTCAAGGTTTCCTGGCAATGTCAATCACCCCAAGTTAGTCGGGTCCCAAGTCTCAGCCGAATGGCGATGGCGATGGTAGAAACGGTTAATATTCCGTTACTGCTTTAATGAGTGATGGGCAGACGAAGAAGTGACACCACTCACGAGGCGACGAAGTCCTCGTTAAAGAGTGTAGGAGTTGATGATTGCAGGTAAATCCACAATCAGATCCGAACTTGATAGTATGGTTTTCTCCTCGGAGCGAACCAATAGCGTGGGTAATCCTGCTTCCAAGAAAATGCTCTAAACATATTGTTAAAGCACCCGTACTGTAAACGGGACACACGTAGTCGGGGTAGAATATACTAAGGCGTTGAGAGATCTGCGGTTATGAACTAGGCAAATTGACCCTGTAACTTCGGGATAAGGGGTCCCTCATACCGTAAATGGTAGTGAGGCGCAGAGAATCGGTCCAGGCAACTGTTTAACAAAAACACAGGGCTGTGCTAACTCGAAAGATGATGTATACAGTCTGACACCCGCCCTGGTGCTGGAAGGTTAAGAGGAGAGCTTATTCTTCGGAAGAAGGTTTGAATTGAAGCCCCAGTAAACGGCGGCCGTAACTATAACGGTCCTAAGGTAGCGAAATTCCTGTCGGGTAAGTTCCGACCCGCAATGAATGGTGTAATGATCTGGACACTGTCTCAAATCCATGATCTCAGTGAAATTGTAGTATCGGTGAAGATGCTGATTACCCGCGATGGGACGAAAAAGACCCCGTGAACCTTCTACTACAGCTTAGCATTGACCTCGGTCATCCGATGGTAGGATAGGCCGGAGGCTTTTGAAGGGGGTGCGCCAGCACCTGGAGCCATCCTCTGAAATACGGCCCTTGGCTGTCTGAGGTCTAACCTCGTTGCTTACGAGGACATTGTTTGCGGGTAGTTTGATCTGGGGTGGTCGCCTCCAAAAGCGTAACGGAGGCTTCAGAGTACTTCAGGTCGATTGGTAACTGACCCATTAGAGTGCAAATGGCATAAGGGTGCTTTGACTGAGAGGCAGACATGCCGACCAGGTAGGGAAACTAGGGCATAGTGATCCGGCGGATGTGTATGGAAACCCGTCGCTCAAAGCTGATAAAAGGTACCCGACAATCAGGCTGATCCCCCTCAAGAGCCTCGTATCGACGGGGTGGTTTCGGCACCGATGTCGGCCTCGTCAGCATCCTGGGGCTGGAGAAGGTCCTGCTGGTTGGCTGTTCGCCCATTGTGCGGCACGCGAGCTGGGTTCAGAACGTCTGAGACAGTTGGTCTCTATCTCATCGCGGGCGTTGGAGTTTTGCGTGAGCCGTCACTAGTACGAGAGACTCGTGATGGACAGACCTCCGGTTTACCAGTTGTTCCGCCAGGGCACTCGCTGGGTATCCGAGTCTGGTTTGGATAAGCGCTGAAAGCATCTATGCGAAGCCATCCGCAAGATTAGAACTCCTGAGGAATCGTTGTAGACGACGACGTTGATAGGGTGTGGTGTAAAGACAGTGATGTCAAAGCGAGCACCACTTAATTGCCCAAAGCTTAGACACAGATTATTTTCATCCGTTGTGATTTATTTAATCATACATTTTGCTTTGTAGATATGTTATTGATATTATATAAAGGTATATCAGGGCGGTTATAGCGGTGGTGTTCCACCTTCCCATTCCGGAACAGAGAAGTTGCTTCCACTTGCGCCGATGGTACTGCAATGCAATGCGGGAGAGTAGGTAGCCTTTCTTTTATTAGAGAGAGTTTAATTGAGTAATCTGCTTCTCTTTTTGTGCTTGTATCAAAAAGAAGGAGCTTGAGGGGATTAAAGAAGACTACAAAGAATACTTTTAAAAGGTCAGGAGAGGAAGATCTTAGTCAAATAGAAAAAGAGGGCTTAGGGTAAATATGTGAGAAGGAATAGAGAGCATATCTTGAAGAAATCCTTCTTTTATTCAAAAATTAATATGTTATAGGCAACTTTATTAGTTTTAAATTTGAGATTAATGTAATAAAAAGTGTTGTAAAAATATTGTCATAGTTGGAAGTATTTTGTACATTTGTAAGAGAACAAAATAAATAAAAAGATCTTAACTATTAATCTCATGAAAGCAAAAACATATGCCTTGTGAGAATCTATAACCAAAGAAAAACAAGTTTATGATGAGTACAACAACTATTCCATGAAAGTACATATTGCGCCCAAAACTTTGTATTTTTGTGAATGCATCAATTTAATATGTTCAACGGTTCCGAAAATGCACAATGAGTATAGTAGGGAGCGACAACTTTCACTCAGACTTTCTCCCAACAACGATTGATGGGGATTTAGAGGAAGAAGATAATTAATAATAGCTTTACATATAGAGGAGATTCTTTACTGAGATATTTAGAAATTTGAAATCCAATACTATATTCTATATGAGGAATTAATGTGTTACTAACCAAAAATAATATTCTTAAAATCTACAAACAGCTATGAGAGCAATTATTTTAAGTCTTTTTATTCATCTTTCGATATCTCTTGCTCATGTAGAAGAGCTGGTGTTGTATCGTTTTGTGACTGATCTTAGTACCTCAGGCAGGGTGATCAGCTTATTATTGCTAATCCTAGCTGACACATGAAGCGATGGGAAAATTCCTTATACCATGGGGAAGTCATAATCGAGATGCTATTCCTTCTCACTTTATTTTCGAAACAGAATTACTGGCAAACCTCGAATTTATTGCAGAACTCCAGCTTGAGGGTGAGCCCGATGCTTGGCTTTTTAAAAGATGAAGAGGGCTATTTGTCAGTGAAGGTAGGAGGAAAAATGAGCTTTTTGTTGCTTCTTTCCTCAGTCACTCTAGACGGAATGAGGATAAAGAAACCTTTTCACCATTTCATTGTCAAGGAGTAACGGCACCATAATCTGTCTTTAATGTCAAATCAAGTTTGTTGGATACCCAGGACAGCTAACTTACAATGCAGGCCTTTATTCTTGTTATTCTAAAAGAGACTTCTAGTAGCTCATCGTCGTGAACGGGGTTGTTGATGCCATTGTAATAGATGAACTTCAAAACGGCAACTTACTATTATGGAACAAAGGCTTTTGGTGCCTCCAGAAGGTCTCACAGCTTATACTATTTGGCATGCAAATAATGGGCGTTAATAAAGGGCAGAACCTATACAGGTGATCGTGATTCTCCCCGCGAATCAAGCCATGATAATTGAAGGAACACAAGGATTGTATTTATTAAAAAGAAGCATCTACCAGCGAAGCAGCCGACCTGAAAAATCTATTACGAGGTAGTGATGTACGCCAAAAGCATGAGATGCTGCATCGTCAAATGAGAAGTTATACAAACTAAGTATTGTTGAATCGGAGGGCATACAGTCTTGGTTTTATTGGACAATGAAACTGAGATAGAAGGTTAATCGTCCTCATAAAGCTTATCTTGCTTTTTACGCAATCACCAACTTCAACTTTGCATTTTATAAGTATGCCAGTGCCTATGACAATGGGTATAACAGCAATTCAAAAAGCTATTCTAAAATGATGTAATATATAACTGTTAGGCAAAAAGTGGCTTTGTCCTGTATCGGGAATATACATCATAAATGGTAAGAAAGTATATATAAAAGTAAATGATTTAAAGTGTTTCTATCATTGTACTAAGCAATGACGAATTTATAGATTTACTAGAATGTTGTAGAACAATCCTCTTTCAATAATTAGTGAGATAGGGATAGTATTAAGAATAGATGATAGGTAATAGGCTGCGTCAAGATTGTTATTTCACTTTGACAGCCTTATTATTTTGGTTCAAACTTATTTTTATTTCTAGCACTTTGAACTCAGCACCTGCTGCAAAGTCTTGTCCATTCTGTTCACTTAGGGCAGTAGCGAATGAAACGAGCCTTGCAGTGAGTAGGGCAAGATAGCCTTTCTTCTATTATTCTCAAACTCACCTTCTACAACAGGTTTGCTCCATGTTTTGCCATCATTGCTAATTTTGAATGGTGTATTTCTATATTACCATTATTGCTGTTTTGGCGTGGAAGATAGTCAAATCCTTTTGATATTCTTCACATCCACAATCGAACCACCTCAATGAGGAGGAATTGCCACTGCAACAGAGTAGACATAGTGCCAATAGGTATTTGGATTTTCGTCTGTTAAGTGAGTTGCATCACCTCACCCACTCTCTTTGACTTGATGTAAATACGACAGATAGAGGTATGTTGATGCGTGAGAACGATTGACGTGCTTTGAGCCATCTCATTCTCTTTTTGGTCCATGTCGTGATGGTTCCGCCATTGCGAAGATTGATAACCCCAGTATATTTAACAGGCTTTTTGCTGTCATTGATAGTATGAAGATATCACCCTTCACGCCATTTGCATTGATGGTTACATTACCTTTGTTCGTCCCTTTGCAATGGTAAGCGTGTTACACTATTAAGACTTATATCCGACTTGTTTAAAAGTTCCTTTGCTATCTTTGAAGTTACAGGGCGAATGATGTATCCAAATGTGTGGAGTAGCTTACACGGTCGTGTAATAAAGTGACCACCTTGTCCACAACTCATCACCCTAAACCCGTGATAGCCATATCTAGGTACAAAGTATAATCACTTTGTGGCACTGTGTGGTGATTAGCCATTGTGATGGCATTATCCGACCAAGGAAGAGCAGAGAAGCTCATCTTATCTTTTGGCAATAAAGATTGCTCTGCAGCGCATTCTTGCTATTGTCAAAGCCTGTGAGCGACAACCAACGAGTATCTTGGTGGTTACCTGTGTCTTGTGGCTTAGGGAATGGTATAAATTCGTTGTTTACATCTTTTTGTTCATAAAGTCCAATCATTTGTCCTGTCTTATGATCAGGGTAGTTATCCACCATACTACGACCATAATAGTTCAGTGTACTGAGTGATTTTGCACGAATAGTGTAACTTAGCTTTGCAAGTACTAAACTTGGCTTGTTACTTGTGATAGAACTCGCTTTCAATGCTTCCATCTGGGAATACAGTGAAAACCACTTGGGTGTTAAAGCGGAAGTCGTCTTTCCAAAAGGCTTATCTTTAAACTCAATAAGCTTCTTCCAATTGGCATTACCACCTTCTAAACGATAGCCATGTGGAGCTTAGTGACTCTATGCTAAATCACAACAGATACCGAACCATTGCTATTTACATGTGTTGTATAGTTGTGCATTTGTAAAGTTGTAAGTTGTTCAAACCATTAGCATACCAAGCCCATAGCTCCAGTTATCATTGTTGGTCCATGCATCGGAAAGCGTTGAGTTCAGGTCCACAACCATCCTCAATGATAGTTTTTACCATCATATTGAAGGTTATAAATAGTACCTTTAATAAGGTCGAAAAGTAGTACTAAATTGATCACCAGAAAGAACTATTTGGTTGTTCTTGGCGCTGTTACGTTTACTTTTCCTTTAAAAATTCAATGCAGGACGAGCTCTTTCGCTAGCTGAACAGGTAATTGCTCTTCAGCCTGAATATATCCAGCCTTTTGCCCATGGCATATCGTGTTTTAGACGATAAGCGATGTGGAGTAGATATTCTTTATTAGACTGAAGTCCTTCATTGAGGCTGTTTATTGTGATGTATTTGTGTGTGTTCTTGCAGGCACACTACCAAGCTCTAAACTTCCTTCTTTAACAGGAATACCATCGGCTGTCAATGTATGTTTATTTGCTAACTACTTAAATCATCAGAATAATAGTTCTTGTTGAATACATCTAATGTAGCAGTTTTAGCATCTTTCCATGTTGTTCCAATATATTGGTATACCTTTTTCACCTCAAAGCATTGAGGTTTTGGAGCCATCACCAAAGATAATACCATTCATAACGAACTGTCCGTCGTTAGGAGTATCGCCAAAGTCACCGCCATAAGCTGCATAACGCTTGCCATCTTTAGTATAATGGTCATACTTTGTCGATCCAGTCCCATATTGCACCACCCATGAAGAAGTTTTGTAGACTCCATTGCGTCCCAATAATCAACAAGATTACTCACAGCATTACCCATAGAGTGAGTATATTCTGATATATGGAAAGGATATTTGATACCCATTTTACCTTTAACAGCATCACGAGTCCATGCACACTTGGGTATTGATTAGATCCCATGTCTACAATATCATTGTTACGTCTCGTATTGTACGGTCTTGAAGCATCGAAAGCCTTTCAGCGAATCGTATGCAACTACGAAGTTATGACTCTGGTCCTGCTTCGTTACCAAGGCTCCATATCACGATAGAAGGATTGTTCATGTTGATGTGCTATAGTCATTACACGATCAACGTGCTGCTTGAACTCAGGAACGTGAAAGCGATGCTTTTCCATAGAAATATTCATGACTCTCAATATTTGCTTTGCCTTCAAATAAATACCATATTTGTTACTAAAAGGTGATAGAAATAAGGGTCATTAGGGGTAGTGAGCGGTACGGATATGGTTGATATTAGCACGCTTCATTAGCATAATTTCACGCTCCATCTGCTCTCTTGAAATTACTTTACCCGTCAATGGGTTCGTATCATGGCGGTTAACCCCTTGAGTTTTTAACGCCTTTCCATTGATATAATAGTATCTTCCAGCCAAACCGAACTCGTCTTCGTGTGCAGGAGTGTCCTTTATTTCAACGCTGCGGAAAACCAGTTTGAAGCTAATAGTTTCAATAACCTTTTTACCTTGCATCAATTCTCCAACAAGAACATACATATTTGGCTCCTCAGCAGTCCATGGAGCAGCATTGTTTAAGGTAATGGTTTGCTGAAGATTAGCTAGTTTATTACCACTACATGCAGTCTTTTCCTTTGTTGTTTCGAAGGTCGCAACCAACTCATTATCATCAGAATATAACTTATTTCGATAGATGCTCCAACGCACACTTAGGTCTTTTACATTCTTCTTTGTTAGATTTTGCAATGTAGTATTGATGCTAACCGTTCCATTTCCATCTTTATAAGTAGGAATAGCCTTCACATCAGCAATGTGAACTTTAGGTTTTGCAGTGACACTAACATCACGGAAGATACCAGGAAGGCGGAACATGTCTTGTGCTTCAAGGAAACTTCCATCAGAAGAGCGATACACTTCCAGTGCAATTTCGTTCTTTCCTTTGTTGATATATGGAGTAATATCGAAATGTGCAGTGTTACGTGAGTTCTTAGAGAAGCCTACATAGCGTCCATTAATCCAAAGATAGAAGAAAGAGTCTACACCATCGAAGTTGATATATACTTCCTTTCCGTCCCAATTAGCAGGAACATCGAAACTTCTTCTAAACGAACCCACCTCATTTCGATATTCGTATGTGGTGTAGTTCTTTGGTGGTTCACGCATAACACCCTTCTTCCAGTCGCCTGGTTCGATGTTATATTTAAAGATAACCCATTGATTAACATAGATAGGTACACCATATTTCAATGTTCCATCTTTCTGAATTCCAGCCATATTCAGCTTACAGGCACCTGTAGTCGGTCCCATTTGCTATCGTCATAGCCTTTTATAAAGAAATCTTTTAGGCGTTCATCGATTTTTGCAAAGTGAAAGCTCCACCTCCGTTAAGAGATAGGTAGTCTTTTGCAAATTCTGGCAATACTTTTTTCTTGCCTCGTTAACAGACGAGAAAGAAGAAAAAGCGAATGAGCAGGTAGTTTATTATATCCCAACATACCTGGATTTTTGCCATTCTTGTCCTGTTGGTGTCATGTCTTGGCACAAATAGATAGCCTCCAACAGGAAGGTTGTCTGCCTGTAAAGGCATGGCTGTTAAAGATGATAACAGCAACGAAAAATAACAATTGTTTCTGCATAATAGATTGTTGTTATACTTAGTTATTGTATTAATGGTAGTCCTTCTAAAAAGGAAATGAAAGCTTGTTGTGTCATAAAACCTCAGATAGGTATAGATAACACATCTCAGTTCCATTGTCTCACAAAGTTAATAAAAAGAACTAACTAACAACTATTGGCTTGGAATTCCTATGATAATTCCAGTTCTTTTATTCTTTAAGCAAACATATAGCAGAGGAATAGTGATTCTTATGTAGTTTCTTCCATTTCTTGTTCTTTATTCATTCGTTTGAAATAGCATTGCTTTTGGTTTGCAATATCATTGCTTTTGCGGTGTAATTGCATTGAGTTTAGAAGATAAAAGCATTGAGTTTGTTTGATAGCTTTTTGTATGGTAGTTGCATAGCTATTTCATCTTATTTTCAAATAAATGAAATATTCAATAGAAGTGTCTCATCCTTTAATCTCTCAATCATAACGATATTAGGGTAGGGGACGTACTAAATAAAAATAGTGAAAAATAATTAGTAAAAGGTTTATTTTGAAAAAATAAAAAAATATATACCTTTGCATTACTAACAAAAAGACTTAGGATTTAAGCTATATTGCCGATATGGCTCAGTTGGTAGAGCAATTCATTCGTAATGAATAGGTCCCCTGTTCGAGCTCGGGTATCGGCTCTTTTGTGAGAGCAGAAATTTGTAATTAGAATTTCTAAATTGATTATTTGAAGAGAGAATTTCATTTTCATTCAATTTATTTATTGTAAGAAAGTTGTGAGTTACTATTTCTTTTAAAAGATAAAAAGAATAGTATAAGTGTTTGTTTATGCTTTTAAATTTAGTTGATTGAGCGTTATTCTAAAACCGAAAATGTGTTTTTAGAAACCTGAACGCAATGGTCTTAAAAACATCGTTTGCCTTTATCTCTTGGGCCTTTTGTGCTTATTTCAATTGGATTTGTTTGAAGCCTACCAGCTGATAGGTGCGTTCTCCCTTGCCTTTAAAAATAAACATAGGCTTGGTATGTGTTTTCAGTTTGAAAGAAATTACCTTCAGTTGGGAGGGTAGTGATTGTGCCATTAGGCATTTTAAGAAGATATTGATAGGAGTAATATCCCTGTTTAAGGTTCACAACAGCAGTGTATGCCTTTATATCCTCGTTATAGGTTAAACGATATTTTTCAGTAAAACTATTGTTAGTCCACTGGCCATTAAGATATATTTTCGCCCACTTGTTTGGGAATAGCAAGGGTGAAATGCACATTGATATAATCAGAAGCAGTGTTGTTTTCGATGTTATCACTATTGCGAATATAGAACGCTCCATTAGCATCTTCATCGTAAACATAAGCAAAAACGTGTGGTAGTGGGCCATAAAAAGGCGTTGTAGCTATTGTTGTTCCATCACTATTCGTTCCACACCCATAGAGGGTTGTGAAGTGTGAAGTGTTTCAAATTTGTGATATTCGTTACCTGCATCAAATATCAATTGCTTGTTGTGCTGCCATATCATCGATTCGGTTGTAACGATTTGAGGCATAAAATCCTTTCTAATGTTATCGAGACGATTGTTTTGAGTCACCACAATTTTGAACTCCTCTTTAGGATTTTGCGAAACATTAGGTGGATAATAAAGTACAATGTTCAATTGTTGATGTCGATTATTGATGTCTAAGTCCGTGTTTGTTGTAGCCTCAATACCTATTTTTACCTTAGGATCTACCACCATAAAGTGAGCAACAAGAATTTTAGAATCATTGTTGTTATCATCGTAAACCGTTACCCTATAATTGCCACTCATAAGCAATTGGCACGATTCGTTGGGTATTGAGAACGAATAATGGGTGTATTCTGTGTTGGTATTGATAGAAGGTTGAATGTCTCTATATTCAAATAGTCTGAAAAACCTCTGATATAGTCGCTTTAAAGAGTTGTTTCGACACCGACCAATCGTCTTCGCAATGTTCAACAGTATAAAACATAACGATGATAATCGTGGCTTTTTCGTCGAAAGAGATGTTGATTGGGTGTTGTCATAGCAAATACAACAGGCGGTTCGAGCCATTTATTACCTGCAACAACCTGCAACGAGGCAATATTAGAATGGATTATTCTATTTTGTTGCGCTCATGATGCATTGCAACACAGCAGGAGTAGAAAGGCAAAAAGACTCTTCATATTAAAAATCTATTGATAAACGTGCATTGATTTGTCGGCCTGTTAAATAGTTTGCACGGTATATTGATTATTGGTCACATCAGTAATCCAATAATAGAGTTTTACATTACTTATTCCAAAGAGATTTAAACAATCTACTCTAAACCACATATTCTAATGAATTTCTGATTGTTTTTGCTATTAAGAAGATTGTAGCTCATACCAATATCAACTCGTTTGTAGGCAGGGAGCACGGAAAGTATTGGTCTCTAAGTCTTGATGGGGTTGAAAAAGGTAGGCTATCGGCGAACGCAAGCTTAAGAGACATCTTCCAACGCTCTGTTCCTGGGAAGTAATCTGTAAAGAATAGGTTCAGCATAGCGTTGATCGGTGGGTAAAGGAATTTTTCTTTTCCATTTAAGTTCATTTGAGTATTCATCAAAGAAAGACTTATCCACGAGTCGGTTCCGGGCACGAATTCTCCATAAAGCTTTAAGGTCTAAGCCTGCAGCATGGCTGTTGCAGAGCTGATCTCCATAGTAAATAACCTTTGCATTGCTGACACTATAAGGAATAAGGTTGCTCAAAGCTTTGTAATAAGCTTCACAGAATTTATATTGATGTTCTTTTGATCTTGAAATTATAATCTCAATCCTGCTATAAATTGAAAGGATCTTTGACTTTTTTACCTTGTTGTTAAATTGGGCATAAGTCACTCCATTCGAGATGGTTGTATCTCTTAGCTCTTTAAAGAATGGTGCTTGATAATATAAACCAGTGGCAAAGCGCATGGTGACATTATGGTTAAAGGCAGGTGTAATGCCTAAAGATACACGTGGACTGATGATTGTTTCTTTATTGAAACTCCAGTTACTCACTCTAATTCCATAGTTAAGTGTAAAGAGAGTGTGTTCGTGTTTACTTGTAAAGCGATAGGTGTCTTGAATATATCCTTCGATTCTTTGACTGCTTAACTCGTTCTTTGCACGTAGAGAATAAATCATATTGAGTGCTTCTGGCGTATTGGGAATGTTGTAACTGCTAGAGTCTCGCATTTCATATCATTCGAAATCTCTTTGATATTCTCCCATTTCATAGTGAATGCACTCTATATTGTGCTTTTGAAGTTTTGTGATTAAAAAGCAGCTTTACATTCTTTATGTTGGCTTTTAGATAGTTTCTTGAGTGCTGAAAAATAGGTTCCGACACCCGGTTTTTCGCTTGTTTCGGGCTTGAGTTAGCTAGTATTGACCTTGTGATGTCGTATTTCTCTTGCTCCTTAGTAGAGAACGCAGAGGCAATAAGAGCTAACGATGTGTTTTGCGTTAGGTTACGCTTTAGACTGAAAGAGCCGAAGAAGGTTTGGAACAAATCGTTTTCTTGTCCATCAAAGAAACTCTTGAAAGTTCTTTACATTCTTAAATGTTCCGAACTTCGTTTCTCTGTTTCTGGGGTGAAAGTGTACTGATTATCCGATATACTCCAATGAATGAAAGTTCCCATCTCTTGTTGGGTTTATAATTAAAGTAGGTCTGATAATCTAAGAAACGAGGTATGTATTCGCCTTTTAGTTTCAAGAGTTCCAATAAATATTTATTGGTTTTGAAAGAATACTATTGCTCCATGAAAGTTTTTGATTGCCTATTGCAGCGTATAAGCTCGCTCCGAGCATACTGATATATGCCGATGCTTCTGATTTTTGCGGGTGTTTTATAGGTGATATCTAATGCCGAAGACATCTTATCTCCATATTTAGCGTCGAATCCTCCCGTTGAGAATCCAATCTTTTCAACCATATTTGGGTTGATAATAGATAGGCCTTCTTGTTGTCCACTGCGCACAAGAAAGGGGCGAAATACTTCTACATTGTTGATATATACACTATTTTCATCGAATGAACCACCACGAACATTATATTGAGAAGATAGTTCGTTGTGGGTAGAAACGCCCGCTTGACTTTGTATAAGCTCTTCAACTGTATTACCAGTAGCCGACGGATTGTTCTTTAAATCTTCGGTTTTGATATGCTGCATCTGTCCTGTTTGCTTGCGAGCACCCTTCACTGTTACTCTTCAATCATGTTATCAGAATATAATACGATCTGAAGTTTCAGCTTACCTTTAGGCTTTTTGTAATATTCTTGTTTTGGTTTTTATATCCTACCATCGAGAATTTTTACAGTCACAGAGTCGGCAGTATGTAAGGTTAAAGAGAACTCTCCACGGGGTGAAGCTCACTCGTCATTTTACCTTGTTTTGCAACAGATACAGTTATGAGTTCAATGGGTTGTTGCTGCTCATCGACAACTTTTCCTTGAAGAGTGAATGTTTGTCCGCATTACTACTGCATAGAAGAAACATATAAAAATATAGTGCAATTTTAATTTATATAAACATTAAACGCAAAAAAATGCTGCTATATTGTTTAATTGAGCGATATAGATGAAGAAATTACCGCCAAACAAGTATAAATGTGCTTGAATGGCGGTAATAAGTCTTTTTCATTGAGATCTGACGATTAGTAAAGTTCGTCGTCTTTCAATCTTTTTCTTATCTCAGTTTTTCTTGTCCATTACATACCAAACGTAAGCAATATAAGCCACTACGAATGGAACAAGGATTGAAACTATAGACATTGTTTTGAGTGTAAACAAGCTACTGCAGCTGTTTGAGATGGTTAAACCACTTTGAATACTCAATGTTTGATGGATAGAAAGCAGTGGATTCCAACTCGCACAGAGTAGTAGTGATAACACAACTAGCACCACCTGATGCCTGCAAACCATATTCCTTGGTATAGTTCTTAGTGAATAGAGTTCTACCAAGAGCGTAAGAAGCATCAAAACACCAACCAATAGTACTACTAATAGATACCACATGGTTACGAAGTTATTGAGATACTTTCCATTGGTTCCATATAAATGCTACCATCATTTACATTCTCTCTGCGAATCCATCTTTAAGAAGAGTGCGAATCAAGAATGAAAGGAATAGCACCAAGAATGGAACAGTATTAACCAAAAAGTTGTCTCTTTGAGCGTTCTTGTATTGCTGCATCATTCACGTTGTTGATGATGTAGAATGTACCAAGAATACGTGAAAGGAAACATAACGGCCAATCCAAGTACAAGGTTCCATGATCTAATAGCGCATCAAGTCCATGTGAACCATTAGCCCATTGACTAACAACAGGTTGTAAACTGTTGGTGATGTTCATTTTGTTTACAACGAAGTTAGATCCATTGAAGAATGTAGCAACTGCGCCACCAAGTAGGGACTGGGCCAATGATTCCATTGAGAACTAAGAACCATTGAAATCTTGCACTGAAAAATGTCTACCAAGTTTGTTTTGGAATCTATAGCTCACGGCTTGTAACATACGAATGAGAATAGAATAATCATCCATAACCAATAAGCGCCACCAAAGCTGGTACTATAGAATAAAGGGAATGAAGCAAAGAATGCACCACTGAATGTTACGAGGGTAGTAAAGGTGGTTTCCATTTTCGTCCTGTTGAGTTTAGCAACCAAACGGCGTTCCTCTGGGGTGTGTCCTAATGAGAAAATAAGAGAATTTGCGCCTGTACAACATTAAAAAGACGAGTAATGCTCCTAATAAAGAAACCAAGAACCACCAGTAGTGTTGTAATAATGTGTATGACTAATATCTTGTTTTAATTATTTTGTTATCTTTTTCGTTTTCTATTGTGTATTCAGGTCCTTTTCTTAATTTGCTTGCAAAGGATATTGATTTCAGTGATAAGCATCGCTGTAAAAACAACACCAAGAAGATGAAGAAAGTAACAATTACTGAACTAGCTTGAATGTTAGAAACAGCCACCCAAGTAGGGAAGTATGTCTGAATTGTCCAAGGTTGACGTCCCATTTCAGCAACAACCCAACCTGATTCTGTAGCAATATAACCTAAAGGAAGTGTGATGATTCCGCAATAAGCAACCAACGATGTTTGCGTTAGGTCTTCTTATACACCATATGGTTAGTACTGCAAAGAAAAAGAATAAACAAACAGCCAAGTCCAACCATAGTCTGAACGACCAGAAGCATACTGAAACATAAGGAACTACTTGGTCTGTAGACTTAATATAGCCGTAACCAAAGTACTTTCATGTTGCTCATTTAATATCTTAAGATTTGTCAATTCCTGCCTTGTCGTTAGCTTTTTAGCCTCACGATAAGCAGGAAGGGCAGTACAGTTTGTTTACCACGAGCAATCTTCTTGAAGTGATGGCTCTTTTACGCCTTCATTGTTGGTATATCCATTGATAATGTCGTTGATTCCTGGCACATATCCTTGGAAATCGTTTGTTGCAAGGGAATGAAAAGAGCAAAAAGGAACATCAATCTATAAAGGATGTTTTTGGACATTCTTTAAAACTCTGGTTGTTTGAAAGGATTAACCAAACTGAATGTTGTTAGCGGTTGAGCTTTTACCACCATTGTATAGCGCTTCCATTGCAGCAAGCTTCATTGGTTGAGTCTTTGCCATCATGTGCAGAGTGGATGTCCTGTTATTCCAGCTAAAATAGATGCGGTAAGACCCACAAATGCTGCGTATTTTTAAGCTCTCAGTAGCAAGCTTTACTTCTCGTTTTTTAATTAAATAATAACAGCTAACAGCTACAGTAAACACTGCACCAATAATCCAAGAAGAAGTTACTGTGTGTAGAAATTTATCAATAGCGAATGGACTAAACGCTACTTCTAGGAATGAATTGAACGATGCAAGCTCGTTTCATAGTGTCAGGGTTGAATGTAGGCCTACAGGATACTGCATCCAAGCACTGCAACTCAATATCCACCAAGCAGAAAAGAGTAGCTCCTAAGCCTGTTAACCAAGTAGAAGCGAGGTGGAAACCTGCTGAAACTTTCTTCCAACCGAAGAACATTACTGCCACGAAAGTAGACTCCATGAAGAATGCTAGAATACCTTCAATAGCTAAAGGAGCACCGAAGATGTCACCAACTAACCATGAATAGTTACTCCAGTTAGTACCAAATTGGAATTCAAGGATGATACCTGTGCAACACCCATAGCGAAATTGATACTAAAAAGCTTTTTAAGCAAAACTTTGCAACATCCTTCCAAAAATGGTTTTTGTTCGATAATAGCAGTCTCAGCGATGCCTCATTACAATGGTGCAAGGCCTAGAGTTAGAGGTACAAAAAGCCAGTGATAGATGGCTGTATAGGGTAATTGTGCCTCGACCAGTCGATAGTACTGTCGAGATGTCTCAATAAAAGATGATTAAACATAATGTATTGTTGTTTTAATTATTTTACTTTGAACGTTGAATTAGCTTCTTTTGAGACATATTCAGATTCGCTTCCTTTGTGTCTGATGTCTTTATATGATTGGGAAAGAAGAATATTTATGATTGCAAAACATTATAAACAGTTTAATTGCAATGATTAACCATAATGTTTTGCCAAGCTTCATGTTCTTAAATCCGTCATAGTATAGATAAAATATCTTTTTAAACAAAATTGTTATTGCTCATTTAAATGATCATTCTTTATTATCGCACAACAGGAAATCATTTATCCTCAAAGATGAGGATGAGTAGTGCGTTTTTAATATAGTGTGAGAAAAGCACCTAAAACTTTTAAAAATGAGGCTCAATAAGCTATATTTAGATGAAAAGCCTTTAAATAGAGTTGTTTTGAAAATGCCTTTTCGATGAAAGGCATTTCACTTTTCTAATTATTTCAATTCCTGTATTTTCTCGTAAACACGATGAACAGGAAGTCCCATTGCACTGAAATAGCTACCTTTATCTTGTAATCTTATGTAACCAATCCACTCTTGAATGCCATACGAGCCCGCTTTTGTCAAAGGGCTTGAATTGTGATACATAATAGTTTATTTCATCTGATAGCTCTTGAAGCACACCCTGCGACATCGGTAAACGATATGCTTGTCAGAGGTCTTTAAACACACACCTGTAGCCACAGTGTGGGGGTCTTATTACTAAAAAAGACGCGAAACATATTAAAAAGCTCTTTTCGTCCTCCTTTGGCTTACCTAAATTGTAGTTATCCACCATCACAAGTGTATCGGCTGTAATTAAAATCTCATCGTCTGCAACCTCATAATTACTGGCTTTCTTCTTCGAAAGATATTCTGGAACATCTAAAGCCGATAGGGTTGAGGTAAGATTCGTCGATATCGTACCCTGATTGTTATTGATTTGTTTAAGCCCGATAACAACTCTTTACGTCGAGGCGAATTACTGTCAACACCAGTTGATATTCTTTTTATTCATTTCGTTTATAATATAATAAGGTGACAGCTCATTACCAACCGAAGGCAGTATTGCTTTCCATCCATTTGCCTTTGAGCCTTTAGCACCTGTTCAATAATATCTCTTCCACAGCCGCTTCCGCCAGTAAAGTCGCTGATATAGCAACTAATTTCCTTTATTTCTGGTGCTGCATCTTTGGGACAACATGCACAGCCGCACACCCTCATTATTTCATACTCGCATGTCGTCGCTCACATAACAATTCGTCGTCTTTAATTGATATTTTCTTTAAGCGAATCGTATATCTACACTTGTGCCAAGATGAACCTCTTTACACCGAGATTTTCATATCTAACCTTCACCGCATTGGTTTTTCCACCCGTTATTATGCCCATAATAAGTCCTTGTTTCGAGCCAATTGAATAGCATATCCATCTTTAATATTGGCACCCTTAGCGGTTCTCCACTGCTTGCGAGGGTTATAGTTTGTGTAGATAGAACGCTATCTACATCAAAAGAATATCGCACGTATTTTGCTTAAATCGTAATTAATCATTGTCGTTATGTTGTTCTAACTTGTTTATTATTTGAGAAGACATCTCTTTGTAGAGAGATTGTAATGCCTTGTTGCTTAACAGCTGAACATGGCTTTCTATCACCTTTTTGTGTCTTTGCGTGCTGGTGACCTGTTTGCGCCTCAATGGCAGACATTTTGTGTATCTTTTAGCCGTTTCGTCTATCAAAGGCGAAAATACTTCGAATGGGATAGAACGATTTTCTAATATTTCTTGAGCCACACTATAGCAATAATTGCTAAAATTACATGCAAAGATAGCGGCAATATGAAGGTATTTTCGATCGGTATCATTGAGGTGATACACCTTCTTGGAAATACTTGTTGCTATGCTTTTAATTGTATTAAGAGTCTCTTCGTTATTTGCATCAATAAATATAGGTATATCGCTGAAATGATAATAGTTTATCAATATTAAAACGTCTGCAGGGATATAGCACTCAAATCTATTGCATGGGTGCAAACTACTCATTAATAGGCTGCCCGGATGCGTAAAAAGATAGCGTCTTTTGCGCCTCGTTGCATATCTTTTGGAGGGCTTCAAGAAAACGCATCGTCTTTTTAATGCGATGATGTATAAGTCGGAATCTTTTATTGATTTGTTCAAATGAAGTGGTTTTTAGAGCAGTTTAGTGTTCGGCAAGACGATTAGCAGAACGCCTCAGTCTCTACTAAAAATCCTTTGATATGAAACTTTTTCTTTTAGTTCTACACCCAAATTGGTTGCCAGTTTGCCTGCTCCAATAATCGTTATATCCATTGTTTAAATCGTTGTTATTTTCTTACCACTTACCAATATGCACCTTTTCCCATTTAATTTTGTCGGCATTGTGAGGCATTGGTTTTGTTGGGATAGCCAAATGCAATGAGGCAGCACCCTGTTGATTGGCAGGAATATCAAGAATGCCTGCACAATCTCTTCGGCATGAGGTGTTGTCTGAAAGATATCGGTTTCTAATTTGAATCCAACACGAACCCAAAGACAATTCTTCGCCTGATATTGCATGCTCACTCCAATAGAAGCATCTTCAATCCAGCAATCGTTCACGCTTTTATCACCGCACAATACCACACAAGAGGGGCGTTAGCAATGAAACTGATGTAGTGTTCCTTAGCTTTCCGCCAGCTTTCAATGTCTGCTTTGTTGTCAACAACAATGATGTCCCAACCTGTTCGCTCTTTAGATGAAGGTTAAAGAAAGCACTTTGAAAAAGTGTTTCGATGTGTTCGGGAGCTATTTCGGTTGTTTTAAAATCTCTACAGCTACGTCTATCTGTTGAAAGTTGCTTAATGAACTCATTGTTTTGCCTTTCTTTGGTTTAAATATTTAGAAAATGCGTTCTACAAAGGTAGATTATTCTTGTTGAACTCACAAACACATTGTTCTATAAATATAAGTATTGCCCTTTAAAAAGCATTGACATTGTGGTAAAAGCATTGTTATTACTGCCTAAAACATAGCTTTCTTGCAAGGTAATATAGTGTTTTATTTTTCGATAAAATTGTAATATGTTTCTATTTTGTAAATAATTAGGTTTCAATGTTATATCAGATGTATTTAAAAGGTAGGGAGTGCCAATATAAGTGGATGGTATATTTCTGTACAAAGTGAGTCTTTTATCTTTAATTTAGATGAGCAATTTGAACTTGAAAGCAATACTGAAATAATGTTATTTTATTAGAAGCATATTATTAATAATGAATTTAATTATTATTATTAACCTTAATCGATAGATTTTCGTTGAATTATACTACTTTTGTGATATAAAATGGTTATGATGAAGAGATATATATTGGCGCATCGTTGCTTTTGTGTTTTGTATGCAAATCTGTTTCGGCTCAACTTCAACAAGTAATAAGACAGAATCTGCTTGGAAAGTAAGATATCAAGAATATTAAATAGAGCCAGAAGTCTGCAACAAAGCAGGAAAGGAAGTGGGTTACACCCTAGATGCAGATGGATGAATAAAGAAACGACCTTTATAAAGGTTAGTGGCCTCATATTACATGCCATTATACACCGTAAAACCCATATCAAGGCAAAGAAGTTGCGGAGTTTAGAGAGACTGTTCGAAAAGAAATTATGGAGAAATACTTCAAACTAAACTGCAAACTGTGGTGATTCTCAAACTGATTGGTTGTAATCGAACCTGTGGAAAAAGGCGATGTTATTGTTGGGTATTTACAACAATGTATTGTTATGCCATTGCACAAGATGGTGAAGAGGGATATATTAATGCTAAGTTCACCTTCAACGATATAGAGAAGTGGGTGGAGAATATCAACCTTGCAAGAGAAATGGCTTATGGGGAAACGCGATCAGACGTTTTCTCGATAAGGGTATATAATAAGTTGTTGACAAAAATAATGATTGTCAATTGAGTGTCGAAAAGAATTTATTGCTTTGTTTTTGTCTTCGAGATGTAATGCTATAAAGTGTTGAATTTCAGAGTAAAATAGAGGGTAGTAAAACTCTTTTCGATATCAATTATATTCGAATAACAACTCGGGTAGAGTTGACATAAACATGATACAGATTTATTTAATTTCTTTTATTTCAAATAGTTGCAAAATGAGTTGCAAAATAAGTGATATTGAAATAAAATTACATTGATAATAATAACAGTTCTAATATTAGCGATAATTTATATTGTGTACCTTTGCATTGATACAAATAAAGATAAGTAAGAAAAAGATGAAAAATTCATTGTTTTAAAAATACAGTATTTATTCTTTTGCTTTTCGCTCTATTTACAACGTTTTCATGTGGAAATAGCAAAGAAAAAGAACTCTCGACCGACTTGTTGTTAGCTTAGCTTCAGAAGATAAAGAGATTGACCTTAAAGACTGGCAAGAAATTGTTTCACTTATTAATCTAGACAAAAGAGCATGTAAAGACTTTTGCACCAAACGAGAGTTGATGAGGCGGCTTTAAAAGCTATATTGTTGACTTGATGAATGGCCGTCCCTCTGTGGATGTAAGCTCAGGGTGTCGGAAAAGAGCAAAAATGTGAAGGTAACTTTCACTTAGAGCGCTCAGAAGTATGATTCCATACGATGATGTGAATGGAAATGGTAACTTAAAGCCGCTATTGTGCAGCTTATTAAACAATCTTCCAGGCGACGTAAACAACAATAAAATATACGTAGTAAATAGTACTATCAACGAATATCCAGAGGGATTCTCTAAGTTTTTAACTGATACCAATATCTTGAAGCCACTAAAACATTGGAGATCCAAGCTATACCAACTTTAGTGAGATATTTAAAAACATTGTTGAACAACACAAAAAGTAATGAATTAAGCATTCTTGTGTCGGATATGATTTACCTAACTAAAGAGATGTCTGTAGTGAATCCCTGAGAAAAATCTTTAATGAAATAGAAATGTATGACCCATGCCGTTTTCAATAATATCGTTAAAACAAAAATCGATGCTTATATTGAAAAATGCAAGGCACTTACAATGGTCCTACTACACATATAACTCCAAACAGTTGAATTGCATATCAAGGCGAACGTCCATACTATATTGTTATAGTAGGAGATAACGCTCTTCTTGCGAGAATATCAAAGGATAAGAATTATGGTTCGTTTAGAGATTTCGCTAGCTACCAGGTTTTCAAGAGCAATATCTATTTGAAACGTCAGGCATTTATCGCCCTTATTACTCATATTCTTGTTAAGTCAATAGCTTTGATAAAAGGTCGTTTCCGTCCAGAACATAATCAAGCAAATAGCATTACAAACACTGAAGATCTAGAGGTAGATAAAGAGAGTAGGGATCTTTGATTTGGTGTTGGCTGTAGATCTAAATAATATGTTTATTGATAAAAACTATCTTGTTAATCCTCGCAATTATGAGGTTATTGCAGACGATGCACACATGATTAAGGCCATAAAACCAATAACAGACAGTGACAGAATGCCTGCTGAAAAGAAATACTTATCTACTGCAACGCACCTATTTGTATTGTCTGCAAAAAGAAATATCACACGAACAAGAAGTTAAAATACGACTTATTAATAATCTTCCACAATGGGTTTATGCTTCATCTACAGACGATGACACTCAACCTAACAGCACAACTACATTTGCGTTGAAATACTTGTTGCAGGAATATACGACTCTTATAAAAGAATTCGGCTGGAGTTCCTTATTACTGAATTAAATATGAACTAAAAATAACAATATAATTAAATGAAGAATTTAATACTGCTAGTGTTTGGTGTTGTAATAACACTTGTTTTGGTGCTTTTCTCATCTCATATCTATGAGGCTTTGTACTATGAACGTGCTTTTCTGATGCAATGTATAATGGAAACGTCTATTTTTATGATTGCTTTATTTAGCTCAATTATACTTTTGGGTGATGGCAATTGTTTACTATTATATCATCAATTCGGTCTCGTTTCAGCCGTTGGTATCATTGGTTAGTGATGTTATTAAGTGCTTCTTGCTTAGCAACAACAGTGAACTACTATTATGCAAAGAGCATCTTTACAGCTGATAAGCTAGATTTCTCACTTCAGTTATTTAACTTCTCTGTTGTTGAAGCCATATTAAATATGGTGCTATTTATTGTTGTTTCATTCTCAATTCGTTGGTGGTCGTCCTAATTTGTAGACATACCCTATTCCAGAATAATATTATGCGTTTGTTTCATTTCTAGTTGCGGGACTGGATCAAGAGTGTTACGTCCCCTTTATAATGCAGTTTGCTGCAGGTGTTAGACCACTTGATAACAATGGTAAAGAAATACCTTTAGAGGTTGTACCCATTATTATCGACCCTCATAAAGCAAATGAAGACCTTAAAAGAACAGATAGTTTATTGCGTTCTTACAAGTCTATTAGAAGATCAATATATGGTGACAACGTAGAAGTTGGAAATGGATTCTTTTTCAACAAAGACATCAACTTTGGCAGATATCATACCCAATGGTTCTCACACTTAGTGACACCTTCTTACTTAATCTAGGAGCAGTTGAGTTCAAAGTTTAAAGATTTTATTGCTTATAACACGTTGGACACTGCTAATCAAGGTTATGTTCAATGATGTTCTCAGACTATCAGCCTCGAAACAAAAATGGACATAGGTTTCGTTGGTAGTCCTAATATCGGTAGTGTAGCACTTAATCAGCTTAAAAGATAGCGAAGAATTCAGACAATTTGCTAACGTATTCCAAAGCAATGATCGTATCTTGTGGTGAGTTCTATATTCGGTGGAACAGGTGCAGCAGGCTATCCTGTGATCGTAAAGAATATAAGAAATGCTGCAAATAACAGCAACTGAGTAATAGAGGCAGTTTAAGAGATGCCAAAATAGGTGCATTAACGGTGCTACCTTACTTCAATATACAACAAGATGAGAATAGTCCCATCTCACGAGCAGACTTCTATTTCGAAGACAGTCGGCATTATTCTATTATCACGACAATCTAACTGGATTGAAACAGAATGGAATTGATTTGCCACTTTCAAAGGTGAAACGCTTGTTATTACTTAGAGATGAAGTGCCAAGTAATCCTTATTACAATGATCCTGGAGACAACGGACAACGCAATGACGCTCATATTGTAGAATTTGTTGGTGCCCTTTCGGTGCTCGACTTCTTGCAAATAGCTGACGAAGACCTATTAACTATGGAAGGAAACGCCCGTAATCCCTATTTATAAAAGAATATGGATTGTCGTTTGACAAGCAAACAATTTCATTGAAAGATCTTGGTTTATCGAGTCGTGCATTGGTGAATAAGCAGCTAATTAAATTTTCATTTGGCTTAGCATGTACTTAACACATCAATTGAAAGAGGATATCGGTCGTGGTTATACTCAAGATGAACCAGCTATTGGAAAGAGCTTTTTATCAACCACGTTCTATACTACTTTAATGGCAGATTTCTTCGTTTTCATATCGTCAATGGCTTAAAAGAATTGGCAGGAAAACCAAAGAAGTTTCGTTCCATTTAACCTCGCAACAGATAAGTTAAGCGATGTAGTTAGCAGACATTTCACTTAAAACAGGATTGTTTAGTCGGTACAATTAACTATAAAAATGTATTGCTCTTCATTAAACAAAGAGAGCTTACAATTAGTAAAGAACAGTTCTTTAAAAGAGCAAACACTGAGCTATAAGCTATTCACCTCTCTTAAACATTAGCATATAGTTGGTGGATGAGAAATACGAAGCAATCGTTTAATATTCAAGAATCAGTCAAAAAGGGAAGCAAAGTGAGCAAAAATATTATCATATAATAAAAGACAACAGGAGAAGGTTGGATATCTTTACACAACCAATATGGGGCAGATGAGATCAATATGATTATCGATCCCAATGCTGGTTTGAGTCAAAAACCACGCACAGCGATACCTTCTCCATTTGCAATCAAAATGGACCTTGTTAAGAATAGCTTTCAATCGTTTAGCGATGTCAACTACATTAGAAGGAGAAGTGATGGATAAGCTTCTTGTTTCTAATGCCTAGATATTGCTCAGCTATTCTTTAACTTTGTGAGATGAAAACCAACTACGAGTGGTTGAATGGAACAAAGATAAGGCATTGTCAGACTTAAAAATAACGTACAACACGCCCTTTTTAGGTGAAACAATATCGATGTTTTTAGAGCAAGATAAAGAGGCTTTTTAACTTTGATAAGTTTGATAAACTCTACTTTTTGTTATATGAAACAAGGTAATAGGATCTACTTCGCTCATTACTTTGTTCATGGCTACACCCAATGCGCAGCCTGGAAAAGTATCCAGTAACAGTGGAACAAAAAACATCAATTTATCTCGATTCTGTTCGTCACTTGCATTGTAGAGATACCCGATTTATAAAGTATCTTTATGCCATGTTCAACGCTTATCCACAGTTAAAGCAATATTGTGGGGAAGTGAATGCTTATTCTAGAGTATTTGAGTTGCTTTCAGCAGAAATTCGCAATGAGATTTTAACAGAAGATAGGCAATCCTACATCTTTAGACTTAGAGAATATCGAGAAAGCTAAACTTTTCTTGCAAAACCAACTATTTGGCTATTGATGGTGGAGTGCAAATCTTTGGTATTCCATTCTATGGTCTTCGACAAGAAGATGTGTTAGATGGTATTGCCTCAAGCGACTTTTGTTATTAACACAAAGAAGGCACAAAATGAGCCTCACCACTTGTTTTGCAAAACAACTTGTCGTCTTATCAAAGTGTACCTTTATAAATATATAACAGCAATTGGGACGATAAACAACATATTTCGTACACAGATTATGCTGAAGAACCATCAAAACGCACTCTACCAGGTACGTCTCATGTTTATCCTTGGCTAACAGATGACGACTTCTTCCAGCCTTCTCTCATTAAACTTGATTATACATTAAATAGAGATTGCTATTTTCGATGGTAACCTCATCTCTATCTACTAAAGATGTAGATGATAACGACTTCTTTGTTTCCTATAAAGCCTTTGTTCTTTCAAATATTTTTGATGTAGAAGACCCAAAGGTAAGATTATGATTACCTAAATTTGAAAATGCGCATGAAAGAATAGGAGGTAACGAGGCTTTTAACAGCAATTTTATGTATTCCAGTGAAGAAAGAAGGAGGCTTTATCACATTAAAGCGTACTTATCTCAAAGCAATTGATAACAATTATGCTTACGACCGCAAGAATGATAAAGGCTATTTCAGTGAATATTGCCTTTACTTTAAACCTCTTCCCATTCATTAAAAACAGAAGGAATTAACCATTATAATGTTCAGTTAATCGATAGAGCTTTTAGGCGATTTCGATAGCCATAGCATAGGCTTATCATTCTATAAAGAGACAGAAGTTGAGGCTAGATACTCAAAAGGTAAAATGTTCGAGAAAGAAGTTATAAGAAAGAGAAGCGTGTAGCTCTTCTTATTATAGGGTAGATGATAACTTCGATTACATACTTGTCAACCTATCAGGTAGCAACTCGTCTACACCTATCGAAGGATTACTATGCCCCAATTGGACAAGTTATATCCCTGGACACGACAGTTACACCTTTGTTGTAGACTTTGGAACAACCAACACTCATGTAGAAAGTATGCAGGCAGGTGCTTTGCCACAACCTCTTATGTTGAATAGTGTGGCAGTTGAGAAGATGGTTGCAACCCCATACAATGGCTCAAGCATTTTATATGATGTTATTTTAAAGCAAGAATTCTTGCCAAAATGCATCGGAGAAGATTATTGTTTCCCACAAAGAACAGTATTATGAAAGCGAACGCTTTTGATATTGTTAGTATAGACCATCTTGTTCCACTAGGAGATACCAACATACCGTTTATATATGAGAAAGAATCTGTGGGTTAGCAAACAACATAGTCACTGATTTAAAATGGTCGGTAGAGCTTTCTCGAGCAAGAGAGTAAAGGCATTCCTAACCGAACTTGCTTTTATTAATGCGTACAAAGGTGCTCTTAGAGCATGGAGATTTAAGCAAAATATCTCTTTGTTTGGTTCTCATCCTCTCAATGAAGATAGGAAATGTGCGTAAATTAGAGAGATGTGGGAGTCTATTTTTGCTGAAGTCTCTTGGCGTACAGGCAAACAATAGCAACCTAATACATATGCCCGAATCAGTTGCTCCTATTATTTCTATAAGAACTTAGGTACCTTTTAGAGGTGCAGCTTCAACCGTTGCAAGTATTGATATCGGTGGAGGTTCGAGGATATTGCCATCTTTAAAGGAACAGAGGCACAGCCATACTTCTTTCTTCATTTAGGTTTGCAGCTAATGCGCTATTTGGAGACGGCTTTTTCTGATATCCCAAGAGGTAACAGAAACCAATGGTTACAACCCTATGTCAACTACTTTAAGCGTTTATTCGACGCCGATGATGATAAGTATGGAGAACTAAAATGGCATATAGACGATATTACAGAGAAGCAAAAAGAGCGACGAAATCAACGCCTCTCTTTCAATTATCAATAATCATGCAGTTCTAGGAAACGATGTGTTCGTCTGATAAACGACTTAACGAGGATGCTCATCGCAAAAATCATCTTCCTTTATTTCTATTCTGCGCTTATTTATTATGTAGCCAACGTAATGAAGCATCACAATATCGATAAACCTCGTAACGTGATGTTCAGCGGAACAGGTAGTAAAGTGTTGGATATCGTTGGTAGTCAACGTGATTTAGATATGATGACACAGGCTATCTTCGAACGAGTTTATAACGAAACATACACCGATAGCACACTTTCGTGGTGATGGAGCGTCGTGAACCAAAGCAACAACATGTCGTGAGCATTGATGCAGATGAAAGATCCAACAGGAATTCAGCCTCATTAATGAGCTAAAACAACATCATGGGATGGATTTGATAACACCATAAAAAGTGAACTATTCATTATTAGATAAAGAGCAATTAACCCTATGGTGATATGGACGACATAGCCATTCAGCAAGGTATAATCACTAAAGTCAAAAAGAGTTTAATAGCTCTTTATCGAGCTTTTGCGATGCTCTTCGAGTTGTTGATAGATTCTGGTTGATAACCAATCTTATCAAAGTTCAAAGCAATAGCTACAATGATCTCGATCATCATTTAGTAACTGGCTGGAACTTCATTAATAAGAATGCCCAAGATAAGAATAAAGAAGACATAATTGAAGATACAATGTTCTTCATCCAATCATTGGAACCATTCGAGATAACTTGATAGAAGGATTAACCAACTAAGAATTAACGAGATAATGCTGCAAAAATATTCTGTTCGAACAAGAAAAAGAAGAAGAGAATAATTCATTGAGTTTTACAACCGAAGAATTAGTAGAGAGAATAGAGGCTTTAGAAGCGAAAGTAGCGTCTTTTAGAGACTTTATTAGCTGATTATGACGAATTAAAAGCACAATAGCTCAACTTCAAAAGGCTCAGGAAAAGCCTGAAATTCTTGCTTCAAATAAGGAACATACGATAGCAAAAAGCCCTCAAAGAGTAAGCAAGTTATCACCGATGCACCGCTTCAAGATGGTTCTTCAGTACTTTCTGCGAAGAGCATGTGGGGAAGAGCTTTGTACGTATTAGAAACACAGGATTCTAAAACAGGAACTTTCCGTGTATTAGAATCGAATGACGCTCTGCAACATTGCTAATCAGCACTTCAGTTTGTAAAAACCAGGTGTAAGTTGGTAGATTCGAAGGCGAATGCCTCAACGAATAGTAACTGTTGAAGAAGGACAAGCCATTTTTGTTGATGGCGTGTGGAAAAACAACTCAAAAAGCAGTTGTAAGACCAGAGTAGTAGCTCGATAAAAGATAGACGTGTTAGATGGAAAATAGAAGTAAAATGTCCTAAATGTAGATTCCGATTTGATACAGAAGTACATCGTGGAACAACAGAAATAACAACTGCTTGTCCTCGATGTGGATTTCCTTTTAGTCATGTTCTCGATGAGAATGTGATACAAGAAGTACTTTGCTCAGCCCTGAAGAGGTAAAGGAATCTGTTTTGAATGATGTATCCATTGAAAATCAAGAACATACAAAAGAGGAAGTAAAAGCAGGCAAAATCACGACGAAAGCAATGCTATTGCACCTCAAAAGCAATCGGTTTACACTCCAAAAAGCACCTCAATTACGACCCAATAGAATTGAACGTTTACCCAAGAACTATGCTACTCGATCCTTTGAATGATAATGAAGGCAAAGGAAAAGTGATTGGTGTTGTGGCTTTTGTAATCGTTTTAGTGCTTGGTTGTTTATATCTTTTTAAAGGCTTTTTATTTGAGAAAACAGCAATCAGTTTACAGAAGCATCGAAATATGTAAACGATTTGCAATATGATTCACTCAAAGTTGTGAAAGACAACGCTTTTTCTTCGGCTGCCGACACAGTGGGATTTAATGGCATAAAGCCCCAAAAAGTCACCCGCTGATTCAAGCGAATATGGCGAGCTACAACCGATTATGGTGTGATTACCTTAAAAATCAAAGACAACACCATCATCGAAAGCATCGAAGATCTAAGTTCTGAAGGTATATCTTTTATAATGATGGCGTATTGTGTGCACTTTCCCTGAGAAAACAAAGATGCGTTATTATCTCGATACAGATAATTTAGATTATTCAACTCGATAAACTCAATGCATTTACAAAGAAGAGATAGGCAGTATTAGAACTTCTTTTTAAGACGCAAAGCATTGATGTTTTCTTTTAAAAAGATATGAATATCCGAAACAAACAGATACTAAATCTTGCCCTCCCTTCAATTATTTCCAATATAACAGTTCCGCTTTTTAGGTCTTGTAGACCTTACTATTGTGGGGACACCTTAATAACATAGCCTTGATAGAGCAGTGCAGTGGCAACCACTATCTTTAATGTTCAATATTGGTTGTTAGGCTTTTAGTGCATGGGAACAAGTGGTTTAACCGCACAAGCATTGGGAAAAGAAACTTTCACGAAGTGTTGAAAGTGCTTTTAAGAGCCTTTTTATTGCAACCTCTATTTCGTTGTTGCTCATTGCAATGCAACAGGGTGTTTTGTGGGGTGCTTTAAAGATGATGGAACCTCTAATAGTGTTGCAAACCTTTGTAGAAGTCTATTTCAATATCTGCATTTGAGTGCACTTCTGCAACGCTCGGTCACTATGTATTAAACGGCTGGTTTGTAGGTATTCAAAATACAAAAATCCCCATGTTTGTAGCTATTTTCCAAAATATAGTGAACATCTTAGCAAGTCTTTTGTTTGTCTTTTGCTTTTTAAAATGGGATATTGTATGGCTCTGGAACACTTATCTCACACAATGGTTGTCGTTCTTGTATCCATAGGACTACTCTTTTTGAACTATTCTAAAATTAAGAAAATACCTCTCTTCAATAATTTATGGAATAAAGAAGAACTCAAACGTCTTTAATGTCAATAGAGATATCTTCTGCGCACCCTTTTCTGGTGCTTGTAAATCTCTTTTTGTAGCAAGAGGAACTCGACAAGGCGATTTAATCTTTATCTGCTAATACCTTGTTGATGACTTTCTACACCATTTTTCTTATATCTCAGATGGATTTGCCTATGCAGGTGAGGTTTTAGCGGTAGATATTATGGAGCAAAGAACATGAAAGGTTCAATGAAATATACACCAGTCTGTTTAAATGGGGCATCGGTTTAGCTCTTATTTTCACTTTGTTATATCTGTTTTGGGAGCCTTTTCTTGTCGATCATCACCAATGAGGAGCAAGTTGTGTTGGCAGCAAAAGATTATATGATATGGGCAGCAATGATTCCAATCGTTGGTATTGCAGCACGTAGTGCGATGGCATCTTTATAGGCATAACAGAAACACGAGGAATGCTTATTTCTTCGTTCGTAGCAGCATGTCTTTCTTCGTTGTATCTATTTTCAACTGCAAACTTATTAGGCAATCATGGCTTGTGCTTGCAATGCTTGTATTCCTAGGTATGCGTGGTTTGGTACAAGGAATTATAATGAATAAGAAAAATAAAAACACAATGGAAATAGTATATATATTAGTAGGCTAGTGGGTAGGAGCAGTCGTTATGTATTTTTATAACTTAGTGAAAGTGAAAGATATGCAAAGCGGGTGAGTTGCTTTTTGAAACAGACCCACGAGCAAACAAAACTGCAATTGAGGAGAAAGAGCTGTGAGTTGCGAGAACTAAATGCTAGGGAGCAACTAAAACAGATGAGTTAGTGGCTGCTAAGGATTTAGAGCGTGCATTAACACAACTCACTTCAGAGCGCAATCAAAAACTCTAAGGAGGCATTATTGCGTCAAGAACAGTTTGAAGAGCAGATAAAAACGCTGAAAGAACAGTCTTCAACTTGGCAAACAAAAGTGTTAGAATCGACAGGAGAGAAGCTTAAAGCTACCAATAACGAGGCTTTTAGAGCTGATTACAAAGCCTCTTCAGCAGAATTTAGATCAGCTTCAGCCATAAAGCACACCAATACAGAAACAGCCTCGCTCTACTTCGGCACTATCAGAGCAACTTAAAACAATGGCTTTTGGCATACGCTAAGATAGACGAAACGGCTAATCGCCTTACAAATGTATTAAAGGTGGAAATAAAGAGCAAGGAAAGTAAGGCGAAAGAATGTTGATCGATATCCTGAGTCGCAAGGTTTGCAGCGAGGTGTTGATTATGATATTCAACAAACCATTACAGATAGAAAAGGAAATGCTATTATTAACGAAGATAGTGGTAAGAAAATGATTCCAGATGTTATTCTTCATTATCCCAATAACGAAGATATCATCATCGATTCTAAAATGTCTCATTGAGGCATATTATAACTATATGAATGCCGAAACAGATGCTGCTAAAGCGCAATATGCTGCCGATTTGGTTAGAAGTATTCGCAATCAGGCTAACGATTTGGCAAAGAAAGATTATACTCAGATATATTGCAAAAGAACAGAACAGCTGTAGACTTTGTTATTATGTTTGTACCCTAACGAAGGGGCATGCAGCTTGCTTTTGGCAAAGAACTCTAAATTATGGGAGAGGCTTTGATAAAACAAGTGTTTATAACAAGTCAACAAAACCTATTAGCGGTGTTGAAAATGAGTTCAAATGTTCTGACGACAATTCCATCAAACAGAAAACCAAAAGAGGGTGTTTGCTTTTGAGAAGAATTATTAAAGCGTGTAGGTGATTTATAAAAACGATTTGACAAAGTGGGAACAGTACAGACAACCTAAAGGAAGCTATGATGAAGCCTATAAAAAGGCTTTATACAGGTAGACAAAGTGTTGTTCAAAAAGCAAACTGGAAATAGGTGAATTTGGACAAGAGTCCCTTTCTCCTTAAAGAAACAGAAAATCAATTATTAACGACAATGGAAGAAAGAATATTACTGTGATGTTTAGGAAATATATGTGAAGCTCAGCTGCTGAAGGTGTTATGAAAGCTTTTTGCAACAAAGTGGACGTGAGAATGAATTTGGAAATAGACTCAGCAGGAATAGGAGGGGTGGCAATATAGGACAGCTTCCCTGATGAGCGAGATGCGGAAACGTGGCTCGTTAAGGGGATATAACTTTGAATTCTCATGCACGTCAGTTTCAAATAGAAGACTTTGATAAATTTGATAAAATCCTTATTATGGATCATGAGAATTACAAAGCTTTGAAGGCTAAAGCACCTAACGATGAGGCTTTTTAGTAAGGTGGAAATGTTGGCTGCTTTATATGACTTCTCACCCTAATCAAGATATTATTCCAGATCCATATTATGGTGGAATATCTGACTTGATTATGCTCTTGATTTAATTGAGGATGCATGTGAGTCGCTATTAAAAAGCTATGATAAATAAATAGGATAAAAAGGCTGAAGAGAATAGGCTGTTATAATAGTGATAGAGCCATCTTACTTGTCTGAAAATGTTTGATATAGAATGAGATGTTGTAGTACTTAATGGGTCAATGTCTCATGTTTTAAAAAGAGGTCATTACAGGGCTTTTATTCCTTTTTGTAGAGTAAGAAGTAGATTTTAAGACTTTACTTTTAACTTTATTTGATTAAAAACTACAAAATAACTCTAATAGGGTGATATTCAGATGCTTTTTATTTATATTTGTTCCAGACAATACTATAACCATTAAGTACTAAAAAGTATAATGAAAAACTTTGATTGCATTACACCTAATAAAGACCATCTATTGATCTGTTTTATGTCTGGCTTTGGGTTTATATGCCGATGAAAAAGATAGATAGTATCAAAGCGAAAGAAACGCCAGTTGTGTCGGATACTGTTTTAAGAAGTATTCAATATCCCACTACATGCTCTATCCTTCCAGGGGTAGTAGTGTTTGGTAACTATCCAAAGATGAAGATAAAGCCTTTTAAAAATAAAATGGAACAAGAGCTTGCGCTATCTCCAAGTAGTGGTTTTAACCCTTTGGGGTTTATCTATTGGATGTTGAAACTGATTCCACAAAAGCATAAAAAGATGGAAACTGCGAAAGAAAAAGAATCAAAGAATATTATCTGAATGGGATAAGTATATTGCTCCAACAGAGAAAAGATTGATATTTCTGCGTGCTTATAGTATAAATGGTGGAGCTGTATTGTTGTTGCTAGGGGAATGTGTTATAGAAAGTAGATAGAAAAAGTAAGAATGAACTTTTGTATATCTCGTTCATTCTTACTAAAATGTCCATTGATTCGAATCGCTTCTTATCAACTTATTTTTGAATTTGAAATAAGATTCAAATATATTATTTTTATTGCCTACAAGCTTTGCAATAGTCGGCAACTAACTGCTTTTAATCCATCAATAGTTGTGGTATCGTATTTAGTTGCATCTATTGAAGGACATTGTAAATATTCAGTTGTAGTTTTGCTTTTGACTTCGCTTCGTGAACCTAGCAATGCTTTTATTACCAAGATAAATTGCTTCTTCTTTGTTTTTAAGTTTTAAAATAGAGTTCACCTTTATCTAAAGGATGTTGCAAAATAAAGTTTTTCTTTGCCATCATTGTAAAGTACTTCGAAGAATTGAGAACGACGAGTTCCGATGTTTATTGATGAACTTCCACCCACATTGTTTAATACTCCGTCTTTAGAGCCTTTTACATCCTAAGAAACTTCTATTGTTAAAGTGGATCATTGCACCTTCAGATGCTTTATACTTCTTTTCTGTTTTATTTCCATGGCATCAGTTTGAGTTAGTACGTTGTTCCTAAAGCTGGAGCGTCGAGATCATAATACCACTTATACCTCTTCCATCTTCTTTTCGATAGATTCAAAGAGGATTGTAATAGCTCCTTCGGCTGTAGTTCCATCTTTAAGGATGACTTTTCCTGGTGTATTATAACATTTACAGATGCGTCCATTGCTGCTTTCACTTGTTGCTTTTTCTTGGTTGAGGGCTTGTTGCTCTTTTCTTTTAGCATTATTTTTCTAAGCGATCTTTAATATCTTCAGTCATATCTCCAAGTGGATATCCTTGTGAAAGGAGCTTTGCAACAAGGTGAAAGAGCGACGTTGTCTCGCAGGTAATTGTGTTGCAGATTTATATTCTAAAAACATCAAGTGATTATTATCGCAAGTGGTAATTGACTGAAATTACTGCTTTCCCTGTCCATGAAGGAGTCTCTAACTTCGCTATTTGATTACCTTTGCATCCTTAATGTAATAGGTATAACTACCAAGTGTTTGCTTGTTTACGAATACTTTTCCTATGATATTCTTATTGCTAATGATTTCTCCTGCATTGTTAATAACGAAAGTTTTGTTCGTAATAAGCTCTTCTTCTTTCTTCGTCTTTAAGTCGATTATAAATGCTATCCCATTTGTGAGAGAAAGGGTGGGTCTTCTTCAAAAAGTTTAGCTATAGTGTTCTTATCTAATCCATTTGTGGTGAGAAGTTGAGGATTACTGTCGAACAGTTTGTGTGTATAAACCTTATTGAAAGAGAGCAGTAAGCGATCTTTAGGGTTTGGTAATTCAAATGTTTTGCCGTCTGGTGAGGTGCAAATCAGCCATTGGTCGGGGAGTTTGTACCTTTCCTTTGGTATATGATGTAATATAAACAGTGATGACAGGTGAACCGTCTGGATTAGAAAAAGAGATAGCTGTTCTCTCTTCTTTGATAGATGCAACAACGTTGTTGTCTCATCATAATTTGGCCTTTCTTCACTTTTTATGTCTTGTGCATAAGCAGAAAATGCACACTGCACAGGCTAATAAAATTCAATACGAATGTCTTCATTTTTCTTCTTGTTGTCTCAAGTTTTATAGAATAAATAATTAATAGTTGAACAAACTAATTATGTTGCAAATATAAATAAAATAACTAAAATATAAAAGTTTTATTTACATGCGAATCTGCCTTCTTATTTTAGTTTTTGCTCAATTCTATGGGGCTGATAAGGCAAAAAGATGGGGTGTGGTTGTTCCACATTGATGTATTTGTTTTGTTATGAAGCAATATTCCACAATACTTCTTTTTGCTATGGTCCCTAAATTTAGTACTTAAATACAGGGTTTGGGTAAAATGTCAATTATTTGCTAGTTTGTAACCTCTCATAGTAGAGATTATTTGTTAGATAAGCTCTTTAGTTGGATTAAGAGTATGCCAAATGAAAATTATATCAAAGTAATAAGCACCAAGAGTGAGCTGATGTATAGCTACTCTTGGCATTTTTATATTTATCAAGCTCTCTTATTATCGTATTTTTATTGTTGGGAGAGGAGGTACAATTACAATTGATTCGCACCCTATATATGGAGTGTAAAAATCTTAAAGTTTTGTTACGTACGATTCATTCTATGCTGAATTAATTTCTTGACTCTCTCATAACTCCAACTAATAACTAAAGGAACAAATATACGAAAGAGTGTAAGCAATATAATAAAAACATTATATCCTTCTATAACAGGGAAAAATACCTAGGTAGTCCCATGAAAGTTTATTATTATGAATAATCCATAAACTTATAAGTTTAAATGAAAGAAAAATGTAATGCTAGAATTGTAAATGTATGATTTCAATATAATAAGTTGTGAAATCTGAAGATTGTTCAATAAGTGTGAAATCTCCCAAACATAAGAATATTCCGATTAAAGCACAAATATAGTAATATATAATGAGGTTATATTTACAGAACATAGAAGGATCTACCCAAACATATGTAATTATACCAAGGCAAATAAAAAGCTAATAAAAATATTATACTTATTGTAAGTAATTTTATCCTCATATCTTCTCCAATGAAAACCTGAAAGATAAAAAGCAATACCCATAAAAATTATATCTAAAAGAGCCTATTATAGGGATCCATAAATTTAGCTTTCTGCATATAATAGCAAAAAGGAATACTGGTATAGAATAAAAACTTTAGGATTATTGTTGTACTAATCTTGCGTTCAATGCTTCTAAAGAATGTTGTTATGAGAAACCCATAGTAAAATTTTTATAAACCAAAAACCTCCAAGGACTCAGTGTTTTCTCCTGACATGGAAATAAAGAATCGATATATGTAGGGACAGAAATCTTTAAAAGTTAAAGTAATTTTTGGGAGTAATAGGTTGTTCCGAATAGTTTATTGTAAATATGGAAATCGTAAAAATATATTATGTAAAAGAAATACTGCTAATGTCCATTTAAAGTACGGTAGATATAACTTTTTAAAGCGTTTTTACTACAGATATGAAAGTATCTTCTTTCTTAAAATAATACCCACTGCAGAAGAAGAATAAGGGCATGTGGAAGAGATAAATAAAATCATGAGAATATCTATTGATCCGTGTGACCAATTACCATTAAAATGATGCCTAGTGCTTTTAGCAATTGTTATATGATTTGCATTATAGTTTACCTTTGTCATTTAGTTCTATTTTTATTTTGCAAAGATACAAATAATTTTGTCTACTACTAAAAATTTAAAAAGTTATTTTATTATACCTTGTTTCTGGTTGAAAAAGGTGAAGCATGACTTTGGTTTATATCTAACAGAAAAAGATACATATTATCCTTCTATAGACTGTGAAACATTTTAGTTGTAATGTATAAAACAAGTGTTGAAGATAAGAGTTGACTAAAATATATAAAAAATGCGAGAGGTAGAATTTGATTTAGGACAGAATGAAAAGAAAAGAGTACGCAACATAAGATAAATGTTGTGTACTCTTTGCACTAGAAATAATATAGGTTGAGCTTAACCTAGGTATTTCATTAATATTTTAGCATTACCGCTGTCTCTTAGTTTCGCAATACTCTTTTCACGAATCTGTCTAACACGTTCTCTTGTTAGCCGAGTTGGTCTCCAATTTCTTCAAGACCTTTCTCGTGACAGCCGATACCAAAAGCACTCACGAATGATGGTTATTTCTCTGTCTTTTAATACTTTGTTGAGAACTGCCTCAAGCTCTTGCGCCATAGACTCGTGGTCTCACTTGACGGTCGGTGCGGCTATCATCGCTTGAAGGCATCACGTCTAGCATACAATTATCTTCGCCATCTTGGAATGGTGCATCGATACTACGTGGTGACCATCGGCCATTAAAGCTCTGTCCAATTTTCTCTTCGTCGATGTTTGGCATCAGAAAAGCTCAGAAACAGAAGGGTGTCGTTGGTTTTCTTGCTCGAATTTGTTAATCTCGTGATTAATTTTATTGAGCGAACCAACTTGGTTTAAGGGTAAACGAACAATTCTACTTTGTTCTGCTATGGCTTGTAAGATACTGACGAATCCACCAAACAGCGTAAGAAATGAACTTAAATCCACGTGTCTCGTCGAACTTTTTGAGCTGCTTTAATCAAACCAATGTTTCCTTCATCGATAAGGTCGGTGAGGGTTAAACCTTGATGTTGATATTGCTTTGCAACAGAAACGAGCAAAGCAATTTGCTGTCATGCTTGTCTTTTGCTCGTTCGCCTTCAGGACCACCTTTTTTAATCTTTTTGTGCAAGTTCAATTTCATCGTCAATAGATATCAATGGGGCACGACCTATCTCTACTAAGTACTTGTCAGTGCTTCACTAGAACGATTGGTAATACTCTTTTGAATTTTTAATTGTCTCATCCTAAATATCTTAGCCTTTTCTAACTTGTTGGTTATTAAATAAATTGTTAGATACGATTGTTATAACCTGCAAAGGTAAGAAAAATAATTAATATACTATTATAATGTATCGTTAAAAAGTGATTGATGTGATATCCTTTGTGTTTTATTTGATTTAAAACAATTGATTTTATTGGGTTTTGAATGAATATTTTGCTGTCGGATTTTTGAATCTTAATAATAAAAGGGAGGAGAAATGACGTGTAACCTTATTTATTAGTAAAAGAAACGTCATATTTAGCATTAAAAACTTTGATTATAGATATATTTTATTACCTTTGCATTATTATGACATTAATTGCAGAGAAGGAGAGGAGGAGGAAGGAGGAGGAGGAGGAGGAGAGGGAGGAGGAGAGAGAGGAGGAGGAGA
>BNJU01002462.1_pt1 | contig 168697 bp, 244 predicted proteins | sample 8539281 | NCBI WGS metagenome assembly BNJU01 (sample SAMD00202456, study PRJDB9452) | human saliva metagenome | isolation source: human saliva | place: Japan | reverse complement strand
AAAATGATGCCAAAAGACGACATTCGAGAAGAAAGAGGGTATTTTAACAGGTCGTCTGAAAGCGTATCCGGCTTTCAGGACGACCCATTTGATGTTAGAATGATTGTTTATATTGATGAATGAATCACAAAGGGGCTTGTCGATATGTCCTATCCACGACGAACAGCTTTTGCCGCACCCGCAATGCCATTGATGAAATTCCGATGCTGACGGTGCCTGTTGAACGAGCGCGCGCGCGCAGGCCATGCGCACTCCATCGGCGAATTGAGCAAGCGCAGGTACCGTCCCGAGCGCGGCGGTATTGAGGCGGATTCAGAGTCGGAATCAAGGTCCGCTGCCTGACGAGTCCATCGTGCAAGACTGTTTCTGCGAAGTAATGAGCGAACATCGTTGGCGTTGAGCGTCCGCTGACGATTGCCTATCTCGGGCCGCAGGAACGTTTACCCAGCAGGCAGTCATGATTTCCGGCCATGCCGCCCATACCGCCGCATTTCAGACCATAGATCTTCAATGTTTCCGCCAAGTCGAAACGCGCAGGCGGATTATTTGGTCGCGCTGGTTGAAAACTCGACCGAAGGCTCGCTGACGCACTTTGGACTTACTGGCGGCGGTAACCGTATCGAAGCCTGCGGCGGCAAGCCATTGTCCGCACCATCATTGGCAACCTCTTTGCGTAAAGCGGCACGCACGAATTAAGGCATCACAAAAGTCTTCGCACATGCCCATAAGCGTTGGCGCACGCAACGACTGCAGCCGGACGCAACCCGCCCAACGCCGAACGCATCGCTGCTTCAGCAACGGAGAGGCGCGGGTGGCACAGGTGAATCAGACGACCCAGTATCGCCGCTATCGCAGGTGCAGGCCAGGACGTACCGCTGCCGATATTTCACCATTTGTCTGCGCTCGAATGTACTGAAGACGAGCCGAACAACACCACGCGCTTCTTGGTTATGGGCATCAAGATACCGGCAGCAGCGGTAACGACAAAACCTCGCTGGCAGTCTCCGCGCCCAACCGCGCTGGTGCCGTCGCTCGCTGTTGCAGCCGTTTACCGAATCGGGCATTTCAATGACCAAATTCGAAAGCCGCCCGAGCAAATCCACTCTGTTTGTGGGAATACCTGTTTTTCATTGATATCGAAGCACCAAACGACGAAAGTCCAAACGCACTGCGGCCTTGAGCGAACGCGCATCGTTTGTCAAAGTCATCATCGGGCCCATCCGCAGCTGCTGTTTGTAACAATGTGGCGGAATGAAGAAGGTCGTCTGAAAACGAAGAACATGTACTTAGACGACCTGCTTACATCTTTACCGCGCTGCATTCTCTCAGTGTAGCCAGTCCATTTCTTTTCAATAAACGGTGGCGTTAATGTCCGACGCAAGGTCGGTAACCGATTAGCTGGTCAATCATTTTTTCCCAGCCCGATAGTAAATTTCCACCGCATCCGTTCACGTTGCGGTACGCCCACCGGAAGATTTGAATCATGCGTATGGCGGAAGGAACGGTAAACTTTGCAACATCAGGTCGGTAAACGATTGTTCGCTCAAGCGAAATGATTTCGGCACGATGCCGCAACCAAATCCCGCAACCTGTATTTGAACTAAATATATCCGCGCTCCCAGTATTCCTTTTCCGACAACCATTGCACATCAAACGGAAACTACTTGCAAATCCAGACGGGCGCAGTAGCGGAATATCGCTTCGAGCGGTGCATCCAGCCAGACGCTGCGGCATAAGTCAGCATGATATTGACCGTTGTAGGTAAAAATGGGGGATATTGATAAGAGTGGTAGTTGGTACCAAATTACAACTGCATTGAACGACGTGGGTTGGTTTTGTATGGATTAAAGGAATAATAAAGGTCGTCTGAAAATTTTCAGACGACCTTTGACTTATCTCATGTAAAATAAGCCGGTGTTTTTCCGTATTTGTAAAAAATTCAATTTTTTCTTGTTTTTCAATTCATTCTCTACGTTCTGAAGATCTCTTCTCATATCTTGCAAAACCAACTGCTTTTCAGCGTTTTTTCCCTTTGTAATTCATTTGCTGATTTAGTATTGATATAAATATGCTTGATTCATTGAATACCCCAGCATCTATCATTTTAGTAGGTAGCTTACGGTTTCGTAAACGAAGGTTTTATTATCAATAACGAACATTGTTGTTGTAAGATAGAGCCATATAAAAATCATCATGATGTTTAACTGAAGGACAGTATCTTCATACCTAATTGCATACCCACTGCAGGTGTTCTAAAATTATATCTATTGAGTAACCCTTGAAAATTATTAAATGTTAAGCCAAGTGTTTTTGAATTTAAGATAGGCAGCTGAAAGCAAATCAATTTAAGGATTTCATTAGATAAAAGGATGTACAGCTATATTGCTGCATAGGAATAATATATAACTACTTAATTTTCTCTGGATTTTCTGTCATCAGCAACATAATCTTCTATACCATTGATTTTATTATTTGTATTTCCACAGGCCTTGACACCGTAGAGATTAATTAAGTATCTGAAGAAGTAATTAAGCAATTTTTCAATTCAAGATTGTATATTATTTATGAGAAGATTAATTTTATCATGTCAAACGTTTGATTGGTGTGGATTTCTGAATACTTCTCATATATTTCATTAATGAATGAACCTTTAATACTAATGTGTTTGATTGTATTTGTTGCTTATTTCATCAACATTTCTTGACAAGGGTTTAATTATTTCGCTATGCTGCTCCAGCAAACGAGACAATGTCGATCTCATCGTTGCAGATTAAAATCTCTGCCTGGCGGCGTTGCTGTTCTGCCGCCTGTTTCACTCTTCGCGCGTTGCTCGCACTTTCCCGCGCTTGTTGGATGAACGGTACAGAGCGACTCGATAAGGGCGCTTAGGAAGCTGACGACGTTCAGCGTACCGCCCAGATAGTCGCCGAACAGTTCATGTGGCGGAACTCGTTAGCACTGGGAATGCTCAAATAAGTCGATACATCGTCCCAAAACGATAAGATAATGCTGCACTGGCGATTCCGCCTCTAATATCCATAATAAGCGACTGGCTTTATTCCTTTGTTCATATGGTTTTCCTTTTATTTATATCATAGCGGTCGCTCCGCACTTTATCAGACGACTTATTTTATAAATTCGAGCAGCAATATCCATGCCGCTGTTTCCGCATAAGTGGAAATTTCGCGGCATGCGGATTTCCCTAGCCGACCCCAGCATGGTGAGCGTTTTGGCGGGTATCTCAGTCCAGCATCGCCAAAAGCTCTTTCCTCGCTCAATACCGCCACGCCCAAGGCACGCTCCAGTCAGCTGCCGCTGCTTCTCCGGCAGACGACGTAGTCGGTTTTTTGGACACGCTGCCGGAAACTTCAGCCTGCGGCTTCGATCAAAGCGCTTGGCTGGTCGCGTTTGAGGGTGGGCAGGGTGCCGGTTAACACGAAGGTTTTGCCTGCTACGGCTTCATTGAGGTCGTCTGAAAACCAGTTGCTCCTTGGTTTTCAGACGACGTTTGTGCGAAGAAGGTTTTCAGGTTTTTCGAGCAGGGCGGCGTTTGTGGTTCGCTGCGCCATGTTTGCCAGTCGGAGGAGGGCTTTGTCGGTTTGCAGGCCTCTCATGCTTTTTGCCGGCGAGTTCTCACAGGCTTGGGCTTTGTTTTTCGCTGATTTTTGAAAACCGGGCAGGCGGGCAATCCAGCGTTGCGGCTCGGCATGGCGGGCGGGCGGGATGGTAACGGCTTGGCTTGCAGGGGCAACGCCTGCGGCGAGCAGCGTCGTCTATCATCGCTCTGCTGCGCGTCTTGGGCGAAGAAGTGGGCGATGGAGCGAGCGACGACGGTGCCGATGTCGGGCAGGCAGGCGAGGATGGGTTCGGGTGCGCGGCGGACGTGTTCCAGCGAGCCGAATGCCTGCGCCAGCGTTTTGGCGGTGCGTTCGCCGACGGCGGATGCCGAGCGAACAGGAAGCGGGCGAGTTCGGGCGTTTTGCTGGCTTCTATGCCTGCGAGGATGTTTTCCGCCCACTTGGTTGGTTGTTTTTGCTGTTTTGGGTGTTTGATTCAGACAGGTCGCCTGAAACCGTTTCTGCGTCGCCGTTTTTCGCTTTCAGACGACCCTTTATCCGCTCGTTTCTTCATTTTTGCAAGGTCGGGATGTCGAGGCGGTAGAGGTCGGCGAAACGGCGGACGAGGTCTTGGGCGACAAGCTGCCGTTCGATTTGTTTTTGACCGAGTCCGTCGATGTCCATGGCTTTTGCGCGAGGCGAAGTGGATTAAGCCTTGCGCGCGTTGCGCCCTGATCAGCATGCCGCCGCTGCATCGGGCGACGGCTTCGCCTTCTTCGCGTTCGATTTCGCTGCGGCAGATGGGGCAGTGGGTCGGCAGGCGGTAGGGCTTGTGAGCGGAACGGATTGGGTCTGGTTGGCGGATGGTGTTTCGGCAAACAGGTCGTCTTGTTGATGTTTGAGGTCGTCTGAAACGGCAACGGCGGTTTCGCATCGGGCGGTGTTCGAAAATCACGCGCACGACTTCGGGAATCACATCTCCGGCGCGGCGCACGACGACGGTATCGCCGACGCGCACGTCTTTCACGCGATACTTCGTCCTGATTGTGCAGAGGGTGGCGTTGGTGACGATGACGCCGCCGACGAATACGGGGTTGCAGGCGGGCGACGGGGTAACGGCGCCGGTGCGCCCGATTTGCACGTCTATGGCTTCGACGACGGTCAGGGCTTCTTCGGCGGGAAATTTGCGGCAATCGCCCAGCGTGGCGCGCGGGAGATGAAGCCGAGTTCGCGCTGTTGCGCCAGCTGTTGACTTTGACGACCATGCCGTCGATTTCGTGAGGGGCAGGGAGGGGCGTTTTTGCTGCATTTGTTCGTAAAACGCCAATACTTCGTCGATATTTTTGAAACAGCCGAAATTGCCATTGGGCAGGCTGAAGCCGAGTTCTTGAAATAGGCGAGTTCTTGGATGTGTTCTTCGGATGCGAAACCGCCTTGCTGACGGGCGATCGAGTAGGGGAAAAAGTGTAGTTTGCGTTGCGCGGTAATACGCGAATCGAGTTGGCGCAGGCTGCCGGCGGCGGCGTTGCGCGGATTGGTAGCGGGTTTTTGCCCGTTTTCGGCTTGTCTCTTATTGAGGGCGGCAAAATCGGCTAGCATCAGCACTTCGCCGCGTACTTCGATGAGTTCGGGCGTATTTTTCGCCGTGCAGCCGCAGAGGGATATTTTGCGACGGTTTTGACGTTTTGCGTAACGTCTTCGCCGGTCGTTCCATCGCCTCGCGTCGCTGCCTGCACCAATACGCCGTCGCGGTAGAGCAGGCTGATGGCGAGGCCGTCGAATTTGGGTTCGATAACGTATTCGATTGCTGCCGTCCAGACCGTCGCGCACGCGTTGGTCGAAGCGTACATTTCGGCATGGTCGAACACGCCGTTTTCATCTTGCGGGGAAAAGGCGTTGGTCAGCGACAGCATCGGAACTCGTGGCGCACTTCGGCAAATCCCGCCAGAGGCTCGCCGCCGACGCGCTGGGTCGGGCTGTCGGGCAGTTTGAGCTCGGGATGGTTTTCGTTCCAATGCTTCGGAGTTCGCGGAATAATTTGTCGTATTCGGCATCGGGTACGCTGGGCGCGTCGAGGGTGTAGTATTCGTAGGCGTAGCGGTTGAGGAGGTCGGTGAGGTGGCGGATGTGTTGTGCGGTCGGATTCATGAAGGAGGGTTTTCAGACGACCTTTGTCTGATATAGCGGATTAACTTTAAACCAGTACGGCGTTGCCTCGCCTTAGCTCGAAAGAGAACGATTCTCTAAGGTGCTGAAGCACCAAGTGAATCGGTTCCGTACGATCTGTACTCGTCTGCGGCTTCGTCGCCTTGTCCCGATTTAAATTTAATCCACTATACATGATGGGATGGGCAAAGGTCGTCTGAAAAATGATAGGTTGAAAACAGCTGAATTTTACCCTGAAAGCGGATATGCCGTAACGACATATCCGCTGATTACATTCAGTTTTAGGAGAACAGGCGCAGGGCTTGTTTGCTGCCGGGTTTGATGCCGACTTTGAGCATTTCTTCCTGACGCGCCAAGACGTAATTGCGAATGTCTTTGAGCCATTGGGTAGAAACTTCTTCCATTTTGTCGTTGACCAGATCCAAGCCCAACTGACCGAGAGGCGTACCGCCAAGTCCGGCGAAGAGGTCGAAGGTTTTTCGCCGGCGGGCGCGTGCGGGATGTCGAGCAGCATGCTGAAGCCTTTGTAGGGACTGGTTGTCCAACAGGGCGTTGGTAAACGCGTCGCCTGTGAGGCTGTGGATGGCAAACATCGGGCTGCCGGTTTGTCCGGTGTAGTGGAATGCGCCGTCTTCGCCCAATACGAAGCCGAGGTTTTCAACAGAAGCGCGCAGTTCGACGCCGCTGATGTTGCTGTGTGAAACCAAGTGGATGGCGATGGTTTGATCGACGCGGGCGCAGAAGGTATCCAATGCCTGCGCGACTTCGGTAAATGCCGCCAAGTCGGTATGAAGGACTTTGCCGCCCATCAGTTGGGCGAAGGTGTCAACTTGTTGGTTGAACTGTTGCAATTCTTCTTGCGTTGCCAAACCGTTGCGGCTGACTGCTTGCAGGCCGACGACGAAACCTGGTAATACACGCTCGGAATCGGTTCGGCAACTTGAAGCGGTCGTCCATGGTGCAGCCGATGATTTGGAAACGGTGGCGGTTGGACAGGCGGGCAGGGCGTGCAGCTCTTGCGCTTCAGAGAGGGCGATGTAGGCGAGGTAGTCGAAGCGCGGGTCAAACCACGGCAATTCGACTTGAGACACTCGTCCAAGCTGACCAAAGGTTGGTTGGCGGCGGACGGCAGGTTGACCGCTCGTCGCTGGCGGCTTGGTGGTGATTTCGTTGTTCAGCCCGATGACGGTATGCTGTACCGGCTCGTCGGTAAAGTCGTCTTCAATCGCCAACTCGACATCGGTTTTTGATGGCGGAAGGTTTATGAGTTTGGCTTTGGCGGCGAAGATTTCGTCTTGTTCTTGCAGATTGCGCAGCGCGGCTTTCGCTTTGTTCGCTTTTTGACGAACAGGCCTTTGCCGCCGGATTCTTTACCGTCGCGCACATGGCTGGTTTTACTGTTCAGGAGCGCGTCTTTGTCGGAGTGGCCGAACTGTTCGCGCACCTGTTTGCGGTATTGGTTTTTCTTGGTACATATTGTAGGCGATGACGGCAAGGATGACTGCCAAGCCTAAGACGATGAAAAATCTGCGGTAATCACTTTTTGTAAGAGCGGCATTCCGTCTTCGTTGCCCGGGAGCGGTTTGCCTTTTGGGCGTATGCGGAATCGTATTGCCGCGAGTAAGTTCGTCGGAGTCGGACACGGATTGTCCCGTGCGAACATTCGATTATAACGAAAATAAACTTTTCTGACAGCAAATGCCGTGAATGATAGCCCAAAAATCGGACTAGGGTCGTCTGAAAAATGCTATATGGCATTTTTGAGCGATTAACGGACAACCGGAAAACCTGCCGCCTGCAATCTTTGCCAGTCGAAAAAGTGGCCGGGTCGGTTTTGCGGTCGGGTGCGATGTCCTGATGACCGGTAACGGCGGTGATGGGATACGCCAGACCAACGCTTTCAACAGAGTTTCCAGCGTTTGATATTGTGCTTCAGTAAACGGCTCGAAATCGCAGCCTTCAATTCGATACCGACCGAAAACGCGTTGCGCACTACGTCCGCGAAACGACGACACGCCTGCGTGGTATGCCATATCGTCGCAAGAAACAGAACTGCACCGCCTCGCCCTCGCGGGTAATCAAGAAGTGGCTGGAAACGCGCAAGGTGTGGATGACGCTGGAAAAACGGATGTTCGTCGGGGGCGATGCGGTTGGTAAACAGCTTTTTCCACCGCGCCCGTCCCATATTCGAAAAGGCGGCAGCGAAATATTGTGTAAAACCACCAGCGACACAGTTTCTGATTCTGCACGCGGTTCGAAGTTCGGCGAAAAACGCGCGGCGCGCAGGCTGCCACCAGCCTTGTTGCCAGTCAATGTCTTGGCATTCGGACGGAAGATTCATAATTCAGACGACCCTTTATTTCAGACGACCACTGAGGCGGAAAAACATACGTCGGGCGGGTGCGCGGGAATGGGGTCGCATTTCGGTTATACTGTCGCCCGACGTTCACAAATCAAAAATCCTACCATGCTGAAAAAAATGTTGAAATGGTTTGCGGTATTTTTTGTTGCCGTTGCCGCCGTGTTCGCCGCCTTGCTGTTTGTTCCCAAAGACAACGGCAAAGCATACCGCATCAAAATTGCCAAAAACCAAGGCATCTCTTCCGTCAGCCGTACGCTTGCCGAAGACGGAGTCGTTTACAACCGCCATGTGCTGGTCGCAGCCGCCTACCTGATAGGCGCACACAACAAACTCAACGCCGGCTCGTACCGCCTCCCTTCCAACATTTCCGCATGGGGCATTTTACAGAAAATCCGCAACGGCAGACCCGATGCCGTTACCGTTCAAATCGTCGAAGGTTCGCGTTTTGCCACCATGCGTAAAATCATCGACAACACCCCCGACATCGAACACAAAACACGCGGCTGGAGCGATGCGGAACTCATGCGAGGCAATTGCCCCCCGACGCGCTCAGCAGCAATCCCGAAGGCCAGTTTCTTTCCCCGACAGCTACGAAATCGATGCAGGGCAGCAGCGATTTGCAAATCTACCAAACCGCTTATCAAACCATGCAACGTCGTCTGAACGATGCTTGGGAAGATCGCCAAAGCGGATTGCCCTACAAAATCCGTATGAAATGCTGATTATGGCGAGCCTGATTGAAAAAGAAACCGCCCACGAAGACGACCGCGCCCATGTTGCTTCCGTATTCGTCAACCGCCTCAACATCGGCATGCGCCTGCAAACCGATCCGACCGTGATTTACGGCATGGGCAGCGCGTATAAAGGCAAAATCCGCAAAGCCGACCTCCAGCGCGATACGCCGTATAACACCTACACCCGCAGCGGCTTAACCCTCGACCCCCATCGCCCTGCCGAGCAAAGCCGCCCTCGAGGCCGCCGCCCATCCGTCGAAATGAAAAATACCTCTATTTCGTCTCCAAAATGGACGGCACCGGCTTGAGCCAGTTCAGCCATAATCTGGAAGAACACAATGCCGCTGTACGCAAATATATTTTTGAAGAAAATAGGTTGAACTGAGCTTCAAAGCATAAGGTCGTCTGAAACCTGTATTCGGTTTTCAGACGACCTTTATCTTTCGCAAGCCTTAGCCGCTTCCCAATAATCGATGTAAAGCTGCAATTCCATCTGATTGCGCCACTCGTTTGCCACGGGGCGGTAAACCGTGCGGATGTATTCGGGGATGTCTTCGCTACACCGCCAGAACATGGCTTCAAATTCGTAGCCGTCTTTTTGCAGCCAGACTTTTTATGTTTGCCCTCCGCGCCCAAAAGGCTGCTGGCGGACGACGTGAAATTCGTCGGTAAAAGCTCGGCGGCGCGAAGCCTTGTCCCCAAACGTGGCGGGCGAGGTTTTGTGCCTGTTCCAGCGTGATGTCGCAGGCTTTCAGGCTGCCGTCGGTGATGAAGGTTTGCGACAAATCGTCTTCGCACACCATTTCGCGCACGGCTTCTTCAAAGGCCGTCTGAAACGCGGGAATGTTGTGTTCGAGTATGCTCAAAGCCCGCCGCCATCGCGTGTCCGCCGAATTTCAAAATCAAATCAGGGATGGCGTTTGGACACCAAATCCAAAGCGTCGCGCAGGTGCAGGTTAGGGAATGGAACGCCCCGAACCGCGTACTTCGCCGTTGTCCGCCGGGGGCGAACACGATGGTCGGGCGGTAGAAATCGGTCTTTGAGGCGGCTGGCGACGATGCCGACCACGCCTTGATGAAAGTCGTCGCGGTAGAGCGACCAGTGTCGTCTGACCCGAAGGCAGGGGTTTCAGGAAAGGCGTTTAGCGCGTCTTGCAGCATGGACTGCTCGATTTCGCGGCGTTCGATGTTGAGGTCGTTCAACTGCGCCGCCAGTGCCTGCGCTTCTGCGTCGTCGCGCGCCAACAGGCAGGCGATGCCGACCGACATATCGTCCAGCCGTCCGGCGGCATTGATGCGCGGATCCCAGTGCGAAACCCATATCGAAAGGCTGCGCTTTGCGCCAGTCGCGCCGCGCCACTTCAAACAGGGCGCGGATGCCGGGACGCATTTTGCCGGAGCGCATCCGTTTCAAACCTTGCGAGACGAGGATACGGTTGTTGTGGTCGAGGGGACGACGTCGGCGACGGTGCCGAGTGCGACCAAATCCAAAAGTTCGCCCAGATTCGGCTCTTTAAGGTCGTCTGAAAAATAATCACGGCGGCGCAATTTGGCACGCAACGCCATCAACACATAAAAATCACGCCCACGCCCGCCAGACTTTTTGCTGGGGAAGCCGCAGCCTTTTTGGTTCGGATTGACGATGATGCAGTCAGGGTACGGTTTTCGGCGGGCAGGGTGGTGGTCGGTTACGATCACGTCCAAACCCAATTCCTGCGCCCGTGCCACGCCCTGCGATGCTGGCGATGCCGTTATCGACCGTAATCAGCAAATCCACGCCTTGCGCGGCGGCGATTTCGGCAAGCTCGGGCGTCAAGCCATAGCCGTGTTCGAAGCGGTTGGGTACGAGAAATCCACCGCCGCACCCATCGCCGCCAAGCCGCTCCTACCGACGGAACGCGCGGTCGCGCCGTCGGCATCGTAGTCGGCGACAATCAGGATTTTTCCTTGCGCTCGATGGCATCCGCCAGACGGCGGGCGGCAGCTTCGCAATTCGTCAGCGATTGATAAGGCAGAAGGCCGGCGAGTTTGTCGTCCAATTCGGCGGGACTCTGCACGTCGCGCGAGGCGCACAGGCGGGCGATTAAAGGGTCGGCGCCGGCGGTGAGCAAATCATCGAGGACGTTTTTGGTTGACGGGCGGGTTTTGGATTTTGACGGGCATGGTGTGGACGGGGTATAGTTGTATTGAGGGATGTATTTTAAGGCAGGAAGGTCGTCTGAAAACCTAAAAGCAAACCAAAATCTGCCTTGGGTCAGACGACCTTTTATTACGAAGGACAGAGAACTTTTTCCGTTTTAAGTTTCCGGAACGAAAGTTGTCGTCAAAACAAATTGTCCTGCTGTATTTCTTCCCATTCGTCCTGTTGTCTCAGCAAATCGAGTTGTTGCGGATTTTGGTTTTGTGCATGCGCAGCAGGCGCATGACTTGGTGCTTTTTGATCGTCCGTCATCTGCTGCCAAAAATCCTTTCCTTCGCGGCTGCGCAGGGCAACCTTGCACAGTCTCGTTGCTTCGCATACGCTGATGCAGGGGCTGGGGATGGGGAAGAAATCGGTTGTTCCATGATGAAGGTGCGGAAAGGTCGTTCTGAAAGAGATGCCAGGTGCAGGGGCTTGGCCAGGTGTACGTCCGATAGAGGTCGTCTGAAAACCTTATTGATGGTTTTCAGACGACCTGTGTTTCACTTTTTAAAATTCAAGTAATCAGTTTTGCCATTTGTTTGCCTGAACTGCTGTCAGGGCGATGGTAAAGACGATGTCTTCTACCAATGCGCCGCGGGAGAGGTCGTTGACCGGTTTGCGCAAACCTTGCAACAGGGGGCGACGCTCAGGACGTTGGCGCTGCGTTGTACGGCTTTGTAGGTGCAGTTGCCGGTGTTGAGGTTTCGGGAAAATCAGACGCTTGCCTGACCGGCGACGGTGCTTTCAGGGCGCTTTGGTTTGCCGATTTCAGGCACGGTAGCCGCATCGTATTGCAGCGGGCCGTCGATTTCAAGTCCGGGCGTTTTTTTCGCCAGTTTGGTCGGCTTCAATCACGGCATCGACATCAGGCCGCTGCCCGAGTCGATGGTGGAGTAGGAAATCATGGCAACTTTAGGCGCGATGCCGAAGGCTTTGGCGGTATCGGCGGATTGGATGGCGATATCGGCAAGCTGTTCGGCGTCGGTTCGGTTGACCGCGCAGTCGCCGAAGACGAGGACCTGCTGGGCAGCAGCATGAAAGAATACGCTGGACACGAGGCTGGCGCCCGGTGCGGTTTTAATCAGCTGCAGGCAGGGGCGGATGGTGTTGGCGGTCGTATGAACGGCACCGGATACAAGCCGTCCACGTCGTTTTGCGCCATCATCATGGTGCCGAGGACGACGGTGTCTTGCAGTTGTTTGCGGGCGTCTTCAGGCGTCCGAGCCTTGGATTTGCGCATTCGCACATCGGCTCGACGTATTGTTCGACCAATGTAGCGGGATCGACGATTTCCAAAGAGTCAGGCAGGCTGATGCCGCGTTCTTTGGCAACGGCTTCAACTTCTTCGCGTTTGGCAAGCAAGACGCAGCGGGCATGCCTTTTTCGCTGGCAGATGGCGGCTGCGGCGACGGTACGCGGTTCTGCGCCTTCGGGCAGGACGATGCGCATATCGGCTTTGCGGGCAAAATCAATCAGGTTGTAACGGAATTGGGCGGGAGAAAGGCGGAGGCTTTCGCGTTTTGCCAAAGCAGATACGTCTTTGAGCGCGCTGCTTGAGCCGTAGAACGTCAGTCCGGTCAGGCGGGCAACTCTTCGCCCACGGATGCTGCCGCGCTTCAATAATGAAGCCTTCCAAAAGACCCGGTGAGTTGGTGTAAAGCTGTTTGGCAAGGTTGATTCGGTGTGCCACTCGGCTGCGTCGGCACTATCAGATTGCAATGCCAAGACTACGCCTGCATCCAAAGACAGTGCCAGCTCGACGTTTTTGCCGGAGAGGAAGAGTTTGTCCGCATCGAGGGGCGATGCCTTCGATAACAGAGTTTGTCGGTATTGAGTGCGACGGCTTTTGCCGACCACAGCGTCAAACCAGTCGTCGCTTTTTGCCTTTGTGCCAACAGGGTTTCGGCGGACGTGTCGAGCGGTTGAAAACTTGCGCGCCCAAAGCTTGGGCAAAGGCTTTGCTTGTTGCTGCCACGTCCAAACCGGCGGATACCGAGCGACCAATAATTTAGCCATGATAGTGTCCTTTCATTTGGAGGTTGTCCGTCTTGAGGTTGTCCGTCGCCGCCGTGATGCGGATGTAACGGCTAATGGCTGTACTAACAAACAAACTGTGTTTCCAACAAGGTTAAAATGTTAATGGATTGAGTGCAAAAATGCAATGGATTTTTAAGGGCTGATACTGTCTATGCAAAATATAGAAAAGGTCGTCTAGAAAAACCTTTGATGGGGTTTTCAGACGACCTCTTTCGTGCGGTGGTTGTCAGCCTTTGAACACGGGGACGAGTTCGAGCTGGCTCAATACCTGCGCGGCGATGTTGATGACACCGAAGAGGAAAAACCCAAACCATCAGCCCGAATCCGCCGTAAACCTTGTAGTTTTTGCCTGCGCCGAATTTTTGGCGCGAACGGTAGAGCAGCATGGCGGGGATGATGCCTGTCCAAATGGTTGCCGCCAGACCGACGTAGCCGATGGCGGTAACGAAGCCTGTGGGGAACAGCAGGCAGGAAATCAGGGGCGGCAGGAAGGTGAGGGCGGCGGTTTTGGTGCGGCCGGACACGCTGTCGTTCCATTTGAAGATGTCGGCGATGTAGTCAAAGAGGCCGAGCGTTACGCCGAGGAAGGAGGTGGCAATCGCCATGTAGGAGAAGAGGGTCAACACTTTGTCCATGCTGCCGGTTTGGGCGAACTTGGACAGGGTTTCGATGAGGACGGAAACTTGCCCTTCGGCGGCGATGACGGGGGCGAACTCGCTGCGCGGCAAGTTGCCTTGGATGGCGATTTGCCACAGGACGTAAATCACGAGCGCGACCAGCGTACCTGCCCAGATGGATTTGGCCACTTTGGCGCGCATCGCCTTAAAGTATTTGAGCAGGCTGGAGACGTTGCCGTGGGAAGCCGAAGGACGCGAGGCAGACGGGCAGGGGCGGTGGCGACGTAAATCCAGTAGCTGCGTAGCTGCGGGGGCTTGGGTGTCGAAAGAGGACGGGCAGTTTTGACATCGGCAATCAGCCCGCCGGTCGCCCAGATGAAAGTCAGCACCATGCCGCCGATGAGGATGCTGGTGAAAGCGATCGACCAGGCGTGCCGATGCCCACACGCAAAGAGCGAGAAATGCAGGAAGAAGACGAGCTGTCCGACGGTCGAGCGATGTCGCCGCCACCGCGCTGCCCAGCCTTTGGCGGTCAAGTCGCCGCCGACGAAGATGTAGGCGTAGGTGAGCAAATATAAAACGAAGGCGACGGCAACGCCGTTGATGGCGTTCCAAGTCGGTCCGAGCAGGTCTTTTGACCATGGTGTCGAAGCTGGCGCCGTGCGGATAGTGGGTGTTGACTTCAAGGATCATCAGACCGCTGGAGAGCATGGAAAACCAAGTGTAAAGCAACACAATCAGCGAGCTCTAGAACCAGACGCCGGAGGTGGCGGTCGGGTTGGCAAGCATGCCTGCACCGATGACCGTACCGGCGATAATCGTCGGCGCCGCCGAATAGCGACGGGGTTTTTGACGGACATGAAATTCTCCTCGAAAAACAGTCCGCCATTATGCCGTAAAGTGTGAGGATTGGTAGGGAGGTCGTCTGAAAATTGCGGGAAATGGCAGACAGCAGGGCTCGAGCGGGGTGGCGTGTGGACGAGAGCGGTTTAATTTTTTGAAAGATAGGGAGAAACGGCGGTTTCTCCTTTTTTGTTTGATTGGGTTGAAAAAGGGTTTTTCAGACGACCTTTTGCCTGAAAATGCCGAATTTACAGGTTTATGCGGCATTTTCATGGCTAATCTTTCTCTAATTTTGCCTTCCTAGAATGCGCAACTCTACAGAGGCCGCATCCGAAAACAGGGTGCGATAACAAAAACAGACGACACATCAAGCAGAAAGGAAGCCCGCATGAGCCAATCATACGAAGTCATTTTTGAAAACAACCGCAAATGGCAGGAAACGAAGAGGCAACAATGCCCCGATTACTTCAAAGACCTCGCCGACGGACAAAATCCCGAATACCTCTACATCGGCTGCTCCGACAGCCGCGTCGCGGCGGAAGAGCTGATGGGAGTTTGGAGCCGGGCGATGTGTTTCGTGCACCGCAACGTCGCCAACCTTGTTCACGGTTTGGACATGAATGCCGCTTCCGCCATCGAATACGCCGTGTCGCATCTGAAAGTCAAACACATCATCATCTGCGGCCACTACAACTGCGGCGGCATCAAAGCGGCGATGCTGCCCGAAGATTTGGGCGCGATGAATCCGTGGCTGCGCAACATCCGCGACGTGTACCGCCTGCATCAGGAAGAACTGGACGCAATCGAAGACGAACACCTGCGCTACGACCGCCTGGTCGAATTGAACGTGCAGGAGCAGTGCCTCAACGTCATCAAAATGGCGTGCGTGCAGGAGCGTTACCTGCTCGACGGCTACCCGATCGTGCACGGCTGGGTCTTCGACCTGCGTACCGGCCGCCTCATCGATTTGAACATCGATTTCAAAAACATCCTCGCCGACATCCGAAAAATCTACGACCTCACCGATTCCGAATGGGTGGTCAACGCGCGAAGAAAGCGGGTTGATGGGCTGCGGAGGTCGTCTGAAAATGCAGCTTGGACAAGCATCCTGACTCTTTCAGACGACCTTGATTTACGCTAATCCTATCAAATACAAAAACATACACACATCAGAGTACCCCTCACCATGAAACCCATCAGAAAAACAAGCTTTGGGCAGCCTGTTTCAAGTCCAATTTCGCTTCTGGGCTGGTCGTCTTCCTCGTCGCCCTGCCGTTGTGCTCGGCATCGCGCTCGCTTCCGGCGCGCCGCCGTTGTCCGGCGTGTTGGCGGGCATCGTCGGCGGCATCGTTATCGGTTCACTCAGCACCTCGCACATCAGCGTGTCCGGCCCCGCCGCAGGCTTGGCGGCGATTATCCTTGCCGCAATTACCGAACTCGGTTCGTTCGAGCTGTTCCTGTGCGCAGGCTTAATCGCCGGCGCCATCCAGCTTTTGCTCGGCTTCATCCGTGCCGGCAGCCTCGCCGAATACATCCCGTGTCCCGTTATCGAAGGCATGTTGGCGGGCATCGGCGTGATTATCATCATGAAACAGATTCCGTTCGCCTTGGGCAGCAACGGCAGCCTCGCCAACCCCGCCGCCCTGTTCGCCGACATCCACACAGGCTCCCTTTTGGTAGCAGGCGTGTCGATGGCGATCCTAATCGTATGGGACAAAATCCCCGCGTTGAAAAACATCAAAGCCCTGCCCGCAGCGCTGGTTGCCGTGGGCGCGGGATACTGATGAACCAATGGTTTGTCGCCAGCGGCAGTACCTTGCCATTCCCGCCGGACAACTCGTCCAACTGCCCGTTCCCGACACATGGCGCGAAGCCGCAGCTATGCTCACGCTGCCCAACTTTTCAGGGTTTCGGCAACAGCTACGTCTGGATGACCGGCATCACCATCGCCATCGTCGCCTCGATTGAAACCCTGCTTTGCATCGAAGCCGCCGACCGCCTCGACACCCGCCGCCGCATCACCGACACCAACCGCGAATTGCGCGCGCAGGGCGCAGGCAACATCGTCAGCTCGCTCATCGGCGGCCTGCCCATCACCTCCGTCGTCGTGCGTTCGTCCGCCAACGCCAATGCAGGCGCGACGCACAAACTGTCTGCCGTTATCCACGGCGTCCCTGTTGCTGGTGTGCGTTTTGGCGATTCCCTTTATCCTCAACATGATACCCCTGTCCACCCTCGCCGCCGTCTTGCTGCTGGTGGGCTGCAAACAGCAAAACCCGCCACCCTCCTGCATTTCTGGCATAGGGCTGTACCAGTTCATCCCATTCGCCGCCACCCTCGTCGCAGTCGTCGCGCTCGACCTGCTCAAAGGCGTCGGCATCGGGCTCGCCATCAGCATCATCTTCATCCTTCAGGGCAACATGAAACGCGCCTACTACCTCAGCCGCGAAGAACTCGCCGAAGCCGACGAAATCAGCTGAACTGGCGGAAGAAGTCTCGTTCCTGAACAAAGCCGCCATCAAGAAAACCCTCGAAAAACATCCGTCCGGGTTCGAAAGTAACCATTAACGCCGAACGCTCGTCCTACATCGCCGGCGACGTATTGGAACTGATTGAAGACTTCGCCAACGTCTTCGCCAAGGAAAACGACATAGACGTCGTGCTCAAAGGCTTCAAATCCGACTACGACCACGAAGGCCGCGACCACCACAGCCATGTGCGGGTAGGGCATAGCGCGAGTATTTAGAAGTCGGGTTGGAATGAGTAGGAGAAAAGGTCGTCTGAAAAACCTGTTTTGAGAGTTTTTCAGACGACCTCTTTCAGAGATGCAAAATGGAAAATACCTAGCTTCGTCATTCCCGCGCAGGCGGAATCTAGGGTTTTGGAAGTTATGGAAATATTTAAAAATTGCAGCGGCCTTTTCAGAGTCTGGATTCCCGCCTGCGCGGAATGACGGCGGCTGATGAATCGGCTGTCTCGCCCGACAGAAAAAGAAACATAATGAAATATCTAGAAAAACAGCAGGATTCGCGGGACAAAGCCCACGCTACACCGTCGGCAACGCCCAAAGTTGGAGAAAACCCATGGCGAATTTTTGTGTTGATTTGAGGGATAACAATCGTAGCGTGGGACTTTGCCCACGAGATCACCCCTCTCCCGTCTGGCGGAGGGTGGCCTCTTGCCCTTATTGCCATATCTGCTCCCCGTCAGAAGGGAAGAGTCAGATTACCGCTGAAAAAGTCGTCTGAAACCTTTATACAAGTTTTTCAGACGACCTTGACCTTGGTTGACGGTAATTTAGGAACGTAACTACTTCAGCCAAATTTTACCCATGAGTCTTTGGGCGACAGGTTGGAGTTCGCTTTGCAGCAGCCATTTCGATGCACCAAACTGTCGGGTCGTTCCAAATCGGTGAATGTTCGGCTTTCGGGTTTGTATTATCCGTGCATTTGTAAACGATTCGGCTTCATCGCTCAAAACGTGCCGGTGTGCGAACCTTCGGGTACCAAAGCTGGCGTTTGTTTCTGCCGACAGGATTTCGCCTGCGTTGCCGAAGTCGGCGAGTTTTACGGATATTTGGTCGAATACTTCGCCGAGACGGCGCGGACGGTTGCCTTTCGTGTTTTCGGTTTGGTAATGCAGGCCGCGTAATACGCCTTGCCTGATTTGGAATGGTTTTCTGTACGAGGTGTGGTCACGGGCGTTGTCTAAACCATTCGTCGCGGAAGGTTTCCATGAAGTGAAAACCTCAGCGCGCCGCCGAAGACTTGCGGTTCTAAAAGTCTGACGTCGGGTAGGGGTGGTACTCGATGATTTTCGCGAAGTATTCTCGCGTCTGGGACAGGCCGTCTGAAAACGGACGGAGATGTTGGCAAACAAAGCCATTTCGTTTGCCATTTGCTGTTCTAAGGTTTCGCGTCGGCGGATAAGCCGGTATTCGTTGCCGTCCACCAAGACTTCCGCCGCCCGGTTGCGCGCGTTGTAATTGCTCGCCATGCTGGCGCCGTATGCGCCTGCGCTGCGGATGACCAGCAAAATCGCCTTCTTCGCAGGCAAAGGTGCGGTCTTTGCCGAGAAGTCGCCGGTTTTCGCAAATCGGGCCGACGATGTCGGCGGTCAGCAGCGGGATGTTTTTGGTTCCACCGCTTCCGATACGGTGATAGGCGTCATACAGGGCGGGGCGCATGAGGTCGTTCATGGCGGCATCGACCATCGACGAGTTTTCTCTTCGCCGTGTTTGACCGAACTCGACGCGCGTCAGCAGCGATACCTGCGTTGCCGACCAGGCTGCGGCGGGTTCAGAGATGAGTTTCAGACGGCGTGTGCCGATCGGTTTTTGAACCGCTTGGCGCTACGCGCCGTCGGGGACAGTTTCGTCTTGATAAACGATGCCGACGCCGCCGCCTAAAGTCTCAATGTTCCAAAACGATGCCTTCATCGGCAGTCGCGTCAACCAAAATCAAAATGCGCTCGCGAGGCTTCGATGGCGGGCTGAGGTCGGTCAGTTGCGAGACCGATGTGGCAGTCGATGCCGATGATTTGAGGTGGCTTTGGCGGGCGGCGTGGCGGTAGGCTTCGAGCGCGCCGGCGTAGGCGATGCCGGAATGTGTTGGCTTTCAGGCCGGTGGAGATGTAGGGATGGGTTTTGGCATCGACATCGGGGTTGACGCTGCAGGGAGACGGACGCGGTTTTGCCCAAGCGTTCGGCAACCTTTTAGAATGCGGTCGATTTCGAGGATGCTTTCCATATTGAGCATTTCACGCCTGCATGAAGCGCGAACTCGATTTCCGCCTCGCTTTTTGCCCGCCTGAAAATATGGTTTTTCGCCGCGTCGCCGCCTGCCGCCAAAACGCGCGCCAATTCGCCGCCGGAGACGATGTCGAAACCGCGCTGCCCAGCGAGGCGAAGTGTTTGATGATGCTCAGATTGCCGTTTGCCTTGACGGCGTAACGACAGCGAGCGGGGAAAGCGCGGCAAACGCGGTTTGAGTGGTTTTCAAATGCTTCGGTCAGCGCGGATTGGCTGTACACATAAAGCGGCGTGCGAATTCTTCGGCAAGGCAGGGGAGTGAGGACTTGTTGTTCGCAATGCAGGGGTCATGTTGGTGAGAGTTTAATCGTTGGTTTGATTGGTAGGTTCTTTGGAAGAATGGATTTTCAGGCCGGTTTGGACCACGCCGAAACGCGCCTTGTCGCCTTCTTTGGGCAGGTAGAGGTCGCCTTTTGATAACCGCGAGGCTGAAAGCAGGAGGGCGGTTGCCGCCGCAAAAATACGCCGTATTTCATCGGTAAACTTCCTTCATAAGCGCGAGATGTGGCAGATTCGGTATCTTAAACAAAAAACACACAAAAAGCCATGATGACCGAAAGCGAATTCATCCGCATGAGCGAAGAATTGTTCGAACACATCGAAGACCAAATCGACGAAAACGGCTGGGATTTCGACTGCCGGTTTGCCGGAAACGTCCTGACCATCGAAGCGGCGGACGGCACGCGAAATCATCGTCAACCGCCACACGCCAAAGCCAAGAATTGTGGATTGCCGCAAAAAGCGGCGGCTGCCATTCGCCGAGCAAAAACGGCAAATGGCTGGCAACGCGCGACGGACGGATTTCTACGATGTCTTTGAGACCAAGCACTGAGCGCGGCACCGGGCAAGCGGGTTGAGATTGCCGAATTGTAATCGGAATCAGAAGCCCTTCCCCACCCCAAAATCATTCATTCAAGGATGACCCAACGCCCCTGTTAGACGGTTTCAGTCTGACCACACCTCGTGCACGCTGCCGAGCGTGTGGCGAGAAACCATGACTACTGCCCAAAGGCGACACTTTCATTACCAGTGCCCGACCTGCGCTTTTGCGTTCCCAACAAAGAAATCCTGTCCGAAAAAGGCATCCATACGCTGGAGCATTTGTTTCGCGGGCTTTTATGCGCGACCTCTGAACGGCAGCGCGTCGAAATCCACCGACATTTCCCCGATGGGCTGCCGCACTGGTTTCTACATGAGCCCCATCGGCACGCCCGACGGGCAGCAGGTCATGCCGATGGCCGGCCTCGCCTCGATGCAGGATGTCGTGCCGCATGCAAAGACCAAATCGTCCAGAGTTGAACGAATAACCCAAATGCGGCACCCTATCTGATGCACTCGCTTGCCGAAGCGGCAGGAAATCGCGCAGTCTGACGCGAAAGTGGCGGCGCGTAAAACGAAGAGCTGACGCTGGATGTAGAAAGTTTGCTGAACAGCTTACGATAGGCATTGAAGCGCGTCTGAAAAACGGGAAACCGATCAGACGACCTTTCTATTGACACGGTAAAGCTTACCTCTCAAGATTAGCAGATAAAAAGGTTTTTATCATGTATATACTTACCACTCTGGATAATTTAAGTTATTCAGGTGCTACAAAAGTCAAAAGTAGAACGAAGATGCCTGGTACTGAATCGGTAATGTTATAAAGAGGGAAGTATCAAATGGTCAATCAATCTGATTTATGTCGTCATCTAGAATGTATTATCTCCATTGAACAACGTTTTATTTGGAATCCGCCTCCTGTGTTCTTATGCTATTGTTGAAAATAGGACTCAAGAGAATTGTTGAGCATTTGGGAAAGCTCAGCAAGTGGAATGAGGCTTGATAAAATGAATGAGTATATATGAAAGTATCACGAAACGAGATCCGATCCTAAAATGTGATTAAGGTGGATATTTAGAATATGAAATTAGTCCTGGGTCAATGCAGAGGTAGATCGGTATTGCTAAAAGTGACATTGCGTGATTGGAGACAAAGGGCTCTGGATGATTCTGCAAACCCCAATGGGTTATATCATTTTAAACAGCTGTAGGACCAACACTACCATGAGTTAGCAACATATGATAGTGGAAATCCAAAATTAGGTGATTTTGATCCATATAGTGAATTAGCGAGACTAGTGTGCCAGTGGCGTGATCTGGACTATTTAATGTTGCTACGAGGAATGAAAGCAGAAAATTAAACTTATGACTGACTTCTTATTCAAAAGATTAACATAGACTTCGTACTAAACGATGGGCATCTTATGATGTGCCCTCGGAAGGGCGCTGACCTCAGTGTCCTGCCTTACGATGACTAGAAAAGATTACAAAGTGGCACTTTAATTGTGAGTGCCACTTTTTAATCAGGGTTAATATCATTTCAACCCAAAAATAAAATACGAGGACAAGGAATAAATACAGGAAGTTCCTGTAAGGTTATTCTACAATGTATCACTCTTTATTTATTGCACAAGGTCGTCTGACGACGGATTTGTCGAAAAGGTCTGAGTGCGGCGCAGCATTGGTCATCTTGCATTTCATTTGTGCGCTGTTTCTATACGGAATTTGGATGGACATGACCGATGACAGACCGATCTTCGCTTGGCGGATGGTGGCGATGCTGGCGGCTGTTTGGCCCGATGGGGATGGTGGGCGGCTGGCGGGCGGCAGACAGGTTATGAGGCCGCGGCGTCGGCCGGGATCGAAACAGCGACAGCAGTTTTCCGCCCACCCCTGTTTTTGCGAGCCGAGTGTGGCTGTTTGTCTGGTCGCCCACGTCAGCACGGGGAGGGCGTGAATGTCGGCGATGACTGTCGGTTTCCGCTGGCTATGATGCTGCCAGTGGGCGGATTTGGTTTAAAGCACGCCTCAACCGACCGCAAACGGCGGCAGTCATGGCGCGGCGTGCGCCGGCGTGGCGTGGGGAATGGCTGCGGATGGGTGCGTTTTCGTAGGCGACGGTGTGTGTCAGCACTTATCCTGTGTATTTCGCTGCGGCGAAGGTTGGGCGATGCCGCCTTTGGTCGGATTGACGTTGAGTTTGATGCTGATTGCGCGTGCAAGTGCGCTGGGTGTATATCGTATGCTGGATACGTTAGGGTTTGACTAAGCCGCTATGCCGGTATTGGCGCTTTGTGGTATTGCTGGGAATAAACAGCGCGATAGCCATGCGACGTTTGAACCTGAAGGCAACCAATCAGTGTGCCGGTTGCTGTCTTCGCATGATGCTGAGTTATTTGGAGCCTGTTTTGCTGTTTGCACGTATCGGTAACGCTTTTGGGCGAGACCTTTGCAGTCCGCGCTTTTAATCACAGCTGCGTGGCTTCCATTTGGTCAGTTGTGCCTGATGATGGTAAACGGGGTGGATAAAGGCACAGAGACAGAAAGCAGTAGATAAAGATAGCGATCAATAAAAAGGTCGTCTGAGAAACTTGGGAAACGGGGTTTCAGACGATCTTTCTATTTTAAAATCAAGATGGAGGAGGATTACTGCAGTTTTGCACGATTTGGGCTTGCTTCGTTCAGCCGCTCTACGTTCCGACATCCAACCAAAGACCAGCGTGTGTTTTGCGCGCCAACCTTTTCTTCATTCATTGCTTGGCGCAGGAGGGCGAGGTTTGGCCGGCTGGTGCGGCGCGTGTATCGTCAGTTCAGCGGTAAACGCCTACGCCGCTGGTTGGAAAGTCAAAGGGCTTCGCCTGCTGATCGGTCCTGGAAGAGGCCAGACCGCCGGTGTACGCGAAGTCTCCGCTGGGATTGGAAGCGGCGGGTTGTCAGCCAGCCATGGGCGAGGCAAGCTTATGTCTGAATGCATCAACGCTTCGGCGGCCTGTCTGGGCTTTAGGAAAGAGTCGATGTCGGTCAGCACGTCGCCAGTGACAACTTGAGGAATGGTGCGGTCGCCGCCAAGCGGGGGCAGGGCAGTGCAATGCCGCCTGCGTTCTGCACGCCGCCCGCTTTTCAGGGGGAATGGGCGGTGCGTACGCCGTATTGCGTCGTCTCGCCGAGCGTGGTTTCGATCGGCTCGCCGAGCCAGGCGTGATTGATGACGATTTCGCGGTAAAGCCTGCGGCTTTTCTGCAGACGACGTACGCGCCAGCCGATTAAGGGCCCGCTGCCGACTCTGCAGCAGGGGGTTTGTATGGTCGATCAGCGGGCGCATCGTCTGCGTGCTGCGCGCGTCCCGCGGCAAGTAATTTTCATTGACTTTCATGGAGATGGATAAGTTTTGGACCGTGAAATGATGGCGGTCTGTCGAGGTGGCGAGGCAGATTCAAGGTCGTTCTGAAAGTGAAACTTTGAGGTGTCAGACGACCTCAGCGAGCTGAGCTTTTATTCCAAAGATTTGAATGCGTCGGAAATACAATAAAAAGCCGAGTGTGTGCTGAGGTTTTTGATTTTCGTTGATTTCGACGCAGATAGTCGCGTCCTGATTTCGTGCGTTGCGAAACGATGCGTCCGTGCAGATGTCGCCAGTGCGTCTCGACTTCGCTGCCCGGTTTCGCCCCTGGTTCCAAAGGCTATGGCAGGCAGAGCTGTCTCTCAGAGAGCTTCCGGTCAGGCCGGCAAAGGCCATTCTGCGATGTCCTGTTGGCTTTCGACAGGGTATTGATGCACAAGTCGCGGTTAGTCTGAAGAATCGAATAATTGCCTGCCTTGCGGTTGATGCAGAGCATAATGGTCCGGCGGTTCGTCGGTAACAGTAACGGCAGTCATGGTAATACCGTAACGGCCGGATTCTCCATCGGTCGTGATGACGTGTACGCCTGCGGCGCAGGATGCCGCGGCATCCCTGAACGGATGCTTGAGTGTGTGATGAATCTGTCATTCGTCGTGCTTTTTATTTCAGGTGCTGTTCGATTTTCGAGCGCCGTCCAGTAGCTTTTGAGTTCGAGCATTTTTCTGGAAAGCGACTTGCTCAATGGCATCGTAACGTTCGTCCACTTGCGCGCCGATGGATTCGAAAAGTTTTCCTTCGTTTCGTCAGCTTCAAACAGACGCGGCGTTGGTCGCTGGACGGCCAGACGCACGACGAGTGCTCTTTTTCCAAAGCGGGTCAAAAATGCCGGTCAGGCTGCACGCAGGATGGCGTTTGATTGTGCAAGGTCTTGAAAGTCCAATGTGCTGTTTTCGGCAAGCAGGCGGATGATTCGCCATTGCTGGTCGCGAGATTGGGCTTTGGTTTCAAAAATAGGACGGAATTGGGTCACCAACGCTTCCCGCGCTTGAATCAGGCCGATGTTAATTGACGCATGTTTGGATTGGTTGGGCATGAGGGGTCTCCGTTGTTGCCGATGAAAACAAACCTTTGAAGCGTGGAGGCAGATTTGTAAAGGCTGTATTGTCATTATAAGAGCCCCTGAAAGCGGCGGATGCGTGGGAGTAGTATCAAACCAAAATCAGATAACATTCCGTAAGTTTGTTTTGATAGTAATGTTCGTATTTTCTTATGTTTATATATTAGTCTATTTTGACATAACCTCAACAAAATCATCAGTTGCGCTGGCAAGGGGCGGTTTATTTTTCAATAAACGAATATTTACTCGCTAGGGGTCATGTACTGGCAGGATTTGAGTTCTTTATATATTAAAGGATTTAACAGGATAGCACGAGTAAGCAGATCCGATATGAAATTTGCGTGCAATCCCCAATAAGTGTTGATTCCTGGAGGTAAAGTGAACCATTTTTCCGTTTTTAATCAGGATAATGCTCGTAACGGAAACTTTCCATTTTTGCGCCAAGCGTCCGTCGTTGTCGTTGACCTGTAGGAAAGTCGAGATGTCCGATATAGGTACGGATATGCCATCCGCACCGGAGTGCAGGGCAATACTGACAACAGGAATGCCGTCTTCGGCAAGCCGGGAAATAGTAGGCGAGTGTATAGCGCAGATATGGCACCAGTCTCCACTGCGCTAGGACGGCGGTACGGTTTGTACTAGTGAAGCGAGGTGTAGCAAGCCCTGAAAGCAGGGTGCATGGTTCGGACGACATTTGTACGGGCGGTTCGGGTTTGCGCCACCAATCGGCAACGGCCGATAATATAGGGCGAAAATGACACCGCCTGTAAAAAGATAAGGATAGTGATCTGATGCGTGATGGCAGACGTTTCATTTTTGACGGTCGGAGTGAAAGAAGGGATGATACTTTGTTTTGATGCAGTGTTTCATCGAAATTACCCAATGGGTCGTCTGAAAAACGGTTGATGGGAAAGATGTAACTGGATTGATAAAACATTAAGTGTATCAAACTACATTTTTGTTATAATTCGGGTCGCAAACCTTTTATCCAACCGTAACAGAGGAAAAACCATGGGCATTAAAGTCGCCATTAACGGATATGGCCGCATCGGCCGCCAAGTATTACGTGCCATTTACGATTACAACTCTGCAAGACCAACTGAAGTTGTCGCCGTCAACGCCAGCGGCAGCCTCGAAACCAACGCCCATCTGACCAAATTTGATACTCGTTCACGGTCGCTTTAATGCCGACATTTCCACGATGCAACCCATCGCATCATTAACGGTCGCAAAATCCCATTTTCTCCACCCGCAACCCTGCCGAGCTGCCATGGAAGGATTTGGAATTGATCGGTCATGAAACGTACCGGGCGCGTTCACCAGCAACCAAAGCCAACGTGCATTTGGAAAGCGGCGCGAAAAAGTGCTGATTTCCGCGCCGGGCGAAGCTGACGTTGACGCAACGGTCGTTTACGGCGTGAACGATGATGTGATTACCGACGACATGACTGTCGTCTCCAACGCGTCCTGCACCGCAACTGCCTCTCCCGTTGCCAAAGTGCTGAACGAGAAACATCGGCATCGTCAAAGGCGTGATGACCCACCATCCACGCTTTGACCAACGACCAAACCGTTACCGATGTGCGCCATAAAGATTTGCGCCGCGCCCGCAGCGGTGTGGAAAACATGATTCCGACTAAAACCGGCGCGGCAAAAGAGCCGTCGGTTTGGTATTCGCCTGAACTGAAAGGTAAACTCGACGGCCTCGCCATCCGCGTGCCGACCGTCAATGTTTCCGTCGTCGATTTGAGCTCCAAGCCGCGCACGATACCAGCGTCGAAGAAATCAACGCGCTGATGAAAGCCGCTGCGGAAGAAGGTCGTCTGAAAGGCGTATTGAGCTACAACACGCTGCCGCTGGTGTCTATGGACTTCTAACCATACCGCAAGCCGGTACCTTTGACGCAACGCTGACCAAAGTTATCGACGGCAACATGGTCAAAGTGTTCGCCCGGTACGACAACGAGTGGGGCTTCAGCTGCCAAAGTGCTGAACGCCCGCCGTATGTTCGGTTTGGAAGTGCGCCCGTTTGAATAAAAACGGATTGGCGAAGATACTGAAAGGTCGTCTGAAAACCATGATTGGATTTTCGAGACGACCTTTTCTATTATCCGCTTGTTTTCGTTCCGGATTGAGCTGGTGCCACTGCTCGCGCAATGTTTGTTCCAATGCCTTTGTGTTTTTCTTTAGGATTGTTTAGGCCGTGTGTAATACGGTTGTAGTCGAAGTGTAACGGACGGGTTGGCGACATTGCCCCGTATTTTGAGTCAGTATGGGCTTGGCTGAAGGAGTTGAGTGTGTTGCTGATAAGCAGATCCTCGGATAGTTCTTGCGTATTCAGATCGGTGTAGCCGTTGCTGACTATGTGCAAATGTTCAGAAAACAATTCGGCATTGATGTGGTGGCTGATGCCCTTGTCGATTTCGCTATTGAGGGTAAAACGGTTGAAAGGGGTTTGGGCATGCTCGCCGCCGGGGTGCTGTGAGGAAATACCGTTTTTGAGGATATGGTTTATATCTATACCTTTCCATCCCCCATTCAAAATATTGAGGGTCAGCATCCCTTGTAGGGATTGGATGAGTTGCTTACGATTGTTGCCCCGTGCCGTCAAATCGATGACGGCATCCGTTGCCGCTGAGCTGGGAAACCGAACAAATCTGCAACAATGGTCGGATTTGTACGTTTTGGGCATTTTGTTGGAGATGGTAGGTGGGCGGAGTTGTGTTTGCCATACTGATACCGCCTTCTGTCTGACCACCGTAGAGACCTGCTTTAAAATGGCTTAGGGCGATGTGTTCTTTTGTCGGCATTCAGCAGGGTTTCAATATTGTCAGTTGCAGGCCGTATTTGGACAGTGCCGATTTTGATGTTGGCATCAATTGTGGCGGGCCTTGTTGAGGATTGTTGGGTAGCCTGATCCGAATTTGCCTGTATATCGTCCCAGGGAGTAGGTGAGAGTTTTGCAGGGCAATCCGGCTTCAAAAGAGGTGTCTCTCCTTCCGTTGGTTGATATTTTGAACTAAGCGCAAAGGGCTGGCGGTCAAAATGTGCCTTTGAAATCCCCTCGCCAGTTTTCTTTGCCGTTCCAGTTGAATGAGTCGGTTAGGCTGGCTGATAGAGCGCAGATTGGGTAGGCGGTTGACCGTGTCCTGCAATGTGGCTCAGATTGATTGAAGATGATTGCAATCCTTTGTTTTACTGCCACATGAGAGGTATGTCCAGTTAGATTGGTCTGATGGACGGCATTTTGTTGCTGGCGTTGAATTCAAAGTTATCCAAGTGGCAACGCTGGTGCGGATGCGCTTTGCTCGAGGTTTGAATAGAGCCGTTCCATTGGCTTTCCGGCTTGCCTGCTGTAAATGCACCATTGAGTGATGGAATATTCAATACATTGTTTTCAAGGATAAAATGGGGAATTTGCGCGGTCACAGGTCGAAATTTGGGTAGGATTATCCGTGCGCAGGACTGAGGTTGTCTGCTTGCTGAGAGTTGTTTTCAGACGACCACGTCCATGTACCGCTTCCATCAGCGGACAGTTTGTTTTCTTTTCTCAGCAATCAGATGCTTCCGAAAGTAAATTGGGAATGTTCCATCCGGTTTCAGAGGCATTAAACACGCCGCTACCCTGCCATTGGATGGGTTGATTTTGAGCGGCGCAGGCTGCCGTTGATTTTTGAAGGGACGGCCGTCAGCCCCGTTGTGCGGATGTTTAGATAAAAAGGTGTCGATAATATGTGTTTTGCCCTGCGATGTTCATATGCGAGAGCTGTTTTCTATAATCAAACGGTTTAAAGAAGTAGGAAGGATGTAACAGGTCTTGCAGGTTCCATTTGCACGTCATCGGTGCGCGAGTAACACGGCATCTGCACCTGTAATAACCCATTTTTCGATGACCGGGTAATCGTTCCACAGGCTGCTCCAGCCCAAACCGATATGGGTCTCTTTGATATGTAAGGCGGTTTGGTTGCTTTGAGGTTGGGTAATGGTAACGTTTTTAGGGTAACGGTAGGACAGGGAAACCAGCTTCGGCGGATGTCGCTGCTGAAGCGGATATTCCGCCCCTGTTCCGCTGAAGGCGTTTTGTACGGAAGCTTCGAGTTGTTTCGGGGAAAATAGGGGCATAAACCGATGCATACAGGGTGGCTGCGGTGCAGAGAAAGATGACCGCAGTTACGGCTGTTTTCAGCCAAAATTTTCCTGAATTAAGCAGAGGATTTTTCATGCGTAAAGGCAATAAGGTAACATGGCTGAAAGTATAACACATGACATTTGGGATGGTATGGATGGGGGATTAAGGGTAAATGTAAGGTGTGGTGGTAGGCCTTGTGGTGGGACAGGTCGTTTGAAAAGCAGTAACGCGTCAAGAGGTAAAATCTTATCTTAATAATGTGTGATAATTTATGGATAAAATAAAAGAAAAGTATCAAAAAGTTCTGTGTAATTACTCTAAAGACTTTATCAGTCATTGCGAGCTGTTTGATTTTAGATTTGGCTGTTTCCGATGCTGTATGCTGGTAGAAATCAGTATCAAGTATCAATATAGCCTGTAACTAATATTGGGTCCGTGTGTGGCTGCAGGTGTGAGGGATAGAAGCCTTTACGCGATATTGAAGGATTGGGTGGGTGAATCCTGCTTCAGAGGCAAAAATGTATCTGGGGAAAATCGGGTACAGTGTGGTGAAAACTATCGTTTTTCAGAATATTGAAACGTTGGGGTAGAGTTTGTACCAGATTGTTTCCATCCTAATCACTCCTAATTCTAACCAAACACCCCTTAATTCTCCCCGGATACCTGATAATGAGGGCATCCGAAGCTGCCTAGGCAGCAACATGACATACTAGCCTGTTGGCGGATTTCAACAGGTTCAAACACATCGCCTTCAGATGGCTTTACGCACTCACTTTGAGCAGCCTGAAATAGGCTGCCTGCGTGTGCGGAATTTACGGTGCAGCGTACTAAAGCTTTGTTCAACCACGCAACGAGTTTTCGATCAATATCGGTTACGCTTCATTTGAGCTTCCGTCTGCGGGTGGTTGCGGTGGTCTCCGAGGTAACGGGTTTTTGACGATTCAGGTATTGTTCGATCGGGTGCCAATCAATCGCTGATCCACCTTCAATAGTGGGAAGCGGTCGATGTGTTTGGCAATCATGGCTTGTGTGGTTTGCTGGAAGAAGGTGCTCCGCAAATCCCCTAAATGTCTTGGTGAATTTAGGGGATTTTGAAATTTTGCAAAGGTCTCAAACCTGAAAAGCCTCGTCTGGTAAATGCCGAAGGTACATAAATCACTTGACCGAGTTACATTGGATTACGTAAAGTATGGGCGTTCTTTTAAATTGGTATTACGCAATTTATTTGATATTACTCTCAGATTAAGGTTCGATATCTCTCGCATCCGACATCATTAGAAAAAATTGATAAACAACGCGGTTGATTCGCATGGCACTATTCCTCAGCATTTTTCCCATCATCCTGCTGATTTGGCTGATGGTTAAGAAAAACAGTATGCCTTCCTACATCGCGCTGCCGATTACCGCCGCGCTGATTTACGCCATCAAGCTGTTTTTATTTCGAAGACGACGCTATGCTGCTCAACGCAACCGCAGCGTCCGGCCTGGTTTCCACACTGACGCCGATTACCGTGATTTTCGGTGCGATCATGTTCAACCGTATGATGGAAACCACCGGCTGTATCGATATTATCCGCAAATGGCTGGCGACCCATCAGCCCGAATCCAGTCGGCACAGCTGATGATTATCGGCTGGTCGTTCGCCTTTATGATTGAGGTCGCATCCGGCTTCGGTACGCCTGCTGCGATTGCCGCCCGGTTCTGATGAGTCTGGGTTTCAACCCGTTGAAAGTGGCGATTTTTACGCTGGTTATGAACTCCGTGCCGGTATCTTTCGGCGCGGTGGGTCACTCGACTTGGTTCGGTTTCGCACCATTAAACCTGAGTGCCGAAAACATCCTTGCTATCGGCAGACAAACCGGCGTGATGCGCTTCTTCGCGGGTTTCGTCATTCCGTCATCGGCTGAGCTTCATCGTGCCTTGGTCTGAAATCCGTAAAAACTTAGGCTTCATCGGCATCGCCGTCTTCTCTTAACCCATTCCTTATGTCGCGTAGCGATGGTCAACGAAGAATTCCCATCACTCGTTGCCGGCGCAATCGGCCTGATAGTATCCGTATTCGCAGCCAACCACGGCTGGGGCTTAAGCAAAGACCATCCGAAAGACCCGAATGCCGAAAAAAAGTACCTTTCGCCCAAGTTGCCAAAGCACTTGCCCTCTGGGTATGCTGATCGGTATGCTGGTCGTTACCCGTATCAAACAGCTCGGCATCAAAAGGCCTGCTGACCAGCAAAGAAGAATGGTTCAGCTTCCAACTGCCGTTTGATTTGAGCAAAATCGCCGTCAGCGACTCTTTGACCATTACCTTCGGCAATATTTTCGGACAAAGGCGTCAATGCGTCGTACCAAAACTCTCTACGTTCCCACATGGATTCCGTTTGTCTTTACCGTTTGGTTGTATCCTGCTTTATAAAAACCAAATTCAAAGACGCCTGGGCTTTCTACGCTGCAACGTTCAACCAAACCAAAAACCGCTGCTTGCCTTGATGGGCGCGCTGATTATGGTTCAACTGATGATGGTTGGCGGCGACGACTCCATGGTGAAAAATCATCGGTAAAGAGTTTGCCGCGATGGCAGGCGAACACTGGGTTTACTTCTCCCTTACCTTGGCGCTATCGGTGCATTCTTCTCCGGTTCGAACACCGTATCCAACCTGACATTTGGTGGGATTCAGCAACAAATCGCCCTTGATACCGGCCTGTCCGTGACCCTCATCCTCGCCCTGCAATCCGTCGGCGGCGCAATGGGCAACATGGTCTGCATCAACAACATCATCGCCGTATGTACCGTACTGGACGTGAAAAACGCCGAAGGTGCGATTATCAGAAAAGCCGTCATCCCCATGGCGATTTACGGTGTGATTGCTGTCGCCATAGCAATTATTTTTCTTCCCTCTGAGGTAAGAACCTTGTAACGCAGAAGAGGTCGTCTGAAAAATGTTCAGACGACCGCTCTTCTTGATCCTTCCGGTACTGATGTTTTTGTTACAATATTCATAACCATACCGATAAGCACAAGCTGCAATCCAAGGAGAAAACATGAAAACCGCTATTGTCGATTACGGCATGGGCAACCTGCATTCCGTCCTCAAATCCGTACAGGCCGCGCAAGCCCTTGTCGGGCAAAAGCCGGTGAAAGTTTATCTGACCGACCGCCCCGAAGACATCCTCGCTGCCGACAAAATCATTTTTCCCCGGTCAGGGTGCGATGCCCGACTGTATGGCTGCATTGAGGCAAAAGCGGTTTGGGCGAGACAGTGGAAGATGGATTGAAAAAAACAAACCGTTTTTCGGCATCTGCGTCAGCGCGCAATTATTGTTCGAACACAGCGAAGAAGGCGATACCGCCGGACTGGGTTGGTTTAAAGGCAGGGGTCAAACGCTTTGCCGCCAATCAAACCGATGAACACGGAGGTCGTCTGAAAAGTGCCGCACATGGGCTGGAACACGGTACGCTAAACCCGCCCGCACCCGCTGTTTAAAGACATCGGACAAGAAACGCGCTTTTTACTTTGTCCACAGTTACTACTTCGCTCCCGAAGACCCCGAAACCGTCCTTGCTACCAGCGAATATCTAACGAATTTGCCTGCATCGTCGTGCAAAGAACAATGTGTCTGCCACCCAGTTCCACACGGAAAAAGCCACGATGCCAGGATTGTTGCTGTTACGCAATTTTTGGACTGGACAGTTTGAAAAGGCTTGCACTTTGATTTTATAAATTAATTAGGGTCGTCTGAAAAGGATTTTCAAGCAATTTTAATCAGGATTTCGTATCACTGTTATCTTAAATTATTCAAATATGCTAAAAACTCGATAATTTGTGTAAAATACACTCCGCATAAGAATAGGACTCCCATGCTGCTGATTCCCGCAATCGATTTAAAAGAAGGTCGCTGCGTGCGCCTGAAACAAGGGTTTGATGGAGCAGGCGACGGTGTTTCTCCGATTCGCCCGCCGAAACTGCGCTGCATTGGTTCAAACAAGGCGCGCGCCGTTTGCATTTGGTGGACTTGAACGGCGCATTTGCCGGCGTTCCGCAAAATTCCCGCCATCAAGGGACATCCTCGCTGCTGTTGCCAAAGACATTCCCGTACAGCTGGGCGGCGGAATACGCGACCTGGAAACCATTGAAAAATATTTGGATTTGGGATTGAACGACGTCATTATCGGTACGGCGGCGGTAAAAAATCCCGACTTCGTGCGCGAGGCGTGCAAAAACGTTTCCCGGGCAGATTATCGTCGGACTGGATGCCAAAAGACGGCATGGTGGCGATAGACGGTTGGGCGACCGTAACCGAGCATCATGTGATTGATTTGGCGAAACGTTTTCGAAGACGACGGCGTCAACAGCATTATTTACACCGACATCGGCCGCGACGGCATGATGAGCGGCGTGAACATCGACGCGACCGTCAAACTGGCGCAAGCCGTCGCCATTCCGGTTATCGCATCGGGCGGTTTGACCAATTTGGACGACATCCGCGCTTTGTGTGCCGTTGAGAAACACGGCGTGACGGGTGCGATTACCGGTCGTGCGATTTACGAGGGCAGTATTGATTTTGCCCAAGCGCAGCAACTGGCGGATTCGCTGGCATAATTTGTATTGGCGGAACCCGCCGCACTCGTTTTGCGAAATTCGTTGCACTCATTATTAGCGAAACTCGCTGCGCTCGTTTTAGCGAAACTCGCTACGCTCGTTTTCAGACGACCTTATTTAAAAACAACCATCCAGGTCGTCTGAAATGACCCAAACGTTTTCTTACTCACTTGTCCCGCCGTTTTCAAACAATATAGCGGGACGAAGATACCTAATACTCAGTTGAACCTATTTGCTTTCATCAGTGTCTTGTCTTCACAGGTAGGGACAAAAAGACGGGTTCGTCCATTTTTCTTCACAATAAAAGGCGGCAGACCGCCGAATATTGTTTGGGACTCGCCATCCCACTCACTAGTTTTATTTACTTTTCAAGGGGTATTTCATGTTTGAAGCATTTATTTTGGGCTTTTGGATTATCTGGTCATCCGGCCGCAACGTACGCGCCGTCAGCGAAGGGCTTTGGGATTTACCATTATCGCCATCCTCGTCCGCCAGCTTTTCCGCGTTCGATATGCCGATGATCGACACCCTGATTGGATGGTGTTTAACGGCGCGTTATGGGCATTTGCCAGCACAGTGTTTTATATCGTCGGACGCTTCGGCGGCAGCTTTATGACTTCCTGCGTATTCGCCGCCATTGCAGGCGTCGGCTATTTCAACTGCTCCAACACCTGCCCAAATGGGTGCACAACTGGCTGGCGTAACACCTGCCTTGCCGGTATCAATGATTTGAAAGGTCGTCTGAAACGGATTGTCCGTTTGGGTGAAAATCCGCTGTATGGGTTTTAGCGAAACCCGCTGCGCCCACTTTCAGACGACCTCATTCCTAGGTTTGGAAAGGCATTCAAAATGGCACTGGCAAAACGCATCATCCCCTGTCTCGACGTCAAAGACGGCCGCGTCGTCAAAGGCGTGAACTTCCTTGGTTTGCGCGATGCGGGCAATCCCGTCGATGTCGCCAAACGCTACAACGACGAAGGTGCGGACGAGCTGACCTTCCTCGACATCACTGCCTCCTCCGACAACCGCGACACCATTTTGCACGTCATTGAAGACGTTGCCTCACAGGTTTTCATTCCGCTGACCGTCGGCGGCGGTGTACGCACCGTAGCCGACATCCGCCGCCTGCTCAATGCCGGTGCGGACAAAGCCAGCATCAACACCGCCGCCGTCACCAACCCCGATTTAGTCAACGAAGCCGCCGGATTTTTCGGCTCGCAAGCCATCGTCGTCGCCGTCGATGCCAAAGCCGTCAATCCCGAAAACACCCGCTGGGAAATCTTCACCCACGGCGGGCGCACGCCGACGGGCTTGGACGCAGTCGAATGGGCGGTTGAAATGCAGCGGCGCGGCGCAGGCGAGATCCTGCTCACCAGCATGGACAGGGACGGCACGAAACAAGGCTTCAACCTGCCGCTGACCCGCGCCGTCAGCGAAGCGGTCGATATTCCCGTCATCGCCTCTGGCGGCGTCGGCAATGTGCAGCATTTGATTGACGGTATCAAAGAAGGCAAAGCAGATGCCGTGCTTGCCGCCAGTATTTTTCCCACTTCGGCGAAGTCAGTATCCGCGATGCGAAGCTCGCCATGCGCGAAGCCGGAATCGAAGTGCGGCTGTGAGTTGAACTTGATTGACTCAAGGGTCGTCTGAAAACGAGCGCAGCGAGTTTCGCTAAAATAAGTGAAACGAGTTTCGTCAAAAATAAATAAGGATGCCGAATATGGATAACAGCCTGCTTGAAGCCGTCAAATTTGATGAGAAAGGCTTGATCTGCGCCATTGCCCAAGACCGGCAGACCCGCCGCGTATTGATGGTCGCATGGATGAACGCCGAAGCCCTGCAAAAAACCGTAGAAACCGGTTTCGCCCACTATTACAGCCGCTCGCGCCAAAAACAATGGATGAAGGGTGAAGAATCAGGGGCACACGCAAAAAGGTGTACGAATTACGCCTCGACTGCGACGGCGACGCCATCGTGATGCTGATAGACCAAAACGGCGGCATCGCCTGCCATACGGGACGCGAAAGCTGTTTCTACAAAGTTTGGAAAGACGGCGCATGGCAGACGGTTGATGCCGTGTTGAAAGACGAAAAAGCCATTTATGGGCATACGCATCCCTTAGAGGTCGTCTGAAAACGAGCGCAGCGAGTTTCGCATAAAACGAGAGAATCGAGTTTCGCTAAAAATCGGGCGGATGATTGTCTGTTGTCAGAAACAGCGTTACGCGAAGCCAAGCAAACCGATGCCTTATCCGAATAATCCTTATCCTTCAAAGCCGAAAATCCGCGACCGACACCATCCTCTCCCAAATCCAAAAACACCGTCGACTCCCGCAAAGGCAGCGATCCCGAAGCATCCTACGTTGCCCAGCTTCTGCACAAAGGCGAAGACAAAATCCTCAAAAAGTCATCGAAGAAGCGGGCGAAGTCCTGATGGCGTCGAAAGATGGCGGCGGTGAACACCTCGTTTACGAAGTTGCCGACTTATGGTTTCACACTATGGTTCTCTTAGCGCACCACGGTTTGCGCGCCGAAGATGTCGTCAACGAGCTTGCGCGCCGTCAAGGTTTATCGAGGCTTAGCGGAAAAAGCCTCTCGCAAAGAGTCTTGAATTTATATTACAATCCGACCTTATTCGTTTTTCTGCCGTCTGTTTGACGAAACGCGCTGCACACGTTTTAGCGAAACTCGCTGCGCTCGTTTTGCGAAACCCTACGCTCGTTTTCAGACGACCTCGGAGCCATTATGGACAACTGTATTTTCTGTAAAATCGCCGCCAAAGACATTCCGGCGCAAACCGTGTACGAAGACGACGAGATGTTGTGCTTCAAAGACATCCGCCCCGCCGCGCCGGTTCATCTGCTGCTGATTCCGAAAGTCCATTTCGACTCGCTGGCACACGCCGCGCCCGAACATCAAACCCTCTTGGGCAAAATGATGTTGAAAGTCCCTCAAATCGCTGAAGCGGCAGGTTTGACTGACGGCTTCAAAACCCTTATCAACACAGGCAAAGGCGGCGGACAGGAAGTGTTCCACCTGCATATCCACATCATGGGTACGCCTGCATAAACCAACATTCCCACCATCCATTTTCAACTATATCAAAGGATTTATTATGGGTAGCTTCTCTCTGTGGCACTGGATTATCGTATTAATCATCGTCGTTTTTGGTTTTCGGTACCAAAAACTGCGCAACGTCGGCAAAGACCTCGGCGGTGCCGTGCATGACTTCAAACAAGGTCTGAACGAAGGTAATGACGCAAAAAAGACGAAGTCATCGAACACAAAAAGACGAAGACAAAGCATAATCTATGTTTGATTTCGGTTTGGGCGAGCTGCTGTTTAGTCGGCATCGTCGCCCTGATTGTACTCGGCTGAGCGTCTGCCTGAAGCCGCCCGCGCTGCCGGACGGCTCATCGGCAAGCTGCAACGCCTCGTCAGCAGCGTCAAGCAGGAATTCAATACCCAAGTCGAATTGGAAGAGCTGCGCAAAGCCAAACAGAATTTGAAGCCGCCGCCGCACAAGTACGCGACAGCCTCAAAGAAACCGGTACGGATATGCAGGGACAACCTGCACGACATTTCCGACGGACTCAAACCTTGGGAACGCCTGCCGGCGCAACGCACGCCTGCCGATTTCGGTTTGGATGAACACGGCAACCCGCTTCCTTCGTTAAGCACGGAAGTTTCAGACGACTCGTCTGTTTCTACGTCGTCTGAAAAACACTATGGCGCAAGCAGACACTCCGACGGATGCCGTCGAAACCGACACGCCCGCAGAATCCGAGCAAGACCGCGCATGGCGCGAATACCCTGACCGGCAGCGCCGCTCCGGTTTCAATGTCGTGAAGTCAGCTATCGACACTTCCGCAGACGCGCCCGTGCTGCATATCGCCTCCTCAAAAAACAAGCGATGAACCGCAAGCGCGACCTGCGCCCGAAATTTCATGCCAAACCCAAACTTCGCGTCCGTAAAAAGTGGGTAAACCGGTGTCCGAACCTCAAAACGAACAACCGTCCAACCTCTTATCGAACACCTTATCGAGCTGCGCCGCCGCCTGATGTGGATTGTCATCGGCATCGTCGTCGCTTTCTCGGCATGATGCCGTTTGCCCAGCAGCTTTACACCTTTGTTGCCGAACCATTGATGGTGAGATCTTCCCAAAGACACCAGCATGATTGCCACCGACGTCATCGCACCGTTTTTTTCGTGCCGGTGAAAGTAACGCTGATGGCGGCATTCCTCGTTTCCCTGCCGCACACGCTCTACTCAAATCTGGGCATTCGTCGCGCCCGCCCTCTATCAAAACGAAAAACGCCTGATCACCCGCTTGTCCTCTCCAGCGTCAGCCTGTTTTTGTCGGCATGGCGTTTGCCTACTACCTCGTTTTTCCCTGTCATCTTTAAATTCCTCGCAGGCATCACCCCCGTCGGCGTCAACATGGCGACCGACATCGACAAACTCTGTCCTTTATTTTGGGCATGTTCGTCGCATTCGGCACGACTTTCGAAGTCCCCGTCGTCGTCGTCCTGCTCGCCAAAATCGGCGTCGTGACCGCCGAACAACTCAAAAACGCACGACCCCTACGTCATTGTCGGCGCATTCGTCGTTGCCGCCATCATTACCCGCCGGACGTGATTTTCCCAAACCCTGCTTGCCGTTCCGCTTATCTTGCTTTACGAAGCGGGTATCTGGTGCAGCCGCTTTGTCAAACCGATCGGACGAAAACCGACGAACACTCGCCCCTTCCGCCCGCAGAAACTTAAATCAGCCTGCAATGGAGAGCGTAAATATTAAAAGGTCGTCTGAATTGTTTCAGACGACCTTTACCCGTTTAACGAAGTGTAAATGACTGCTAATTTTGCCGTGTTTAAATACACCCATCAAAACCCCAATGACACATTTCGAAAGGAAGTCGACATGAAAAAGTATTATTGACCGCCATCGTCGCTTTGTCCGCTGCTGTCGCAGGCGCCAACGATTACATCGACACCAAATTTACAGCGACAAAAATTTTGAACAAAAACCGTGCGAAAGCCATCAGAATGGCTTGAGCAACGCGGTTTACCGCGTTCACGACATCGACGCCGACGACTATCGCGGCAGACCTGTATTGGACGTAGAAGCCTACAAAGGCGGACGCGAATACGACATCAAATTGTCTTACCCGAGGTGAAAATCATCAAAGAGCGTATCGACTACTGATAAACGATGCGTTTACAACTGCCGCAAACTGCCCGTTTGGCGGCGGTTTTCGTGAAGGGAACTTGGATTGCCGACTTAATCATTACAAACATAGTTATCCCAATAAGTGTAATGTTTTATCGATAATGTGTGACGTTGTGCAAATTCTCTGAATCAGAGGAACTAAAAACGCTTTTTCCTTTCCATTTAAATTGATTCACTCCAAACGGAGGATAAACATGGATTTCCACGATAAAAATAGGGCAAGAGCCGCAAAATACGGTTTCTGACTGGGAGAAACCTTTCGAACGACCTGATCCAGATGCGCCACACCCTGTTTCCGAAGTTTGGAAGACTCCAGAAGAAGCGTTTGATAAGGGTGGAAGAAAATTTAAAAAGCTGAAGAAGCTGTAAACATTGAAGAAGCCGTGAAAGCTGAAGAAACTTTAAAAAGTTGAAGAAGCTGCGGAGCCTAAAACAGCAGACCATCAACAAGACAGCAATGCCGAAGAGCCGTGACGGATAACATCATCCTGAAGGCATTGAGACGTCGTCTGAAAAGCCCAAAAGAAAAGAAAGACAAAAAGAGACAAGGCGAAGAAGAAAAACAAAGCCGCCGATGCGCCGCCTTCCGATCTTTTTGGGTACGACAAAAGGCGTGGAAACCATGTTCCGCAACGCTGTGCGTTCGGAGATGGAGTTGCTCGCGCTGGCGGCGACCAAGGCGAACATTATGATTTCGCTGAATGGTTTTTATCGTGTCTGCGCTGATGATTTCGGGCGCATTTATTTTTCATCGTCGCCGAATTTCTGATTCCGGCAAGCACGTTTATGATTACCGCCGCCGCATCCATCGTGTTCGCGCTGCTGTCGCTTCGCCCGAACGTATCGGCAAAATGCGAGGCGGCGCGTGCCCTGAGTGAAGGATTTCTTCCGCAGGCGCGCCAAACTGCGTGCGGTTTGAGAACCCGCCTCAGCAAGTACCCAAACGCGCTTTTCAGCGGCAGCCAGCCCAATCCCTCAGTTACGAAGACCGTGTGAAGGTGCAAAAAGACTCAATATTGGGAAATGATGCAGGGAGATTATGGGCGACCGCAAACAAGTCTATCAAAGATGAGCGATCATCTTTACTGGCTGAAGTGCACTGGCGGACAAACAATTCAAATACATCAACCTGTCCTATGCCGTATTCCGTTGGGGGCTTTTGGCTTCGCTGGCGGCGTTTATCGGCGTGAAGACGCTGCCTTCGCTGCTGACCCAACCTGCCAACAATGCGGCAGAGCTGCGCTCTTTGGGTATGTATGTTCAACGGCGTGTACTGAACCATCCGCCGTTGCGCACAGCTTCCCGACGGCAAACTGCTGATTGCCGAAGACGAACGAACCACGCATTCAGCATCGTCAGCATCGATCCGTCAGGCAGATTTATCAAGACGAGGCCTTGGATACGCGCGTGATCGCGGCTTCAAACGCCGCCTGAGCGACTTGGAAGCATTGGCGCACGACGATGAAGGCTTTATCCGCGCTCGCTTCCCACTCGCGCACCCGCAAAGGCAACCGCTCGCCCGACCGCGAACACCTGATGCGCTTTAAAATCCAAGACGGCAATGTGTTGGGGCTGACCAGCTACGACAATCTGAGCGCAGGTTTTGAAACCGACCACAGTGCACGACCTTATCCGCGAACGCACCAAAGCCGAGTTTCCTTTGAAGAAATCAATATCGAAGGCATGGCATTCGACCCTGTGAAGAAACGCCTCGTCCTGGGCTTCCGTGATCCTGGGTTCAACAATATGGCGCTGGTGGCATTCATCAGCAACCCGAAAGACGTGTTCGAGCGCAACGCCGACCTGAGGTTTGACGAGTCGCCATCCTCGACATCGACGGCGGCGGTATCCGTTCTATCAACTACGACCCTGTGTTGAAAAATTACGTTATCGCCAACGAAGTGAAGGATGAAAAACGGGCAGAAATTCTCGCAACTGTGGACTTGGAGCAGCAACCCGACCGATGAGCCGCGAAAAATCTCCCTGCCCAACCTGCAACATCACCGCAACGTCGAAGCCGTCGATTCGATTACGGTCAACGGCAAGCCGCAGATGATTCTGATGGGTGACAGGTAACGCGCGCAGAAAATTACTGCCAAATACATGGTGGTGGATTACAGCCAGTTCGGCAAACAATGGTTTTAAAAAGCTGATTAAAGGTCGTCTGAAACGGAGGTTTGGGTTTCAGACGACCTTTTCATATATTATGACTTTGGGTTGTTGGTTGGAGGAGGAATGATTGCCGTTTGTCCTATGCTTTTTAATAGTCAAGATTTTTGTTAACTCATGAAGAAAAATTCGATTTAAAGTCATAACTTTGCATTTTTCTCTTTCTGTTGTTTTTGGCCAATATTAAATTGAAGGCAAAAAGTTGAGGAGGAGGTAATAAGGGGGATTAAAAACAAAAATAAATTTCAAAACATTTATGCTATTGAGTTGATATTTTTGTGAGATTTTTGAGGTGAATTCTACTAAATAGATATTTACGGAATAAATTGTTACTAATTGTTATTTACGTATTCCTGGCGATTTGCCGATTATCCTGATATTATACCGTTCATCATAAATATACCGATTATCTTCGATAAAGAGCCATTTATCGAGAAGTGTTTCCGGTTATCTGGTTTTTGTGGAGTCACATCATGACGACTGTTGCTATCGATATTCAACCTCAATTCCGCTTTACCTGCATGGCAGCCAATGCCAACCATTTCACCATCAGCCGGAAAATATGGTTAAAGAATTAAACCGCTAAGCATCTATTGCAGATAAGCGTATTTTGGTTGAGAACGTCAATATCGATCCGGAGAGTATTTGCGCCGCAGTCGTTAAACGCAACGGAATTATGTTTGCGCGGGAAGGTGGCTATTTTCAGCCAGTGTGCGAGGCGGTTGCCGTGGTGCAAATTTGCTGGATGGTTTGCCGGCATCTGCCGATTATGACCATGTAATCCGATTAGTGGGGAGAATGGTTTTGGTGCATGTTTCCATGATGATAACGAAAGCCCGCAGCACCGGTTTGATTGAATGGCTTTATGCAGAGCAGATACTGTCATTATCGGCGGTTTGGCAACGGAAGAAAGCAATCAGCCGACCGCCATGAACAATTATGTGGTACAACGACAGCCTGCATTATCGTCGAATCTTGCCGCATGCCATGCGCTATGCACCTGAAAGTACCATTCAGGCTGTCTATAAAATGCGTAAATCCGGTATCTCTGTTGTCAGCAACGCCGAAGAGATTCCCGAACACGTCTCCGTTATGCTAACGAAGCTTGGTTTAAAGTGTCGTAACCTCTTGCTATCACTCCCAGCTGCAGAGTTTTTCAGGTCGCTTTAGCGGCCTGTTTTTCTGAATTATATGGTATGCATGAGAAAGGTCGTCTGAGAAAGTGTAATTTTTGTGTTTCAGGCGACTTGAGGTAAGGTAGTATGGATAAAATATACGGCGATAAAAAGCCAAAGTGTCCTTGTCTCTATAATATTTTATGATACAATATGCCTCTTCTCTTGGGGTCTGTAGCTCAGGGGTTAGAGCAGGGGACTCATAATCCCTTGGTCGTGGGTTCAGAACCCACCAGATCTGATTTCAAGCCCGGACAAATGTCCGGGCTTTTTCTGTGCTTTTATCATGGTGAGTGTTCGTTTGAAATAAAATATCAAAATTGCCTATTTTTGTATTTATGTTTATCTAAAACAAAATCTCAGATTTTTATTCAAAATTGTCTTTTTAAGCGCACTTTATGCGTGCGAAATTTTTGAAAGCAGGCCATTATGGTTTATGTATATGTGCAGTTACGCTTTTGTTACAATGCAGTCTCTTTACATTCTTAATACAATAATCATGAATCATTCGGTTTCTTGGTCGTCCAAACTTGGATTTGTGCTTGCTGCGGCAGGTTCGGCAATCGGCATTGCGGTGCAATTTTGAAATTCCCGTACACCGCAGGACAAATGGTGGGGCGGTGTTTTTCCCTGCTGTTTTTGCTTTTTACGATTTTGGTGGCATTACCTGTGCAGCTTGCCGAGTTTTATATCGGCAGGACGGAGCGGCAAAATACCATCGATTCTTTCAAGACCCTGCGCCCGGAGTTCGCAATGGCTGTCGGGTGCGGGCGTATGGGGGTGGCAACCTTCTGTATCTTGCTGTCTTTTTACAGTGTCGTCGGTGGCTGGTGTTGAACACGTTGTCCATAGCTTTACCGGAGAAATCCATGCAGGTGCGGATTTTGAGGCATTATGCAGCTGCGACCATTTTCCAGTCCTGTAGGGTCGTTGTCTTTATCAAGGGCTGTTCATGCTGATTACCATTTGGGTGGTTCAAGGCGGTGTGTCCGACGGGATTGAGCAAACCGTTACCTGATGCCGGTATATTTCATCCTGTTTATTGTTTTGGCTGTCCGTTCACTGACGCTGCCGGGGCGATGGAAGCGTATCCTTCTGCTGAAGCCCGACTGGTCGCATCTGAAGCCGCAAACCATGCTTGCAGCGGTCGGAGCATTTTTGCGTGTGAAAGTATCGGCGTGTCTGCGATGATCACTTATGCATCTTATTTGGTAAAGACCAAGATATGTTCCGTTCGGGCAATATCATTGTGGATGAACCTTTGGTTTCTCTGCTGGCGGGGTTATTTTCCGGCGGTATTTGCTTTCAGGTTTGAACACGAGCCAGGACTAGGTTTGATTTTCGTTGTTTTGCCTGCGTATTCATGAAAATGCCGTTGGGACAAGTTTTGTTTTGCCGTCTTTATGCTGCTGGTGTGTTGGTGCGACGCTGGACTTCGGCCTTTTCGATGTTGGAAACCGTGATTGCCGCCACGATTCGTCAGGATGAGCGTAAACGCAGCCGCCATACTGGTTGATTGGTACGGCAATTTTATTGTCGGTATTCCCTCCGCCTTGTCTTTCGGCGTTTGGGGTGAGGTTTAAAATCTTCAGGAAAAACCGTTTTCGATTTGTGGGACTACCTGATTTTCGGCGGTCATTATGCTGATTGGCGCATTGAGCGTTGCGGTGTTTTACTGCGTGGATTCAGGATAGGGGAGTCCCGTATTGGCGGATGCCGGTGCAGGCAACAACGTTCCTCAAACCATTATCCGTCTTTGGCTGATGGTATTGCGCTATGTTGCACCTTTGGCGGTGTTGTTGTATTTATCAATTCTCTAGACTTGATTTAAAACTGTCCGGAAATGGCAAAGGTCGTCTGAAAATCTTGGTTCGAGGTTTTCAGACGACCTTTTACTAAGTCTTGTTGTATTCCGGGAGAAACTGCTTTTTGCCAAATACGACCTTCAGGCTAGGGTTTTGATGCGGTTGTTGGAGCATGGCCAGCCGACTTTTGCCTGTTTGGCTCCGGGCGGCGGTACGGATGGCGGCTTCGTCCACGATGGAGAATGCGGTGGAGAAGGCATCGGCAACGGCGGCGGTTGGCGCCATGACGCTCGACGCTGCGGTAGCGCGGTGTGGCAGTGCCGGTGCGCGGGTCGAAGAGGGTGGGTGAACTTGCCGGCCTCGTCCATTTGCACTGGTACCGTAGCCGCCTGAGGGTGGCGAAGGCTTGGTTTTTGCATGGGGAGGTCAGGAGGGTGGATTCTTCGTTTTTGGGGATTGCGGATGCCGACGTTCCATGTGCGTTGGTTGTCGGTGTCGAAGCCGCGGATTTCGCCCCATATCGACGAGTCTAGCGGATGCCGTGTTGTTGCAGCAGGGCGCGACTTTTTGTCGGTGATAGCCTTAGGCGATGCCGTTGAGGATAAGCCCATGCCTTTTTGTTCGAAGGATGGCTTTTTGGTCCGAAGACGACGTGTTTGAAGCCGACGAGGTTTGAGGGTGCCGCAGGATGTCCGGTTCGGACGGAGCGGGTTTCGGCACGCGGGTTGCGGCGGAAATGGTCTGCGTAAAGATTCCACAATACTTGGACGGTGGGGTCGAGAACGCGCCGTCGGTCAGGGGACATGGATGTCGCGGCAGATGCTCAAACAGGGCGAGGAAGTCAGGGCGGCAGTTTGTTCAGACGACCTTCTTTGTTCAGCCGGTTGATCAGACTGTCTTCTCGGTAGAGGCTGAAGATTTTTCGAGGCAGGAAACTTTCGGCGAGGACTGTGTTGACAAGGATTTCGGCTTCTTTGCGGTCAATGCCGAAGAGCGGAGCTCGGCGCCGGAACCCAGTGCTATGCCTTTCAGATAACAGGTTCGCCGGTGGGCGGCTAGTGGGGCAGGGCGGTTGCGGTGCAGGAGGAAGGCGCGAGCCGCTCCGGCGGCAGTCAGAGCGGCGATGGCGAAAAAGCGGCGGCGGGTGACAGGGTGTTCATGGCTTGGGATGGGTCGTCTGAAAAACGGCGGTGTTGGAGGAACAGAGTGAAATCGGCTTTATTGGGTTTTGCGTTTGAAGGCGTTGGGAAAGGTTTTAGAAGCGCCGCCATTTCCGCACAGGATTTTTATGGTTGACGGAAGGACGGCGGGCGACGCGCTGAGGGCTTGATTTACGTTGCGGCAGAACTTGTTTTCTCCCGCCATCACGCCTGCGTGTCACACGTCTGAAACCAAGCATCAACCGTCCCATTAATCGCTGTCATTGCCCAAATAGCTCTGCCTGATGTTCGGCAATCAGGGCGTTGGTGATTTCTTCCATGTCGCCGTCCATCACAAAAATCCAGCTTGTGCAGGCGTGAGGTTGATGCGGTGGTCGGTCACGCGGGCCTTGGGGGTAGTTGTAGGTGCGGATGCGTTCGCTGCGGTCGCCGCTGCCGATAAAGGATTTGCGTTCGGCGGCTTCTAGCTTAGACTTCGCGTTTTTGCGCATCGTTCAGGCGGGCGGCGGGGACTTTCATCGCCCTGCGCCTTGTTGCGTGTTGACTGCGGCCAGTCTTGGCATTTCGACCACCATGCCGGTGGGCAGGTGGATGATGCGGACGGCAGAGTCGGTTTTGTTGATGTGTCGACCGCCCGCGCCGGATGCGCCAGGTAGTCGATGCGCAGGTCGGCGGGGTTCAACCGATGTCTTCAGTTCATCCGCTTCGGGCATGACGGCGACGGATGCAGGCGGAAGTATGGATACTGGCTTTTCGGTGGCAGGGACGCGCTGCACGCGGTGGCCGCCCGATTCAGATCTCAGACGACTGTACGCCCAAGCCGACGATGCGGGCGATGACTCTTTATAACCGCCCAACTCGCTTTTCGTTGGCGGGGACGAGTTTCAACCTCGCCAGCGGTTGCGCTCGGCGAACGGCGTACATGCGCAGCAAATCGCCGGCAAACAGCGCAGCTTCGTCGCCGCCCGTTCCAGCGCGCACTCTCGATGAAGATGTTTTGTCGTCGTCGGCATCTTTGAGGTAGCAGCAGTTTTGCAGTTCGGTATCGAGCGTGTCGATTTTTAGCTTTGCCGCTTCGATTTCTTCGGCGGCAAAGTCTTTCATTTCGAGGGTCGGACAGCATTTCTTCGGCATCCGCCGTCGCTTTGCGCCAGCTGATAGTTTTGGAATACTTCGACCACGGGCGTCAATTCGGCGTGTTCGCGCGTGAGCTTGCGGTGAGTTGTCCATATCGGACGTGGCTCAGCTGTCGAGGAGGTGGGTGACTTCTTCCAGTCGGTCGCTGAGTTGTTGTAGTTTTTCTAAGATAGACGGCTTCATAATTCTTCCATAATAAGTACGCCGCTAGAGTCGTCACCGACGGCGATGAGGCGATATGTATAATGGGTTTGGTTGGAAATGTCGAAAGGATTGATGCGTCGTCTGAAAAGTTTTCAGACGACGCTTGATGGTTTAGCTTTGTCCAATTTCCGCGCCAGTGCGTTGCCGATGCTGAATCAGGATAACGAGCAGCACGAGGATGGCGACGATGAAGAGTGACTTCGGTTTGGTAGCGGTAGTAGCCGTAGCGGATGGCGAGGTCGCTCAAAGCCGCCGCCGCCTATCACGCCTGCCGCCGCGCTGTATGAGAGCAGGCCGATGGCGAGGACGGTGATGCTGGAAACCATGCCCGCGCGCGCGTTTTCAAGAGGACTTTGCGGACGATGGCAGCGGCGATGCGCCCATGGCGGTGGCGGCTTCAATCACGCCTTTGGGGACTTCGCGCAGGTTTTGTTCCACCAGTCGGGCGAAGTAAAACAGGCCGGACACGCTCAATACCAGCGAGGCGGCAATCAGGCCGATGGTGCTGCCGACGATGGCGCGGGTGGCGGGTATCATGGCAATCATCAGGATGACGAAGGGAAGGCGCGCATCAGGTTGACTAAGTTGTCGAGCAGGAAATTTACCGGCTTGTTGTAATGAAGCTGGCGGGCTGGAAGTCACGAAAAGCAAGACGCCCAGAGGGTGCCGAAGATGACGGCAGATCGTGGTGGACAACCCGACCATGACGAAGGTTTCGCCCAAAGGCGCGGACGATTTCGTCTTTCATGCCGACGATGGTGGAAACAGCTTGTTCGAATGTTAAGTCTGCCATATCAGTCCTCCCGAATCAGTTCGCGCCCGATTTCGGATTGGGCGTGGATTTGGTTGCCGCGTACTTCGACGATTTCCACCACTTTTCCTTTATCCAAGAGGCGGCGCGGTCGCACAGGCGGCGGATGACGCTCATTTCGTGGGTTACGATGACGATGGTGACGTTGAAGCGTTTGTTGATGTCTTCCAGACATTCCAAGACGCTGCGCGTGGTGGCGGGTCGAGGGCGGAGGTCGGGTTCGTCGGCGAGGATGACTTGGGGCTTGGGCGCGAGCGCGCGGGCGATGCCGACGCGCTGTTTTTGTCCGCCGGAAAGCTGGGCGGGGTAGTGGTCGGCGCGTTCGGTCAAGCCGACGATTTCAAGGCATTCTTTGACGCGTTCTTTGATTTTTCAGACGACCATCCGGCGATTTCCAAAGGAAAGGCAACATTGTCGGCGACGGTGCGATGCTCAAAAGATTGAACTGCTGAAACACCATGCCGATATTCTGCCGCGCCTGACGCAATGCGGCGGCATCAAGCGCGGTCAGCTCTTGTCCGCACATTGACCCTGCCGCTGTCAGGGACGTTCCAACAGGTTAATCAGGCGCAACAGAGTAGGATTTACCCGCGCCGGAATAGCCCATCAGGCCGAAAGATTTTCGCCGTCTTGGATTTCGAGGCTGGTCGGCTCGACGGCGGCAAAACAGGTTTTTGTCGCGCGTTTGGTAATGTTTGGAAACGTTGTCCAAAAATAATCATAAATACTTCCTGATACTTCCGGAGAAGCCCGATGCTGTACACAACGGGCTTGGATATAAAGAAAGGAATAAAAACAGCAGAAAATGAAAATACGCTTTAGCTGTTAATGCCCGCAAGCTGTGTCAAATCGGCAATGTTAACTCAGATACGACTATAATCAAAAATCGGTAACTTTGTCAAGTTTTGATATGATTTGTAATTTTAAAATAATAAATTGTCAGTTTATTTGCCGAAAAGCTCCGCCACCATGCGGGCTTCTTCCTCGGTATAAAGCCGCGCCGTTGAGCTTCGCGGTCAGGGATAAATTCGCCGCTTAATCCCTTGTTCGGCGCAGGTTTCGCGCCAGCCTTGCAGCCGTTCTTCGTCGCTGGCTTTACGTTTCAGACGACCTATGGTCTGAGCGGCCTGTTTGGTTTTGTTCGTTCCTTAGCGTTTCTTAACAAAGAAAGGGAAACAAAGGGCAAAAGGTCGTCTGAAAAACGGTTTTCAGACGACCTTCTATACTCCCTCTTCACCGTTTGCGAATATTGGGCTTTGGTTTCCCTATGGCGCAGGTGGTAGTCGAACTACCATGGCGATAGTTGCGTATCAGAAAGCGGCCTTTGGGGTAACGGTCATCCGTGCGAGTTTCAGGCGGACTGGTCCGAGGGAGGCGAGTTGTTCCAGAGTCGGCAAGTTTCGTCTTTGAAATAGCGGTCGAACGGGATGCCGAACACGCTCGTGAGATTTCGGTAATCCAAGGCGAAGCGGCACATCAAATCTTGGATGATATTGCGGCGCAAAGGTCGTCCTGATTGAGCTGGTAGCCGCGCATGATGGGCAGGGTGTCCGGCATCGAGGGCGCGCGTAGTAGCGCATCGATGTCGCGTTCGTTTTTGGGGAGTAGGTGCCGCCGATCTTGCCGATGGAGGATACGCCGATGGCGACCAAATCGCAGTCCGCGTAGGTCGAGTAACCTGGAAGTTGCGCTGAGAAGCCTTCTTTGAGGGCGATGGAGAGTTCGTCATCGGGTTTGGCAGGAAATGGTCCATGCCGATGAAGACGTAGCCGCGTTCGGTCAGGGTTTGGACGCAGTATTGCAGCATATCGAGTTTTTCTTCGCTGCCGGGGAACGGCTTCGGTATCGATGCGGCGTTGCGGCTGAAAGATATGCGGCAGGTGGGCGTAGTGATAAAGGGCAAGGCGGTCGGGATCGAGCGACAAGACAGTGTCAATGGTGGTTTTGATGCTTTCGGCGGTTTGATGCGGCAGGCCGTAAATCAAATCGACGCTGACGGATTTGAACCCGGCTTCGCGGGCGGCATCGATGACTTCTTTGGTTTCGTCGTAGCTTTGGATGCGGTTGACTGCTGCCTGCACTTTGGGGTCAAAGTCCTGAATACCGACGCTCATGCGGTTGAAGCCGAGCTTGCCGAGCATGAGGACAGTTTCGCGGCTGACTTTTCGCGGATCGATTTCGACGGAGTATTCGCCGCCGGGATCAGTTGGAAATGTTTGCGTATCATGCGAGAATACGCGTTCGATTTGGTCGTCGCTCAAGAAAGTCGGCGTACCGCCGCCGAAGTGCAGTTGCGCGAGCCGATGCCGTCCGCCCAGATGCGGGGCGAGCAGCTCCAGTTTCTTTCAAGGTATTCGATGATAGGCATCGGCGCGGCTTTTGTCTTTGGTGATGAGTTTATTGCAGCTGCAGTAGTAACAATGGTGTTGCAGAGGGATGTGGATATAAAGCGAAAGCTTGTTCAAAGCCCCCATACCGCGCTGATTCAAAGGCATTGATATATTCGGCTTCGCGAAATCCGTCATGAAAACGGTCGGCTGTCGGGTAGGAGTGTAGCGCGACTGCGCTGGAAGGAAGGCTGGCGATGAGTTCGCGATCGAAACTCAGGCTTGTCATTGTTTCTATTGTGATTATTTTGCATCGGTATTACTTTCATGGCGTGTGCGTGATTAGAGTAATGATGTTAGCGTGAATTTTCGGATAGTTTGGTAGAATGCCACAGTATGATAAACCTGTCTGATATGTGTCAATAACTCACGTAATCATGCACAGGATAAAAACCTTAATTTTAAGGGTGTTTTTATGACCACACAATGCTGTGCATCAGATGAAAACCCTGTGTTCTTCCTGTTCGCTGCGTGAACTCTGCCTGCCTGTCCGGGCTTTTTGCCCAATGAGTTTGCACATGGTGGACGCGGTCATCCGACAGAGCCGCCGCTTGAAGAAGGGTGAATATCTGTTCCGCACCGGTGAGCCTTTCGCGTCGCTGGTTTGCCATCCGTGCCGGTTTTTCAAAACCACGGTTGCCAGTCAGGACGGTCGCGATCAGCGTTACCGGCTTTTTATGTCCGGCGAACCCATCGGCATGGACGGCATTTGTTCCCATGTCCACAGCTGCGACGCGGTAGCTTTGGAAGACAGCGAAGTGTGTGAGCTGCCCTTCACCCACATCGAAGAGCTGGGGCACAACATCCCCAGCCTGAGAAGCCATTTTTTCAGATTGATGAGCCGCGAAATCGTGCGTGACCAAGGCGTGATGCTGCTTTTGGGCAATATGCGCGCCGAAGAACGTCTGGCGGCGTTTTTCGCTAACCTGTCCCAACGCCCTCTCATGCGGTTGCCGCCAATGATTTCATCCTGCGGATGTCAGCGCGAAGAAATCGGCAGCTATTTGGGACTGAAACTGAAACACGTCAGCCGCACACTGTCCAAGTTCCACCACGAAGGCTTGATTTTGGTCGAACACAAACACATCAAAAATCCTCGACTCGCAAGCCCTCATGGTATCCGGCTGTTCGCACGCCATCTGCGGATGCGAAACCATTTCAAACTGCGAAACGCAGATCGAGGTCGTCTGAAAGAATTTTCAGACGGCCTTCTTCATAAAACCAATGCTGAAACACAGACTCATTACCTTGACCACTGCCTGCGCCCTGCTGCGCTACTGGCTCTATCGACCAACATCGTTTACCCACCGGCAACCACCACGACCCAGCGCAAACCTTCTTCAACGAACCGCAGCAAAACCAGGCTGGCCTCGTCAGCGCATTTTGGAAAATACTGATAGGCACCCAGGCAACGCCCGCTCAAACCTCTGCCTACCGTCAAAGCCCGATTGGCGGGCTTCCTCCGCGCGCCGCACCCGAAGCAAAGCTGCCGTCTGGTTCGGACCATTCACGATTGATGCGGATCGGCGGGCAAACCGTCACGTACCGACCCCGTTTTCGGCAATTCCGTCTCCCCATCGTCGCGTGAAACGCTTCAACCTGCGCGCGCAAATCGACGAACTGCCGCCGTCGATGTCATCTGCGATTTCACACAGCCACTACGACCACCTCGAAAAAGACGGCGTGCGAGGCACTCAATTCAAAAAGGCAACAGCCATTTCATCGTCTCACTCGGCATGGGCGTACTGCTGCTGATGGGGCGTGCACAGCAAGGCGCATTACCGAACTCGATTGGTGGCAGAAGTACCGAACAGCAACGGCATCCGCTACACCCGCACTACCTGCCCGTCTGATTCGCATCCGAACCCTGACCGACCACGCAAGCCTGGCGGTGCAGCCCCGCCATCAGAACACGGCGGCGAAAATTCTATTTTCGGCGGCTCGGCGCGAGCAGCCAGTTTCGAGCAAAATCGCTGAAAAATTCAACAGGTTCGATATCGCGTTCCATCGAAAACGGGCAATACAAGCGGGCATGATGGCTACACGACACTCACCACATTTGAACACCGCCCGCTATGCCGCGCAGCATTTGCTCCCCAAACGCTTCGTGCCCATCCACTGGGGCGCCTACGCCGTAACTGGCGCCACGCTTGGAACGAACCCTTGCTGCAAAAGCCTCGCTGGCACGCAGCTTGGGCGTAAATCCGCAGACGCTGATGGGGCAGGTCGCTCGAGTACCGATACCGCCACGCGGGGCTGGTTCGCAGAACCTAGAATCAAGCACTGCTGCGCAGTTTATTGAAAATTTCCATCATTTTGTGAATTTAATACAAAGAAATTCTTATGCACTGCATGTTGTCACCGGCATTACTCACAGTTTTGTTTCATTGCTACACTCATCGTCCGTCGGGTATCAATCACCGTCCGACCGCGCTGTCTAACGTACCCGCCGAAATCATTCTACTGTTTCGAGTCGTATTTATCGCACTCATCACGCCACCTACCCGCTGTTTCCGTTTCAGTAATCTGGCCCATGCATTCGCCAGGTTCTGGCTGATTATGCAACCACCATCGGTTCTTACTACGCTTTCGCCACGATGTGCCCTTCCAGTTGGGTGACCGCCTGCTTGCGCCGTGTTTCGCGAGAGGACGCAGCTCCATTTGACCGCGTCGGACACTACATCATCGGTTTCTACGCCCTATCCGATGGCAGAATGGCTGTTGCGCCGTAAACTCTGCCGTCTGCGCTTGCCTGTCTCCTGTGTTCTTGCATCGCCAGACGGCGGCAGCGGCCCGAAATCATCGAATGGCGGTATGCGGTGATTGACGGCGGCGAAGCAGGTTTGGAAGTACTCGGTTCGCAAGGCGATATTTGGGATGCGCAAAAAGACATGCTCGCTGATACGCTAGGCGCGTTAACGTCACTGGTAGTGTTTATATTGGCGCGACCGGATGCGGCGTTTGAAAACAGGTTGACGAGGTTTAAGGAGATGGGACAATGGGTCGTCTGAAACCTTATTTCGGTTTCGGACGATCTTGAGCACAATCAATCGTTGTAACCGTTAACGGTCGATGTTAACGGGTTCGCGGTTTTTCACGATGAAGCGGTTGCGTGAGTCGGTTACGCCCACAACTTCAGAAGTGGTGTGGGTGTTTTTGTCGATGTAACCGGCAGACATCGAGAAGCCGCGTTTGTTGGTGAAGGTTGTACCGGTGCTGTCTGATTGACGTTTGTCAACGCGCAGGCTGAGTTTGTTGCAAAGCTGCATTGCAGATGCGCCAGCTGCATTACCACCTACGGTCAAATTCGTAAACGACATTCAGTTTTACCGTTGTCGCACGTGTACAGGAACGTAGCCGCCGGGCAAAGGCGTAACGCGACGGTCATGGAAACACCGGCAGTCAGAACGGCATACCATAGCGGCGAATAAGAATTTCATCCTGGTATTACTCCGCATAAAGTGAGAAAAAGAGCGATGCTGGCGTGTGGACTGTCCGGCACGCCATCGCTTGCTGTTTTGGAAAGCAGAACGCTATTTTATCCGTTCCGCGAAAATACCACAATATGCCAGATGTGCAAAGCCTATCGACAAAGGGTACGAGAGAGGTTGATATTCTGGTTGTACGAAATTAAATAAGTTGATTTATCATAGCAAAACAAAAGCTTGCCATTGTCTTTTATTTTTCGAGTATTGGTATAAAGTTTATCATCAGAAACAAGTACCTGACCTCTGCACTGCTTACTAACCCCAAATTAGATAACAGTATGTATGTTTTCGGGTGCTGCCCTGATTGGAGAACAGCGATACAAGGTCGTCTGAAGGTTTCCAGCCACAAAATACTGATGATTGGGGTGCTCGATTTCGGTACAGCTATTTTAACATATTTCGGCGCGAAATAGCCGAAATATCTGACCAGATAATCTCTTGAGTTTACGTTAAAATACGCCTGCTGTCAGAGAAGGTCGTCTGAAAAAGACGACGAGAAGAACTGATGTCTGAGCAACACGCACACGCTTCGACTTGGAAAAGCAAAATCAAATGCGCTCGGGCGGGAATCGCTGATGAGCTTCGGCGGCGGTCGGCGGTTCGCACCCAGAGTGCCTCGGCAGCGCAGGCGGGCGCGCTTTACGGCTGGCGGCTTGCGTTGATTATCCATTTTGACCAGCCTCTTCGAAATATCGCATTTTTCCCGTTTTCGGCGCGCGTACACGCTGGATACCGGGTAGCGATTGAAGGTTATGCCAGAGAAAAGCCGCGTTTGTTGCTGGGTATTCCTGATGTGCGTTATCTCGGCAACCAATTATAACGCGCAGATTTACGGTCGCCATCGTGACCGCCGCCATCGTCAAAAATGGCGATCTCCGTCGCTGACGCTAGATATGTCAGCGCAATACCCGCGCTGATTTACTGGCTTCCTGCGCCTGATTATCTTGGCGAGCGGACGTTACAAAGCCTTGGACAACGTTTCCAAAATCAGCCATCATCAGCTGGCGGTGCGCAGTCGCCGCCGTCGCCATCGCCATGTCGCGCGGCATGCAGATGAAACCCGACTTTTATCGGAAGGCCTACCCGCATGACTCGCGGGCTTGGGCTGCTTAATCGCGTCGATCGATGGGCTGGATGCCTGGCGCCGTTGAAATTTCCGCCATCGACTCGCTGCTGGGTAACGGGCGACTACGCAGTCAATCCTTCCAGCTACCGCGACGGTGATACTCCCGGCTTCAACGTCGGCTACATCACTAGCGCGAGTGTTGGCGGTCGTCTTCCTCGCTTGGGCGCGGCCATGTGCGGTGCGGCGGCAACGGCGGTGCAGATGGCGCGGCAGCAATCGGTCGGTCGGCAAGTCAGATGCACGCCGTGGCAGCGGCGATTGGTCGCGTCCGATGGTTGCGCCATCGCCTTCCGCTGCATGTACGGCACGACGATTACCGTAGTGGACGGCTACGCGCGATGCGATTGCCGGTAGCGGTGCGCCTGCTGCGCAGCAAAGACAAAACGGGCAACGTCAGACTAACTTTGCCTGGAATGTTTGGGGTCCGCAGGTACGGGTTTGGCAGTGATTTTCTGGTTCCAGCAAAGCGCGATGGCGGGCTGCTCAAATTCGCCATGATTACCGCCTTCGTTTCTGCGTGTTCGCTTGGTTGGACACCGCCTCGTCGAGGCGACAAACGCGCCACGAAAGACTGGCGGCGAATCTGAATCCTCGCCATCCTCGACCGATTTACTCAGCCGGGTTTACGGTTTTTGTTCCTGCTGAACCTGGCAGGCAGCTTTGGCTGCACAAAGTCGCCAATCAAAAGCAAAGGTCGTCTGAAAACGGATTTTGGTTTTCAGGCGACTTTATTATGGGTTTGGTTTGAAGAAGTTGTTGTGGGCGCAGGCGAGTGATATTGCAGTTCATGATTATAATCAATAATTCGTAAAACCTATTTGAAATAAAGATGAAAGAAGGTCAATACAATCGTAGATTTGACGATTTTGAACGACCTTCTTCCATCAAGGCGAACCACTGCCGCTTCTTCAAGCTTTTGCTGCGGATAATCAGACGGCAGGTGGCTACGGCGCACATAACGGACTTTCTGCGGCTGCCCGCGAGGAGGTGCATCGAGGCCGGTGCTGGCGCGTGTGCCGGTACCAACGTCCGGCGCCGTTTTTCATCAGCGTAATCGGCCGATCACCGCCATTTCGCGATGCGCCTTTGTTGGCGACCAGCAGAGTGTTTGACAATGTTTCACGCCGTTTTCGCGGGCGGTTTTCAGCGAAAGTCAAAACTTCGTTGCCTGCAGGCGACGACGGCGGCCTCATGTGGCTTTCGTGCCTTGCAGGGAATTTCGAGGGGCGAAGCGCCATGTATTCGGCGGGGGTTGGCGGCGTGTACCAAAGTCAAGGCGGGCGTTGACGGCGCTTGCCAACTCGGCAACGTGTTTCAGGGCGTTGAGGGGTTTCGCTGCCGTCAACGGCTGTCAGATGTTTGACACAGTTCATCTCCTGCGCCGCGAACGCAACGCTGTTTCATGCGGTTGGGGAAGGTGAAATGCGACGATTACTGAACTCTTTCGTGTGCTGCCGCTGCCCGCATCTGCTTCAGTATAATATGTGTCGCATTCGACCGCTGGCAGTTTTGCACGTTGATTTTCATTCATTTATTGATATATATCACAAGGTTGGGTATGAACGACACCGTTTTTCTTCCCTCGCGCCGTTTCGGCGGTATGTGCCGAACTCTACGGAGATGAAGCACTGGCGCGGGTTTTCGCGCGCGCACGTCTGCGTGTCGGCGTGGGCGAGTGGGTTCTTGGGCGGTGGAGGCTTTGGCGCGGACGGGCATCGGTCGTTTGACTTGCATTGATTTTGGACAACGTCGCCGGGTCAATGTCAGACCGCCAGCTTTATGCGCTGACCGACGATTTCCCGGCAAGGCGAAGGTGATGAGCGTTGAAACGCGAACGCATTGCCCAAATCAACCCGCAATGCGAAGTGGGAAATCGAGGGATTTTGTGACGGAAGACAATCTGGAAACGCGTCAGACGACCTTTCGACTTTGACGGCGCGCGATAGACCGAAGTGCGCGTCAAAGAGGCGGCGATGGCGGCTTATTTCGTGCGGCACAATCAGCCGTTTATCCTCGAAGCGGCGCGGGGACGTGAAAAATCCGGCGTTGGTTCAAACCGCCGATTTGAGCCGCGTTACTCCACGACCCGCACAGCGCCAACCTTCGTTATGCCCGCGCAAACGCTACGGCTTCAGCGCGATACCAAAAGAAAAATGCGCGTGCCGTGTGTGTTCTCGACTGAAAGACATTACGCCGCCGCAATCCGGACGAAGCATGTATCGACCGATACTGCGCCGCAAAGGGCATGTCCCTGCGCGGGCTATGGCGCGAGTATGCTGACGACGGCTTCGTTCGGTTCGTGCTGCGCGCAGGCGGCGGTGAGCATATTGCGGGACGGAAATGAGATGAATCGATTTTTACCCTATTTTATCGCCAGCTTGAGTTTATGCGGTTGTCTTCGGTTTGCTGGTGCTGACAGTGTCGGTTTGCTGTTTTCAGGATTCGAATGTTTTGATATTGACGCGATAATGAACAGTATGCAGAGTATTGCCTGCGAGCTGCTGAAAATGTCGGCTTTTGAAAAAGTGTCTTTGAAGTTTTTCTTCTTTCCGTTTTATCTGTAATGTATTGTCCCTACTCAATGCCGGCATTATAGCGTAGATCAAAACGCTGTACAACTTCGATGACTCCTTGCCTGTATGTCGAATGGTTGATTGTTTGGTTCGTGCGTGGGAGTGGAGTAGTCTGGATAGTTGGACGTCAATCGGAGGACTTCTTCTTTCGGATTGCCTGTTTGCGGCATGGCAGCAGTTCAAGCCCTGAGCGTGTTGGTCTCTTCTGCAAATGCCAATCAGAAAATTTGATGTGGGTTTAAGCCTTTTGAAATTTATCAGACGACCTTTTTGCCTATGGAACCGATTTTTCAAAAGCCTATTTTATTGCCAGCGCTGATTTATGCGGTGTGGTTCGGCGTGTTGATGCTGCCGTCGATCCGATGTTTGGCGCAATGGGATGCGAATACCGTCGGATTATTGTGTTTGTTTCAGGACGGCTCTCGCGGCCGTTTACAATCTCGCTTTATCCTTCCGTCCGTTCCGATATTTTTAGCCTTTGCACGCTGCCATCGCGAAGTGGCGCAAACGCTCAGCTCGGTCGGGATGATTTGGTTTTGGTCCGGCTGCGAATGGCTGCTATTGTCGGTTTGGATAATCGCGATGCTGGCACGGATGGCTGTGTTTTCCGCGATGCCGTTACGGTGCTGACCGGTTCGATTTTTCGCCGTTTCTGCTGCGGGCATGGCGTTTGGCGCAAACGCGCCGTGCCATCGCTTCTTTGAAAAGCCAACGCAAAAAGGCTGATTTTTGTTTTGCCGCACTCGTTTTGGCGAAACACGCTGCGTTTTCAGACGACCCGTTGTTGATTAACCACCATCGAACCTAATAAGAAAAAGCTCCTCTAAACAGCCTAGAACACCTTATTCCTTCCGCTGCGGCAGCGTCGTCGACACACTGTCGCGTGGTGTTCAGCCAACCCGCAACCGATTTGCCGCAGGATTTGTTTATGCGTGGCACAGAAGGTTGTCGCAGCGGCAGCTGTGTGAGTTTGGATTGCTGCACCTTATCCGCAAACAGAATATCGACGTTCTCGATGTTCTGATAAAGATTACTGAGCAATATCTACTATATCGCCCAAATGGAAGCGTATCAGTTTGATTTGGCGGCGGAATATCTCTTGATGGCGGCGATGCTGATTGAAATCAAATCGCGCCTGCTCTTGCCGCCGTCCCGGAAAGAAGTCGAGGATGAAGCTGATCCGCGTGCCGAACTGGTGCGCCCGCAGCTACGAACAGATGAAGCTGGCGGCGCAGGGTTTGGATGCGTTGCCGCGCGCGGGAAGCGATTTTAGCTGGGCGTATCTGCCGTTGAAAATCGCGTTCGGGGCGAAGCGTGCACGGGTGTATGTCGCCGATTTGACGCAGGCGTGGCTGGGCATTTTGTCGCGGGCGAAACATACGCAGCCATGGAGTGATTCAGAAACCATTTGCAATGCGTGCCCAGATGACGGCGGTTTTCACGTCGTCTGAACGAGAGCGGGATATGCAAATTCAGCGAGTTGTTCCAAACCGGAGCAGGGCGCGACGTATGTGGTCGTCAATTTCATCGCTCTTGGAGCTTGCGAAGAAGGTTTGATCGCATCGTCTCAGCCGGACGCTATGGCGAAATCGAAAATCAGCCTGAAACGGAAAATTTAGAACGCCCGGAAGCGGAAGAAGGCGTTTCAGACGACCCGCCGCCGACGTTGAAGGCGAAAACGGCATGATGACTTTCACGCGCGGCAAACCCATACCCAGTTTTAATCAACTGCCGCTCATATAGTGGATTAACTGCGTCAGGACCTAGGCGATGAAGCCGCAGAACCAGATTACCGATGATGCACTTCGCGGTGCTTCGGCACCCAGAGAATCGTTCTCTTTCGAGCTAGACTGAGGGCAACGCCGTACTGGTTTTAAAAAGTGATCCACTATAAACAAACAGGTACGAATTGTATGAACAGTGTTCCCCGTTCAGCGTAAAAAGCCTCGCTGTGGGCGGTCGGGACGATGTTGTTCGCTTTGTTTTTCGGTGCGGGCAATCTGATTTTTCCCACTTACTCGGACAACAGGCGAGGGAAAACTGGTTCTCTGCGATGACCAGGTTTCCTGTTGACTGCGCGGGTCTGCCGCTGTTGGGCGTGGTGCATCGGCTGTTCCGGTTCGCGCGATTGTGCAGGGCGCTGGCTTCAAGGGTTGCGCCTCGGTACGGCGTGGCGTTTGCCGTCGCACTGTATTGTTGTCCATTAGGCTTTGTTTGCCATGCCGCGTACGGCGACGGTGTCGTTTGAGATTGCCGTTGCGCCGTTTTTGAATGAAAAGCCAGAAAGCAGTCGGGCTGGCGGCGTTCAGCGTCGCGTTTTTCGGCGTGGCGTATTGGCTGTCGATGTCGCCGGGCAAACTGGTGGATACGCATCGGTAAAAATCCTGACACCCGTATTGCTTTTGACGATTGCCGTTTTGGTCGGCTACGCCGCGTTGAATCCGATGGGCGTTCCCTTTGCGGCTACAGGGCGATTTTGCCCGCTCCGTCCGTTCATAAAGGCATTTTGGAAGCTGCGGCACAATGGACGCACTCGCTTCACCGGTGTTCTCCATTATCGTCGTGATGCCGTGCGCTGATGGGCGTGGACAACCGCTCCGAGCTGCTGCGGACGACCGCCGTTTGCATCGTTGCGCATCTTGTCTGGCATTGGTACACCTCTCTTCATCGGCTATATGGGCACAAAGCGTGTCAGGCTTGGGACTTCAGGAAAACGGCGCGGAAGTCTTGGCTCGAAAACCGCGCATTTCACTGGCGGCGTGCCAGAAACATCCTCTTGGGCGTCATCGTCCTGCTCGCAACCGCGAGTACCGCCGTCGGACTGATTACATCATGTTCCGAATATTTCAACCGCCTGTGTCGATTTCCTTACAAAATATTCGTCGTCATCAGTACGGTCGTGTCTATGGCGTTGCGAACAAAAGGCCTGTCCTCCATCCCTGACTTTCTCCATCCCGATGCTGATGCTGCTGTGCCCGCTGACCATCGTCATCATCCTGCTGGTCTTCGCTTCTACGACTGTTCGGCGGCAGCCCATCGTCTATTCCTGCACCGCGGTGGCAACGCTGGCGGTCGGCTTGCTCGATGCCTGCAAAGCCGCATTCGGTTTTCAGCGAAGAAGTCGCCGCCGACATCAATGGCGCACTGCCGCTTACAGCGTCGGGCCTGAGCTGGCTGCGCCCGCAACCGTCGGCTTTTATTTTTAGGGTGCATCCCGAACGCCGCGATCAGAAAAACATACGGGCTAATCACTAAAACAAGGTCGTCTGAAAGATTTCAGACGACCTTTCAGCATTCCTCCGGTCAAAAAGTAACACCGTCCGTCTAACCGTGTTCTAATAATGCTTTACATTTACGCTGAACGAGAGAAAAGCCATGACTGCACCTCAAACGCCCGTTATCCGCTCCCTGCTCGACACCGACCTGTACAAGTTCACCATGCTTCAGGTGATACTGCACCAATTCCCCAAACCCACAGCCTTTACGAGTTCCGCTGTCGCAACAAAGACATGGTTTACCCGCTTGCCGACATCCAAAGCGACTTGGAACGAGAGCTCGACGCGCTCTGCCAACTGCGCTTCACCCACGACGAACTCGACTACCTGCGCAGCCTGCGCTTCATCAAAAGCGACTTTGTCGACTATCTCGAACTCTTCCAACTCCAACGCCGCTTCGTCAAAGTCAGCCCCGACAATGAAGGTCGTCTGAACATCCGCATCGAAGGCGCTATGATTCAGGCGATGTTCTTTGAAATCTTCATCCTCGCCATCGTCAGCACGAACTCTACTTCCGCCGTCTCGAAAACCCCGCCGTCATTGAAGAAGGCGAACGCCGCCCTCAAGCCAAAGCGCAACGCCTCAAAGAAATCTCCGCCGCGCAAAACCCCGACGATCCGCCGTTCCTCATCTCCGACTTCGGCACCCGCCGCCGCTACACCCTCGACTGGCAGGAACACGTCATCCGCACCCTGCTTGAAGCCGCCCCCGACATCGTGCGCGGCACTCAGCAACGTTTATCTCGCCAAAATCGGCATCACCCCATCGGCACGATGGCGCACGAGTTCCTCCAAGCCTTCCAAGCCCTCGATGTGCGCCTGCGCATTTCCAAAAAGCCGCCCTCGAAAGCTGGGTACACGAATACCGCGGCGACCTCGGCATCGCGCTGACCGACGTGGTCGGCATGGACGCCTTCCTGCGCGATTTCGACCTTTATTTCGCCAAACTCTTCGACGGCCTGCGCCACGACAGCAGCGACCCTTATGTATAGGGGTGACAAGCGCACGCACTACAAAAACTCAAAATCGACAGCCGCACCAAAAATGCTGACCTTCTCAGATGGTCTGGACATCGAACGCTCGTGGGCGTTGACCAATATTTCAAAGACCGTTTCAAAACCAGCTTCGGTATCGGCACCAACCTCGCTAACGATATGAGCATACCCGCTGAACATCGTTTTGAAACTCGTTGAGTCGCAACGGTCAGTCCGTCGCCAAACTTTCCGACTCCCCGGGCAAAACCATGACCACCAACAACACCTTCCTCGCCTACCTGCGTCAGGTGTTTGACGTTCCCGAGCCGAAGACAGAGGGCTGATTAACTGAAGAAAAGGCAAAGGTCGTCTGAAAACTCGGATTCGAGGTTTTCAGACGACCTTTGATTGAGTTGAAACGCTTGGAATATAAAGTTTGAAATAGGCAAGGACAAATAAACAGCCCGGTCAAAAATGACCGGGCTGTTGGAAATTCTGGTCGGAGTGAAAGGATTCGAACCTTCGACCCCTTTGCACCCCATGCAAGTGCGCTTCTCAGACTGCGCCACAGCCCGACTCGATAAGTTTCGGATTATAGTTTTCTGTCCGGCTTTGGCGAAGCGTAAAGCGCAGGGCGGTTTGGGCTATCTGTTTGAAGCGGCTTTTGAATTTGTTTGACGTAAGGTCGGGTAGGGGCAGACAGGATGTCTTGTTTTTCACTTGAATCCGCCATATTTTCAGACGACCTTTGTTCGGTAAACGAGGTGGCGGAATTTTATGGCTGCATATATTGCTGCTTTTGATTTTTAATGAAAACAGGGCTGATGGACAATATTTTGCATGAATTGTTTGCGCGTCAGAGCGTTTACGTTTAGCGGTAGGCGCAATTTCGGACAGGTTTCGGGCTGGATTGAGGCTGGTCGGCGTATTGATACTGATGGCGGTAGCGTTTGCTGTCAAACCGACTAAAAACCGTTATTTCTTTTTGCGGAACAAGGTGACTTCGCGCTATTGCGGCATATCGGCAGGCGGATTTTGTGGCTGGTGCTGATGATGATTTTCGGCGCGGCGGCTTTGTTTGTCTGCAACCTGACGGAGTTTCGCGCGGTATGGCTGCATCTGCTGATTTTTGCGGCGCGCTGGATGATTTTGATTCGGGTCAGCGTGGCGGTCGTTCATGCCGCTTTGCCGCAAAACAAACTGACCGACTGGCTGGAGAAATCAGTCTCCATGGTTTTGTGGGTGAGGGTTCGTGCTTTGGCTGTCGGGCTTGGACGATAAGATTTTGAGATTCTCGACGGCATCAGCTTCTCGGTCGGTTCGGGCCAAACTGAGCCTGTTGATGATTCTGAACAGGATTTTTGTGGGTCGAGCTTCTGATGATAGGCGCGTCGTGGTTGGCGCGTTTTATCGGCGAGCGTTTGGAGAAAAAGCAGCCTGGACAATAACCTGTCCATGATTTTGTCCAAAAATCATCAAAACGCAGTGATGATGGTTTTGGCGGTCTTGATTGCGCTGCCGCTGGTGGGGATTGATTTGACGGTATTGTCGGTGTTCGGCGGTGCGTTGGGTGTCGGTATCGGTTTCGGTCTGCAAAAAGTGGCGAGCAACTATATTTCCGGCTTTATCATTTTGGGCGACCGCTCTATCCGTATGAACGACCGTCTGACGGTCCAATAACTTTACCGGCTATGTCGCCAAAAATTACCTCGCGTTTTGTCGTGTTGCGCAATGCAAACGGCACGGGCGCTGATTCCGAACGAGACGTTCGTTACTTCAATGGTGGTCAACGAATCGTATACCAACCGCGAATTAGCAGCAGGCATTCAATATACAGGTTGCTATCATTCCGATTTGATTAAGGCGCTGGACATCATTAAAAGTGCAGCCGCCGCACGACCGCGTGTTTCAAACATCCCGCGCCTTTGGCGGTGTGACCAATTTCGGCGACAACGGTATCGATTTGCGCGCGACTTATTGGGTGAAAGACCCGGAAAACGGCTTTGCCGCGCTGCAATCAGCGATTTTTCTGGATATTTGGCAGCAGTTTAACGAATACGACATCGAGTTCCTTTATCCGCAACGCGAGGTCCGTATCTTGAATGAAGAACTGGAGCCGAGCAGCATTGCTATAATCAAGGCGGGAATGCGGGCGCGCAGCGATACCAAATCCGATCCCGCGATGGATGCTGCCGGAGACGATTGATGGCAGCCCTTGAAGTATCCCGTGTCTGCGCTGGTGGTTTTGCATGATTCAGACGGTAATATCCTCTTAATCGAGCGTACTTCGCCGCAAGGTTTTTGGCAGTCGGTAACCGGCAGCATCGAGCCGGACGAAACCATAGAAACCGCCAAACGCGAGAGTTTGGGAGGAAACCGGTATCCGCCTTTGCAGACGGGCAGCTCTGCAACTGGCACGACAGCACGGTTTACGAAATCTACCACCACTGGCGGCACCGCTATCCGAAAGGCGTGTTTGAAAACCGCGAACACATCTTTTCCGCCGAAATCCGCGCGATACGGCGATTGCGTTGCAGCCGACGAGACACGTCGCTTACGGATGGTTCGGCATTGAAGAAGCGGCGGAAAAAGTGTTCTCCCCGTCGAACAAAAGGGCGATTTTTGGCATTGGGGGAAAAGGTTGAAATAGAACCAGCCTGATTGCGTAAGGTCGTCTGAAAACAGCGATTGCGTTTTCGGACGACGGCGGATTCGCATTTGAAGTGCAACCTTTCCGCTAACAGAAAAAGGCCAGTATGCGGTAGCATACGGCCCTTTCCTGCAAGAAAGATTGCCATGAGCTACACACAACTGACCCAAGACGAACGATACCATATCAATACCTGTCCCGCCACTGCACCATCGCCGAAATCGCCAAACAGCAACCGTCACAAAGCACCATCAGCCGCGAAATCAAGCGGCACTGTAACCAAGCGCAGCAATCAGCGCCGATAAAGCCCAACGGCAAAGCCGGCTGACCAAAACAGCACCGGCGAAAACCCTATAAACTCGATTCGCAGCTGATTCAACACATCGACACCCTTATCCGCCGCAAACTCAGTCCCGAACAAGTATGCCTACCTGCATAAACACCACGGGATCACACTCCATCACAGCACCGTTTACCGCTACCTTCGCCAAGACAAAAGCAACGGCGGCACTTTGTGGCAACATCTCAGAATATGCAGCAAACCCTACCGCAAACGCTACGGCGGCACATGCGATCAGAGGCAAAGTGCCCGACCGCGTCGGCATAGAAAACCGACCTGCTATCGTCGACCGGAAAACCCGCATCGGCGATTGGGGAGGCCGACACCATCGTCGGCAAAAATCAGAAAAAGCGCGTTATTGACCTTGGTCGAACGCACTACCCGCTACACCATCATCTGCAAATTGAAGAACTTAAAAGCCGAAGACACTGCCTGCGGCCATTAGGGTATTAAAAGGCATATAAAGCCAGAGTCCACACCATTACCATGGATAACGGCAAGAGTTCTACCAACACACCAAAATAGCCAAAGCATTGAAGGCGGAAACCTATTTTTGCCGCCCTTACCATTCTTGGGAGAAAAGGGGCTGAATGAGAACACCAATGGACTCATCCGGCAATATTTTCCCCAAACAAACCGATTTCCGAAACATCAGCGATCGGGAGATACGCAGGGTTCAAGATGAGTTGAACCACTGGCCGAGAAAACACTTGCCCAGCGAAACGCCAAGTGTTTTATTCTTAAATCTGTTCCAACCACTGGTACCCTAGTGTTGCACTTGAAACTCGAATCAGCCTGACCTTTTTCCGCATTTTCAGAGAGTCTTTTGTTTGCTATACTTCCGCCGTTCAAACTTCCGTCAAATAAAAAGGAAATAAAATGGCAGACTTCAATAAAATCCTGACTCCGGGCGATGTGGGCGGCGGCATTATCAACGTCGTCAACGAGACTTCCCGCCGGCAGCAACCACAAAAATTGAATGGAACCGCCGCCTCGGCGCCATTCCAACTTGACCGCGTCGAACCCACGATTTTTCGCCAAGCCGACCAACTACGGCTTCATCCCGCAAACCTTGGACGAGGACGGCGACGAATTGACGTATTGCTGGTTACCGAACAGCCTTTTGGCGACAGGCATCTTCTTGCAGGCGCGTGTCATCGGTGTGATGAAGTTTGTCGATGACGGCGAAGTGGACGACAAAATCGTCTGCGTTCCCGCTGACGACCGCAACAACGGCAACGCCTACAAAACCCTTGCCGATTTGCCGCAGCAGCTGATCAGCAAATCGAATTTCACTTCAACCACTGACAAAGACCTGAAAAAGCAGGTACAACCAAAGTTGAATCTTGGGGCGATGGGAAGAAGCAAAAAGTAATTAAAGAATCCATCGAACGTTGGAATAAAACGAGGCTTAATGTTTTATTTCTCAATGATTAGTAAAGGTCGTCTGAAACCATTTTTCAGACGACCTTTTTGATTTTGCAGGGCAAACAAAGCGGGTTGAATCATTTGGGCTCGTTCTTGGTTTTGCTGTTGCTGCAATTTTTAAATGCAGGAATAAAAATCCGAGGAAAGATTTTTGTTTCGGCAGGAGGTCGTCTGAAAGTTTGAAAAGGCAAACCGTCAATCAATCAACTGCGTGCGTACCGCACACACCCTACGCGTTGTTTTTGAAGTTTCGAGCGATTCACAGGGTAGGTGTGTGGCGTAAGCCACGCACCGCAGTCGGTTGGGGTATGCGGGCTACGGCTTGCTTACCATACGTATCTATTAAACCGAACTGTCTGAATAATCTTTACCTTTATATACTTTTTAATTCATCTTCTCCATACATTATAAGATAATCTATTATTGAATCAATATTATCTATTTGTTCAATGAGTTGACTCTCTTGGATATCAGAAATTCCTACTGCTGGACTACTATATTTCTAAATTTACGAGCATTTATTATATTTTCGACATTTCTTTAGTTATTAAATTTTTTATTCTTATATAGATATCTTGATTGCATATCAATATTAGTAGAATTTGTTTTATGTTTTTCGATAAATATCATCATCGTTTTGAAACTACTTCACAAATTAATTGTATCAGGCGAGACAATTTATTGTATTCTGCTACAAATATAGCAGACTTTTCATTTGCTGCACTACTTAGATTTTCAGCCAACTCCTCTTTATCTTGCTCATCAATATAAATATCATTGATTGAATTTAAAGCAGATTCTATTTTTCAATAACCTCATTTGAAATTTTTAAATCTAAAAATCATCCTGAGTCATTCCTTTTGCAATGAGCAACCTTATTCCTATAATCATATAATTTTTCCATCTTGTTGTCAGAAAAATCTGATTCTACAGTTTACAATATGGGCAAAATATCGTTCCCAATTAGTATATGGAGAATATTTTTATGTCTTCAATAGTTATTGTTTTTATCATCAGAAATTTCTTTTTAAACTGTTAATGAAATCATTAATATTGTTTTTATTATATTTTTTTAAAAAGAAAAATTTGATAATTGTATAAAGTCTACTTCCTGCAAAAATCTACCTTATTATCTTTTTGATTCAATCCTCATAGATTTCAAAACTTCTTCGGGTGTAGTAGATTTTTCCAATCATAACTCAACACTTATAGCCATAAATTTAGAAATTAACTTTCTCATTAAAGTCTCTGTTCTAAAAATAATGGGATATCCTTGATGATAATATTCCTCCCACCCCATCATGCAGTATGATGATGTTTCTTCCACTAATATTTTTGGCATATTATTCTTATTTCTCGTAGTAACTTAGAAAATATCGATACTTTCTTTATCATTACATTCTATTGTAATATCATAATAAATAGAAGAATCAGGTAAAGTTCCTTCTGCAATTATGGTAGGAAAGCTTTATGTTTTCAAATATCAAATTATTATCTTTGAAAGTTATATCCTCATGAGAAGATAATAATGCTTTAAATTTTGACATCTGTGCAAAGTTTAGAATTTAATTCAAAAAGTTATTAAATACTCAGTTTTCATTTTGTATTTCTCTTTATTTAGGTTTTAACTAAATTTTAAGCTAATATATTTTTCAAATACTTCCCAGTATAACTCCCCTAACCTTCACTCACCTGCTCAGGACTGCCTTTGGCAATATAGTGGATTAAATTTAAATCAGGACAAGGCGACGAAGCCGCAGACAGTACAGATAGTACGGCAAGGCGAGACAACGCTGTACTGGTTTAAATTTAATCCACTATAATCCTCCCCGCCATCTCCCCCTTCCGACCCCCAAGTCCACAATCCAATCCGCTGTTTTAATCACGTCCAGATTATGCTCGATAATCACAATCGAGTTGCCTTTGCCTTTCAGACGACCTATGACTTCCGGCAGCAAGGGCGATGTTGGTGAGGCGGACAGCCGCAGCCTGCATCTCCATCAACCTTGTGCGAGGTTTTGCCGCACATTCTACCCGCAAATTACACGAAACTTCAAACCGATATGTAGGGCGTGTGCGTGGGATGCTTGCAAGCGGTTTTTCTGTTCAAGCCATTGATTTAAACTTTCAGACGACCTCAAACGTCGTCTGAAAATCTATCAACGCAAAGGTCGTCTGAAAACTTTTTCAAGCCGGATTTTTGGCGAAACTCGCTCCGCTTGTTTTCAGACGACCTTTTGTTCTTCAATCAAACTTCAAACCGACAATTGTTCCAGCAGTGCCTGTTTCAACGACGACTGCGTTTTCGGGTTTTTCAAATCGGGGCTGAAGACGATGAAGCTGTCTTCGACGCGTTCGTCCAGCGTGGAAATTTTGGCGTAGCGCAGGCTGACGTTGTGGGCGAAGAAGACTTCCGCCATGTCGGCGAGCAGGAAGGGGCGGTTGACGGCGGTGATTTCGACGGAGTACCAGTCGGGGTAGTCTTCTTCGCGATAGCTGCGGGCGCAATCGGCATGTAGCGGCTGCGGCGGCTGATGCGGCGGCTGCGGCTTTGGGTTTCGGCAACGGTGTGTCCGTGGATAAAGCTGTTGAGTTCGGCTTCGAGCGCGCTTTGGATGTCGGGGTAGTCTTCGGGGGCTGCTGCGAGGGGATTTGTACGATGAAGGTGTCGAGGATGTAGTCGTGTTCGGTGATGAAGGCGCGGGCGGCGAGAATGTCGAAACCGTGGCGGCTGAAGATGCGGCAGAGGCGGGCGAACAGGCGCGCTCCGTTGGGCATGAAGACCATGACTTGAAAGCTGTCGCTTTTGGGCAGGATGCGGCTGCGATGATAGGAGTTTCAAAGTCGTGTACGAGGTTGGCGGCGTGCCACAGGATTTCGCGGGACCGATGGCGGGCGAAATAGGCGGAACCGAGTGCGTTCCATAGTTTTTCTGCTGTTTTTCGGGGACGGCGGCGCGGGTAAGCAATTCGAGGCTTCTTGTTGGCGGCGGCCGAAGAGGGTGTGCGGATTGCCGCCGTTGCCTGCGAGGTAGCGTCCGGCGGCGTGAAACAGGCTTTCCAGCAGGCTGGCGCGCCATGCGTTCCACAGTTTGGGATTGGTGCCGCGTATGTCGGAAATGGTCAGGAGGTAGAGTGCGCTGAGGCGTTCGTGGGTTTGTACGCGTTTGCAGAAGGCATCGAGTACGTCGGGGTCTTGGATGTCTTCTTTTTGGGCGACGGTGGACATGAGCAGGTGGTTTTCGACCAGCCAGGCGAGCAGGCCGCTTTTCTTCTTCGAGGAAGTGGTCGGCGGCAAATTGGCGCGTCTGCGATGCCTTTGTACGGCATGGTCGCCGCCGCGTCCTTTGGCGATGTCGTGGAAGAAGGCGGCGAGATAGAGGATGTCTTGTTTTTCAAAGGACTGCATCAGTGCGGAGGCGTAGGGCAGCTCATGGCTGTGCATGTCTAGGGCAAGGCGGCGGACGTTGCGGACGACGGCGAGGATGTGGTCGTCCACGGGATAGATGTGGAACAGGTCATGCTGGAGCAGACCGACGATTTTTTCCCATGCAGGCAGGGTAGCGGCTCAACACGCCGTAGAGGTTGAGAAAGCGCAGGGTTTGGGTCAGTCCGTTGCCGCGGCGGAAAAGCCGGCGAAGCGACGGCGGTTTTCGGGATTTTCGGTAGAAGCTGCGGTTGATTTTGCGCGTCGCGCCCCACCAAGCGCGCAGGGTTTTGCGGTTCGAGCGCGGTAATGTCGTTGCGTTGCTGCATGATTTCAACGATTTTGAAAATGTGTTCGGGTCGTCTGAAAACTATCGGTGTGCCGCGCGGCGATTTGGTTGTTCACTTGGATGTAGTCGTCGTCAATCCGCAGGGTAACGCGCATCGGTGTGGAGGAAACGCGGCTTTGCAGCATGGGTGTGAGGATGCCGCTCAGTTGTTTGACAGTTTTAATCGCGCGGTAAAAACACGCGCATCAATTCTTCGCTTTGGCGGCGGAGGTTCGTGCCTGATAGCCCATGCTGGCGACTTGCGGCTGCAAATTGAACAGCAGGCGGTCTTCGGCGCGCTTTGCGTTTAAATGCAGATGGATGCGGATGTGGGCGAGGCGGCGATAGCCGTGAAAGCATGCCGGCTTCGGTGCGCGTCAGAATGCCTTGTTTGACCAGCGCAGGCAGGGTTGGCCGCCGCCTTTGCGCCTTCGCTATCCAAAGCAGGGTATGGATATCGCGCAGACCGCCCGGACAGCTTTTTGATGTTCGGCTCTAATACCGCTCCCGAACCTTGCGATTTGGCATGGCGGTGTTCCATCTCTACCAGTTTTGCTTCGATAAACGCCGCCACATTGCGTTGCGCGTTCATTTTTCCGTCAACTCGTCCGCTGTTTGGCGGTTGCCGAACAAAAACGAGCCTCTAAAAACGCCGTGTCCCCCGTAATATCATCGCGTACGCTTTCGCACAGTTCGTCAACGCTGCCGCTTTTTGACCGACGGCGAAAGTTTCATATCCCACAAAGCCTGCACGAAAGCCGCAATTTTTCCTGAAGGTCGTCTGAAAACGGTTTCAGACGACACGACTGCCAAATCTAAATCAGAATAAGGATACAGTTCGCCGCGTCCGAAGCCGCCGGTCGCCATCAGGCATAACGCGCTGTTTGGAAAATGCTCTGCCCACAATGCCGTCAACAAGGTTTCGACTGCCGCCGTGTATTCCTGAAAAATACCGACATGCGGTTGGCTTTCAAATAATGCGCTTCGGCGGCAGTGCGTTGCTGTTTGAAGGTTTCCAATGCTGAAGACAGGTTTTGCAGACATTTTTATTCTTTCAAGTAGTGGGAGAGGGGCGGATGATTTGGCGGTCAAATATCGTTTTCAGACGACCTCTGTTGGGCATCAGAGGATTGGTCATCAGGTTTAGCAGCTCCTGCGGCGGCAGCAGCAACTGATACGCCGCCACACCCAAAGCCGTCGCCATTTTTCAATATTTGACAACGCAATGTTCCAGCGTTTGCGCTCCACAGCCGATACATAAGTCCTGTCCAAACCGCATTGCCGCGCCAGCTCTTCCTGAGACCAGCCTTTATTCACGCGGAAAAGCCGCATGTTGTACGCCAAGACCGCCCGTAAATCCTGCTCATTAGGCAGTTCGGTAGGCGGAGTCAATTTATTGCTCATGATTTTGTTTCCGGATAAATGGTTAAATTTAAGAATTTGCTGTTACGGATTTTACTTCACATAAAAGCTAAAAAAAAGGGGTGGCAACTGCCACACCCAAACACACACACATCAAGAGGAAAGAGATAGAGAGTATTAAATCAAAGCAGATGTATCATCTATTGATCAGAAAAATCTTGAGGACTTTGAGAAGTGTCGTCTCAGTTCCAATGTCGGCGATTATAAATGAAAACTCAATTTGGAGCTTTGATTCAAATCAAGTAGTTGCATATTTATAAAATATATTTTTAAATAGATTATTTTAATATTAAAATAAAAACCGCACCATTCGGCGCGGTTTTTATTTCCACATAAGGAATTAGCGTTTTTACCGGTAACGGTAGCAACCGCCAGGTTTTCGTTACGTTTCAGAGAAACGCTTACTACCTTCAGGCAGTTGGATGTCAGACAGGCGAAGGATGTCCCGGCAACGACTTTAGTGCAGTCCAAATCCAAGTATGCAGGGATGTTGGCAGGCAAAGCAACCACTTCAACAGTAGTGTTCAACAGGGATACGCGACCGCCTTGCAGTTTCACGGCTTGAGAGTTTTCAGCGTTAACAATGTGCAGGGGAACGCGGATACGTACAGGTTGGTCGGCTTTAACAGCTTGGAAGTCGATATGTTGAACTTCGCGACGGAACGGTAGCATTTGGAAATCACGGACGATAACGTCTTTGGTTCTCACCGTTCAGGGACAGTTTGATCAGTGCAGTGTGGAAAGATTCTTTTTCCAATGCGTAGAATACAGTTTTGTGATCCACAGCGATTGCAACGGGCTCTTGACCTTCACCGTACAAAATGCCGGGGATTTGGCCTTCGCGACGCAGGCGGCGGCCTCGCACCAGTGCCTTGTGCTTCACGAACAGAGGCTTGAATTTCATAAGTCATGTTAAATACCCAAATTAAATAAAAACTACCGTCATCGGCCGCGACCAGCTTAAGACGGCTTCGGGGTTATGGCAGCAACATGCTGCCCTGTCATCACTTCTTCATTGAAAAGATATGAGACGGATTCTTCATTGCTGATGCGGCAGATCGTTTCAGCCAAAAAGGCCGGCAATCGTCACTTGACGGATACGGTCGCATTGTTTGGCCGCTTTCAGATAGAGGGATGGTGTCGGTAACGACAACTTGGTCGATTTCGGACGAGGCAATACGGCTGACTGCCTCTCCGGAGAATACGGCGTGGCTGGCATATGCCAAGACACGTTCTGCCCCGCGCTCTTTCAAAGCGACGGCAGCTTTACACAGCGTATTAGCGGTATCAATCATGTCATCCACAATCAGACAGGTACGGCCTTGAATATCGCCAATAATATTCATGACTTCCGCCACATTGGCTTTCGGGCGGCGTTTGTCGATAATCGCCAAATCGGCATTTAATGATTTTGCAACAGCACGGGCGCGGACTACGCCACCGATATCCGGGCTGACTACGGTCAGGTTTTCAATCCGCTGCTGTTTGATGTCATTCAATAGAATAGGAGTGGCATAGATGTTGTCGACAGGGATATCAAAGAAACCCTGAATCTGGTCGGCATGCAAATCGACAGTCAAAACACGGTCGATACCTGCCGAATACAACATATTCGCCACCAGTTTGGCGGAAATCGGAACGCGTACAGAACGCGGACGGCGATCCTGGCGGGCATAGCCGAAATAGGGAATTGCCGCGGTAATACGACCGGCGGAAGCGCGTTTCAGCGCATCGGCCGTAGTAAGGATTTCCATCAGGTTGTCGTTGGTTGGAGCACAAGTAGGCTGGAGGATGAAACATCACGACCACGAACGTTTTCCATCAATTCGACAGCAATTTTCGCCATCTGAAAATTTGGATACTGTAGCCTCGCCCAATGAAATATCCAGTGTTTGACAACACGTTGTGCCAATTCCGGATTTGCGTACCGGTAAATACCATCAAACTGTCGTATGCAGCCATATCTTCACGCTGATTTTATGTTTAACTCCGCTCAGAAAACGTCATGCTTCCTCTCTGCTTTATGTCCAAGACATTATGGGCGTTATTATACGCATAATGACCGGCATAGTGAATTAAATCTGTGGCGTTACATCGCTATCGCGCCTCATTTCAATCCAAGTTGTCACTATAAAACAAAGTCTTTCAGCGTTATCATTGATTTTCATATAAAAGAGGCGTGTAAGGAAACTACACGCTCTTATTTGGCTGGGGAGGAAGGATTCGAACCTTCGTATGCTGGAATCAAAATCCAGTGTCTTAACCGCTTGACGACTCCCCAATAAAGGGTGCTGGCTGGGGAGGAAGGATTCGAACCTTCGCATGCTGGAATCAAAATCCAGTGTCTTAACTGCTTGACGACTCCCCCAACAAAGGGATTTGGCTGGGGAGGAAGGATTCGAACCTTCGCATGCTGGAATCAAAATCCAGTGTCTTAACCGCTTGACGACTCCCCAACTTTATCAAATCATTTGAAACAATGGATGAATGTCTAAACCTTCAACACAATATGCTTCATATGATTGTGAAACTTGTTGGTATATATTGTTTGCTTCTTGCCGACTATCCGTAGAGAGAAATATACACGCTCCAGATCCTGTCATTAGCGTAGAACCATATTCGGATAATTCACAATAAGCTTTCCAAACCTCAGGATATTCCTGAAAAACAACAGCCTGCATATCATTTCTAAACGGCTGCAAAGATTGGAAAGTCGGCATTATGCTTGGTTTGGAATTTCGTGTCAAGTTCCCATGCGAGAAAATTTTGGGAGTGGAAACATGAGCCTTGGGTTTGATGACGACATACCATTGCTTCGGTATATCGATAGGGGATAATTGCTCGCCTATACCTTTGGCAAAGGCATTTTTGCCGAAAAGGAAGAAGGGAATATCTGCGCCCAGAGTCGCACTTAAATTAATTAACTGCTGGCGGGATAATCCGCATTCCCACCAATGGTTCAATACGGTGAGTATGGTTGCCGCATCCGAACCGCCACCTCCCAAGCCGGCGCCTGTCGGGATATCCAACCAAATTTCAACACCTGATTTTGAGTTAGTGTGTTTTTGCGTAAAAGATGCGGCACGGTATGCCAGGTCTTGTTCCGGGTGGAATACCGCCCTGTCGGGTGTGGAGTATGATAAGGTCGTCTGAACGTGGTTTCAGATAAACGGTATCACATAAGTCAATCAGGCAGAAAATGCTTTCAGGTTGTGGTAGCCGTCTGCGCGTTTCCCGCGTGATTCTGAGATCCAGATTGAGTTTGGCAGGGAGCCGGGAAGGCATGTAGCTTCGTTTGGAATCATTTTATTTACGGTTGTCTGGCGAGATGGTTATTTTCTGGCGGCACATTGGGTTTGAGTTGCCCTCGGGATGATCGTCGAGGTTGTCGAATGCCAAGCGCAGAGTGAGTTTTGGGCTTTCAACAGGAGGGTTTTGGGTTTGCCGTTGCTGTTGAGTGTGCGGAAATTGTCCAGTCGAATTGTTGCAGGCGGCTGTCCGGGAGCAGTTGGTATGGTGCGCCGGCTACACGTTTTCCGCTGCCCAAATGTGCAGATATTGGATAGGAGTTCGAATCCCAATAGGCGGTTGCTAAGTTCTTGTGCGGTAGCGGCTTCATATGTACGGCCTTTGTTATCGACAGCCAATCGCCTTGATTATCTTGACACAACTGTCCCTACGGTGCTGCTGATCGGATGTTGATGTTGATGGTTTGAACTTGGTTTTGGTATGTCCAATCGAGTTGGCGTAAGAGCCTTTGCCTTCGAGTTTGACGGCGATTCGCCCTTCGGCGGAAAAATCGTTGACTGTTTCAGCCGGTTGCCAACCATTTTGCTGCAGGGGAGCTCAGGGGCGGGCGCAGGCGCGTGATAAAGGAGGGTTAGGCGGCTGCGATGATAATATATTGGTCTGTTTCATGATAAATCCTTGTGCAGGGAAGGTCGTCTGAAAGTTTTCAGACGACCTGTTTTTATTTTGTTTTGGCGGAGGGGTGTTTTTGCGCGGGGGAACGGGAATATTGAATCGGCGCATGGTTTCTTTCCAATAAACCGATGTCGCCTTCTTGTTTCAAACCTTCGTTCCAAATGGCTTTGGCATCTTCGGCTTGCCGAGCTTCGCCAAAACTTCGCCCAAAATGCGAGGCGACTTCGGCGTCAGGATATTGTTCGAAGGCGTATTGCGGGTAGGGCAAAGGCAGCTCGGCATCGCCTTTCAGATATATATGCCCAACCGAGGCTGTCGTTGATGGCGGGGTTTTCCGGATCAACCTGATACGCGGCCTGAATCGAGTTTGAATGCTTCGTTTAAATCATATTTCGGGGAAGAAAGCATGATATAGCCTGCAGAGCATTCATGCCGCTGTGACACTGTCGGGGATATTTCCAACTGGCGGCGAAGGTCGGCAATGGCTTTGTCGCGCTCTCCACTTTGTCGTAAACCATGGCGCGTTGGTAGAGGATGTCGGGCAGCAGTTGGCTGGCATCAGGCTGTTTGGGAAGCTTTTGCCATAAGTGTATTCAGCTCTGATAGTGCTTTTCTTAGGGTTGTCGTGTTTGGCGATGGCAAACAGGGGAAACACGCTGCAATTCGCGCGCACTGAAAAAGCGTCCTTGCTGCTCGGGCAGTTTGAGCGCACGTTGTGCCAATTCCCACGCGGCTCTTGCCGTTACGCCTTGTTCGGCTTCGAGCGAGGCGCTGAGAACGGTTTTGTCAAAATGTAATCCGCAGAATTGATTTTGCCGAGCCATTGTTTTGGCCTTGACGTAATCTCTGGCATCGGCATAAGTCATGGCGCCGATCCAGGCGGCACGGCTTTGTTGATGGCTTGTGACGGATTGGTAGGCTTTTTCGAGGTAATGGTTGACAACGGATGAGAGCCATCTTTACGGCTGGAGGATAGTATCGCAGCCTGGATAAAACAAATCGGGCAGGGGTTGTCTTCAGTGCAACGTTTTCAGACGACCGTATGCCTCTGTCGGGACGGTGGTTAGGCAACCAGGTTTGGCGATTTCAAGCTCCTGCCATACGGATGACAGTTTGCGCGTGTCGGTTTGTTCGAAGAATCCGTTGAGGATTTCGGACTCGGTTGCGCCATCAGGCGCAAAAGTGAGCATGGTCGGGGGCAGGTTCAGAATCCAGTTTGCGATCTTTGCAGGCGGCAATGGCATCTTACACGTCGTATGCGCTGTAAATGGCATCTGCAATCGCCGCTCAGGCATTTCAGGGTAGTTTGAGTGTTTCTTTATGAACTTGTGCCGAGGCCTTTTTCTGCCAAATCAGGCTGCTGGACGGCGGTTTGGGCGAGAAGCAGGAAAAATACGGCGGTTTTGTTCTTCAGTAGCGCCTGCGAGGACTTCATCCAAGCCGCTGAGGTGTTTGTCGTTTTTCCGAGCAGAAGGTCGCGCAGCCAGGTCATGCGTTTTGTGCTGCACCGGAACAGGTTCGATTTCCCGCCATTTTGATACAAATCAATTCGGCCTGTTCGAGATGCATTGAGTGAAACTGCCATTTCCAATGCGCGTTCTGCTACGTCGGAAGCGATTTTGTGCGGTCGAGCATATGCACATAGAGTACCTGAAAAGCCATGCCGGCATCCCCTTTTTGCAAAAGCCATTTCGCCGCCTAAAGCGTGAAAATTTTCCAAGCGCGATCGTTTTGCGGTAATCAAACGCTCTTGTTCGGCGAGCCTTGCTTCAGGCGTACGGCGGTCTGAATGGTCTGGGATTGGATTTTGACCTGGTGCAGATTCTTGCTTGGCGGCAATGGTTTGGGCGAAAACAGCAGTATGACAGTGCTACGCAGTGTGCGGATATGGGACGGAGACAAAAACACATGATAAGCCTTTATTCAAAACGGACTGAAGCGCAGATAATCCGTCGAAAACAGCCGATACTTTATCACAAGCGCTTGTCTTTGTAGATTCGTGAGCTTTAAAGCAACCGTAAACCCAATGTAATATTCTCAGACGACCTATCAACTCATTGTTTTCGGGTCTGTATATGGAGATGAGGCAGACCGATCTTGTGGATCGCAGGCATTTCGTTATGCCAGCATGGCGCAAGAGGAACGAAACTGTTTTGTCCGGCAGGAAGGTAAAACAGCCGCCGTTTTGCTGGCGGTCGTTTGGCGGGAAGGGCAGTGGCAAATTGTGCTGACGCGTCGCGCCGATACCCTGCGACACCATACCGGGCAGATTGCTTTTTGCCGGAGGAGGTCAGACGAAGGGATAAAGACTTTATTGACAGACAGCATTGCGTGAAACTGAAGAGGAGACGGGGATTGCACCGCATTTTTGGCAGGTTTTTCCACTGTTGCCGCCTTATTACACGCCGTCCGGTTATGAAGTACATCCGGTTTTGGCACTCTGTCCGGAAAATCCGCCAACTTGTGCCAATAGTGGGGAAGTGGCTGAAATCTTTTACTTGCCATTGGATTTTGCATTAGATATGGACAACTATGGCAGCACGCAGCTTCATTCGATGAAGGCAATATGATTACTACGCCTGTTTTGCTCGTATTTACATATGATATTTGAGATCGACTGCGCTGATATTGTATGGGTTGGCAGAACGTTATCGGTATTATTGTGTGCCGGTCAGAAGGGTGTAGAGTGAAAATACGGATACAGGATTTTGCTGTGCTTTACGGTTGAGGTTGTTACAGTGAAATTATGTCATGTTACAATTAACACATTGATGATTATTACAAAATCATTTTTAGTGATGTAGTCTGGGAATGAAGCCGATGAATCATTGTATTTCGGATAGCTGGATACTTTGAAATATAAAAGTAAGAGAAAATTTATGAAACCGATTAAAAGCCGTTTTCCTGTAGCCGGTATGGGTACGCGCTTTCTGCCTGCCACCAAAGCCAGTCCCGAAAGAAATGCTGCCTATCGTCGATAAGCCGTTGATTCAATACGCGGTAGAAGAAGCGGTAGAAGCAGGTTGCACAGAAATGGGTGTTCATCACAGGCCGCAACAAACGCAGTATCGAAGACCATTTCGACAAAGCCTACGAGCTGGAAACCGAGCTGAAATGCGTCAAAAAGACAAACTGCTGGAACACGTTAAAGACATCCTGCCTTCAACATTACCTGCCTTTTTACATTCGTCAGGCCGAGGCTTTGGGTTTAGGACACGCTGCGTAGCGCCCGCGCCGCAGTGGGCGACGAACCCTTTGCCGTTATTCTCGCCGACGACTTGATTGACGCGCCCAAAGGCGCACTGAAGCAAATGGTCGATATCTACAATCAAAGCGGCAACAGCGTTTTGGGCGTGGAAACCGTCGATCCGTCGCAAACCGGTTCTTATGGCATTGTTGAAGTGGAAAAACTAAACAGCTTTTCAAAGAATTACCAATATCGTCGAAAAACCGAAACCCGAAGAAGCGCCGTCCAACCTTGCCGTTGTCGGCCGTTATATCCTGACCCTCGCATTTTCAGTCTTCTGGAAAACCTGCCGCGCGGCTGCGGGAAACGAAATCCAACTGACCGACGGCATTGCCCGCTTGTTGGATCACGAGTTCGTTCTCGCCCATGCCTTCGACGGCAAACGCTACGACTGCGGCAGCAAACTGGGTTATCTCGAAGCCACCGTCGCCTACGGCTGCGAAACATCCGGAAACCGGTGCGCAGTTCCGCGAACTCTTAAAACAATATTCTTAAGCCTGATCTAGTCTTGAAAAAGATAAGGTCGTCTGAAAAGAGTCTCTTGATTTCTTTTCAGGCGACCTTTCCTATTCGTGAGTATAATCCGTTTCTCTTTTTAAATTCAGACATATTATGGACAATACATCCGAAAGAAACCATGCGGCCTTTCCAAGCGTATGGCGCAATTAGGCTTATGCTCGCGCCGCAGGCGACAGCTACATCGAGCAAGGCTGGGTCAAGGTCAACGGGCAAACCGCCGTACTCGGTCAGAAAGTAACTGAACGCGACCGCATCGACCTCAACCGGCAAGCGCATGAAAAACAGGCAGAGCGCGTTACCATCCTGCTCAACAAGCCCGTCGGCTACGTCAGCGCGCAGGCGGAAAAAGGCTACAAATCCGCCGCCGAGCTGATTACCGCGGACAACCGTTGAAGGCGACGACAGCCGCATTCCGTTCAACGAAAAACACAAATTGGCTTGGCTCCCGCCGGCCGGCTGGACATCGATTCCGTCGGGTTGCTGGTGTTGACGCAGGATGGGCGCATCGCCAAGCAGCTTATCGGCGAAAACAGCGGCAGCGAAAAAGAATATCTGGTACGCGTGCGCGGCAAATTGGACGAAAAAGGGCTTGCCTTTGCTGAATCATGGATTGAGTATGGATGCGAGAAACTGCGTCCTGCCAAAGTGGAATGGCAAAACGAAGACCAACTGCGTTTCGTGTTGAAACCAAGGCAAAAAGCGGCAAATCCGCCGTATGTGCGAACTCGTCGGTTTGCGTCGTCGGGCTGAAGCGGATTCGGATGGGTAAAGTCAAACTGGGCAAACTGCCGCCCGGCAAATGGCGTTATCTGCGGGCGGATGAATCGTTTTAAATGTCGTAAGCCTGATGTTTGCAGAAGATAAGGTCGTCTGAAAACTGAACTGCACCCCAAAAGTTGGACATCCCTCCAACTCACAAGGTGCAGTTTTATGAGCAAATATACATTACACTTCAAATACCAAGCCGTACTCCACTACCTGCATATACGCAGCCAACAACGTACCGCAGACCACTGCATTTCCCTGAACCCACCTGAGACGATGGATAGCGCGCCTATCAAGAAGGCGGTATCGGCGCACTCGAACATCCCCAATCCAAAACCATGCCCCAACACCGCAAAAACCCTTCATCGCAGATAAACCCGACCAAGAAAAACGCAGGCAGAGCTTATTGAAGAGTTGTGCTATATGCGCGCAGAGGTCGCCTACCTAAAGGGTTAAAAGCCCTCAGCCAAAAGCGAGACCGCAAAGGACAAAGCCAAACCGTCCAAACACTGAGGGCGCAACACCGCTCAAATACCTGCTGCAATCGCAAACCTGCCCAAAAGCAGCTTTTACTACCATTACCAGAACTGCCGAAATCCCGGACGAAGCCGACAAAGCCCTCCTTGTCGAAACCTACCGGCGGCGACAAAGGGCGCTACGGACAAAAGGCGCATTGCCGCAGCGATTAGATTGGAACCGCAAAAGTGGCGCGGTTGATGAAGCAATTGGAACTGAAAGCCCTCATACGGGCGAAAGCCTACCGCCATCCCGCCATGGGCGAAATATCGAACACCTCCTCAAACGCCGGTTCAAAGCCCGAAAGCCCAACGATGGCTGACCGACGTTACCGAACTCAAAGGGAAGGACGGCAAACTGTACCTCTCGCCAATCTTGGACTTGTTCAACCGCGAGATCGTCGCTCTACGCCATGAGCCGCAGGCCGACAGCGAAATGGTGAGAAGGAAATGCTCGAAAGCCGCCCCCGGCTGACTGATAAAGGAACGATGCTTCATTCGACCAAGGTGTGCTGTACCGTACGGCAGGGGTATAGGGAATTGCTTGCGGAGCATCTCCATGGTTCAAAGCATGTCGCGTAAGGCGAGTGTTGGGACAATGCGCCGATGGAAAGCTCTGTGCGGTGTTGAAGACGGAGTGTTTCTATAACGCAGCGTGAATTGACAGTAGATGAATTGATGAAGCAGATAGATGACTATATGGATTACTACAACCGGGAGCGTTGCAGTTTGAAATTGAAAAAGCTGAGTCCTGTCGCATACAGAACCCAGCTTGCACAGAGCGCCTGAATAGGCTTTTATGAGTGTCCAAGATTTGAAAGTCAGTTCAAACTGGTAGGGTTGCATTTCAGACGACCTTATTCTTGGGGATGCCAATTATTTATTTTGTAATAAAGGAGGAACTTTTCGTATTAAATGGGAGATTTGGGTAAGTTGGGTGTGTAGTAGAGAATTGGTATTTTAAATTGGTTTCTTATTGATTTTTAAGTATTTTATTTTAGATGTTTGTACTGCGTTTTTCTAGATTCATTTTCAGTATCTCAAATGGCACCCTGTTTAATTTTTCGTCATAAATGTTTAAAATTTAATCATCATTCTTGAAAATTAGCTTATAATAGGCAAGTTTCCGTTGAAACAGTTACAAAAATTTTAATAAGGTAACGGCAAAGTCTGAAAAGGGATGCGAGGTTTGTCCGGGTTTTGCCATAGAATTTAAATTACCTACATGAAGATAAGACGTTTTTCTCCTACATTTTTCTCCAACCGCCACGCCGTTGCCCGCATTTTGGTATACGGCAAATTGATGCGCATCGACAAGCCTATTGGCACGTTGCTGCTGGCCGACCTATTGGGCGTTATGGGTCGCTTCGGAAGGCATTCCGAAGCGGATATTTTTGGGCGTTTACCGCCGGTACGTTCTTTATGCGCAGCGCAGGCTGCGTAATCAACGACTTTTGCCGACCGCGATTTTGACGGTCTCGGTCGAGCGCACGAAAAACCGCCCCTTCGCCCGCGGGTTGGTTTCCAAAACAGAAGCAATTCTGCTGACCGTCATCCTCTGCCTGCTTGCCGCCCTCCGCATGACGCTGAACGCTGTTGACCTGGGTAATGAGCGTTCCCGCGCTGTTTCTGCGATGATTACCCCTTGCAAAACGTTTTTCCCGCTGCCGCAGTTTTTATTTGGGGCTGGCGTTTTCTTTTCGGGATTCTGATGGCGTTTGCGCCGCCGTCCGCAGCGCGTACCTTCTACGGCGTGGCTGATGTTTACCGCCAATGCTTTGTGGACGCTTGCCTACGACAGCGATTTATGCGATGTCGGACAAGGAAGACGATTTGAAAATCGGGATTAAAAACTTCGGCCATCACGTTCGGCGATCACGATATTTCCGCATCCATGCTCTGCTCATTTTGGTTTACCGCGCTGATGGCGGTGTTGGGCGTAATCGGCGCGACATGGCGTGATGGATCATGCCTGCGGTGGTGTGGCTGCAAATCGGTCAACACCATGCCATCAAAACGCGCGACCGCCAGACTTGTTTTAAAGTGTTTTTGGATAACAACTATATCGGTCTGCTGTGGTTTTTGGGTTTGGCGGGCATTATTTGTGGGCTTTGGCTGCCACGCGGTACAGGCAATAAACATGTCACGTCGTCTGAAAAAGGGTTTCAGACGACGTTTTGCTGCAGGGTGGATTGATAATAGCGGCTGGGTTTTATCTGGTATCCAAACCGCCGTAAAAACATTTGCCGCCGTTTTCAGACGACCTTGCGTGTGAGTTAAGAAACATCAAAGAAGCAGCGTTTCTTGTTAGCAATCTGAGTGTAAATTGCGTGTTCAGGATTGAGGTTTTGTACAGACAGTCGGTACAATTCCATTTCATTTTGCCACATCAAAAGAGATTTCTATGAGCCTTATCGGCGAAATTTTGCCTTTGTCCCATATCGTTTTAGACTTGGAAGTCGGCAGCAAAAAACGCTTGTTTGAAGAAGCGGGTCTGCTGCTTGAACATGAAGCAGAATTACCTCACGGCGATGTCTTCGACTGCCTGTTTTGCCCGCGAAAAGCTGGGTTCGACCGGCTTGGGACAGGGCGTCGCCATCCCGCACGGCCGTCATGCCTGCGTGAAAAAAGCCACCGGCGCGTTTATCCGCACGAAAGAACCGGTCGCTTTCGATGCGCCTGACGGCAAACCTGTATCCCTGATTTTCACGTGTTGGTGCGCGGAAAAATGCGACTGGCGAACATTTGAAGTCTTGTCCAAACTGGCGGGCAGGTTCTCGCAGCCGTCCGTGAAGCCTTTGATGTCCGCGACCTCTGCCGAGGAGGTGCGCAAACTTCTGGCAGAAAGAGTAAAGAATGCCAGTATATCCGTCCGCCGCCTGTTTTCCGATAATCAACACAAGCTCCAACTTGCTTGGGCGGCAGGCAATTCGGGTGCGGACAACCGCATCGAGGTAGAGGCCGACAAACCCGTTTTGGCGTTGGTCGGCCATTTGAATTTTATCCATCCCAATCAAATCCAAGTCGTCGGTGTTGCCCGAAGCCGAATATCTCAAGCGCCTCGAATCAGGCGAATTGAATTACGATTTCGCGAATCCTACCGATATCCCCATGTCGCTGGTCATCGTTGCCAATGGTTCAGGGTTTTCGCCCAGTGCGCGACTACTGCCATAAAACGACATCCGCTCTTGACTTCCAAGCTCGAAAGCCCGTATTTGATGGACGTGTTGCGGATTTATCTGCAACGCACGCTCGCGACTTCCATCGTTAAACACGGCGTATTCCTCGATGTATTTGAAGTCGGCGTGATTACCGGTCATTCCGGCGGTAAAAAGCGAATTGTGGCGTTGAGATTGATTTCAGCGCGACACAGCCTGATCGCCGATGATGCGGTCGAGCTTTTTCCGTACCGGCCCGAAACGCTCGAAGGTCGCTGCCCGCCGATGTTGCGTGATTTCCTTGAAGTGCGCGGTTTGGGGCATACTCAACATCCGCCACATTTTCGGCGAAACCTCCATTCGTCCGAAAAATCCTCCAGTTGATTATCAACCTGGTCGCCGCCGACGACGATTACATGAAGCAGCTCGACCGCTTGAGCATACGCACGGAAGACCGAGTCCATCCTCAGCGTCAACGTCCGTTCCGTCACCCTGCCTGTCGCCGCGAGTCGCAACCTTGCCGTATTGGTTGAGCGGCGGTACTCATCATCCTCCAGGGTGCGCGGCAAAGACAGTACCAAAGAATTCCTCGAACGCCATCAAACACAACTCAAAGAAAACGAACAAAACCATGAAAAATCGTCACCCTGATTAGCGGATTGTCCGGCTCTGAGCAAGTCCGTTGCCCTCAAACAGCTTGAAGACCTCGGCTATTTCTGCGTGGACAACCTGCCGCTGGAAATGCTGCCTTCGCTGGTGCTGCACCATATCGAGCGCGCCGATGAAAACCAAACTCGGCGTGAGCGTCGATGTCCGCTCCGGCATCAACATTCAGGAAGCGCGAGGAAATCCAATACCTGCGCGATGAAGGCCATCGGGTCGAAGTATTGTTTGTTGAAGCAGAAGAAAGCGTGCTGGTGCGCCGTTTTTCCGAAACGCGGCGCGGCCATCCACTGTCGGGACTGAACCTTACCCTGCTGGAAAGCCTGCAAAAAGAGCGCGAATGGCTGTTCCCGCTCAAAGACATCGCCTATTGCATCGATACATCCAAAATGAACGCGCAGCAACACTGCGTTACCCGTTCAACAATGGCTCAACATCGAGGCGCAGAGGGCTTTTTGGTTATCCTCGAGTCTTTCGGCTTCAAATACGGCGTGCCGAACAACGCCGATTTCATGTTCGATATGCGCAGCCTGCCCAATCCCTATTACGATCCCGAGCTGCGCCCCTATACCGGCATGGACGCCCCCATTCAGCGTCATCTCGACCAGCAGCCCCTGGCGCAGGAAAGCATGTGGACGATATCGACCACTTTATCGAACCACTGGCTCCCGCGCCTGCAAAAGAAAAGCCGCAGCTACGTTACCATCGCCATCGGCTGTACCGGCGGGCAGCACCGTTCCGTCTATGTCGTCGAAAAACTCGCCCAACGCCTGCAAGGACATTACGAACTGCTCATTCGCCACAGACAGGCGCAAAACCCGTCCGGACGCTGATTCCCCTTTTTCAGACGACCTTTTCGATATAAAAAGGAGAAACCATGAAACCCATCATCGCCTCGCACTCGCCTGCACACTCGCCGCCTGCGCCACCGAAGTCCCCGCCTACCGCTGGCACCGCACCGGCGCAAGCGAAGCGAAGTTTCCCGCCAAATCAACGTTTTTGCAAATCATAAGCGAACACGACGCCAAACACGGACGCGAATCCGATCACCTTGAACAATGTATGGACGAAGCCGGCTACTACCGCTACGAACACGGCAACCTCTAAACCTTAGAGCGCCTCAAAACAAAAAGGTCGTCTGAAAAACCGCGAAGGCTTTTCAGACGACCTTTGCTGAAAAACGGACAAACTCAGGTCGTCTGAAAACACCGCCGAACCACTTTTCAGACGACCCGCCACCGCAAATCAGACAGAAAGAACAAAACATGGCAATCCAATGGTTTCCCGGCCACATGAACAAAAGCAAAAAGCCATCGCCGAGCGCGCAAAAAGCGTCGACATGGTGATTGAAATGCTGGACGCACGTATGCCCGCCTCCAGCGAAAACTGCTTGCCCAGCATCCAGAGCAGCCCAAACCAAAATCCTCAACAAACAAGACCTTGCCGACCCCGAACGCACCAAAATCTGGCTCGAACACTACAACAGCCGCGAGCACCCGCGCCATCGCCTCGACTCCTCAGAAACCGGCGCACGGCAAAATCGCTTCAAGCCCTGCCGCGCCATGATTCCCCACCGCCAAGGCATAGACAAACCCCTGCGCGTCCTCATCTGCGGCATCCCCAACGTCGGCAAATCTACCCTCATCAACGGCATGATAGGCAAAAAATCCGCCAAAACCGGCAACGAACCCGGCATCACCAAAGCCGAACAACGCCTTTTTCCTCGCCGACGACTTCTGGCTCTACGACACCCGGAATGCTGTGGCCGAAAATCATCGTCGAAGAAGGCGGTTACAACCTCGCCGCCGGCGGTGCGGTCGGACGCAACGCGCTGGACGAAGAAGAAGTCGCCCTTGAGCTTTTTAGACTACCTCCGCCGCCACTACCTCCCCATGTTGCAAGAACGCTACCAAGCCGACAAAGACCCCAGCAGCCACTGGGACGACAACCATGCGCTCGAATGGATAGCCAAAAACGCGGCGCAGTCCTCAGCGGCGGACGGGTCAACTACCAAAAAGCCGCGGAGAACATCCTCGCCCGACTTCCGCGAAGGCAAAATCGGCAGAATCGCCTCGAAAACACCGAGACAATGAAACATGGCTCAAAAAGCCCGTCAAAAGAAGCTGAACTCAAAGCTGTGCGCGAGCCAGAAAGGCAGAACGTGAGGAGCAGAAGCCTGTGGACGAGTAGGGCGGTATGGTGGGCTAAAATAGAAAAATATCCGTGTCTCCATTTCCGCATAGGAATTCAAGCATCGGACGCTCTATAATTTGCTATAGAAAAAGGTCGTCTGAAACCCGAAACTGATTTTCAGACGACCTGTTCCAAATATTCACAATCAACAAGAAAACTAAAAATGACTGAAACCCAATCCCTAGAACTCGCCAAAGAATTGATTTCCCGCCCGTCCGTTACCCTGACGACCGAGATTGCTAAAACTACTTGCTGAACGCCTACACAAAATCGGTTTTTGCGGCTGAAGAACTCCATTTCGGCGACACAAAACATCTGGTTGCGACGCGGCACGAAAGCTCCCGTCGTCTGTTTTGCAGTATACCGACGTTGTGCCGACAGACCTGTTGAAAATGGATTCGCCCCGTTCGAGCCGACCGAGCGCGACGGAAGATTATACGGGCGCGGCGCGGCGGACGCTGAAAACCAGCATCGCCTGCTTCGTTACCGCTCTGCGAACGCTTCGTTGCCGATCATCCCAACCACCAAGGCAGCATTGCGCTCCTGATTACTTCCGACGAAGAGGGCGACGCGCTGGACGGTACGACCAAAGTCGTCGATGTATTGAAAGCGCGCGACGAGCTTATCGACTACTGCATCGTCGGCGAACCGACCGCCGTGGACAAATTGGGCGATATGATTAAAAACGGCCGGCGCGGCTCGCTGTCGGGCAACCTGACCGTCAAAGGCAAGCAAGGGCATATTGCTTATCCCCATTTGGCAATCAACCCCGTCCATACTTTTGCCCCGGCCTTGTTAGAGCTGACGCAGGAAGTTTGGGACGAAGGCAACGAATACTTTCCGCCGACCAGTTTCCAGATTTCCAATATCAACGGCGGTACAGGCGCGACCAATGTCATTCCGGGCGAGCTGAACGTCAAATTCAATTTCCGTTTCTCCACCGAGTCCACCGAAGCAGGGCTGAAACAACGCGTCCGCGCCATTTTGGACAAACACGGTGTGCAATACGATTTACAGTGGTCGTGTTCGGGGCAGCCCTTCCTGACCCATGCGGGCAAACTGACCGACGTGGCACGCGCAGCCATTGCCGAAACCCGCGGCGTAGAGACCGAGTGTCCACCACCGGCGGCACTTCGGATGGACGCTTCATTAAAAGCCATTGCGTGAAAGAACTCATCGAATTGAAGCGTCCAACTGGCACCATCCACCAAATCAACGAAAACGTGCGGCTGGACGATATTCCGAAGCTGTCGGCGGTGTATGAGGGATATTAGCGCGGTTGTTGGCTGAAAAGGCCGTCTGAAAAGAAAATGGGCTGTCGGATATGGATGTCCGACAATTTGATTAGACCTAACGTGAGTTTGAGATAACGCATTGATTGTTATGCAGAACGATTTATTTGAACAGCAGTCCATTCCCTCTCCCGTGGGAGGGTTAGGAGAAGGCATTGGGACGGCAACGGAAATATTGTCTGCATCTCGCTCTGTTTACCTTCTCCCAACCCTCCCCACAGGAGGAGCCAAGTTGCAGGCACGCCAACGGAATTTGGCTTCGCATCAACTGCCTTATTTCGAACGCACGTCAAACTTAAATCTTGCAAGGTCGTCTGAAATCTTTAATTCCTTTTCCCTGAGGCTTTAGAAATATCGAATATTTGAGGAATCGCGCAACCAACCCTCAAGATTTACGTCATAGCCGTTCCTGCATCGGCGTGCGTGAATGGCGAAAAATTGGGGATTTGCCGTCAAATCCATGCTGAGTAGATACGGAGCAAACGAATGATTACCCTGCCTTCGCTAAACAATCTGCCGTCAAAATGGGATGAAATCCGCCATTGGCTCGAAAACCCAAGTTTTTGAGTGTGAAGTCATGCCGTATCCCAATCTGACGGAACACGAAGCCAAGCAGTTCGAGCAGGATTTTATCGACCGTATCGGCTGCGCGCCTGAAGAATATGTCCGTATCCGCCGCGCCATCCGTTTGTTGGAAGCGAGTTATCCCGACACTCAACGAACGACTCCGCCGCCATTGCGCACGCCTTTGGGCGAGATGCTGGCGGTGTTCGCAGCAAAGGCTTGTGTTTGCTGGAGTTTGTCGGGCAGAAATATATGGGCAGGAAATTACCGCCGTCCAGTGCCTTGCGCGGACGGTTTGTGTTTCAGGAGGATGAGCGAACGCAAATCTCTGCGGCAGGAATTGGACGTATACTTCAGGGGTCGTCTGAAAACCTTTGCCACGCCTTTGGAGCAGATCGGTACCGAATTTCAAAAGCAGGTATGGGATGCGCTCTTGGCGATTCCTTACGGCGAAACGCGTAGCTACAAGGAGCAGGCGCAGCGTTTGACAATCCCAAAAGCCGTCCGCGCCGTTGCCGCCGCCAACGGGCAGAACAAAGTGTCCATCCTGATTCCTCGCCACCGCGTCATCGGCAGCGACGGCAAGCTGACCGGCTACGCAGGCGGCTTGAACCGCAAACAATCGCTGCTTGCTTTGGAACGCGCGGGTTCCGGACGACCTGTTTTGATTTTGAAGTAAGTCGGATACTGATCCGACAAAGCGCCGATTGAAAATTATCGGATTCGAAAAATCCGACCTGACTAAAATAGAGCAGCGGCAGATTGCTCATCGTACACGACCCGCCGGAAAGGAGAAATACGAATATGAACCTGAAAAACCGCCATTTCCTGAAACTTTTAGACTTTACGCCCGAAGAAATCGCCGCCTACCTCGACCTTGCCGCCGAGTTGAAAAGCCGCCAAAAGGCGGGGCGCGAAGTGCAGCGGATGAAAGGAAGAACATCGCCTGATTTTGCAAAACCTCGACTCGCACCCGCTGCGCGTTTTGAAGTCGCCGTCGCGCGCGACCAAGGGCAGTGACTTTTATCTGGAGCCGTCCGCCAGCCAATCGGGCATAAGGAAAGCATCAAAGACACCGCCCGCGTCTTGGGCAGGATGTACGACGGCATCCGAGTATCGCGGCTTCGGGCAGGACGTGGTCGAAGAATTGGCAGAAAATACGCCGGCGTGCCCGTGTTCAACGGCTTGACCAAAGCGAGTTCCACCACCCAAATGCTCGCCGACGCGCTGACCATGCGCGAACACAGCGGCAACCCTTGAATCAAAGCCGCATTTTACCTACGCTCGGCGACGCGCGTTACAACACGGCAAATTCGCTGCTGGTGTTGGGCGCGAAGCTCGGCATGGACGTGCGTATCGGCACCGAAAACCTGTGGCCGTCTCGAAAAACATCGTCGCCCGCGCCGCGCGCTGTCGCCGAAGAAAACCGGCGGAAAGATTTTGCTCGCCGAAAACGCGGAAGAAGCCGTCAAAAGGCGTCGATTTTATCCATACAACGACGTGGGGTCAGCATGGGCGAGCCGAAAGAAGCGTGGCAGGAACGCATTGATTTATTGAAAGATTACCGCGTTACCCCGGAACTGATGGCGGCATCGGGCAACCCGCAAGTCAAATTCATGCACTGCCTGCCCGCCTTCCACAACCGCGAAACCAAAGTCGGCGAATGGATTTACGAAACCTTCGGCAACGGCGTGGAAGTAACGGCAGAAGATTCGAAAGCCCCGCCAGCATCGTGTTCGACGAGCGGAAAACCCGGATGCCACGATTGAGCGGATGAGTGGCGGCACTGGGGGATTGACGCTAACGGCAGTGCTATATCAAAAATGATTAAATCAGGTCTATAATAAATCTGAATAACAGGCACTTACACCCCTTCCCTCGAAGGCAGGAATCTGAGACTCTATTTTGGGCGAATGTACAGAGATTGTTGCAATTCCAAACTTTTAGATTTCCGCAAACAAAAAGTCGTCTGAAAACAAGCATGATTGGTTTTTCAGACGACCTTCAAACCGCTTCCTAAATTGTCCAACCAAGAAACAGGAGAAACCAAATGGAAGAAACATTCGTCCAAACGCGACCATCGCCGGCTCGGATTCCGGCGGCGGGCGGGGATACAGGCAGATTTGAAGACGTTTCAGATGCGCGGCGTGTTCGGCACCAGCGTCCTGACAGCCGTGACCGCGCAAATACGCTCGGCGTATCGGCGGTGCATCTGATTCCGACCGCATCATCGCTGCTCAAATCGAAGCCGTCCGCCCGATTTTGAAATCCGCGCCTATAAAATCGGGATGCTAGGGTACGGCGGAAGTGATTGAATGCGTTGCCGAAAAATCTGAAAAATGCCGTTTCGGCAAACGCGTCCTCGATCCGGGCGATGAGTGCAAAAGGTGGCGCGCCGTTGCTGCAGGATTCCGCCGTCGAAGCGATGAAACGCCTGCTGCCTCGATACCGACATTCTGACGCCCAACCTGCCCGAAGCGGAAGCTTTGACGGGCGTATCGCATTGAAAACCGCCAAGACGCGGAACGAGCCGCCAAAATCCTGCAAGATTGCGGCGTAAAAACGTGGTCGATTAGTTAGCGGGTATTTGGGCGACAACCGCAGCGAATACTGCGACAGACTGGCTGTTTTACGCCGGATGATGTGTTTGAATTTACCGACCGCCGCTTCCCGACGGCGCATACGCACGGTACAGGCTGCACGTTCTCCGCCTGTATCGCCGCCGAGCTGGCAAAAGGTTTCGAGACACTCAGCCGTGCAAACCCGCCAAAAATACATTACCGAGGCGATTCGCAACCCTTTGAACATCGGCGCGGGACACCATCCGGTCAATCATTGGGCTTATCGATTGAGGATATGGAAAGGTCGTCTGAAAACAGAAAATCCGTTTTCAGACGACCTTTGTTGTGGCATCCGTTGATGGCAAACATCAAGCCGGATTCATGAAGCTTGATTTCTTGTGAAAATGTCGGGCGTCGCGCCGTGTCTGGAGGCGACTAGGGGCGCCGGAGCGCAGGCGAAAGTGATGGCTTCTTGAGGCTCGGGCATTGTTGAGCAGTTTGTAAGTCAGTCCTGCCAGAAGCTGTCGCCGGAGCCGACGGTATCGGCGACTTTGATGCGGGAAGCCGCAGTGGCGGTAGAGTTCGCCGTCTTTGTATAAAAATCGCGCCGTGTCCGCCTAAAGTGACGCAGATGGTTTGTGCGCCGGTCAAGCGGTTGAGGTAGGCGATGTTTTGTTCGATGCTGTGGTAGGGAGAGCCGTAAAACTGCGGACAGTTCGTACAACTCGTCGTCATTGAGCTTGAGCATATCCGCACGCTTCATGGTGGCGAGCAGGCGGTCGGTGTCGTAGTGGGGTTTGCGCAGATTGACGTCGAAGATTTTTGAATTTGGCTTTTTCCATCAGTTTGTCTAATGCCGCACGGGAAATCTCGTCGCGGGTGGCAAGGCTGCCGAACACGAAGGCATCGGATTCGGCGACACGCTGCAAGGCGGCATCTTCGACGACGATGCGGTCCCATGCGCAAGGATACACGATTTCGTATGACGCGCTGCCGCATTTGTCCAAGATGACTTTGACAAGGCTGGTATCGCATTCTTTGCACACTTGCAGCAGGTCGGTATTGACGTTTTTCGCTTGGATTTGGCGCAGCAGCTCTTCGCCGTCGGCATCATCGCCGCGACGGCTGATGATGGCGGTATCGACCCCGAAGGATTGCAAACGGACCAAAACGTTCAGCGGCGCACCGCCCAACACTTTGCCGCTTGGAAAATCGTCCCACAACACTTCGCCGAAACTGGTTACTTTCATTTTAGACCTTCCTTGCTTTGAGTTGATCGATGGAACTGCTGCGCTGCGTACGGCTTACCTATCATGTATTTGTAGTAAAACTCCAATACTTAGGCGCGTAAGCATTATGTTTTAAAATCTACCGACTGACAAGCAATCGCGGGTTTATCCGTCAGGAAGTTTGATTCATCACAATATTGCGTTACAGGCGGCCTGATTCGGCAAACTCAGCAGGGTTTATTTTTCTTTCATTTTATAAGTGCTTTTGGGAAGGGGATAGCTGATTTTTGAAATTTAAAATACAAATCGGCAGAATATGTTTGAACAGACGGGACTATATTCCAATTTTCTTCATTTCATTACGATATTTAAAAACCCTCTTTAAAGCCTATAATGTGGTCGTTAAAAATGATGAGGTCGTCTGAAAACGTGAATATCCATTTTCAGACGACCTCATATAAGGAAAGAACAAATCATGCGTCCATTAAATGCCCTGAATCCGCTTGGACAATCTGCGCCACAATTACCAAACCCTGAAACAGATTCACGGCGGCAAGATGCTTGCCGTTATTAAAGCGGACGCTTACGGACACGGCGCGGTACGGTGCGCCCACGCATTGTCTGACCTGCGGACGGGTTTGCCGTCGCCACCGTGGACGAAGCCGTCGAGTGCGCGAGAGCGGCATTAGCAATCCCATCGTATTGCTCGAAGGCGTATTTGAAGCGACGGAATACGCTATCGTCGATAACATAATTTGTGGCTGGCGTCGGCAGCCAGTGGCAACTCAGAAGCCTTAATCGCCCATCATTGGCAAAAATCCCGTCAAAGTCTGGCTCAAAATGGATTCCGGTATGCACCGTGCCGGCTTCTTCCGCACACCACACTTCCGCCTACACCGCCCTGGAAACAATGCAAACACGTCGACAGCATCGTCAAGTTCAGCCACTGCGCTCGTGCCGACGAACCCGACAACGGCACTGACCGAAATGCAGCTTGAAGCCTTTGATTTGGCGTGTGAAGGCTTGAAGGCGAAGAAAGCCTCGCCAATTCTGCCGCCATCTTGAACGTCCCTGAAGCGCGCCGTGATTGGGGTCGTGCCGACTGGCGCTTTACGGCATTCTCCGTTCGGCGGCGTGGGACGAACGCCTGAAACCCGTCATGCGCCTGACTTCCCGCGTATTCGGCGAACGCGTCCTGCAACCTCATTCTCCTATCGGCTACGGCGCGACGTTTTTACACCAGCAAGTCCACCCGCGTCGGCTTGATTGCCTGCGGCTACGCCGACGGCTATCCGCGCCGAGCCTCGACCAACTCGCCTGTTGCCGTCGAAGGCAAACGCAGCCGAATTATCGGCAGGGTGTCATGGACATGATTACCGTCGAACTCGATGCTCCAAAGAAGGTTTGGGGTGCGGAAGTCGAATTGTAGGGCGACATTGTTAATATCAACGAAGTCGCCGAAGCCGCCGGTATCGATTCCGTATGAAATCCTTTTGCAACGTCAAACGCGCAAAGTTTACCCTATTCGGGAGTGATTTAGGCGGCGATGACTGAAGGTCGTCTGAAAACAAAGTTAACGGTTTCGTTACATGGTTTTCAGACGACCTTATCCTACAAGGCTTTTTGAAAATCCAAATATTTTAAAGCTGCCGTCATTCCCGCGCAGGTGGGAATCCAGAACATAAAATTTAGGGAAAACTTTTTCTTTGACGATTTCTGCACGGATAACTGGATTCCCGCCTGCGCGGGAATGACAGCAGACGGAATATCAGGTTCGGCAATACAAAATTGTCAACAATCCAAAGCCATCTTATTCTAAAGCAATGTTATAATTTCCAAATCAATTTTTCAGACGACCCCTGTAAGGACCCCTGACTTATGAACAATTCAGTCATCACTGTCATCGGCAAAGACCGCGTCGGCATCGTACGACGTTTCCAGAATTTTTGGCGGAAAAACCAAATCAACATCCTCAATATCAGCCAGCAGCTGATGGACGATTTCTTCACCATGATTATCTTGGTGGATACCTCAAAATGCCCCAAATCGCGGCAAGAAATGCTGATTTGTTTGCGGAAGAGAGCAAAAACTCGCGCTCGATATCCGTATGCAAAAACGAAGAAATTTTTCCGCCATGCACCGCATTTGAGTCGGAGGAATGTAATGAGTATCCAATCCGGCGAAATTTTAGAAACCGTCAAAATGGTTGCCGACCAGCATTTCGACGTCCGCACCATTACCATAGGCATTGATTTTGCACGACTGTATCAGCACCGACATCGATGTGTTGAACCAAAACATTTACAACAAAATCACCACTGTCGGCAAAGATTTGGTCGCTACGGCGAAACACCTTTCGCCAAACATACGGCGTGCCGATTAGAATCAGCGTATTTCCGTCACGCCGATTGCCCAAATCGCGGCGGCAACCAAAGCCGATTCCTCACGTCAGCGTGGCGCAGACTTTGGATAAGGCAGCCAAAGCCATCGGCGTATCTTTTATCGGCGGCTTTTTCCGCGCTGGTGCAAAAAGGCATGTCGCCTTCAGACGAGGTGTTAATCCGCTCCATTCCTGAAGCGATGAAGACTACCGACATCGTGTGCAGCTCCATCAATATCGGCAGCACGCGCGCGGGTATCAACATGGATGCGGTCAGACTGGCGGGCGAAACCATCAAACGCACGGCTGAAATCACGCCCGAAGGTTTCGGCTGCGCCAAAAATCGTCGTGTTCTGCAACGCGGTGAAGACAATCCGTTTATGGCGGGCGCGTTTCACGGTGCGGGCGAAGCGGACGCCGTTATCAACGTTGGCGTATCGCCGGGGCGTGGTCAAAGCCGCGCTGGAAAATTCGGACGCGGTCAGCCTGACCGAAGTCGCCGAAAGTCGTGAAGAAAAACCGCCTTCAAAATCACCCGCGTGGGCGAACTCATCGGCCGCGAAGCCTCGAAAATACTGGGCATCCCGTTCGGCATTCTCGATTTATCACTGGCGCCGACCCCCGCCGTCGGCGACCCGGTGGCGCGCATCCCTTGAAGAAATGGGTTTGAGCGTCTGCGGTACGCACGGCACGACGGCTGCTTTGGCATTGCTGAACGATGCCGTTAGGCGGCATGATGGCTTCCAGCGCGGTCGGCGGTTTGAGCGGCGCGTTTATTCCCGTTTCGAAGACGAAGGCTGATTGCCGCCGCCGAAGCAGGGCGTGCTGACGCTGGACAAACTCGAAGCGATGACCGCCGTCTGCTCGGTCGGGCTGGACATGATTGCCGTTCCCGGCAACACGCCCGCTCACGATTTCCGGCATCATCGCCGACGAAGCCGCCATCGGCATGATCAACAGCAAAACCACCGCTGTGCGCATCATTCCGGTAACGGGCAAAACCGTCGGCGACAGCGTCGAGTTCGGCGGTCTGCTGGCTACGCACCCGTAATGCCGGTCAAAGAAGTTGTCAGTGAAGTGTTCGTCAACCGAGGCGGCAGGATTCCCGCGCCGGTTCAATCGATGAAAAACTGATGGCTTGACCATGGAAAAGGTCGATGGTTCGGATTTGAGGTGCAACTTTCCATATCAGAAAAAGGCCAGTATGCGGTAGCATACAGCCTTTCCTGCAAGAAAGATTGCTATGGGCTACATCAACTGACCCAAGACGAACGATACCATATCCAATACCTGTCCCGCCACTGCACCATCGCCGAAATCGCCAAACAGCTCAACCGCCACAAAAGCACCATCAGCCGCGAAATCAAGCGGCACTGCATCCGCGACAGCAATACAGCGCCGAAAAAGCACAGAAGCAAAGCCGGCTGACCAAACAGCACCGGCGAAAACCCTATAAGCTCGATTCGCAGCTGGTTCAACACATCGACACCCTTATCCGCCGCAAACTCAGTCCCGAACAAGTATGTGCCTACCTGCATAAACACCACGGGATCACATCCATCACAGCACCGCTTTACCGCTACCTTCGCCAAGACAAAAAGCAACGGCGGCACTTTGTGGCAACATCTCAGAATATGCAGCAAACCCTACCACAAACGCTACGGCAGCACATGGACCAGAGGCAAAGTGCCCGACCGCGTCGGCATAGAAAACCGACCTGCTATCGTCGACCGGAAAACCCGCATCGGCGATTGGGAGGCCGACACCATCGTCGGCAAAAATCAGAAAAGCGCGTTATTGACCTTGGTCGAACGCACCACCCACAGCACCATCATCTGCAAATTAAAAGAACTTAAAGCCGAAGACACTGCCCGGGCGGCCATTAGGGTATTAAAGGCATATAAAAGCCAGAGTCCACACCATCACCATGGATAACGGCAAGAGTTCTACCAACACACCAAAATAGCCAAAGCATTGAAGGCGAAAACCTATTTTTGCCGCCCTACCATTCTTGGGAGAAAGGGCTGAATGAGAACACCAACGGACTCATCCGGCAATATTTCCCCAAACAAAACCGATTTCAGAAACATCAGCGATCGGGAGATACGCAGGGTTCAAGATGAGTTGAACTCACTGGTCGAGAAAAACACTTGGCTACGAAACGCCAAGTGTTTTATTCTTAAATCTGTTCCAACCACTGGTACCTAGTGTTGCACTGAATCGATCAAGGTCGTCTGAAAACAAGCTTTTGCGGAGTTTTTCAGACGACCTTCTATTCTGCGCCTATATTTATCCGTAGAAATTGTTTACAATATGAAAATGCGCCTGTTTATCAGGCATTTTCGCGACAGAAAAGGCAATCGCTGCAAGTTACATCAAAATGGATAGACGGAATGTGCTTTGTCGGCACGACCGAAAACGGACACAGCGTCGTTATGGAAGGCGCGGCGGCGGAAGGGCAGGCAAAACGCTATCCCAGCCCGATGGAAATGCTGCTTTTGGGTGTGGCGGGTTGTTCCAGCATCGATGTCGGATGATTGCCGAGAAGCAGCGTCAAAAGGTGGTGGACTGCCAGGCGACGGTTACTGCGAAGCGTGCCGACGATGCCCCGCGCGTGTTTACCGAAATCCACATCCATTTTAAAGTCATCGGACACAATTTGACCGAATCCGCCATCGAGCGCGCCGTGCAGATGTCCGCCGAAAATATTGTTCCGCTTCGATTATGCTGGGCAAGGCGGCGAAAAATCACCCTACAGTTTTGAAACCGTCGAAGCGGAGCATTTTTCAGACGACCCCCGTATCCTTCAGGGTCGTCTGAAAAGCGCTTAGAGGCGGAATATTGTTAAAGCGTGAATAAAGGCCGCCCGACAAAAAAGCAGATATATTCACGCTACACTATGAATATATCTGCTTGCTTATTGTGGATTCTCTCTCTATCAGCCTTCATAACTTGGCCTTGTGAGGATATTGTGCAAGCTTCACTAGAGATTGTCAACAATTTTTAATTATATCTTAATCAGATTTTGTGCTATATCGAAATGGAATCAGCAAAAAGCGATACGGGCGGGTTGCCGCCGTCGCAAAATTTCTGCTATTTCAAACGATATGATACGCCAGACCATGAGGAGAGCTAAACAATGAATACCGATAATGATACCCTCCATGCGCCTACCCTTCTTCGCATGATGCCGGCAGGCAGGCATGATTCGAGCTGTTCCGCGTTTACGCCCTGATTTTGGACGGCATCACCGACCATGTTTTGCTGCCCGGCAAAAAACTGACCGAATCCGAGCTGTGCCGCCAGATGGTTTGCTCGCGCAATACTGTGCGCGGCGCGCTGTCCCTGTTGGCGCACGACAAAATCGTCGATTTGCAGCCCAATCGCGGCGCGTTCGTCCATGTTCCTGATTTGAAGGAAATGCAGGACGTGTCAACGCGCGTATCGAAATGGAAAGCATGATTTTGAACCTTTCTGTCCGATATGCCCGATTTCGGAAAACGCGCCTCCAGCCGCTTTTTACGCCATGATCGAACGTGAGGAACAGGCGTCCGACAGCGGCGACCGCGTGGGTTGGAACCGCCTCGTCCAACGCCTTTCCACTGTCGAACTGGCGCGCCTCATCGACAACCACGTCTTGTTCGATATCATGAACACCCTGTGCGCCCGTTCTTCGCTCATCGTCGCCGTTTTCGATGCGCAGCGTAATGAAAAACGCACCATCAACCCCCACACCCATTCTGAACACCGCGAAACCTCGACTTGTTGGTCAACGGCAAACGCAACCGCGTCGTCAGTCCTGCGCAAAGCACTTTAAGCGCGTGTGGAGCGTCGGAACGCAAATACGAAGGCGAGTAATCAATGCGATAAAGGTCGTCTGAAAACAAGCGTAGTAAGTTTTCAGACGACCTTTGTCAGCATTTTTCGGTGTTGTCAAGCAGCTTTACGCCAACCTGCTGACTAAACCGACATTCCGACATCTTTTTCCATGAGACATTTCCAATGACCGCTTATATGCAATAGTTTCGACCAAAAAAATCCAATACTTGCAACAGCTTTTCCAAGGTTTGATTTTCCTGAAATTCAAGTTTCGAATCCCCCTGAACAGCATTACCGATGCGCGCGAATTCCGTATTTGGCACGAAGGCGGCGAAATGTTTTACGCCATGTTCGAGCGCGGCAGAAAGCAAAGCGCGCAAGCCTGATACGTTGCGACCAATTTCCTGCCGCCTCGAATCTATCAACGCCTTGATGCCCAAGCTCATCGAAGCCGCCGCGCAAAAATCCCGAACTCAAAACCGCTGGTACGCCGTAGAATTTTTGTCTGCACTGAGCGGCGAAATGCTCGTTACCATGATTTACCACAAAAACTAGGCGAAGCGTGGCAGCGTGCCGCCGAAACCTTGTGCGTGAATTGGGCATCCATATCATCGGTCGGGAGGGGCAGAAAATCGTTTTGACTCAAGACTATATAATCGAAGAGCTGAACGTAAACGGCAAGACCTTCCGCTACCGCCAAGTCGAAGGCAGTTTCACGCAGCCCAACGCCCGCGTGTGCGAAAAATGCTCGGCTGGGCATGCGATGTCGCGCAAAACCTCGGCGGCGACCTGCTCTGAACTCTACTGCGGCAACGGTATTTCACCCTGCCGCTCCTCGCAGCATTTCCGTCAGGTGTTAGCGACCGAAGTGTCCAAAACTTCCGTTTATGCGCTGCACAGTGGAATATCGAAGCCAACCAAAGGGACAACATCAAAAATCGCCCGCCTCTGCGGAAGAATTTACCGAAGCCTATACCCAAAGCCGCGAATTCCGCCGCCTACAAGAACAGGGTATCTCGTTGAAAGATTATGATTTTTCCACGATTTTTGTCGATCCGCCCCTGAGCCGGCGTCGATGATGAAACGCTGAAGCTGGTTTCAGTTTGACAACATTATCTATATTTCCCTGCAATCCTGAAACACTGCGCGCGAACCTCGATACCCTCTGCCAAACCCATACTGTCGAACGCGCTGCGTTGTTCTGACCAGTTCTGTTTACGCACCATATCGAAAGCGGCGTTTATTTGAAGAAGAAATAAAGAGTGATGAAAAGGTCGTCTGAACATTTTTAAAAACCATGGATTTTCATGTGCAAAACTGTTTTTCAGACGACCTTTTTCCCTGATAAGAAATTTCCAACAGCCTGAATCATCATGCCCGTAGATTCTTTTTCTACTCTTTACTGCTCACTGGATTTTTGTGCCGGACTGATGGACGCGGCGGTCGGCGGCGGCGGATTGCTGTAAATCCCCGGACTGTTCAACTTGTTGCCAACTTCCACGCCTGTGGCTTCGCGATGCGGCGTGAATAAGTTTGCCCTGCTGCGGGACGGTTACCGCCACGGGGCAATATCTGCGCAGAATCCCCGTGCCGTGGAAAAATGTTGCTGCCCGCCGCCGTGCTGGCGTTTGCCGCTTCCTATCTGGGCGCGAAAGCCGTGGTCTTTTCCCCGTGCAATATATGAAACCGGCGATGCTGGTCATCATGATTGCCATGTGTTTATACCTTTATCAAAAAGATTTGGGGACAAACGGTGCGCAATGAAAAAGCTGACGCGCCGCGAAACCTTGTGGGGCTTGTTTTTTCGGCGCATTAATCGGCTTTTACGACGGATTTTTCGTGCCGGGACGGGCAGCCTTTGGCTTTCGTGTTCGTCCGTTTTTACGGCTACTGATTTTTTTGACGGCAAACGCATCGGGCAAAAGTCATCAACTCAACCACCAATCTTGCCGCGCTGACATTTTTCATCCCGCAGGACACGTCGTTTGACGGGGCACCCGCTTGCGCTGGCGAATTTGTGCGGCGGCGTGGTCGGCGCGAAATTGGCGATACGCGGCGGCACCCAGTTTCTGCGTTACGGATTTGGCGGTGTTGCGTGCCTGACCATAGGCAAATTCGCTTGGGATTTGTTTCGATAACAGAAGGCGTGTCAAAGGCAGGCTTCGCCCGCCGAAAGCGTTTCAGACGACCTTTGTATGCTAAAATCCGTCATCTTTCAGAAAATGACCGATAGAGGGAAACATGGCAGGCAACACTTTCGGACAACTCTTCACCGTTACCACCTTCGGCGAAAGCCACGGCGCAGGTTAGCTGCATCATCGACGGCTGCCCGCCCGGACTGGCATTGACTGAATCAGACATCCAGCCGACCTCGACCGGCGCAAACCCGGCACCAGCCGCCACGTTACCCAACGCCGCGAAGCCGACCAAGTCGAAATCCTCTCCGGCGTCTTCGAAGGCAAAACCACCGGCACCCCATCGCCCTCTTAATCCGCAATACCGACCAACGCAGCAAAGACTACGGCAACATCGCCACCAGCTTCCGTCCCGGCCACGCCGACTATCCCTACTGGCACAAATACGGCACGCGCGACTACCGCGGCGGCGGCAGAAGCTCCGCCCGCGAAACCGCCGCCCGCGTTGCCGCAGGAGCCGTCGCCAAAAATGGCTGGAAAGAAAAATTCGGCACGGAAATCACCGCCTACGTTACCCAAGTCGGCGAAAAAGAAATTCAGTTTGAAGGCTACGAACATATTTCCCAAAAATCCCTCTTTCGCCGCCAACCAAAGCCAAATCGCCGAGCTGGAAAACTATATGGACAGCGTGCGCAAATCGTTGATTCCGTCGGCGCGAAACTGCATATCGAAGCGTCCAACGTCCCCGTCGGTTTGGGCGAACCCGTTTTCGACCGCCTCGACGCCGAAATCGCCTACGCCATGATGGGTATCAACGCCGTCAGCGTGGAAATCGGCAGGCTTCGGCAGCGTCGTCCAGCGCGGCAGCGAACACGGCGACGAACTTACCCCGCGAGGCTTCCTGTCCAACCACTCCGGCGGCATCCTCGGCGGCATCAGCACCGGACAAGACATCCACGTCAACATCGCCATCAAACCCACCAGCTCCATCGCCACTCCGCGCCGCAGCATCGACATCAACGGCAATCCTGTCGAACTCGCCACCACGGCAGACACGACCCCTGCGTCGGCCTGCGCGCCGCCCCCATCGCCGAAGCCATGCTCGCGCTCGTGCTTATCGACCACGCCCTACGCCACCGCGCGCAAAATGCTGACGTAGCCGTCGATACGCCAGACATTACCAAGTAGTGAAGATAAAATCTAAAGAGGTCGTCTGAAAACAAACATGACGGATTGTGCTGAACATTTTTCAGACGACCTTTTCTCAACGCCTATTGAGATAAGTGTGCTTACCTGTCCGCAAATAAACATGTTTATAGTGGATTAACTTTCAAATCAGGACAAGGCGACGAAGCCGCAGACAGTACAGGTAGCACGGCATAGGCGAGGCAACGCTGTACTGGTTTAAAGTTAATCCACTATCAATCGAACATTCGCAAAAAACTTAGCCAAAACACAGGCTTTTATACTAAAATACCGCCATTACCGTAGCCATAGCGAAACGCACGGCTTTATTTTAGAGGAATACAAACGACATGACACAAGAAACCGCTTTGGGCGCAGCTTTGAAATCCGCCGTCCAAACCATGAGCAAGAAAAACAGACCGACATGATTGCCGACCACATCTACGGCAACACGACGTCTTCAAACGATTCAAACCGCTGGCCGTCGGCATCGACCAAGACCTTGTTGCCGCACTGCCCCAATACGATCCTGCACTGATCGCCCGCGTTCTCGCCAACCATTGCCGCCGCCCCCGCTACCTTAAAGCCTTGGCGCGCGGTGGAAAACGTTTTGATTTGAACAACCGCTTCAAAGGCGAAGTCAGCGCGGAAGAATGCTTATCGCCCATCAGCATCCGTTTGTCCAGCAGGCTTTGGCAGAACAAGCTGAGCGCCAAGCGGCCAAACAGGCAGCGAAAACTGAGGCAGTAGAAGCCGAATCGTCGGCGTAGCCGCCGAAACTGAAGAAGTGGCACAAAACAACGCCGAATAATACCGAATGATTTTAAAAGGTCGTCTGAAAATGGATTTTCTGTTTCAGACGACCTTTTTTATCAGTATTTCAAATCAACGGAGGAGGGAAAAAGAGGAAACACGCTTTGCAACCATTATTTTTGCTTTTGACAGGGAGGGTAAACGGTGGGTGTTTATTGATTTTTATTGGGATGATACGTTTTCTAAAGATGGATTTTTGTGCGTGAGAATGGAGATAGTAGAGAATATCTTGTTTTATCTGAGTTTATTTAAAAACTCGGAAAAATCAAGATAGAAAAATGCGCATATCGTTTTGGGATATGCGCCAAGTCTACAAAGGAGAAATAGAGGAGAAAAATCAGTTGCATCAAGCAACTCAACGGGCGTAATTCTGACACAATAAAGAAGTCTTGTCAATGGTTTTTATGAAAATTCAAATTTTTGCTTTATATGCGAGCATATTGAATCAGTGCGCAAAACAGCGACGTTTGGCGTTGGGAATTATCATCAAGACAAAACAAAAGAATTAAATATATGTGTCGCTGATGGGAGCGCAATATAAGGTCGTCTGAAAACCTTTCTCACCGATAATGGGAGAAATTTTCAGACGACCTTCCAAACGGTTAACTCAAGCCGTGGTTGACGGTACTATCCATACCTAAGGCATTCAGGAATTGGGTAGCAGATAGCTTTCGCCACCTTCAAATTTAAAGGTGTCAACCGTATCATGACCGGATGGGGAATGAACCATATCCTGATGGTCAATTCGTCATTTGAACCTTTCAGCTTCACAACCCAGTCTTGCCTGTTGTCAATTCGACATCTTTAATCGTTAAATTCTCTGAGAAGAGAACTGTGGTATCTGCTTCTGCACGGATATTGTGCAAGGTATCGTGTCCGCTTTTCCTTTCCAAACATAATGGTATTTTTAACCGAGTGTCCGGAGTCGAAAATGGCATCATTACGCGTACCACCGTCAATTACATTGTATCTTCCCAAGGTAATAATATCTTCTCCTTTGCCACCGTAGAAGGTAACTTTACCGATAACGTCTGAAAAGTCCGCAGTATCGTTATCAGCCGATCCGTAAACAACGCGGTTGTATCCTCTGATCAACACCGTACCAGTCAATCTTATCGGTAAGGTCGTGGACAAGGTTACCGGCTTTGTCAAAGTGAGGCGCATTCAGACCAAAATGCTCAATGACTTCGCCAACGGTATAGGTTTTGAATCAAACTGAATTCGCTGATTGCGCCGTAAATACCGGACTGGTTTTTGATAGTTAGGACATCGTTTGTTCCTTTGATTGAAATGTTCCAAGTATCGCCGTTCAGACGGGGAATAATACGAATTCGGAATCGGAAGGGATATGATCGATACCAGATTTGTCATAGCTTTTGGGTCATCGAAATTTCTAAATCATCCAAAGTCAGGCCACCGGTAAATCTAACGGTATTGGCATTTTGCATTCCGTTCGGGTTGAATTCGGGATCAAGATTGAAAATTGTAGTCAAAGATGGTGTCGTGTCCGTATCCTTTACCAAAGACGTAAGTATCTCGGTGTTGTCCGCCTTCAAGATGGTCATTGCTGGCACCGCCGTCCAGATAATCAGTCACCAACGTCGGCATATAATTTATCATTGCCGTCGCCGCCATAGAGTTCGTCATCGCGTTCGTTACCGAAATAGCTTGTTCCGCTATCGCGCAAGATATCATCTCCGCCTCAGTCCGTGCAGACGGTCGCGTCCGTCGATTCCGCTGTCGATGGTATCGTTTTGCTCGGTACCGGTAGGACATCGTCTCTGCTGTTCCGGTAATGATCGAACCTTGTTTGTTTGAATTGGCAACAGCTTTGAGTAGGATTCGTGGGTATAGGTTTCTCCGAGCAATTCAAAACGTCCGACGGAAACTTTGCCGTCTGCGCTGATTTGGTCTCGAATCAATACAGAACTGTTTTGCTGATGTAATCAACCAGTCTTTCCCGCCTTTAGTGCGTTGTCATTGACGCTGATTTTGAGGTCTTTGATACGCAGGTCGTCTGAAAAACGCAAGGTATTGTTTCTGATCGTCGATAATCGTATCATCGTCGCCGAAAATATAGGTATCGTTACCTGCGCCGCCTTCAGGGTATCTTTCCTTTGCCGCCGATTAAAAGTATCGTTGCTCGCGTCGCCATTGATGTTGTCGTTACCTTCTCCACCATCCAAGTAATCATCACCGTCGCCGCCGTTGAGGTTGTCATTTCCACCCATGCCGTAAACGGTATCGTTGCCGCGTCCGCTGTTGAGACGGTTGTGTCCGGCACTGCCGGTCAAGATATTGTCGTTGTTGCCTGCGCCGAAGATATTGGCATTGCCGGTCAAGGTAACGTTTTTCAACATTGGCTGTTGCTGTGTAGGAAACGCTGCTGATTACGGTATCGGTATCTGCATCTTTCCTTCGATAATGACATCCTTGACATTATCAATATAATAAAGTATCGTCCCCCATCCTCCGCTCATCGTGTCGGCACCAGCTTTGCCGTCAATAGTGTCATCGCCATCACTACCATTTAAAACGTCGTCTGAATCGGTTCCATTAATGGTCAGGTCTTTTTGTGGTTTCGCTGTTTCAATATTGGCTTTTGTTGCACGGATAAATTCAGCTACGTCCAAAACACCACTGTCAAAAATAAATTGATGGATGGAAGGAACATCAGCTTCCCGGCAGTATATGGTTGCTGATGGTCAGTACAGAATCTGTGTTGATTAATGGAGATTTTCCAATCCCTGCCCGCCTTCATTGTTAGTAACAGCCATTATGGTCAAATCTTCGGCACGCAAGCCTCCGGGTAAAGCGGACGCGGTTGCTTCCCTCGGTATCGACGATGGTATCCCTGCCGCCTGCTGCATTGAAAATGTGGTATCGTACCCATGCCACCGTTCAGTACATCATCACCGGATTCCCGTTTAGAGTGTCGTCGCCATCTTCACCGAACAGTAAGTCAAAGCCTTCTCCACCGTTGATGATGTCATCGCCACCGCCACCGTAAACGGAATCATTGCCGCGTCCGCTATTAAGACGGTTACGTCCGCTGTTGCCAATAAGTATGTTATCCCCTGTTATTCCCTGCTCCGAAGATATTGCATCACCTTCTAGAATTAGATCTCCGGCAGCAAGCGTGCGGCTGATATTGCTGCGGATGTAGATTCCGTTATTGGTATTTACCGTATACTGAGGTAGATACACCGTGAATGTGCTGTGTTGAAGGAGTTGTTTTTAATATTCATAGATATTGTTTTCCGTAGAAATGAAGGATTAAACGCTGATGATGGGAACTATTTGGTTTGTTGGTGTTCCTGACTAAATAAACAATTTAGCATGGCATTGGGAGAATTGTTGGATTTAGGTACGAACGGATATAAATATGGCATGGGCGGTTTGACTGAATATTTTATTTAAAGTTCTGATTTTACGAAAAATAAATATTTTATCTTCATTTTTATAAATAATGTGATGAGTTAATTGAATTTTTGTTATGGTTTTGCAGCATTTAAATTTGCGAAAATCTGTACTTTAAGGTACTTAAAATCAAGCCTCGTTTTTGTATATATCATGCCCGTATTACCGTTTTTCTTTTTTCGCTATGAAGTCAAAAAATACATTTGTTTTTCTGTGAATTTTTCATTTTCTATGTTCTAAGGCTATAATTTTTAAAAATAAAATATCGAATAAATAATAACTCGTTAAGAATATTTGATAAATGAGCTGTTGAGTATCAAGTCGTCTCGGGGATGGGGTAGGGGTTTTTGAGGTATTGTTTCACTGAATACGCGCCTATTTTTATATTTAACGTACAGAAGGTCGTCTGAAAACCCGATGGATAAGGTTTTTCAGACGACCTTTATTACAACGGAAATTACAGCGAGCGGGCGACTTCGACGATGTCGAAGCATTCCAGTTGGTCGCCTTCCATAATTTCGTATAGCCTTTGATCATCAAGCCACACTCGAAGCCCATGCGGACTTCTTTGACGTCGTCTTTGTAGCGTTTCAAAGAAGACAGTTCGCCGTGTGGATGACCACGTTGTTGCGGATAAGGCGGATATGGGAGTCGCGTTTGACCACACCGTCGGTAACCATACAGCCTCGCGATGTTGCCGACTTTGGATACGCTGATGACCTGACGGATTTCGACCATACCGGTAACCTGCGTCTTTCTCTTCCGGCGCCAGCATGCCGCTCATGGCTGCTTTGACGTCGTCGATGGCATCGTAAATGATGTTGTAGTAGCGGATTTCACGTTTTCATTTTCGGCAAGTTTGCGCGAAGAAGCGTCTGCACGCACATTAAAGCCGATAATGAACGCGCCTGAAGCGATGGCAAGGTTGACGTCCGATTCGGTAATACCGCCTACGCCGCTGTGCAATACGTCTCACTTTCACTTCGTCGGTGGACAGTTTTTTCAGGCTGCCCGCCAAAGCTTCGTAAGAACCTTGTACGTCTGCTTTTGATGATGACCGACAAGGATTGGGCTTGGTTTTCGCCCATGTTGTTGAACATATTTTTCCAGCTTCGCCGCCTGCTGTTTGGCAAGGCGCACGTCGCGGTATTTGCCTGGCGGAAGAGCGCGATTTCGCGGGCTTTTTCTCGTCTGCCAACACCATTGCGTCTTCACCGGCGTTCGGTACGTCGGACAAGCCGAGGATTTCGACCGGAATAGACGGGCCGGCTTCGTTGACGGCTTTTACCGTTTTCATCGACCATGCGCGGATTTTACCGAACGCGGTGCCGGCAAGCAGCATATCGCCTTTTTCAGCGTACCACTTTTGCACCAAGAGGGTGGCGACCGCGCCGCGTCCTTTGTCCAGACGGGCTTCGACGATGATGCCTTTGGCGGGCGCATCGACAGGGGCAGTCAGTTCCAAAACTTCGGCCTCAAGCAATACGGCTTCGAGCAATGCATCGATATTGATGCCTTTTTGGCGGAAACGTCGATAATTGTACATCGCCGCCCCATTCGTCCGGCACGACTTCATGCGCGGTCAACTCTTGGCGGATGCGCTCGAGGTTGGCAGCCTCTTTTATCGATTTTGTTCACGGCAACCACCATCGGTACGCCCGCTGCTTTTAGCGTGGGCAATTGCTTCGATGGTTTGCGGCATCACGCCGTCGTCGGCTGCAACCACGAGAATCACGATGTCGGTTGCTTTCGCACCGCGCGCACGCATGGCGGTAAACGCTTCGTGACCCGGGGTATCCAAGAAGGTAATCACGCCGCGCGGGGTTTCAACGTGGCATGCACCGATGTGTTGGGTAATGCCGCCCGCTTCGCCTTTGTACCACTTTTGGCGCGGCGGATGTAGTCCAGCAGGGAGGTTTTACCGTGGTCGACGTGACCCATCACGGTAACAACCGGCGGACGCGGCAACGCTTCGGCTTCCACAGCTTCCACGCCTTCATCCAAGAATGCTTCGGGATCGTCGGCGGCAGCAGGTTTGCCGATGTGGCCAAGTTCTTCCACCACAATCAGGGCGGTGTCTTGGTCGATGGATTGGTTGATGGTGACCATCATGCCCATTTTCATCAGGGCTTTTGACCACTTCCACGCCTTTGACTGCCATTTTATGCGCCAAATCGGCAACGGTAATGGTTTCGGGAACCAAGACTTCGTGAACGACGGGTTCGGTCGGTGCTTGGAAGGCGTGTTGGTTCGGCTCGAGTTTGAGTTTCTGCCTTTTTTACCGCTGCGTACGCGCTCGTCGTCGCCGTTGCGCGCATTGCGGTCGCGTCCGCCTTTACCGCCTTTTGCCTTTGGCGTTGCGGGCCTTGGTTGTCATCGTCGCGGTTGTGGCGGTCTTCTTTTTCGCACGGGCAGGATTGGCGGCTTTGCCTTCTGCGGGCGCGGCTTTTGGCTTTTTCGGCAGGCTTATGCTGCTTTCGGCAACTTTGGCTTCGGCTGAGGGCTTTCGGCTTTGCTGATCCGCCTGTTGTTTCATGGCTTCGCGGCGCGCCTGACGCTCTTGTTTTTCTTTCAACAAGGCTTTTTGATGGGCGCGTAAAAGCGGCGGCGCGGCGTGCTTCTTCGTCGCGTTGCGCTTGCTCTTCCGCGCTGACCACAGGTTGCGGAGCGGCAGGGGCAGCGGGTTTGGCTGCTTTTTCGCGTCTTTTGCCTTTTATTGCCTTTGTCTTGTTTAGGCTTTGGCTTTGCCTTCGGCAGGTTTTTCAGACGACCTTTGGGCAGGTTTGTCTTCAGCCTGAACTGCTTGTGCAGCAGGTTCTGCCGGTTTGTCGTCGGCTTTTGCTTTCAGCTGCTTTCACTTCGGCAGGTTTTTTCAGCCGCTTCAACAGGTTTTGCTTCTTCCGCTTTGGCTTTCGGCTCGGCTTTTGCCGCTTTGGCAGCCTTCAACTCGCAGCTTCCGCTTCGGCTTTCGCACGCGCTTCAGCACGGGCGGCAGCCTCAGCTTCGGCTTTCGCCTGTTCTGCGGCTTGGTCTTCGCTTCAACCTGCTCGGCTTTTTGCGCTTCAGCTATCTGCTTTGGCTTTAGCTTCGGCGGCAAGCTCTTCCGGCGAAGGAATCGTTACGGAACGGCCGCGTTTGCGTTCGACTTTGACGCCACTGACAGTGCTGACTTCGAGTTTTTGCGGCGGATGCTGATGGTTCCGCCGTCATTGCCGTTTTTCTTTTTCAGATAGGCGTTCAGCAGTTGTTTGTCGTCCAGCGTCAGGGAATCGCTGCCGCTGTTCTTATTGACGCCGGCTTCTTTCAGTTGTTTCAGCAAATCATCGACGGGGCGTTTCAGTTCGGCGGCAAATTGTTCTACGGTTGTGTTACTCATCTGTACCCCTCATTAGTTCTCTTCGGTAAACCAGTGTTCGCTGGGCGGCAAGAATCACTTTTTCGCCGCTCTTCATCTACACCGGTTATTTCAATCAGTTCGTCAACGGCAAGTTCCGCCAAATCGTCGCGGGTGGTTACGCCGGCTTCCGCCAGTTTGCGGAGCATATCGGAATCTACGCCGTCCAGATTGCGCATGTCGTCTGAAACTTCTTCCAGTTTCTCTTCGGACGCAATCGCCATGGTCAGAATCGCATCGCGCGCGGGTTGCGCAGGGTTTTCGACGATTTCTTCGTCAAAACCTTCGATGGCGAGCAGTTCGGCAGCCGGAACGTAAGCGACTTCTTCCAGCGTGGCAAAACCTTCTTCCACCAAAAATATCGGCGGTTTCGTCGTCGATGTTCAGATGCGCGGTAAAGAGGTCGCGGATGGCCGCATCTTCGGCAGCGGTGCGTTCGTCCGCCTCTTCGACGGTCATGATGTTCAACTGCCAACCTGTCAAATCAGATGCCAAGCGCATGTTTTGACCGCCGCGACCGATAGCAAGCGCAAGCTGGTCTTCGGCGACGATCACATCAACCGCGTGTTTGTCTTCGTCAATCACGATGCGGCTGACTTCAGCAGGAGACAGCGCGTTCATCACGAACTCGGCAGTTTCAGACGACCACAGCACTACATCAATGCGCTCGCCAGCCAATTCGTTGCTGACAGCGTTCACACGGGAGCCGCGCACGCCGATACAGGTACCTTGCGGATCGATGCGTTGGTCGTTGGCTTTGACCGCCACTTTCGCACGTTGGCCTCGGATCGCGCGCCACTTCGCGGATTTCCAACAAACCGTCTGCGTACTTTCAGGTACTTCCATTTTGCACAGCTTCGCAAGGAAATCGCCCGAAGTACGGCTGAGGATGACTTGTTTGCGGCCGGTGTTGCCGATTTCGTCCACACGCAAAAAACAGCGCGCGGATACGGTCGCCGCCGCGGAAGTTTTCGCGCGGAATCATTTGTTCGCGCGGAATCAGCGCGTCCAGCTTGCCAGGAACGACTTCGACGATGATGCCGTGGCGTCTCACGCGTTTTACCGTACCGGAAACGATGTCTCTTTAACAGCCAAGAATTCGTTCAGATTTTGTTCGCGCTCCGCATCGCGGATGCGTTGCAGGATGATTTGTTTGGCAGTTTGCGCGGCTTGGCGACCAAAGCCTTCGTTCGGCAGCGTTTCTTCGTAGTAGTCGCCGATTTGAATGTCGGTACCCGGAATTTCTTCTTGATTTCTTCGATGGTTTTTCCAGGTCGGGATAGGTGTAATCCTCGTCGGCAAACAATCAGCCAGCGGCGGTAGTATGGTATTCGCCGGTATCGCGGTCGATTTCGACGCGCACATCCATGTGCTCGCGGTCGGCTTTTTCTTGGCTGCGGTAGAAAGGGCAACTCCAATGCTTGAACACCACTTCCGCTTCAACGTTTTTCTCGCTTGCCAACGCTTCGGCAAGTTGCAACATTTCGCGACTCATTTTTAGAATCTCCAATATCAAGTTTTAAAATTTAAATTCGGGGCGCAGGCGGGCTTTTATCGATATTATCCAAGCCGATTTGCGCGGTTTTGCCGTCGAAAGAGAGCGTTACGGTATCGTTTTCACAACCCCTCGATGCGGCTGATAAAGTTCTTTTGTCCGTCAACCGGCAGGCGGGTTTTGATTTTTGCCTGTTGTCCCGCAAAGCGCACGAAATCGGCGGCTTTCAGAGGCCGGTCAAGGCCGGGGCTGAAATTTCCAGATTTTTATAATCGATGTCTTCCACCATGAACACGCGGCTCAAATGATTGCTGACGGTCGCGCAGTCTTCGACGTGTAATCCCGCCTTTCTTTATCGATGAACACCGCAGCGTGCCTTGCGCAGTCAGCTCGAAATCGACCAGTTCGTAGCCCAAACCCGGCAGGGTCGAGAATTGTTTGAATATCCATGAATCTCCCGGAGTATATAAACAGAAAACTACCTCGTGGCCATTTTTCGTCAAAATTGAAAAATTGGCTTATTATAACCGCTTTCCACTCAAAAGAAAAAGCGTTGATTTATCGCGGCTTTTTCAGACGACCTCATAGAATGGATACACCTGGCGGCATAAAAACCAAGCTTAAAATTGTTGACAAAAACGGTCCGTCTGAAAAACCACTATTAAACCTACCCATTGATAATCATCATTTTATTTCCAACCTTTCTTTTTCAGACGACCCCATTTCCTTCCATACGGCTTGCACGAAGCACGCCGTCATTCTAAAAATCCAAAGCTGTTATCATCGAAACAAAAAGGCATTGCCATGTCCGCCCGCCCCATCTACAACTTTTTCCAGGTACCCGCCGTTCTGCCCGAATCCGTATTGCGTACCGCGCAGCAAGAAATGCTCGACTACAACGGCACAGGCTTCCCTGTCATGGCGATGAGCCACCGCTCGAAATGTTCCTCAGCATCTCCATCACGCCGAACAAGACCTGCGCACGTTGCTGAACATTCCTTCCAACTACAAAAATCCTGTTCCCGTAAGGCGGCGCGACCACGCAATTCAACATGGTTGCGATGAACCTGGCGCATGGCTTCCCGTCCGCCGACGCAGTGGTAACGGGCAACTGGAGCCGCATCGCCTACGAACAAATGAGCCGCCCGACTGATGCCGAAATCTGACTGGCGGCGCACGGCGGCGAACAATTCGACTATACCGCCCTGCCGCCCGTCGAAACTTGGGACATAGACAAAAACTCCGCCTTCGTCCACTTCGTCATCAATGAAACCGTCAACGGCCCTGCAATACCAAAACCGTTCCCAAACTTTCAGACGACCTGCCGCCGCTCGTTTTGCGATATGTCCAGCGAAATCCTCTCACGCGAATTTGACGTTTCCGACTACGGTCTGATTTACGCGGGCGCACAAAAACATCTGCCCCGCCGGTGCAACCGTCGTCATCATCCGTGAAGACCTGCTCAACCGCTGCCCCGACAGTATTCCTGACGTCTTCAACTACCGCTCGCACATCAACCGCGACGGCATGTACAACACCCCCGTCAACCTACGCCATTTATATGTCAGGGTTTAGTGTTCCGCTGGTTGCTGACGCAAGGCGGCGTGAAAAAATCGAAGCCGTCAACAACATCAAAGCCCAAACGCTTTATGATGCTATCGACGGCAGCGGCGGCTTTACGTCAACCGAATCCGTCCCGATGCCCGCTCGAAAATGAACGTCGTCTTCCAAACCGCCTCAGCCGAATCTCGACCGCCGCTTCGTCCTCGAAGCCGAACTGCAAGGCTTTATCCCCTGCTTAAAGGTTACAAAACCGTCGGCGGCATGCGCGCTAAAGCATCTACAACGCCATGCCGCTCGAAGGCGTACAGGCTGGCGGACTTTTATGAGCGATTTCCAACGGCGTTACGGCTATGGTTTTATTTCTATATATAAGGTCGTCTGAAAATTTGCTGCGCTTTGTTTTCTAGACGACCTCATATTGAGGCGGCAGATTAACGGCTTCTATTTATATAGAGTAAATTTACGTAATGATGTTGGCACCTGTCGCATTGCTCTGCCTTTTCAGCCGCATTTTTCAAACATGGTGTTTCAATTCGCTTTGTGCTATAAAATCCGCTGTTTTAACTCGGGTTCGAAAGAAAAATGGACGCTTTACACCTTCACCACACGTCGTTCATCTAAAAACTGACTGCTCCCGCGCCGAACGCAGAGCAACTGGAAGCGATGCTTCAAGCCGCTACGCAGGTTCCCGATCACGGCAATATGCGTCCGTTCCGCTTCACCGTCATTCAAAGCGCGGAAGGATTGCAACGTTTCCGCGAAATTTCAGCCAAACCGTTACCGAATTGAATTTTCATGCACGATGTTATGAGAAAGGCCGAGCGGGTGGGCAGTGGCTCCGATGGTTATCGGTGTAACTTTTGCGCCTAATCGCGAAGTGGCGAAGCCCAAACCCGAATGGGAACAGATGTTGAGCGCGGGCTGTGCCGCCTACGGGTTGCAGCTTGCCGCTTCCGCGCAGGGCTTCGACAATGTGTGGATTACGGGAATGTGGGTCAACAGCCCGCTCTTGCGCGAAGCATTCGGTTGTTCGGACAAAGACAAGATTATCGGGCTGATGATGATCGGCCTCCTGTGGAAGAGGGGGCGGTGCGAAAAATACCGATTTGGAACAATTCGTAACGACTTGGTAAACGGTTTTTGATATAGAACAGGGTCGTCTGAAAACCGGGATTCAGGTTTTTCAGACGACCTTTGGTTTTGGCTAAAGCCGAATCGGCGGCAGCCTTTTCCGATTTTGGGCAAAAGGCGTACAATCCGAATTCAAACGAACCGGAACGAATTGAAACGAATCCAGATGAAACCGAAAATACAAAGACACGAACATATCCTCGACGCTCGTGCGCGAGCAGCATTTCCATGACGGTCGAGCAGCTTGCGGAAGCCTTTGACGTTACCCCGCAGACCATACGCCGCGACATACAGGAATTGAGTGAAACGCGGCAGTTGAAGCGTTACCACGGCGGAGCGTCGGTCGGCGATATTTCTGGCGGCGTGGCGCAAGGCAAGCGCAAACACTGCCAAAATGAAAAAAACGCCATCGCCCGCCTGATTGCTGCCCACATTCCCGACAATTCGTCACTGTTTATCAGTATAGGTACGACGATGGAAGCTGTTGCTGCCGAGTTGGTCAAGCAGCGCAAAAACCTGCGGATTATCACTAACAATATTTACGTTGCCTCCATCACGTCCGCACGCACCGACTACACCGTCATCATCACATCCGGCGTCGTGCGTCCCTTGACGGCGGGATTACGGGCGTGGCGACGGTTGATTTTATCAATCAGTTTAGAAGTTGATTATGCCGTCATGAGTACGCACGGCGTGGAAAAGCGACGGCTCGTTGTTGACCACGACTATAAAGAAGTCGGCGTCATGCAGGCGATGATGACCAATGCGCGGGTCAGGTATTTGGGCGTGGACCACAGCAAATTCAACAGCAACGCCTTGGTCAGACTGGGCGATATCGGCTCGTTTGACAAAGTATTTACCGACCGCGTACCTGAAGCCGTCATGCAGAAGGTTTTGGGCGATGCGGGCGTAGAATGGCTGGTTGCCGAACCTGCAGCCGCTTTGAGTGCGCCACTATAACGATAGAGTCAAGTCGGGTACAATAAAGCCATTTTCAGACGACCCTTTATAGATACGTCGTGCGAAACCCAATCCCTTCCCAATAAAGAACCATTATGCTCAATAAAGACCAATTCGCGGACAACCATTTTCATCCGCACTATCATCGAAGAAGACCTAAAAAGCGGCAAACACGAAGCCATCCAAACCCGCTTCCCGCCCGAACCCAACGGCTACCTGCACATCGGCCACGCCAAATCCATCTGCCTGAACTTCGGTTTGGCGTATATTTACGACGGCCTGTGCAACCTGCGTTTTCGGACGACACCAACCCAGAAAAAGAAAACGACGAATACGTCAACGCCATCAAAGAAGACGTCGAGTGGCTCGGTTTCCATTGGGCGGGCGAGCCGCGTTTCGCTTCCAATTATTTCGATCAGCTTTACGACTACGCCGTCGGTTTAATCAAAGACGGCAAAGCGTATGTCGATGATTTGACGCCCGAAGAAATGCGCGAATACCGCGGCACGCTGACCGAAGCGGGTAAAACAGCCCTTACCGCGACCGCAGCGTCGAAGAAAAACCTCGACCTGTTCACGCGCATGAAAAACGGCGAATTTCCCCTGACGGCAGCAAAACCCTGCGCCTGAAAATCGATATGGCGGCAGGCAACATCAATATGCGCGACCCCGTCATCTACCGCATCCGCCGTGCCCATCACCACAACACCGGCGACAAAATGGTGCATCTATCCGATGTACGATTACACGCATTGCATTTCGATGCCATCGAAGGCATCACGCATTCTCTGTGTACGCTCGAATTTGAAGCCCACCGCCCGCTGTACGACTGTGTTGGACAACATCCCCGCGCCGCACGCCACACGTCCGCGCCAATACGAGTTTTCCGTTTGAGCTTTTGTATTCCATCACGTCCAAAACGCAAGCTGAACCAACTGGTTTCAGACGGCCACGTTGCCGGCTGGGACGACCCGCGTATGCCGACGATTTCGGTATGCGCCGCCGCGGCTACACGCCCGAAGGCCTGCGCCTGTTTGCCAAACGCGCCGGTATTTCCAAATCTGAAAACATCGTCGATATGAGCGTGTTGGAAGGCGCGATTCGCGAAGAGTTGAAAAACCTCGCCCCTGCGCCTGATGGCGGTTTTGAACCCGCTCAGAGTAACACTGACCAACTTTGAAGCCGGCAGAAACCCAGTCGCCGCGCGCGCGTTCCACCCTCAATCACGAAGAAATGAGGGCGAGCGCGAAGTACCTATTTCACAAACCATCTATATCGAAGCCGACGACTTTGCCGAAAAATCCGCCCAGCGCTTCAAACGCCTGACTCCGGGCGGCGAAGTACGCCTGCGCCACGGCTATGTGATTAAGTGTGATCGAAGTAGTGAAAGACGCAGCGGGCAATGTGGTCGAACTCAAATGCAGCATCGACCACGACACCTTGGGCAAAAATCCAGAAGGCAGAAAAGTTAAAGGCGTGATTCACTGGTTTCCGCCGAACACGCCGCCGAAATCAAAGTCCGCCTGTATGACCGCCTCTTACCGTCGAGCGTCCCGATGCAGTGCGCGGCGAAGACGGCGAATACCTACCGTTTACCGATTTCTCAACCCAGAATCCATTAAGGAAATTACCGCCTCACGCCGAACCCTGCAGCCAAAAACCTGCCCGCCGAAAGCCGTTGGCAGTTTGAGCGTATCAGCTATTTTCTGTGACCGACCGCAAAGACCACCGCCCTGAGCAGCCTGTGTTCAACCGCACGGTAACGCTGAAAGACCTTGGCAGCCCAGTAATCTGTTGGCAACAGCTAGAGTTGGAAGGTCGTCTGAAAAGCTTTCTGGAATCTGGTTTTCAGACGACCCTATTTTCTGAATATAAAGAAAAGGGAAATACTTGTTTTGGAGAATTTAATTCTTATTGGCATGGCCATATTGGCTATAGTCGCCATAGTTTGGATTGCCAGTATTGTGGCAATTGTTAAATCCAAAAATCCGCTGATTAGAATTCAGCTATCATTTTTAATTTGATCGTGGTGTCGTTGTTTGGCATGTATATGGTTAAGGCATGGCAAGCTAAAAGGTATGATGATTCAGTTATCAAACGGCTAAAGGAGTTGAGTGATTGATGGTATACGAATCCCGGCAGGCTCTAAGCTGACCGTAGCTCCTCAGATGGGATATCGAAAAAGCCTGATTTTTCTACTTTAGCGAAGTTACATTTTCTCGCCCTGTTGAATGGAAAGGCACGGAAGTTAATGGAATGAATCGTTCGCGTACCAGACTGAAGATGGTTATCAAGCAACACTGACGATGAATGCTATTGGGGAGAGCTGGGACGGTTGATGTGGAAGGGATGCTGCCGGAGTGACGGAGATGGAGTGGCAAGCATTGACTAAAGGTGGCAAGATGCCGTCCAGTCCTGCTGATTATTTCCTATCAAGTTGCATGTTAAACGAATCAGCCGAAGTGTCCCTGCCTGAGTGGTTTGTGGATGGGAAATTATACTTTTGGCGAGTGACGCGCACTGAACGTGACGGGTATTGGCGGGCAAATATTGCTCAATGATCAACCTTGTTGGGAAACGTCATTCTTGATTCAAATAAACAGTTAAAAACTTTGAGCTGACATTAACACAGAAAAACTTGCCAGGTTGTGCGATTGATGATGACGGTGTTACGCTGGAATGGGATAGGGATAACTCCGATGTTGTTACAGTAGTGAGCACTGTCGATCTGCCCGAATTGTGCTGGGGTAAAAAGTTGTCCGCCCCAAATCAAAGGCGGCAGAATAGAGTATTGAGGTCGTCTGAAAACTTGAAATCGGGTTTTCAGACGACCTTTTGATTTAGGGGGCAGACTCAGTTTGCTATAGGTTTTATGGTTCTGAATGCCATCGGAGAGGTAAAGCTGTTGAGGTGGACAGTGTCTCTTTAGATGAGATGGTTGAAGTTATCTGTTTCGGGGTGGGCGAGTATGTATGGGGAAACCAGTATTCTGTTGCTTTACCTGAAATCAAGGCGGCTGATTTTTATAATGTTTGGCATAAAGTCAATGGATTTAGTTCTATCCGTACTGTCTGCGGTTTCATTGTTTTGTCTTGATGTAAATTAACTCGTTGAAATGAAAAGGTCGTCTGGAAAAGTTTCAGACGACCTTTTGTTAAGCTCGTCATCAGCTTAGTTTGCCGTGGCATTGTTTGTATTTCAGGCCGCTGCCGCAAGGACAGGGGTCGTTGCGGTGGACGATACGGCCTTGGGCGGTCAGCGCTTCGGGACTGAAGTTGGTTCCGTCAGGGGCGAACGCTTCGGTAACCAAATCAGTTTGGGATTGGCCGAGCAGTTCTTCCATATCGGTGCTTCAGAGTGGATGGTTTGATGCCGGCGGGTGCGGGTTCGGCAATTTCTTCTACATCGGTGTTGCGCTCGATTTGGACAGAGGCTAAGAGGGAAGCAGTTTGATGCTTGATACCGCGCACAGGTTTTCAAACATGGCGAAGGCTTCGCGTTTGTATTCCTGTTTCGGATTTTTCTGGGCATAGCTGCGCAGGTGGATGCCTTGGCGCAGGTAGTCCATGGCGGCAAGGTGTTCGCGCCATTGCAGGTCGATGACTTGCAGCATGACGTTGCGTTCGAAAATCCGCCATCGGTTTTTACCGACCAGCTCGACTTTGGCTGCGTATTCTTCTTCCACGCGTTTAATCAGACGCTCTTTGATGTCCTGATTGTCCAAAGTGGTGTCTGCTTTTGAGCCATGCTTGGATATCTTCGTGCAGGCGGAATTCGGCGGCAAGCTGGCTTTTCGAGTGCGGGATGTCCCATTGCTCTTCCATGCTGTCGGGCGGTATGTACAAATCGACCAAATCGCTGATGACTTCTTCGCGGATACCTTTTGAGTCAGGTCGCTGACGTCTTTGCTGTTGAGGATTTCGTTGCGTTGGTGGTAGATGACTTTACGTTGGTCGTTGGCAACATCGTCGTATTCAATACTTGTTTGCGCATGTCGAAGTGCGACCTTCGACTTTTGCGCTGTGCGCCTTCGATTTGACGGGTCAACATGCCGTGTTCGATGGCGACGCCGCGTTCGGGCGCAAGGCGGTTGAGGATGGCGGCAGCGCGGTCGAGTGCGAAGAGGCGCAGCAGCGGGTCTTCAAACGAGAGGTAGAAAAGCGGCTGGAGCCTGGGTCGCCCTGACGGCCTGCGCGTCCGCGCAATTGGTTGTCGATGCGGCGGCTTTCGTGGCGTTCGGTACCGATGATGTGCAGGGCGCCTGCCGCGACCACTTGGTCGTGTTCTGCCTGCCAGCCGTTTTCAAGGGCGGCGATTTGTGCGGCTTTTTCTTCGTCGCTCAGATTTTCGTTGGACTGGATGGCTTCGGTTTTGGTGCTTGAGGTTGCCGCCGAGGACGATGTCGGTACCGCGACCCCGCCATGTTGGTGGCGACGTAATGGCGCCGACTTTTACCGGCTTGGGCGACGATCAGGGCTTCGCGTTCGTGTTCTTTGGCGTTGAGGACGTTGTGCGGCAGTCCGGCTTTTTGCAGAAGACGGGAAACCAGCTCGGAGTTTTCGATGCTGGTGGTACCGACGAGGACGGGTTGTCCGCGTTTGTGGCATTCTTCGATGTCTTTGACGACGGCTTCGAATTTTTCTTCGGCAGAACGGAAAAATCTGGTCGTTGAAGTCTTTACGCTGTACGGGGCGGTTGGTCGGATGATGACAGTTTCGAGGTTGTAGATGCTTTGGAACTCGAAAGCCTCCGGTATCGGCGGTACCGGTCATGCCGGAGAGTTTGGTATACAGGCGGAAGTAGTTTTGGAAGGTGATGGAGGCAAGGGTTTGGTTTTTCGCGTTTGATTTCCACGCCTTCTTTGGCTTCGACGGCTTGGTGCAGGGCCTTCTGATCAGCGGCGGCCGGACATCAGACGACCTGTAAATTCGTCCACGATGACGATTTCGCCGTCTTGGATGACGTAGTGTTGGTCTTTATGGAACAACGTATGCGCGCGCAATGCTGCCATGAGGTGGTGCATCAGGGCGATGTTGGCGGCGGAGTAGAGGGAGTCGTTTTTCTGCAGCAAACCCATTTGAATCAGGATTTGCTCGGCGTGTTCGTGCCCCGCTTCGCTCAAGATGACTTGGTGCTTTTTCATCGACCCAGTAATCGCCTTCGCCTTCTTCGGTTTCTTGGCGGATGAGATGCGGGAAGTGCTGTTCGCGATTTGGTACAGCTGGATGTTGTCATCTGCCTGACCGGAGATAATCAGCGGGGTGCGCGCTTCGTCAATCAGAATGGAGTCCACTTCGTCCACTACGGCAAAATTCAATTCGCGCTGAACTTTGTCGTATTGGTCGGTTACCATATTGTCGCGCAGGTAGTCGAAGCCGAATTCGTTGTTGGTACCGTAGGTAATGTCGGACCGTAGGCGTTTTGACGGTCAAACGGCTGCATATCGGCGATGATGACGCCGACGGTTAAGCCGAGGAAGTTGTAGAGCGGTGCCATAATGCCTGCGTCGCGGGCGGCAAGGTAGTCGTTGACGGTAACAACGTGCACGCCTTTGCCGGACAGGGCGTTGAGATAGACGGCAAGGGTGGCGACCAAAGTTTTACCTTCGCCGGTACGCATTTCGGCGATTTTGCCGTCGTGCAGCTACCATGCCGCCGATAAGCTGGACGTCGAAGTGGCGCATACCGAGTACGCGGCGGGACGCTTCGCGGCAGACGGCGAAGGCTTCGACCAAAATGTCGTCCAAAGTCTGACCGTTGGCAAGACGTTGTTTGAATTCGGCTGTTTTAGCCTGTAAATCCGCATCGCTCAAGGCTTTCATTTGTTCTTCGAGTGCGTTGATTTTGGCAACGGATTTACGGTATTGTTTCAGCAGCCGGTCATTGCGGCTGCCGAAGATTTTCTTAGCAATGTTTGTCAGCATGAAATAGTTCCTGCGCCTGATATAAAATAATGGCGAAACGGGGATTTTAACACAAAGCCTAGCGGCAAGGCAGTCATGCCGTTTGAAATAAAGGCAGTTTTACCGGATTTCAATCTTGATAATACAACCGTACACTTTGAAAAAGGTCGTCTGAAACATATGAATTTGGAACAATTGGGCAAGCGGGATGCGCGGTTGGTCGGTTTGTTGCAGCAGTCGCAACAATGGCGCAGGCTGGATGGAGCGGTCAAACGCATCCTGCCGGCAAACCTGCACCCGCACTTTTCAAACTGCCCTGCATCGAAGAGGTGCAGGTTGGTGTTGCTGGCGGCAAACGGTATGGCGGCTTCGCGCCTGAAAATGATATTGCCCGCGCTTGTGCCGCAGCTTCAGGAATTGGACGCGGGATTCGGATGGCGGTCAAAGTCGTGCCAAAGACCGCCGGCATAACCTGAAAGTCAACAGCCTGCATTTGAGCGGGGCGGCATTGGAGAGTTTTGATGCGGCGGCGGCAAAGGTGGAAGACAAGCATCCTGAATTGGCTGCCGCGCTGGCGGAGTTGGTGCGCAAACACAGCCGTTAAGTTAGGAATTATTATTTAAATTGTTAATATCAGTTAAATTTCATTCGTTCGAATGAGAGAGTCTAATACTAAAGAAATAATACCTGAATAGTAGTCATTCTTTTTAGGTAAACTGATGTAAATTTGCTATGGAATCTTGGACTTGTTTGGGTTGTTGTAGCAGAATACGCTTCATTATTTCTTTGGTTCCGCTTGTAGATAGTAAACCTGAATATGGGTTTATTAATATATTCGCAAGTTTTGTTTTGTAAAAATTTAACAGACTCTCATCATTAGGGAGATACAAATGAAAGCATATTTAGCCCTGATTTCTGCCGCCGTTATCGGTTTGGCTGCCTGTCGCAAGAACCTGCAAAACCTGCTGAGAATGCAGCGCCTGCCGCTTCGAAGCCGCTCCTGCGAAACTGCTGCACCTGCCGATGCTGCACCTGCTTCCGAAGCAGCGCCTGCCGACTCTGCCGCAGCACCTGCCGCCGGCAACTGCGCGACCACTGTCGAAGCCAACGACGCTATGCAGTTCAACACTAAAGAAATCCAAGTCAGCAAAAGCTTGTAAAGAATTTACCGTTACCCTGAAACACACCGGTACCCAACCCTAAAGAAAGCATGGGTCACAACATCGTCATCGGTAAAAGCCGAAGACATGGACGGTATTTTTCAAAGACGGTGCCGGCGCTGCTGCAACCGACTGTGAAAGCTGACGATGACGCGTTGTTGCTCACACCAAACTGGTCGGCGGCGGCGAAGAAGCTTCCTGACTCTGGATCCTGCCAAACTGGCGGGCGGCGAATACAATTTGCCCTGCACCTTCCCGGGACACGGTGCTTGATGAACGGCAAAGTGACTTTTGGTCGACCAACTGTCCAAGCTTCAAATACAGACAGCCTGCTTTGTGCAGGCTGTTTTGTTATAAAATGGTCGCCTGAAAAAGTACCCATTGAGAACACAAACATGAATCCGTTTGAAACCAAAGCGTTACCTTTGCCGAGCCGATTGAAATGCTGTACGCCTGCCACGGCAAAGTACGCCGTTTCTGCGGCCAAGTCGCCATGTCTGTCGGACTATATCGCCGAAAACGGCTGCAATCAGATTGTTTTTGCAAACCATCCGCCAAATCGCCCAGTATTTCAACGTTGCCGCGCCGCTGCACCATGAAGACGAAGAAGAAAACTTCTTCCCGCTCTTGCTGCAATACGCGCCGCAAGCCCAAGAAAGCGTGGACGAGCTTGCGCCAGCATGTAAGCCTCGCATGGCAACTGGGATGCCGTGGCTGCCGAATTTGCAAAACTCGAAGCAGACAACTCTATATCCCCGATGCGGAAGCGTTCAAACGCTTTGTGGCGGGTTACGATGTCCATTTGGCGATTGAAGAACCCTTGTTCGACATGGGCAAAACGCTTTTATCCCCAAAGAGAAACTGACCGAAATCGGCGAATCATGGCGGCGCGCCGACGCAGATAAGGTCGTTTACAGATTGCCGTTTCTTCAAACAAAGGTCGTCTGAAAACTTGAAAACAGAGTTTTCAGACGACCCAATATCCCCCGTAACACAACCACGTCGTCTGAAAAGGAAGCAAACCATGCTGACGCCAAAAGCTACGATTTGTTCAATATCCCGTTTTTCCAGTTTGCCCAGCTCAAAAATACCAGCCTGAAAGCATTCCGCAAATCAAAGCCGACTACAAGGAAAAACTGGCAGATATGGCAGCAGCTGATACAGCAGGTCGCCGCCGATTTGGGCGAACCTTTCGCCCCGCCGCATATCGAACGCTGCGTAACGGCTGGCAGGGTTCGCGCCCATTTCTTCGCCTACTTCAAATACGCCCAGCCACAAAATTCCGCCGCGATTTTATCGATTTTGTTGAACCGCCGCCGCCTGAGCGTCAGCCTAGACTGGCACTCGCTACAAAGCCGACGTGTCGCCGATTGCGCTGCCGGAATACAACCGCTGGCTGGACAATTTCGATACCGAAAAATAGCGCCGCATTCGATATGTGGCACGGCGCGGAAAGCGAATATGATGACTACCGCACCGTCGCACAACAAAGCGAATCCGACCGAAGGTTTGCAAACGATGAGACTTTTTCTGCATCGGCAAACACATCGAACGCGACGATTTGGGCAAAGCAGGGATGTAGCGAAATGGATAGTCGAAACAGTGGAAGATTTGCTGCCGCACGAAGCCTGTCATGGCGGATGAGGGGAGATATTTGGGTTATCTGAAAAACGAATATTTTGGTAGTATATGTATATTCGAATATCATTTTATAAGTCAAAATATATCTTTATTTCAAAAACTTTCCATATTATTAAAATTTGTTATGACTAAATCACGTTCTCAAACTATTAGAATTTTTCTTCCAACAGGCAATCCGCGTGGTATCCGTAAGGTCAGTCGTTCTAGCAACAGCATATCACATTATTTGTCGTACCACGTCTTCATTTGAATAGTTTCTGCAATATGGACGAATCAGGAAAAATGGTATTTATCTTCTTGCGGACAATCACAAGCTCTATGTCGGACAAACTACAGAATTGCGAAACCGACTCAAGCAACACGATAAAAGGTAAAACATTTTGGGAAAAAGCATTTGCTATTGTTTTGAGATAATGAATTTGTATACAGAGATCATTTGGACTGTTTGGAGCGCATGACTATCGAACAAGCTCAACTGGCACAAAGATTAGAATTAGAGAATGAACTGAAGGCAACAGACAAAACCATTTGCACGACTCTATCCGTTCCGATTGCGAAAACATTTTTGACAGAAATTGATACTTTTGCTAGCTGTGTTGAATCAGGATTGAAAGAGTATCAGAACAAACAAATCATGTTTTTTGGAATAACACATCCAGTAGAAAGAATGGTTCCAGGAGGAAATCAGAAGGGTCGTCTGAAAAGCAATGAAGAACTCTTTACCGCCGTAATGTGAAAACGAGGATAGAAGCACGTAGTAAATATCAGAAAAGACGGTTTTATTGTTAAGAGCTCGTTCATTAGACTAGATCACACTCCATCTAATGAGTATGAAGCAAAACTTTCTGCGTGGATGATGATTGAGACAGGAGAGTTAAAAAGAACATAATGGAGTGTTAGTTTTACAGGATGATTATTTTGTTAAAGGCAAAACCAAGTGCATCAAGCGATCAGATTCTAGTATAGTCTCAGAATGGTTGGAAAAGAGTGAAAAAATGCGAAGGTAAAACATTAGATGAGCTGTATCGAAAAATAAATACTACTATAAACTTGGAAAAGGAAGAGATTAGAAGGTTATCTCTTTCAAAAACGCTGAGAAGTCCCTAACCTAACTGATGTCGCCTGAAAATCCAAAAATATTCAAAATAAAACCGTCTGATCATGAACGAAAAACTCCTCCCGACGCGTCATCGAAGCCGCGCTTTGACCCAAAACCGAACCCCAAACGAAAAATCCATGCGCGAATTGTAGCGTAGCCGCCGCTGTCGCAGGACAAATTAGTGATGTATTGGCGCAGCTGGAAACGCGTTGGCAGGGGCAGGGCGTTGCAGCTGGTGCATACGCACGAGGGGCTGGCGGTTTTCAGATTGCTCAGGCGGCATTCGAGCGGTTGCAGCCTTCAGGAGCAGCGTCGCCGCGCTATTCCCGCGCTGTGATGGAAACGCTGGCGATTACTGCCTACCAGCAGCCGGTTTACGCGAGGCGACATCGAGGCACACGCGGCGTGGCGGTGTCGCAGAACGTGATGCAGACTTTGCAGGACAGGGCTGGATTGAAGTCGATCGGGCATCGTGATTCGGTCGTGGCGCCTGCATTGTGGGCGACGATGGAAGCGATTTTTGAGCGATTTGCAGTTGGACAGTTTGAAGAACTGCCGCCACTGACCGAGTTGGGCGGATTGGTGTTGCCCGAATCTGGTGGAAACGCCGCCGACAGGCGATGAGGAAGGAGCCTGCGGAAGAGTCTCGAAAATGCAGGCAGGTTGGTCAACTGAATGAGAGGGTCGTCTGAAAGGGGTTTTTCGGGACGACTTTTCGTGTCTTGGGGTGCTGCTTTCCTGTCGCAGGTCGGGCATGAATGCCGAGTCATGATTTTGCGATAGTGATTATAACAAAGTCGACAGGCGGCAACGCGCTCGCTGTGTACGGGTAGCATAGGGCGTTGGCAACGCCGTATCTGCGTACTAATCCACCTATCTGTACTGTCTCGCGGCTTCGTCGCCTTGTCCTGATTTAAATTTAATCCATCATACAGAGATCCGTACGTCAGCCGTCATTCTGCGCAGGCGGGAATCATTTTTGAAATTCAGAAACTGTTCTTCAAATCAAGGTTTCTTACGTTTTACGATGGATTCCGTCTGCGCGAATGATGGAATTGGACGACATACTGCATTCAAAATTAAGTATGTTTGCGATAGCCACAAAATGTAGCGTAGCGTTTTCCCGCTAAAAACTTCTGATTGTCCGATCTCCAATTTGCTTGGCTGATTTTGCAGGCAAAGTTCAAGCTACGGCTCGGCTGAATTGAGAAAGGGTCGTCTGAAAACCCGAATCCGGGTTTTTCCAGACGACTTTCGTGTTTATGCCTTGTTTGAACATTTATTCGCTTGCGTTGCAAAACGGCGGCGAAGAATCCGTCGGTTTGGTGTTTTGCCGAATCGAGGCGCAGGTACTTGCCGGTGTTCAAATCGATTTTCAAACCGGCGAGCAGCTCGGCGCAGTCGAGGAGTTCGTATTCGGGTGTTCTTTCAAAAAGCGTTCGACCTGCATTTCGTTTTCTTCGGGCAATACGCTGCAAGTGGCGTAAACCAGCCTGCCTTGCGGTTTGACCAGTTTGGCGGCGGCATCGAGGATGCTGTGTTGCTGTTCCAAAAGTTTGGCGACGGTTTCGGGCGACTGGCGGTATTTGAGGTCAGGGGTTGCGGCGCAGCGTTGCCTAAGCCGGAGCAGGGGTGCATCGACCAAAACGCGGTCGGCTTTGCCAGTCGAGGCGGGCGATGCGGCTGTCGTGTTCGTTGCTGATGCGTTCGGGGTGGATGTTGGTCAGTCCGGCGCGGGTCATGCGAGGGCTTGAGGTTGGCAAAGGCGTTTTTCGGCGATGTCGAAGGCGTAGATTCTGCCTTTGTTTGCCATTTGCGCGCCGACGGCGAGGGTTTTGCCGCCTGCGCCGGCGCAGAAATCGACGATGATTTCGCCGCGTTTGGCACCGACAAGCAGGGCGAGGAGCTGGCTGCCTTCGTCTTGGACTTCAAGCGTGCCGTCTAAAAACAATTCGTGTTTGTTGAGGGTGATTTTTTGTTTTTCAGGCGGATGCCCCAAGGGGAATAGGGCGTGGCTTCTGCATCAGGGGCTTTCGGCTTGAAGTAGCGGCAGCACTTTGTCGCGTCTGCCTTTGAGCGTGTTGACGCGGATGTCGAGCGGCGCGGCTTGGTTGATGCTGCGGCCGAAGGCGAGGATTTCTTCGTCGCTGAAATGTTTTTGCAGTTGCTCCACCAGCCATTGCGGCAATTCGGCGGCGGTATGGAGGTCGTCTGAAAATTCGGTTTTGCGCGCTTTGAGGCTGCCGAGAAACTCGGTTTCTTCTTCGTCGAGCAGGTCTTTGATTTGGCTGATGTTGGTGCTTCTGCCGAGGACGAGCGCGGCAAGCGCGGCTTTGCGCGGCTGGGCATGCGGGCGGCGCAGGACGGCACTGATTTTTGATAATGGCGCAGGGCGGCGAAGGCGGTTTCGGCGATTTCGTGGCGGTCTTGCCTGCCGAGTTTTTGTGTTCGCGGAAGTAGCCGGACAAAACGGCATCGGCAGGCTGTTTGAAAGTCAGCATTTCAGCCAGCACTTTGGCGGTATGGTCGAGTTGGATCGGGGTCATGGTGGGTTCGCAATCGGGGGAAAGGCTTGGATTATACTGGAAAGGTCGTCTGAAAACGTTGAATCGGGTTTCAGACGACCTGCTTGACTACAATCCGCGCCATCAGTAAAATCGTGCATATTCAGCGCACCTGTCAGCACGCCGTCGGCGTCGGTTACCAAAGCCCGTTCACATGGTTTTGCCCTGCATGACTTTCAGGGCTTCGTGGCGAGGCGTTCGGCGGGATGGTTTTGGGGGAAGGGTGCATGATTTCATCGACGGTCAGCCCATCGAGCGGTCGCGCTGTTGGAACAGACGGCGCAAATCGCCGTCGCGAACACGCCTTTCAGACGACCTTGTTCGTCCGTGTCACCGCCAGCATACCCAAGCCTTTTTCGCTCATACTGACGATGGCCTCTTTTTAAGGGCATGCCGAGTCGGACGGCAGGTAGCGCGTCGTCTTTGTGCATGATGTCCGCAACGCGTAAAAGCAGGCGTTTGCCGAGGCTGCCGGCGGGGTGGCTCAAGGCGAAATCATCGGGCGTGAACGCGCGTGCACGTAAAGAACGACCGCCAACGCATCGCCCAAAGCCATAACGGCGGTGGTGCTGGTGGTCAGGGGGCAAGTCCCAGCGGGCAGCGTCTTTGGAAACCGACGCCGTGATGGATGTCGGCACGACGCGCCATGGTCGAGTCGGGGCGGGCGCGTGCGCAGATTAGGGGCGATGTTTTTGCGTTTGAGCGCGGGAATAATGGCGGCGATTTCGTCGCTTTCGCCGGAATTGGAAATCGCGACGACGACGTCGTTGTCCACAATCATGCCCAAGTCGCCGTGTGCCGCTTCCGCAGGATGGACGAAAAACGCGGGTGTGCCGGTTGAAGCCATGGTCGCCGCTATTTTGCGCCCGATATGTCCTGACTTGCCCATGCCTGTAATGACGACCCTGCTTTTGCAGTGCACAGCGCGTCCGCCGCAGGACGAAGTTTTCGTCCAATTCCGCCGCAATTTCGCGCAAGCCTTCCGCTTCGGTGTGCAACACTCACGCGCCCAATCGAGATATTGACCGTTTCTGCCATAAATGAATGCCTTTTTGTGTTTGTTTATATGGTTTTCGGACATGATGAAAAGTCCTCAATAAACATCCAATTTGCCGAATAGGGGTAGCATTACCGTCTGCTTCGCACATAACCTATATTTACAGTGAATCAGAGATGACTATTTTATCGGACGTTAAAGCATTAGGACAACAAATCTGGCTGATTAACCTTTCCGCTCGCTCGTGCAAAGCGGCGAATTGCGCAAATGCTGAAACAAGGCGTGTGCGGCGTCACTTCCAATCCCGCCATCTTCCAAAAAGCCTTCGCCGGCGACGCGGCTTTTACGCCGACGAGGTCGCCGCCCTCAAACAACAAGACCCTCAGCCCCAAAACACACGCTACGAAACCACTGGCGATTGCCGACGTACAGGCAGCCTGCGACGTTTGCCTTGCCGAACACGAATCCACCGGCGGCAAAACCGGTTTCGTCAGCCTCAGAAGTTTCCCCCGAGCTTGCCAAAGACGCACAAGGCACGGTAGAAGAAGCCACCGCCCATGCCGCCATCGCGCGTAAAAACGCCATGATTAAAGTCCCGCCACCGACGCAGGGCATCGAAGCACCCGAAACTCCTCATCGCCGACGGCATCGGCGTGAACCTGACCCTGCTGTTCTCACGCGCCCAAAACCCTCAAAAGCCTACGCAGCCTACGCGCGCGGCATCGCCAAACGCTAGCAGCCGGGCAAAGCGTTGCCCATATCCAAAGCCGTTGCCAGCTTCTTTCATCTCCCGCGTGGACGCGCGCGCTGGACGCCACGCTGCCCGACCACCTCAAAGGCAAAATCGCATCATCGCTCCCTTGCCAAAGCCGCCTGCACCAAGACTGGCGCAATATTTCGGCAGCCCTGAATTTGCCGCGCTGCAGCCAAAGGCGCAAACCGCGTGCAACTCTTGATGGGCATCCACAGGGCGTCAAAACCCGCCTATCCCGACACGCTCTACGTTGACAGCCCAGATCGGCGCGCACACCGTCAACACCGTCCCCGATGCCACCCTCAAAGCCTTCATCGACCACGGTACAGCCAAAGCTACGCTGACCGAAGGCGTAGAAGAAGCACAAGCGCAGCTTGCCGAAACCGCCGCGCTCGGTATGAACGTAGAAACCCTCGCCAACCGCTTGCAGGAAGACGGTTTGAAACAGTTTTGAAGAAGCCTTCGACAAACTGCTCGCCCGCTGGCTTGACGGTCAAACCGCAGGTAAGGCTTGCGGTTTGCAGATATAAAGGTCGTCTGAAAACCTGAATTTGGTTTTCAGACGACCTTTTTCATTTTTATAGTGGATTAACTTTAAACCCTAGTACGGCGTTGCCTCGCCTTGCCGTACTATTTGTACTGTCTGCGGCTTCGTCGCCTTGTCCTGATTTTAAAATTTAATCCACTATATGAAACTCTCTCAGCCGTTTTCCAGTCCAAAACCGCCGAGGGAGGGACTCAGGGTATACTGTGGTCAGCAGGTTGATGGCGGTCAGTTCGCCACCCCAAAGCGCGCCGGTGTCGAGGGAGAGGATGTTGTCGGTGTTCATAAAACCCAGCGAAGACCAGTGTCCGAAGACGATGGTGTGGCTGAGGTTTTGCCTGTCGGGGCTTTTGAACCAAGGGGCGCAGGTCTGGGGCATTTTGAGGGTGGATTTGTAGTCGTAATCGAGTTCGTTTTTCAGCGTCCGCGCGCATTCAGGGCGAAGACGTTGAGAATCATGCGCAGGCGGTCGTAGCCGGTCAGATCGTCAGCTCCATTCGGCGGGTTTGTTGCCGCACATTTTGGAGAAAAACTTTTTGTATTTTTGCCGCGCAGTTCGGCTTCGGTTTCGCTGGCGAGCAGTTCGGCGCGGGCGATGATCCATTGGGGCGGGATGCCAGCGTGAACTCCTAACATGGCGCACGCCTTTGATGCAGCAGGGGCTGGAAGCGCAGCCATTCGAGCATTTTTTGCTGTCGGATGTTGGAGGATGGGGGTGATGGTGTCGCTGCGCTTGACGCGTGCCTTCGCCGCAGCCGACGGCGAGCAGGTGCAGGTCGTCGTTGCCGAGAGATCATACGGACGCTGCTTTTCGTGTTCCATGCAGAATTGGAGGACTTCGAGGGGATTTTGCCGCGGGTTGACGATGTCGCCGACGAGCCAGAGGGTGTCTGTGCCGTGGTTGAAGTTGATTTTGTCGAGCAGAAGGGTGAATTCGTCGAAGCAGCCTTGAATATCGCCGATTGCGTAGTATGCCATTGTTGTTATTGTCCGATTGTGGTGTTTCAGACGACCTTTGGCAATGGGAGGTCGTCTGAAAACGGCTATGTGTTTTATGCGTTCAGTACCAGCACGGCTTCAGCTTCGACCCTGCACGCCTTTGGGCAGGGAGGAGACACCGACGGCGGCGCGGGCGGGAAGGGTTCTTGGATGAACTCCCGCCATGACTTCGTTGAAGACAGCGAAGTTGGCGAGGTCGGTCAGGTAGGCGTTCGAGTTTGACGATGTCGGCCAGCGTGCCGCCTGCGGCTTCGGCAACGGCTTGCAGGTTTTTAAAGACCTGGCGTCTTCGGTGCCGGAAGTCGCCGTTGCCGACAACGGTCGTGGTGGCGGGATCGAGGATTTGACCGCTCATGTAAACGGTGTCGCCCGCGCGCACGCGGCTGTATGCGCCGATGGCGGCGGGGCTTTGTCAGTGTGGATGATGGTTTGGACATGATTTTCTCCTGTTGTCGGGGTCGTCTGAAAGATGGGAACTTTGATGAAAACGGTGTCGATTATCGTATAAAACCGAGTGATTGTGCAGGGTATGGATATTTTTCAGACGACCTTAATGAAGCGGCAGTCTGCGGATGCTATTTGCGTGTATCAAGGTCGTCTGAAAAATCCAATCTTACAAAAGCATTGCAACAAATCGTTTAAAAACAACCGTCCCCGTTCGGTCAGGGCGGAATACGGTCAGGTCGGTTTCAGCAAACCTCTTTTGTCTTGCCGTTTCGATTTGCGCCATGATTTTTGGCGGCGGGTACGCCTGTGCGTTCCTGCAACATCGCGGCAGGTACGCCGTCGGTCAGGCGCAGGGCGTTCATCATCGAATTCGAACGGCAAATCTTCGGCGGCAACGGTTTTGCGTCTCGACGGCAACACTTGGCTGACTTTGCATTGGCAGAGGTAGTCGTTGGGATGGCGGCGGCGGACGGTGCGCCTCGATGCGGTCGGGTAGGAGATTTTTCCGTGCGCGCCCGCGCCTAGTGCCTAAATAATCGCCGAACTGCCAGTAGTTCAAATTGTGGCGGCACTGCATGGCGGGTTTCGCAAAGCCGATGTTTCGTAGTGGATAAAAACCCGCGCCTTCCAGCGCGCCGTGTCACCGCGTCTTCGATGTCGAGGGCGGCTTCGTCTGCGGCAAACCTTCGGCGGCGTATGACCGAACGGCGTGTTTGGCTCCATCGTCGATGATACGCGCTGATGTGGGTTGCACCTGTGGCGATGGCGGTTTGCATGTCGCCCAAGGCCGTCTGAACGGTCTGGTTCGGCAGGGCGTACATCAGTCGATATTGACTTTATCAAATAATTTCAACGCAGTATCGATGGCGGTTAAGGCTTCCTTTGCCGTTGTGGACGCGCCCCAGCCGCGCAAGCATATCGTCGTTGAAACTCTGCACGCTAACAGAAAGCCGCGTGATACCTGCGTCTTTAAATCCTTGAAACTTCTCGATTTCAAATACCCGGATTGGCTCCAAGTAATTTCCGCTTCCGGGCTGCAAGCGCAACAGCGAACGCACGCCGCTCAACAAACGGTCAACCGACTCCGCCTGAAACAGGCTGGGCGTACCGCCGCCGAAAAATATCGTTTCCACCGGCCCACCCCAAATATTGGGGCACCTGAGCTGCAAATCGGTCGGCAGCGCGTCGATATAGGCGGCTTCGGGCAATCCGTTTTTCAGACTGTGGAATTGAAGTCGCAATACGGGCATTTTTGATGCACCACGGATGTGGATGTAGAGTGACAGGGGCGGCAGGGCGCGTAGTTGTCCGGGGCGTTGGATGTGATTTGGGCCATGGTGCTTTTTTGAGTTTTGAGGTCGTCTGAAATTTTCAGACGACCTATGGACGGATCGGATCAAAGGCTACAATTTTTTCGCAACACTCGCAACGCCTGCCCCTGTGGCTTTCGGCGTTTTTAGATTTCGAGGGGCAAGCTCGGCGGCGGTGCAGCTGTGTTCGGCAGGTAGAAATGAGGGTCGTAGCCGAAGCCGTGGGTTCCGCGGCTTCTGCCTGCCATTGTCCGTGCCAAATGCCTTCGGCGATGATGGGCTGCAGGTCGTTTCGTGGCGAACGAGGACGAGGACGCAGACGTAGTGGCAGCTTTTTGTCGGCTTTGGTCGAGAGGTCGTCTGAAAGGCGTTTGTTGTTGGCGGCATCGGATTTGGGATTGGCTCCGGCATAGCGGGCGGAGAGATACCGGGTGCGCCGTTTAATGCGGCGGCGCAGATACCGGAGTCGTCGGCGAGCGCGGGCAGGCCGCTGTGTTTGGCGGCGTGGCGGGCTTTGGCGAGCGCATTTTCGACGAAGGTGCGGTACGGCTCGGGGCATTCGGGCGTGTCGAACTGCGATTGCGGCGGACTTTCGATGTTCAAATCGGCGAAGAGGCGGAAAAATTCTTTGAGTTTGCCTGCGTTGCCGCTGGCGAGGACGATTTTGTCGAACATGGGTTTTCCTTAATGGGGTTCGGTTTGTTGCGTGCATGCGCACGGTGCGGGCTTTATGGCGGATGTAGAGGGCGAGGCTGCCGATTTGGGCGAAGACGGCGCCGAAGGCGAATAGGAAGGCGGCGACGGCGAATTGTTTGCTTTGGATGGAAAGCAGGTAGGCGCCCAACGTTACCAATGCGATGAAGAGCAGGGTGAAGAGGATGGTCAGAATGAGGAAGGTTCGGCGTTTGGTCATTGGTTTTGTTTGTTTCTTTTAGATTTCAGGTAGCCTTAACGGCAGATGGGGAAGTTTGCTCCGCTCACAGCCGCACATTGTGGCAGGCTTCGTACACCGCAGCAGGCGGTGCAGGGTTTCGACCAGCCAGGTCGCGCTGCCAGCCGTTGCACCAGCGTTCGATATGCGGCGGGCAAAGCCCGCGCCCAGTTGTGAGGCTACCTGTAACCAACGTGCGCCACACTTGCCACGCGGCTTTTTGTAGTCGGCCTTGCTTGGTTTGCGCTTCGGTTTCGGGCCGGTATTGGCGGATTTGGGGCGAACTGGAAAAATGGGCGTTGGAATAGGTCGCAGCTTTGCGTGAGTGCAGCATGATGGTTTGGCGGGGCATGAAAGGGAGAGGCTACCTGAAAAATAGATTTTCAGGTAGCCTCAAACCGGTTTGGCATGCATCCGAAACGGAAAAATTTGAGCGGTTACATACCTTGGGTTGGTGGCAGTGTTATTTCAACTTGGCTGCCAATTTGTCGAATTTTTGTTTGATGTCGGCCTTGAAGGCTTCCACTTTCTCTTTGCGCTCGGCTTTGCGCTGTTTTTTCCACGCTTCGTGTGCCTGACGTGCCACTTCTTCCTGCGCTTCTATTGCCGCCAATACGTCCTGTTGGGCAACGGCTGCATCTTGCCGGAGAATAACGGTTTTGAAACGGTGGAAGAAGGCATCCAATACAGCTTCGTCGGATTCTTGCGCCAAAATAATGATTGCAGTACTGCCGTTATCCAGTTTTTTGGCTGTATTTTCCAGCAACAACCCCTCTCCCAATGTTTGGGCAGTGCCTGCATCACTGCCGATGAGTGCGCCAGTAGCTCCACCCAACAGAACACCGATAGGACCGCCGAGAATGCCGACCAGCGAACCAATGAGGCCGCCCGTCCATGTGCCTTCGACCGTATTGGCGGTAAAGTCGGTGCTTTCTGCTGGGATAATCAGACCATTTTCCTTTTTAATCAAAACGGCTTGTGCCACCAAAGCATCTGTTGTCTGCGAGTAAGCTTTCAATTCAGAAAAGGCTTGATAAGCTTCGCTGGAGATGTTGAATAAGACAACGATGATGTTTTTGTTTCACAAGTCTACCCCGTGGGTTGAAAGATTTAAGAACATACAAGTTGTATGCGGTGTCAGTGTAAATTGCAAGGGGAGCAATGCGGCAAACAGAACTTTACCTATGTAAAGCCTGTAGAACCGGCAAACGGATAACGAACAATACCCAGCCTTAATGGGATTCGGTTTGTTGCTCACGCATGATTTGTGCGCGGGCTTTGTGGCGGATGTAGAGGGCGAGGCTGCCGATTTGGGCGAAGACGGCGCCGAATGCGAACAGGAAGGCGGCGACGGCGAATTGTTTGCTTTGGATGGAAAGCAGGTAGCCGCCGAGCATGATGAGTGCGATGAAAATCAGGGTGAAAAGGGCGGTCAGCAGCAGGTAGGTTTTTTGTCGGTTCATGATTGAAAGGGTGAAAGTGAATGAGGCGGATTATAGCGCAGGCTGTTGTTTGAAATTTGAAAAAAGTATCTCGTGGATTTTGTTGTGATCATCATTTTGTCAGGCAAACTGTGTGAACAGCCTGTGTATAAATCGGTTTGACGATTGATATACAAACAAAAATCATGTTGCTAAAAATGATGCACATCCGGCAAGGTCGTCTGAAACGGAAGCCGCTTTTCAGACGACCTCTAACATTTCCTGTATAATCACGCTTTTGTTCAAAAGCTTGTACTTTCTAATATGATTTATCCGTGCATCAAAGACCAGTGGCGGCAGCTTGCCGGCCATTGGGAAAACCGTCCGAACGCTTGGCTGTTTACCGGCAAGGAAAATACCGGTAAGACGGCGTTTGCGCGGTTTGTGGCGCAGGCTTTTGCTGTGCGAATCGCCTCGGGAAGATCATCAGCCTTGCGGCGTATGCGCTTCATGTCATTTGTTTTTGCAAAACAGCCATCCCGATTTTTACGAACTCACTCCTGAAATCCCCTGAAGACGGTGCGGTCGGGCGAAAAATTGTTGCAGATTAAAAATCGATGCCGTGCGCGATATTGTGGAAAATATTTATCTGACGGCTGTGCGCGGCGGATTGCGGGTGGTATTGGTGCATCCCGCTGAAAGTATGAACGTGCAGGCGGCAAACGGGTTGCTTAAAGCTTTGGAAGAACCGCCGCAACATGTTGTGATGGTTACGCATGCGCGCGACAAACTTCTACCGACCATTAAAAGCCGTTGCCGCCAGATGGTTTTGCCCGCGCCTTCGCGCGACGAAGCTTTGGCGTATCTTCGGAAAGAGGATGTGACGATGCGGAATCTTTGCTGGCTTTTTCACAGCGGTGCGCCGTTGTTTGCCCGTACACCTGAAATGGATGACTTGCGCGAAAGAGCTGCTCACTTTGCTTGCCGCCCCGACGCCTGTTGACGATACTCGACTACGCCGCTGCGTTTGACAAATACAAGCAGCCGTTGGCAGTCTTCATCGATTGGATGCAGAAATGGCTGTTGGATGTCGGCTTAGCGCAACAACAAATGCCGCCGCTTTATTATCCCGATTACGCGCAGGCATTGTCGCAGACGGCTTCCAAAACCGATCCGCGCCGCCTGTTTGCGCTGACGGGTCGTCTGAACGCACTCAGCCCTTACGGATACCACACCTTGAGTGTTAAAATGCAGCTTGAGTATCTGCTGACTGAATATCTCGAATTTTGGCAAAACAAATAATCAGATAAGTAAAAACAAAATGGTAAACAACAATAAAGACATTCCGGCGAAAATGATGGCGTTGCAGCTTAAAGACCCGACTCTGCTCTACAACTGCTATATGCCGTTTCTCGAACACGGTGGACTTTTCGTTCCGACCGAAGACGTATTTTCCTTGGGCGAAGACATCCTGCTCGCCGTTGAAATCGCCGATTATCCCAAACGCTTCCTGCCTACCAAAGTCGTCTGGATCAATCCCGCACGTACTTCCGCACACCGTCCCAAAAGGCGTCGGGCTGGCATTTTCCGAACACGAAAGCTGCCTTCAGGCGAAAACCCTGATTGAAGGCGAGCTGGGACCGAAACTGCGCAGCGACCGCGTTACCTTCACGCTTTAAAATCATGCATTTAATCGATTCACACTGCCACCTCAATTTCGAAGGCTTGAGCAACCGTCTGCCTGAAGTGCTCGCCAACATGGAAGAACAAAGCGTCAAGCAGGCGCTTGCCATCAGCGTGAGCAGACAGAGTTTTGCCGAAGTCTTTGACATCGCCCAAGCCAATGAACAGATTTACTGCACCATAGGCGTCCACCCCGACAGCCAAGAAGCCGAAGAATTTACCGTCGCTGAAATGGTCGAAGCGGCAAACACCCGAAAGTCGTCGGCGTAGGCGAAACGGGCTTGGATTATTACTGGTGCAAAGGCGATTTGGCGTGGCAGCACCGCCGCTTCGCCGAACACATCCAAGCCGCCAACGAAGGCGGTTTGCCCGTGATTGTCCACACCCGCGATGCCGCCGCCGATACTTTGGCGATTCTGAAAGAAGGTCAAACCAATTCCGGCGTTATCCACTGCTTCACCGAAGATACCGCTTTTGCCAAAGCCGCTTTGGATTTGGGGCTGTACATTTCTCTCCGGTATTGTTACCTTCAAAAATGCGCCGCAAATTCAGGAAGCTGCCAAATACGTCCCCTGCGGACAGAATGCTGGTCGAAACCGACCTCCCTTCCTCGCCCCGGTTCCCCAAACGCGGTAGCCTAACGAACCTTCCTATGTCCGTTATACCGCTGAATTTGTGGCGAAACTGCGCGGCGAACCCGTAGAAACGCTTGCCGCTTACACTAGCGATAATTTCTATCGTCTGTTCAATAAAGTACCCGACATCCGTGTTTGATTCGAATGGAAAAAGGTCGTCTGAAAATGTTTCAGACGACCTTTTGATGTTGAAACCGTCAAACAGCTTATTTGTCGTGGCGTCACCATCTTCGGCGCGTAGCGTCCGGCGCGTTCTTTGAGGCGTTTGACCAGACCTTCGGTGGTGTCGGTACGCCGTCGACTACAGAAAGGCCTGAGTGAGGACGGCGCGCATCGCGTCGTTTTGTTGAAGGTCGAGCCTATGGGTTTCCATTCGGCTTTGCGCGGCTCGATCCAGCGGCGGTTGACGGTGTCGCCGTAGCCGAACACTTTATAAGACGAGCGTTTGTCTTTTGCCGTAGGTGAAGGAAGAGCCTGGCGCAGAAGGGCCTTCGACGGTCAGGTTGTCATGGCCTTTGTCGGAACGGACGTTGAGGATGTAGCGGATGCTGCTGCGTCGGGAGAGGCATGATTTGCAGGCTGCTGAGGAGGATTTTGGGCTGTTTGCCGTAGTCTTCGCTGACGTAAAGGTCGAACCAGTCGCCGGATTGGGTGTCGGGCAGTGGCGGGAGCGCGGCTTTTTGTTCGGCGAACTCGCGGGCTGCGGCTTCTTCGGGGCTTTCTTTGTAGCGTGTGTTGAAGGGGTATCTTTTTCGCTGAATCCGGCGGCGTTGACTGCCGTGGCGGAGAGCAGAAGGGTCAGGAGGGCGAGACGGCGCATGGTGTGCTCCAAAGTGAAAAACGGCTTTATTTTATGGGTTTGGCGGGGTGGGGTGCAAGTAAGTACGGTATAATTCATGTTAATCCTTTTAACGGAACATCGGAAACTATGAACGCACACACCTTAGACCTGAAGAGCTCAGATGCCCTTTGCCGATTTTAAAAACCAAAAAAGCATTGGCGCAAATGGAGGCAGGCGAAGTCCCGACCGTGTTGGCGACCGACGGCGGCGCGCCAGCGATTTTGAGGCGTTCTGCCGCCAGACCGGGCATGTCTTGCTCGAATCGCGCGAAGAAGACGGCGTGTTCACGCTGGTTGTGAAACACAAATAAAGGTCGTCTGAAAATGGCAAAAACGTCCGATTTCAGGCTTTTGACGCTTGCTGCTTTCTCCGTTTTCTTGGCGGCGTGCGGCAGGGAGGAAAGATGCCGCCCGAGCAGATGGCGGATCGTGCGAACGCGGCGGCGGAATTGTTCCGTCAAGGCTGCGTCGCTGCTGACGGGGCTGCCGATAAAGTGCGCTCTTTTGCCGATAATGAAAAACCGACGGCTTTGAACGCGGAAGAAATCGGCAGGCTGCCCGCAGGTTTCATCGAGCCGGATGCGCTTGCCGTTTGGAAGAAAACGCAGGACGGCGCGGATTATTATTTGAGCCTGACCGGCGACAGTTGCAGCGTGAAGACGGCGCGGGCGGACGAAAACTTGATACGCAAGCAGTTTATGGTGCTGGTCGAAAAACCCGCCGAGGGTTTGAACAACGAATTGCGCACCGATCAAGCCTCTGAATCGCCGGTTCCGATCCGTCAGCTTTCTTATGCGTGGCGCGCGTCGGGCAGCCCGGAAGAAACCCTGCTGACCGTCAAAGACCACCCCGTCCGACCAGCTGCCCGTACAGGCGGTGTTTTACCTGACGCATCAGTCCTACGACGGCAAGCCTGTCCTTGTGCAATAGCTTTTTCAGACGAGCTTTAAAGGAACATCAAGGGGTCGTCTGAAACCCAAAAATCTAAAAAGGAACACCATGCAAACCCTGACCATCATCCGCCCCGACGATATGCACCTGCACCTGCGCGACGGCGACGCGCTCAAAGCCGTTGCCCCCTATACCGCCCGCCAGATGGGGCGCGCCGTCATCATGCCCAACCTCAAACCGCCCGTCGTCAGCGTAGCCGACGCGCTTGCCTACAAAGCGCGCATCATGGCGGCATTGCCCGAAGGCAGCGCGTTTGAGCCGTTGATGACGCTTTACCTGACCGACCAAGCCACGCCCGAGCTGGTGCGCGAAGCCAAAGCCGCCGGCATCGTCGCCTTCAAACTCTACCCCGCCGGCGCGACCACCAATTCCGATTCCGGCGTAACCGACCTGTTCAAACTCATCCCCGTGTTGGAAGAAATGGCAAAACAGGGCATTCTGTTCCTCGTTCACGGCGAAGTAACCGACCCCGAAATCGACATTTTCGACCGCGAAGCCGCCTTTATCGAGCGCGTGATGAAACCCGTTTTGGCGCAAGTGCGAATCTCAAAAGTCGTGTTCGAACACATCACCACCGCCGAAGCCGCCCGCCTCGTTTTGGAAGCGAGGCGACAACGTTGCCGCCTCCGTTACCCCGCAACACCTCCTGCTCAACCGCAACGACCTCTCTGGTCGGCGGCGTGCCGCCCATCATTTCTGCCTGCCCGTACTCAAAGCGCGAAACCCACCGTCAGGCATTGGTCGCCGCCGTTACCGGCGAGAAAGGCGCACAAATTTCTTCCTCGGCACCGACTCCGCGCCACACGCCAAATCCGCCAAAGAAAACGCCTGCAGGCTGCGCTGGCATGTTCAGCGCCATGACCGCCATCGAGCTTTACGCCGAAGTGTTTGAAAAAGTAGAGCGCGTTGGACAAACTCGAAGCTCTGCCTCGAAAAACGGCGCAAGGTTCTACGGCATTCCCGAAAAACACCGACACGATTACCCTCGTCAAACAAAGCCAAAGCCGTCCCCGCAAGCGTCCCGTACGGACATTTGGCGAACTCGTCCCGATGCGCGCAGGAGGCGAGATAGGCTGGACGGTGGAATATTGAGCCGAATTTGATTGAACTGATTGACGATGAAAATGCCTGCCTCGAAAATGGTGGGCAGGCATTTTGGTCTCGCAAGCTAATTCAAATGAAATATTCAGTCATCGTCATTCCCGCGCAGGTGGGACTTTGAGGTCTGGATTTGATGCGGCCTTAGCATAGTGGACGACTTTTAAACCAGTACGGCGTTGCCTCGCCTTGCCGGTAACACATTTGTACCTCAGTCTCGCGGCTTCGCCGCCTCGTCCTGATTTGAATTCAATCCACCATATCTCTGAAACGCAGAGGTGTTCGACTTTCCGCCTGCGCGGGAATGGACGGTAATTTCGGTTAGCATTCGTATACAAAGAACGGTAAAGTGGTCGTCTGAAAACGATCTAGCGGTTCGCCATCGTCGCAGACGACCCAACAACAGACCGTTCAACACGACCTATTCTTCCTGGAAAAACGTGTGGTTGTGCGACACTCGAACATTTTTGCTCGGTCGACTTTTCTAATTTATAATCGGAGAAATCCCCAAGCCGCTTTTGATTTTTCGGGATCGATTTTTCGGACTGATTTTATCGTACCGCCGGTCTCAACGCAATTCAGCACCGCTATCGAATACGCGTCAGATAAAAGGTGCGACATCGTGACCATTGAAGTGGGATCTCAGCTGCCTTTATCGTCGCACCCTACTCCAAGTCGTTTAATACATTGCGAGCGAGTGAGTGTTGCTGGATATTCAGACCTGTCAGCGGACAGCCGGATGGACAGTTCGAGTAGTTTTTAAGCTGAATCTGCCTGCCCTTTGACGAGCTTTTATGTCAAGGTTTCGATTCTCGGTTCGCTTTTTCGGTTCACTTTCGGATGCCAATTGTTCTTTGAGCTACTGCCGAGCTCCATCCACGCCATCAGTTCAGCTATTTGAAAATTTGTTGGTCTGTAGATTCAAATATTCCTCCTTCCACCATAGTCTTTGGTACGATTCGCGACATGCCTCCTTGAGTTTGACGATATCAAGAAGCACAGTGTGCATCATCATTGCGTAGTCAGCACCTGCTACTGGTAGTTTCTTCAACTCTGTTCACTGCATCATCTACCTTAAATCAGTGTTTTGGCCCATATCATGTCGTGACAAGACGATTCTTTTATAATTTCTATCGCCTCCATCAATGTTGTTCATCGATCCGTGCGGAATATTTTGTGTTTTCGCCATTAAGTCTCCTATCAAAGCTAAGTTTCTAATTTAACTATCGTACGTACCGATTTTCCCATGACCGTCATTCCCGCGCAGGCGGGAACCAGTAAGCCGGATTTTACATGTGCAGTCTTTTCGAGTATTTCTGAAATACAGGGCTGGATCGCCCGCCCATGGAACGACGGTGGTTGGTCTCGGTATTACTACGCAAAAGAATAGAGTAAAGCGTCGTCTGAGGCCAGATATGCGCAGAATCCGCTAAATCGTTTTCAGACGACCTTTCTTTTAAAGCCGAATCAAACTCAGCCTGTCGAGTTAACCCAACGCCTTCGCCCTGGCGAAGAGGCGGTACCAGCCGGAGCAGTTCCGTCCAGTCTTCCGGGTTTCCAGCTCATTTGTGCGGCGCGGTACACGCGTTCGGGTGGGGCATCGATGGCGACGGGCCCGTCGGCGTTGGTCACGCCGGCGATGCCTTGCGGCGAGCCGTTGGGGTTGAGCGGGTAGGCTTTGGCAACCTGGTTTTGTCCATCGACGTATTGCAGCGCGATGCCGAGGGTCGTCTGAAATGTTGCTGCCGTGAAGCGCGAAGTCGGCGATGGCCTTCGCCGTGGCTGCGACGACGACGGCAGGCTGAGTCTCTGCATTTCGTTCAGGATCAGGAAGTTGATTTGGGGACATGAACCGCGCTCAGGCGCGCTTCGAACTGTTCGCTCAGGTTGCGTTTGAACTTCGGCCAGCCTGCCGTGCCGGGGATGATTTTCGGCGAGGTTGCTGACCATCCGCCGCCGTTGCACACGCCCAATGTCAGCGTGTTCGCGGTCGGCGAAGAAGGCGGCGAACTGGTCGCGCAAGGCGGTGTGAACAGGATGGATTTTCGCCCAGCCTTCGCCTGCGCCGAGTACGTCGCCGCAGCTGAAGCCCCGCACGCCGCCAGCATTTTGAAGTCGGCAGGTGGACGCGGGCCCGCCATCAGGTCGGACATGTGCACGTCGTAGGCATCGAACCGGCGCGCGAAGGCGGCGGCCATTTTCGACGGCCCGTTCACGCCCCTGTTCGCGCAGGATGGCGATTTTGGCCTCGCGCCGCTGTTGACGAACGGCGCGGCGATGTCTTCGTTCACGTCGAAATTTCACGTCGGCAAACAATGCGCTGCGTTCGTTGTCGCCAATCAGGGCGAACTTTCGCTGTCGGCGCAGGCGGGGTTGTCGCCAGGCGTTTGGATGGCGGCTGGTTTCGCCAGGTGCGTTGCAGGTCTGTCACGGGTTGTTCGCAAATAAGGTGCGTTTGCCCGTCGCGGATTGCGATTAACGATGTTCTCGTCAGTTAACGTACCGATGGTCGCGACAGTATGCATGCAGCTGCAGCCGCTTTGAACAAGGCTTTGCTATATCGCCGCAACATCTTTGTTTTGCTAACTTTGATACCACTGCACCCAGCCTTCATTAAATAATGTGCGGCAATGCTTTTGCACATTCAGCCAACGCTTACCTCCTTCAGTCCGCAAATGATTGAGACAGAGCGGTGCGGTTGGTAATAAAGTCGCTTTCAGCAAGCAAGATTCAAATCTAGTATCAAGCCGCACCGTGCCGCAAACGCCATTTCGCACATCGTGGCAAACAAGCCGCCGTCGCTGCGGTCGTGATACGCCAAGAGTTTGTCTCGGCGACAAGCTGTTGAATCACGTCGTAAAACGCTTTCAGACGACCTGTATCGTCCAATCGGGCGCTTCGCCGCTCATGTTGTTGTACACCTGACCGAACGCCGACGCCGCCCATACGCGCTTTTTGCCGAAGCCCAAAATCGACAAACAGCAATACGCTGTCTTCGAAACGTTTTTCAATTCGCGTAACAGTCTTGTAGCGTCTTTTTCACCGGTGCGAACGCGGAGATAATCAGGCTCAACGGCGAAACCACGGATCTCTTCGCCGTCCTGCTACTACGGTTTTCATCGACAGGCTGTCTTTGCCCACGGGAATGCTTTAAATCCAATGCCCGACAGGCTTTTTAGAAACGGCTTCGACGGTACGGTAGAGTTTTTCGTCTTCGCCTTCGTTGCCGCACGCCGCCATCCAGTTGGCGGAAAGTTTGATGTTGCCGATGCCGCCGATGTTGACCGCCGCGATGTTGGCGATGGTTCGCCGACGCAATATTCTGCCCGAGGCAGGCGCGTCAAACAGGGCGACGGTCGGTTTTTCGCCCATAGACTATCGCTTCGCCGCGATAGGTGCTAACCCATCATGGTCACGGCGCAGTCGGCTACGGGGTTTAGTATTTGCCGACCATTTGGTCGCGGTGGGTCATGCCGCCGACGCTGCGGTCGCCGATGGTAATCAGGAAGTTTTTGGCGGCTACGGTAGGCGGCGCAGAAACGCGGTAGGTCGGCTTCGCGATGTCGATGTCTCTCGGCAGTGAATCGGTTTTTCAGACGACCTTACGGTTTTGTCGCTACGCGTGGTTTTTGGGCGGTTTGCCGAGCAAGACGTTCAGCGGCAAACTCGACGGGTTGTTGGAGAACATCGTCGCGCACTTTCAAATGGCTGTCGTCGGTCGCCGTGCCGACCACGGCAAACGGGCAGCGTTCGCGTTCGCAGATGGCGCGGAAGGTGTCCAAATCTTTTTCCAAAATCGACAACACATAACGCTCTTGCGATTCGTTGCACCAGATTTGCAGCGGGTTGAGGCCGTGTTCTTCCAGCGGCACTTCGCGCAGCTTGAATACCGCGCCGCGTCCGGCATCGTTGACGAGTTCGGGGAAGGCGTTGACAGGCCGCCCGCGCCGACGTCGTGGATGGAAATAATCGGGTTTTGGTCGCCGAGCTGCCAGCAGCGGTCGATGACTTCCTGCGCGCGGCGTTCGATTTCGGGGTTGCCGCGTTGCACGGAGTTGAAGTCCAAAGAGCGTCGTTCGTGCCGGTATTCATCGAAGAAGCCGCACCGCCGCCCTGCCGATAAGCATACCCGAGCCGCCCAGTTGGATCAGTAACGCGCCTTCGGGGATTTCTTCTTTATGCGTCTGTTGCGCCTGAATGCTGCCTAAGCCGCCGGCGATCATAATCGGTTTGTGGTAGCCGCGAACCTGACCATCAAACTTCTTCAAAGGTGCGGAAGTAGCCCAAGAGGTTCGGGCGGCCGAATTCGTTGTTGAACGCCGCGCCGCCGATGCTTTCGATCATGATGTCCAGCGGCGAGGAAATATGTTCCGGCTTGCCGTAGTCTTGTTCCCACGGCTGTTTGAGGTCGGGGATGTTGAGGTTGGATACGGTAAAGCCGGTCAAGCCCGCTTTCGGACGCGAACCTTTGCCCGTTGCACCTTCGTCACGGATTTCGCCGCCCGCACCCGTTGCCGCGCCCGCAAACGGCGCAATGGCGGTCGGGTGGTTGCGTTTTCCACCTTCGCGATGATATGCGTGTCTTCCTCGTGGAAACGGTAGCCTTGGTTTTCCGCCGCATCTCGGATAGAAACGCTCGATTTTCGCGCTCGATCACGGACGAGTTGTCTTTATAGGCAACGACCGTGCCTTCGGATGCGCGTTGCGTGTCGCGTATCATGCCGAAGAGGGATTTCGGTTGTTTTTCGCCGTTGAGGATGAAATCGGCGTTGAAGATTTTGTGGCGGCAGTGTTCGCCGTTTGCCTGCGCGAACATCATCAATGCTCAACATCGGACGGATTGCGCTGCGAAAAGCCTGATAGTTTTCAACCAGATAATCGATTTCGTCGGCGGAGAGTGCCAAACCCATTTCGGTATTGGCTTTGACCAAAGCCTTTACCGCCGCCCAAAACATCAACGGTGGAGAAAGTTTCGATTCGAGATGGTGGAATAATTTGGAGGCCGTCTGAAAATCGGGCACAATGGATTCAGTCATGCGGTCGTGCAGCAAAGCTGCCCATTGCTGTTTCTGTTCATCATTCAGACGACCTTCCAGCCACACCGCCATGCCGCGCCTCGATGCGCTCTATGCCTTCCAAACCGCAGTTTTCCGCGATATTGGTCGCCTTGAAGCCCACGGCGAAATCGTGCCCAAACGGGGCGTTACCAAAATAAATGCAAGCCCTCGCGCGCTTCGGGCGTTTGTTCAACGCTTGCGCCGCCAACAAGGCTTTGCAGTGCTCGACAGTCGCGGCATCCAGTGCTTTCGCCGCCGACAAAAATACCAAAATTCGCTTTTTCAGTTTCACTGGGCAGACTGAGTGCGGCTGCTTTTTGCAAGAGTTTTTCAACACGGAAATCGGAAAGGGCGGTAACGCCGCAAGCGGGCAAAAACAACAGACATGATTCAGCTCACAAATGCGGTTGGGAAAGGCTGTATTATACGCCGAATGGTCTGCTGTTTGGTAATTTAGGGGCGTAAAATGTTGACAATTCTTCAGACGACCCTGCGGTCGGTGGGAATGTGGTCGTCTGAAAATATTAGGATAAGGTTTTTATCTGTTTTTCTGATTTTCGTCGGAAGTCGGTATGTGGAAAAATTTCAGGAAGTAGGGTGGCAATCGCTTTCCGTATGTCCGTATATCCACGCTGCCATTCCGCGCAGGCGGGAATTTAGAAGTTTGGATTTACGGTAGTCTTTTAAATATTTCTGAGCAGAGGTTTGATTCCCTGCGTCGCGGGAAAGACGGCTTTCGGCAAGTTTGCCGCATCGCCGAGTGAATCCGTACCGCTTATCGTTTCCCTGCCGCTTCTGTTATATTTGCCACTTTATTCTCATTCCAATCGGAGTGCTATGCAAAAATCGAAGCCATCATCAAACCCTTCAAACTCGACGACGTGCGCGAAGCCCTTTCACCGAAATCGGCATTACCGGCATGACCGTCAGTGAAGTCAGCGTTTCGGCCGTCAGAAAGGGCATACGGAAATTCTATCGCGGCGCGGAATACGCCGCTGATTTTCTGCCCAAAGTCAAAGTCGAATTGATCATTGCCGATGAAGATGTCGAACGAGCGATTGACGTTATCATCGAAAACGCCCGTTCCGGCAAAATCGGCGACGGCAAAAATCTTTGTGCTGCCCTATGAAGAAGCCATCCGCATCCGTACAGGCGAACGCTCCGAAGCGGCGATTTGACGGTTTTCAGACGACATTGAGGGTGTTTAAGGTCGTCTGAAAGACTTTCTGGCTGTCCATCAATCGTTGTTTCCAATATAATTCCGTTTTCAAATCTCATACGGAACAGGCCGTCTGTTCAGACGACCCTGTTTCTTTATTTCCGCTTTTTAAAGTCCTACAAAACACTTATGCTGCCGACCTCAACCGCTTTTCCTTTTTCCGTCTTCCTGCAAAAGAAAGTCCGCCTGCTGACCGCCCTTGCCCTGCCCATGCTGTTGGCGCAGGTCGCGCAAGTGGGCATCGGTTTCGTCGATACCGTGATGGCGGGCGATGCGAGTACGGAGGACTTGGCGGCGGTGGCGTTGGGCAGCAGCGCGTTTGCCACGGTTTATATTACCTTTATGGGCATTATGGCGGCGTTTGAACTGATGATTGCTCAGCTTTACGGCGCGGGTAAAACCGACGAAGTGGGCGAAACGGGGCGGCAGGGGATCTGGTTCGGGCTGTTTTTGGGGATTTTCGGCATGGTACTGATGTGGACGGCGATTACGCCGTTCCGCAACTGGCTGACCTTGAGCGATTATGTGGAAGGCACGATGGCGCAGTATATGTTGTTCACCAGTCTGGCGATGCCGGCGGCAATGGTCCACCGCGCCTTACACGCCTACGCTTCCAGCCTGAACCGCCCGCGCCTGATTATGTTGGTCAGCTTCGCGGCGTTTAGCGAATCGTGCCGCTGAACTATATTTTTCGTTTACGGCAAATTCGGTATGCCCGCTGGGCGGCAGCGGGCTGCGGACTGGCAACGATGGCGGTGTTTTGGCTCAGCGCGCTGGCATTGTGGATTTATATCGCTAAGGAAAAATTCTTCCGCCCATTCGGACTGACGGCAAAATTCGGCAAACCGGATTGGGCGGTGTTCAAACAGATTTGGAAAATCGGCGCGCCCATCGGGCTGTCTTATTTTTTGGAAGCCAGCGCGTTTTCGTTTATCGTGCTTTTTGATTGCGCCTTTCGGCGAGGGCTATGTGGCGGCGCAGCAGGTCGGCATCAGTTTGTCGGGGATTCTCTATATGATTCCGCAAAAGCGTCGGCTCGGCGGGGACGGTGCGCATCGGTTTTTCATTAGACGGCGTGAATTTTTCGCGGCGCGTTATATTTCGGCGTATCGTTGGTGTCGGGCTGGGCGCTCGCCGTGATTACCGTACTTTCCTGGATTATTCCGTTCCCCGCTGGCGTCACGTGCCAACGACGATCCGGCGGTTTTTGGCATCGCCGCCACCGTCCTGTTGTTCGCCCGGTTTGTTCCAACCGGCAGACTTCACCCAATGCATCGCGTCCTACGCCTCTGCGCGGTTGTCACAAACAGGTGCTGATACGTTCATCCACGCCGCCGCCTTCTGGGGCTGCGGCCTGCTGCCGGCTACCTGCTCGCCTACCGTTTCGATATGGGCATTTACGGCTTGGACGGCATCGATCGCCTCGCTCACCATCGCAGCCATCGCCTTGGTGTGGTGCTTTGGAATTGCAGCAGCAGGAGATGGTCGATCGCATAAGGTCGTCTGAAACCCGCCGATTGAAAAATATCGAAACAATGGCTGAAGCCCGTCACCGACAATACCCATTTTAAAGTTTAAACCCATGCAACCCATCCAATACCAAAACCGACCTCACCCCTTACAACACCTTCGGCCTTCGCGCCCGGCTCAAGCCTTTATCGCACTCGAACACGCTGACGAGTTGCGCGACATCGTCCGATTGCCCGAGTTCGACCGCGATACCGTTTTATGGCTCGGCGGCGCGCAACATCGCTTTTGATGCAAGATTACGCCGGACTGGTCGTCCATATGGAAAACAGCGCATACGCGAGATTGTGCGTTCAGACGGCCTCGTTTACATCGAAGCGCAGGCAGGCGAAATCTGGCACGATTTTGTCCTGCACACCGTCGCGCTGGGCTTGAACGGCCTGGAAAAATCTGGAGCCTGATTCCGGGTACGGTCGGCGCGTCGCCCGTGCAGAACATCGGTGCATACGGCTGGAAGCGAAAGATGTGATTCACAGCGTGCGCTGTTTCGATTTGGATACGGAAAACCTTTGTTGAGCTTTCCACTGCCGACTGCCGCTTCGCCCACCGCGAAAGCCTGTTCAAGCAGGAAGGCAAGGGCGTTATGTGATTGTTTCGGTCGTGTTCGCCCTGAAAAGAGCGTTTCGAACCGAATTTGGGTTACGACGATTTGGCAGCCGCCGTTGCCGAACTGAGCGCGGGCAGAGCGCCGACGGCGAAAGATGTTTCCGATGCAGTGTGTGCAATCCGCAACAGTAAACTTCCCTAATCCTAACGTACTTGGTAATGTCGGCAGTTTTTAAAACCCTGTCGTCAGCGCGGAAAAAGCCGCCTCCTGTTGCAGCAGCATCCGGATATGCCGCGCTATCCGCAGCCCGACGGTTCGGTCAAACTCGCCGCCGGCTGGCTGATCGACCAGTGTCGTCTGAAAGGCTTCCAAATCGGCGGTGCGGCGGTACATGACCGGCGAGGCTTTGGTTTTAGTGAACAAAAACAATGCCTCTTCAGACGACGTTCTGAAACTGGCGCAACACGTCTGCGATACAGTATTTACTCGATTTCAGGTAGAATTACACGCCGAACCCAATTGCTGCCCGCTTCGTTCAGCCTGTAAATCCAAGGAGTATGCCCGTGACCCGCATTGCAAAACCAATACTTACACCCGCATCATCGACGCCAGCCTTGCGCTCTTCAACGAGGAAGGCGAGCGCAACATCAGCACCAACCATATCGCGGCGCATTTGGGCATCAGTCCGGGCAACTCTATTACCACTTCCGCAACAAAGACGAAATCATCGTCCAACTGTTCAAACGTTACAGCGAAGCCTTCGCTGGCATACCTGAATGAAGCCGTGCTGCTGTCTGATGTGGAAGACTCCATCAATTATATGGCGGGCATTTACGACGTCATGTGGGAATACCGCTTCCTATTCAGCGACGTGAACACCCTGCTTGCGCGCAGTGCCGAACTTTTGGGCGAGCACAACACCTTCACCCAAGCCAAAGTCTCCCCGCTCTTGGTCAACCTGCTCACCCAGCTCAACGGTCTGAACATCATCCAAGCCGACCAAACCGCCATGAACGACCTCGCCGTCAATATGTGGATGGTCACGAAATACTGGTTCGACTTCGACAGCCCTCACGCGGACGCACCAAAGCTGACCGAAGACTCCAAAGCACGCGGCATCCGCTCGTACCTAAGCCTCCTGCGTCCCCTACCTCTTGCCGGAACACCGCGAAGAATACGATCGAAGGATTACAGCGGCAGCCGATATTTTGACATCATAATCATTGGGGGTAGGTTAAGGTCGTCTGAAAAAGATGATGCGCCAAATCTCAGCCTGAGTATCCATGCCTAGTTGCTAATATCTAAAAACATCTCGATTCGATTACAAACAGGAAAACTGATGAAAACCTTGAAATTTACCAAAATGCACGGTTTGGGCAACGATTTTATGGTGGTAAAACGGTATCGGGCAGGATTTTGATCCGCTGACTGCGCCGCTTGCCGAATGGTCCGACCGTTTTAGAGGGGTGGGCTTCGATCAGTTGCTGTTGGTGGAAAAGCCGTCTTCCGATGCAGTGGATTTCCGTTATCGTATTTTTAATGCGGACGGCAGCGAGGTGGAGCAGTGTGGCAACGGTGCGCGCTGTTTTGCCCGATTTGTGGCGGATAAAGGCTTGACCGATAAAAAGGAAATTTTGGTTGAAACGGCTAAGGGTGTGATTATTCCCAAGCTGTTGGATAATGGTTTGGTGACTGTGAATATGGGCAAACCGCGCTTTACGTCGTCTGAAATTCCGTTTGTACCGGTTCCTGACGAAGCGGAAGATGCTTTGACGCATATGGTGATGGTCGGTCTGGAGACGGTGCAGGTCAGTTGTGTGAATATGGGCAATCCTCATGCTGTGATTGTGGTCGAGGATGTTCAGACTGCGCCCGTGGCTCATTGGGGCGAAGCCATTGAGTCGCACGAACAGTTTCCGGAACGTGTCAACGTCGGCTTTATGCAGATTGTCGATAGGGAATCTATCCGCCTGCGCGTATTTGAACGCGGCGTGGGTGAAACGCAGGCTTGCGGTACGGGGGCTTGTGCGGCTGTGGTTGCGGGCGTCCGTTTGGGGCTGCTGGCGAAGGCGTGCCTGTGAAGGTTTCGCTGCCGGGCGGAGATTTGTTTATTACTTGGTCGCATGGTGAGGACGTTTTTGATGACTGGGCCTGTTCAAACGGTATTTTGAAGGCGAGTTGCAGTATTCATGATTTGGACGAATTTGGATTTTCTCGCCGTTGTTGCTGATGGGCTGGTGTTTTTTGGATTGATTTTCCGCGCTGAAATGTTCCAGTGGTTTTGGGCTTCGGTTGTGTTGTGGCTGGGTCGTGTCGATTTTGGGATCGCAGCTTTTGCCGGGAATGTGGGGGATTACCCATGTCGGTCTGTTGTTTGTCCCGCATTTTTATCTCACTTTTGCCAGCGTGTTTTTCTTTGCTTTTCATTGGAAAAAGCAGGCGGATACTGATTTTTGGCAGGCGGATTTACGGCATCCGTTTTTGAGTGTGTTTGCCGTCAGCAATGTATTGATGACTTTTTGGCTTTTGTGTCGATTGTCGCGATATTGTATTTTCTGATGCCAGCCGTTCTTTGGCTTTACGTTTCCGGCTTTGTTGAAACTGTACGCGCTCAAGCCTGTTTATTGGTTTGTTTTGCAGTTTGTCATGATGGCGGTTTTTTATCTGCACCGCAGAAATATTGACAAGCAGTCGCCGGCGGTGTTCAGTAAAGTGCAACTCAGACTGGGCTGGCTGATGGCTTTGGTCATGCAGACTTTAGTCACGGGGGCGATAGTCGGAGAAATCGGACTTCATTAGGACGCATCAAGCCAAACAACCAAAAGTTATAAATAAAGAAACATTCGATATTGGTTTTTCAGACGACCTGTCTTTAATATACAGGTCATATCACATCAAAAATCTGGGTAGAAAATGAAGATTGCAAACAGCATCACCGAGCTGATCGGCAACACCCCGTTGGTCAAGTTAAACCGTCTGACTGAAGGTTTGAAAGCCGAAATCGCCGTCAAACTGGAATTTTTCAATCCCGGCAGCAGCGTGAAAGACCGCATCGCCGAAGCGATGGTTGAAGCCGCCGAAAAAGCGGGCAAAAATCGGTAAAGGATACCGTAATTGTTGAAGCGACCAGCGGCAATACGGGTATCGGTTTGGCAATGGTGTGCGCGGCGCGCGGCTGCAAGCTGGCAATCACGATGCCTGAAAGCATGAGTAAAGAACGCAAAATGCTGCTGCGTGCGTTCGGTGCAGAATTGATTTTGACACCCGCGTCCGAAGGTATGGCGGGGGCGATTGCAAAAGCACAAAGCCTTGGTGGGACGACACATCCGATACTTATTTCATGCCGCGCCAATTCGATAACGAGGCGAACCCGCAAATCCACCGTGAAACGACCGCCGAAGAAATTTGGCGCGATACCGACGGTAAAAGTCGATATTTTTGTGGCGGGTGTCGGTACGGGCGGTACGGTTACCGGCGTGGGCGAAGTGTTGAAAAAATACTAAACCCGAAGTCAAAGTCGTTGCCGTCGAGCCCGAAGCTTCTCCGGTTTTGAGCGGTGGTGAAAAAGGTCCGCACCCGATTCAAGGTATTGGTGCCGGCTTTATCCCTACCGTGTTGAATACCAAAGTATATGACAGTGTTTCCCAAGTTCCGAACGAAGCGGCGATTTGAAACCGCCCGTGCGATGGCGGAAAAAGAAGGTATTTTTGGTCGGCATTTCTTCCGGTGCGGCAGTATGGAGCGCGCTGCAGCTTGCCAAACAGCCTGAAAACGAAGGCAAACTGATTGTCGTGCTGCTGCCTTCTTATGGCGAACGCTATCTTTCTACGCCTCTGTTTGCCGATTTGGCATAATAGGGTTGGGAGAAGATAAGTGATAAAAAAGACCGCTTCGGCGGTCTTTTTTGCGGTCTTGCGGCATGGTGTGGCGCAAAAATGGATTTAAACCACCATATCGTGTAAAGATTGGAATGTGGAGCGAAAGTTGTTAGCAATTCAGTCAACAGAAAAAAGTCAGATTGATATAGAATTTGGTTATCTGGATAATCGGATTAGTAATGGTAGACATGAAAAATATATCCCCATCTTATTTGCGTTGGCGGCACTTGCCGGTTGTGAGACCATTTATGTCCCAAGCTTGCAAAAGAGCGCCTGTCCGTCCGACTAATGTTGAAAACGACTAAGGGCTGAAAAATCTGCGGCGTTCAGTTTGGCTTCTTCGCATTGGAGTGATGTTTCAAAAATCCGCGATGAGGCAACGCGTTTGAGCTATCAGTGTCAGCCAAGGAAAAATGACGAGTCAAGCTGCCCAATATCTGAACAAGTTCCGCATTCAGCTTGTTGGGCCGTAATGTCGTGGATGACAGCGTATATGAGGTTTATCTGCGTTCTGCGTTGACAGCCAACGAGGCGAAATCAATACCGAACAATCCAAGCTGTATATCCAAAACGCCTTGCGCGGATGGCAGCAACGCTGGAAAAATATGGGTAACAAACCTTCTAATCCGGCATTTACCAACCTACCAGATGGAAGTCATGAATATGACTCCGTTGAAATAGTTTCTCATTGTCAAACAAAGGTCGTCTGAAAATTTTCAGACGACCTTTGTGTTGGATGTCGATATTTATGATGTTTTTACGCAGCAGCTTCTCAGTTGCCAGTCTTGCCCGCTCTTTAATGTCTTCCGTCAGATAAGTTTTCATCTGGCTGCACACCAAAGTAATGACGGCAATGTCGTCGCTGAATCCCAGCCGAACAGCAAATCGGGAATGCTGTCGATAGGCTGAGGAAGTAAACCAATGCGCCGACGATAATCATTTGGCGCGTCTGGGGTGTGAGGGGAGTCCCAAAGATAATACAGCGCATACAACTGGCGTACGATGCGGGCTCAACCGGCCTGCAAAACGGGCGAGTTTATTGAGAAAAACCCGTTTTTATCCAAATTGCGCCTTCGAATTTGGGGATAAAGTTTTCCGGATCGGAAGACTGGGTGTATTGTTTTTCTTCGGAATGTTTCATCAACAAGCCTCACAGTAATTGAGTGGGAAGGGTTTGCCGTAATGCGGGCAAAGTATAAAACAGGTAAGGCAAAGAAATGTCAGTATAGTGCAGTTTTGTGATAGAGTGCTGAAGAGGTCGTCTGAAACATGACCGATCGCAGGCGTTGAATGTCAATGTTTTATGCGTTCGATTTATATTCGAATTTTGTGGTTATTAGATTATAAAAATAATATTTATTTCTATTTATATATTATAAAAAACAAAGATATTAAGTATGGTATTGCAGGGCATGAAAGCCATATGGAGGTTACTGAACAGCGGTTAAAGCGGTATTGGTTCAATTATTAATGGATAGTGTTTTGTTATTGGTACAGTTTATGATGTTTTTGTGAAAATTTATTAGATTGTTTATAAATTAGACTGTTCAAAATCGGATAAAACAGGTAAATTATAGTTTATGTAACTCTGATGTAATTTGAGTTATTGGTTTTGAGCTGATAAAAATACAGAGGAACTGGGCTATGTCCGTCAAACCGCGTCCTGTCTTTTGGAGATTCCTCAACACTACGGTTGCCTATACCGGGAATTGTCTCCATCTTGCACCGCATCAGCGGGGTAGGGTTATTTATACGCTTCCTGTTTGCTGTATCTCCTGTCCGGTACGTTGAGCCGCGAGTCGGCGTTTGAAACTTACCGTGCCATCGTTTCCAATCCTTTGGTCAAGTTGATTTTAATCGGCGTGTTATGGGCTTATCTGCACCATTTTCTCGCCGGTATCCGTTTTTTATTTTTGGATGCACACAAAGGCCTTGAGCTGAATACTGCGCGCAATACCGCCAAATTGCGTGTTTGCTGCCGCTCTAGTGTTGACCGTCGTTTTTGGGGAGCGTTGTTATGGTAGAGCGTAAATTGACCGGTGCCCATTACGGTTTGCGCGATTGGGCGATGCAGCGTGCGACTGCGGTTATCATGTTGATCTATACCGTTGCACTTTTAGTGATTCTGTTTACCCTGCCTAAAGAATATTCGGCATGGCAGGCATTTTTCGATCAGTTTGGGTGACAGTGTTCACCCAGGTTAGCTTTGATCGCTGTAGTGCACGCTTGGGTGGGTATCCGCGATTTGTGGATGGACTATATCAAACCCTTCGGCGTGCGTTTGTTTTTGACGCAGGTTGCCACCATCGTTTGGCTGGTCGGCTGCTTGGTGTATTCAATCAGTAATTTGGGGGTGAGCATGGGTTTTCCTGTTCGCAAGTTTGATGCCGTGATTGTCGGCGGTGGTGGTGCAGGTTTACGCAGCCTCCAATTATCCAAGTCCGGTCTGAATTGTGCCGTTTTATCTAAAGTGTTCCCGACCCGTCTCGCATACCGTAGCGGCGCAGGGCGGTATTTCCCGCCTCTTTGGGGCAATGTGCAGGAGTGACCGTTGGGACTGGTATATGTACGATACCGTGAAAGGTTCCGACTGGCTGGGCGACCAAGACGCGATTGAGTTTATGTGTCGCGCCGCGCCTGAAGCGAGCGATTGAGTTGGAACACATGGGTATGCCTTTTGACCGCGTGGAAAGCGGCAAAATTTATCAGCGTCCTTTGCGGACATATCGCCGAACACGGCAAGCGTGCGTAGAACGTGCCAGCGCGGTGGCCGATCGCGTACCGGTCATGCAATGCTGCATACTTTGTATCAACAAAACGTCCGTGCCAATACGCAATTTTTGTGGAATGGACAGCGCAAGATTTGATTCGTGATGAAAACGGCGACGTGGTCGGTGTGACCGCCATGGAAATGGAAACCGGAGAAGTTTATATTTTCCACGCTAAAGCCGTGATGTTTGCTACCGGTGGCGGCGGCCGTATTTATGCGTCTTCCACCAATGCCTCATATGAATACCGGCGACGGTTTGGGCATTTGCGCCCGTGCGGGCATTCCGTTGGAAGATATGGAGTTTGGCAATTCCACCCGACCGGCGTGGCAGGTGCAGGCGTGTTGATTACCGAAGGCGTACGCGCGTGAGGGCGGTATTCTGTTGAACGCCGACGGCGAACGCTTTATGGAACGCTATGCGCCGACCGTAAAAGACTTGGCTTCGCGCGACGTGGTTTCCCGCGCAATGGCGATGGAAATTTACGAGGTCGCGGCTGCGGTAAAAACAAAGACCATGTATTGCTGAAAATCGACCATATCGGTGCCGAAAAATTATGGAAAACTGCCGGGCATCCGCAGATTTCCATCCAGTTTGCCGGTATCGACCCGATTAAAGACCCGATTCCCTACAGCCGACTACCCACTACATGATGGGCGGTATTCCGACCAACCATCATGGCGAAGTTGTTGTGCCGCAAGGCGACGAATATGAAGTGCCGGTGAAAGGTCTGTACGCAGCGGCTGAGTGCGCTTGTGCTTCTGTGCACGGTGCGAACCGTTTAGGTACCAACTCTGTTGGACTTGGTGGTGTCGGTAAAGCTGCCGGCGACAGCATGATTCAAATTCATCAAAGAGCAAAGCGATTGGAAACCGCTGCCTGCCGATGCGGGCGAGCTGACCCGCCAACGTATCGAACGCTTGGATAACCAAACCAGTGGCGAAAATGTTGATGCATTGCGTCGCGAACTGCAACGCTCCGTCCAATTGCATGCCGGTGTGTTCCGTACTGATGAGATTCTGAGCAAAGGCGTTCGAGAAATCATGGCGATTGCCGAGCGTGTGAAAGCGTACTGAAATCAAAGACAAGAGCAAAGTGTGAACACCGCGCGTATCGAAGCTTTGAAATTGATAATCTGATTGCAAGGCGAAAGCGACTTTGGTGTCCGCTGAAGCGCGTAAAGAATCGCGCGGCGCACACGCTTCAGACGACCATCCTGAGCGCGATGACGAAAACTGGATGAAACATACGCTGTATCATTCAGATACCAATACCTTGTCCTACAAACCGGTACACACCAAGCCTTTGAGCGTGGAATACATCAAACCGGCTAAGCGCGTTTACTGATGCGTTTTCAGACGACCTCCGTATCACAAGGGGTCGTCTGAAAATCAAATACACCACCACACTGAACAGCCTGAACCCATAACATAAAAACCATCAGGCGGTTTATGAGAAAAAGGAACACTTCTCATGGAAAAAATGAGTTTTGAAATTTACCGTTACAATCCGGACGTTGATGCCAAACCATATATGCAACGTTACGAGTTGGAACTGGAACCTACCGACGTCAAACTTTTGGACGCGCTGGTGCGTCTGAAAGCGCAAGACGATACCCCTGTCTTTCCGCTGTTCTTGCCGCGAAGGTATTTTGTGGTTCGGACGGCATGAACATCAACGGCAAAAACGGTCAGCATGTTTGACTCGACTTACGCAGCCTGAAACAGCCTGTCGAAAATCCGCCCGCTGCCCGGTCTGCCCGTCATCCGCGACCTGATTGTGGACACGACCCAGTTCTTCAAACAATACCACTCCATCAAACCTTACGTCGTTAACGACAACTCCGATCGATGCGCGACAAAGAGCGTCTGCAAACTCAGGAAGAGCGTAAAGAGCTGGACGGCTTGCATGAATGTATTTTGTGCGCCTGCTGCTCGACCGCCCGTCCGTCGTTCTGGTGGAATCCCTCGACAAAATTCTTCGGTCCGTCCGTTTGCTGAACGCCTACCGCTTCATTGCCGACAGCCGCGATACCATTACCAACGAGCGTTTGGACAATTTGAACGACCCGTATCGCCCTGTTCACGCTGCACACCATCATGAACTGCGTGGACGTATGTCCCTAAACACTTGAATCCGACCCGTGCCATCGGTGAAAGATCAAAGAAATTATGTTGGAAAACGAGCCGTTTAAGAAATGATGGTTTTTGACGATATTGCCAAACGGAAAAATCCGTTTTCAAAACCCGCCGGGGATTATTGGAGTTAGATTTGATTTTCGGCAGGTTTATGGAAAAGAATTCGAGCATTTGAGCGATAAAGAGCTGTCCGAGTTTTCCGGGAAATCTCGAGTTTCAAGATCAGGAGCTTGCCCTGATCAACGGACATTCGGCGACAGACAAGCGAACACCTTATCCCTATGCTTGAAAAATCAGACAGAGCTTGACGTATTGGAAATCCGCCTGCCTTTCGGCGGATTTCTAGGATACAGAGGTCGTCTGAAAATAAAAGACCGTGCTGCATAGGCGGCAACGAAAGCCCCAACCTACAAAGGAGCGATAAATATGTCCAAATCAATTAAACTCAACGTACCCAATCAAGAGGATTTAGAACTGCCCGTATTGGAAGCGAGCATCGGTCATGACGTGGTCGATATCCGTGCACTGACGAAAAACACAGGCTTATTCTCATTCGACCCCGGGTTCGTTTCAACAGCAAAGCTGCGAATCCAAAATCACTTATATCGACGGCGACAAAGGTCTGCTGTATTACCGTGGTTATCCCATCGAACAACTTGCCGAAAAATCCGATTATTTGGAAGTCTGCTACCTGCTGATTTACGGCGAACTGCCGACGCCTGAGCAAAAGGCAGAATTTGACAATACCGTCCGCCGTCATACGATGGTGCATGAACAGCTGACTTGGTTCTTCCGCGGCTTCCGCCGTGACGCGCATCCGATGGCGATGATGGTCGGCGTGGTCGCGCATTGTCTGCATTCTATCAAGACAGCTCTGGACATCACGAATCCCGAACACCGCAAAATCGCGATTTACCGTCTGATTTCCAAAAATTCCGACGATTGCGGCAATGTGCTACCGCTATTCCAACGGTCTGCCGTTCAATTATCCGAGAAACAACCTCTCTTATTCCGAAAACTTCATGCACATGATGTTCGCCACACCATGTGAAGACTACAAACCCAATCCTGTATTGGCACGCGCGCTCGACCGCATCTTTATCCTTCATGCCGACCACGAGCAAAACGCATCGACTTCGACCGTCCGTCTGGCAGGGTTCTTCAGGCGCGAACCCGTTTGCCTGTATCGCTGCCGGTATTGCCTGTCTGTGGGGTGCGTCCCACGGCGGTGCGAACGAAGCCGTCTTGAAAATGTTGGACGAAATCGGCGATGTGTCCCATGTTGCCGAATATATGGAAGGCGTGAAACAGCGTAAATACCGCCTGATGGGCTTCGGACACCGCGTGTACCGCAATATGGATCCGCGCCAGCATCATGCGCGAAACCCTGTTATGAAGTGCTGAAAGAATTGGGCTTGGAAGACAGTCCGAAATTCAAGCTGGCAATGGAATTGGAACAAATTGCCCTGAAAGACCCGTTCTTCGTGGAGCGCAAACTGTACACCAACGTCGACTTCTACTCCGGTATCGTCCTGTCCGCGCTGGGCATTCCGACCGAAATGTTTACCGTCATCTTCGCCCTGTCACGCAGCGTGGGCTGGATTTCGCACTGGCATGAAATGATCGGCGATCCTTCGCTGAAAATCGGCCGTCCGCGCCAACTTTATACCGGTGCGGAACGCCGCGATTAGTGCCGGCGGATAAACGCTGAAAAATCAGTATCATTAATATGTTGTCAGAACTTCATTTGAGAAAGCCGAATAGTAAATAAGTTTGTCTGCAGCAAACGAAACAGATACAAGTAATTTGGCTGGAAATAGGGTAGAATGAAGTGTCATTTCAAACAGCATGGATTCCGTTGAAACACATGGAATTCTACCTTTGTTTATATTTTAAAGAAAAGAGCTCGCGTCATGATGGATGACTCAATTTTTCTTATCTGTTCGGTTCAAATGCTCCCTGCATCGAGGAGTTGTGTGAAATTTCCTGGAAAAACCCCCAATTCGGTCGATGAAAAATGGAAGCAGTATCTTCACCGACTTAAGCAAAGCAGCCCGGTGCGGCTGGATGTTGATGTCGCCCATGCCCGATTCGTGAATCCTTCGCCAATTTGGCAAAACCAAATCGACAGCGGCTGTGCCGGCGGTATGGACGAAGCCATGATGAAGAAAACAGGTCGGCGTACTGCGGTTGATTTCGCTCACCGTATTCAAGGTGTGGGCGCCGCTCAGCTGACCCGCTCAAACGTATCCCTCACGCAACATTGAAGCCCTCGATCCCAAATTCCACGGACTGAATGATGCCGATATGGCGGTTCAGTTCAATATGGGCGAGGGCGATTTTCGCCCGGCCAGCAAACTGCCTCTGTCCCAAATCATCAGCAACCTCGAAGCAAACCTACTGCGGCCATCTCGCATTGGAATACATCTACATTCCCAATACCAAGAGCGCCGCTGGTTGCGCAATTATTTTGAGGATGTGCTGTCCACCCCGAGCTACAGTGCCGAACAGAAACGCCGCATCCTGAAAGAAATGACCGCTGCCGAGACTTTGGAGCGTTATCTGCATACCAAATACGTCGGTCAGAAACGCTCGGCGTAGAAGGCGGCGAGAGCGTGATTGCCGGTCTAATACCTGATTCAAAACGCAGGTAAAGACGGCGTCGAAGAAGTCATCATCGGTATGGCACACCGAGGTCGTCTGAATGTCTTGGTCAACTATTTTGGGCAAGAAACCGGGCGATTTGTTTGCCGAATTTGAAGGCCAGCCGAAATCAAAGCTGCCCAGCGGCGACGTGAAAATACCACATGGGTTTTCAGCTCCGACATCGCTACGCCGAACGGTCCGATGCACGTTTCTTTGGCGTTCAACCGTCGCACTTTGGAAATCGTGAATCCTGTCGTTGAAGGTTCTGCACGCGCCAAACAAAAACGTTTGGGCGAAAAACGGCGCGACAGTATTGCCGTATTGATTCACGGCGACTCTGCATTTGTCGGACTGGGTGTCAACCAAGCAACGTTCAACCTGTCCAAAACGCGCGGCTACACTACCGGCGGTACAGTTCACATCGTCATCAACAACCAAATCGGCTTCACGACCCGATACCCGCGACACCCGTTCGACCGTGCATTGTAACCGACGTGGCGAAAAATGGTTTCCGCCCGGTCATCCACGTCAACGGCGACGATCCGGAACGCGTTTGCTTCGCCATCCAAGCCGCTTTGACTACCGTAGAAATTCAACAAAGATATCGTGATCGATGTCGTCTGCTACCGCAATGGGGTCACAACGAGGGCGACGATCCGACCCTGACCCAGCCGATGATGTACAAAAAAGTATCGCAACGACCCGGTGCGCGTGCTTTGTACACCGAGCAACTGATTGCCGAAGGCGTGGTAACGCAGGCAGAAGCCGACGGCTGTATCCAAGCCTACCGCGATGCTTTTGGATAAAGGCGAACACGTTGAGCAAACGACGTTGAGCAACTTTCCAACGCACGCAAATCGACTGGAGCAAATACCAAGGCAAAGACTGGCGCGAAAGATGTGGAAACCGGTCTGCCCGCTGCCGACATCGAGCGTCTTGCCGAGAAATTTACCGCAGTCCCCGAAGGCTTTGCACTGCATCCGACTGCCAAACGCGTGCTCGAAGCGCGCAAGAGGCATGGCTGCGGGCAGTCAGCCGATTGACTGGGTATGGCGGAAACCCTCGCATACGCCAGCCCTGGTTACCAAAAGGCCACGGCGTGCGCATTTCTGGCGAAGACTCCGGACGCGGTACGTTCTCGCACCGCCATGCCGTATTGCATGACCAAAAACGCGAAAAATGGGATGACGGCACTTATGTACCGCTGCGCAATATGGGCGAAGGCGCAGGCGAATTCCTCGTTATCGACTCCATCTTGAATGAAGAAGCCGTCATGGCGTTCGAATACGGTTTTCGCCTGCTCCGCACCTGATAAAGCTGACCATTTGGGAAGCGCAGTTCGGCGACTTTGCCAACGGCGCGCAAGTAACCATCGACCAATTCCTGTCTTCCGGCGAAACCAAGTGTCGTCTCTGCGGTCTGACCACCCATCCTGCCGCACGGCTACGACGGTCAGGGCCCGGAACACTCCTCCGGCCGCGTAGAACGTTGGTTGCAACTGTGCTCCGAACACAATATGCAAATCATCATGCCGTCCGAAGCGTCGCAAATGTTCCACCTGCTGCAACGCCAAGTCTTGGGTTCATACCGCAAACCGCTGGTGATTTTTCATGTCCAAACGCCTGTTGCGCTTCAAAGGCGCGATGAGTCCGCTGGAAAACTTTCACCGAAGGTTCGCGCTTCCGTCCCCGTTATCGGCGATACCGCCGAGCGTGGCAACAATGAAAGCGTGAAACGCGTGATTCTGTGCGCCGGACAGGTTTACTACGATTTGGAAGCAGGCCGCGCCGAGCGCAAACTGGAAAGACGATGTCGCCATCGTCCGCGTCGAGCAGCTGTATCCGTTCCCATACGACGAGGTGCGCAGAGTTGGCGAAATATCCGAACGCGAAAATCCGTGGTTTGGGCGCAAGAAGAGCCGAAAAACCAAGGCGCGTTCTACCAAATCCGCACCGCTTGGAAGACGTTATCGGCGAAAGCCAAAAACTGTCTTATGCCGGTCGTCCGAGCAGCGCATCGCCAGCCGTCGGCTATATGAGCAAAACACGTCGCCCAGCTGAAACAACTGGTTGAAGACGCAATGACGCTGTAACGCAATACGGTGCGGCGTTCCGAATGAAACGCTTCAGACGGAACGCCCGCCAAACAAAAGAGATAACACACAACAGGTCGTCTGAAAACCAACGACCATCCGGAGACACAAAATGATTATTGACGTAAAAGTACCCATGCTGTCGAAAGCGTATCCGAAGGCACGCTCTTGGAATGGAAGAAAAAGTCGGCGAAGCCGTAGCGCGCGACGAAATCCTGATCGACATCGAAACCGACAAAGTGGTTTTGGAAGTACCTTCCCACAAGCCGGCGTATTGGTTGAAATCATAGCCCAAAGACGGCGAAACCGTTGCGCGACCAAGTGTTTGGCACGCATCGACACTGCCGCTACCGCTTCTGCTGAAGCACCAGCCGCCGCGCCTGCGCCTGAAGCCGCTCCCGCCGCTGCGCAAAACCAATGCCGCTATGCCTGCCGCCGCCAAACTGGCAGCCGAAACCGGCGTGGATGTGAACGCGCTGCAAGGTTCCGGCCGCGACGGTCGCGTCTTGAAAGAAGACGTGCAAAACGCCGCTGCCAAACCTGCTGCTGCACCCGCTGCTGCGCCAGCCCCTGTTCCCAGCGGGCGCACGTCCGGAAGCAACGCGTTCCGATGAGCCGCCTGCGTGCCCGTGTTGCCGAACGTCTCTTGGCTTCGCAACAGGAAAACGCGATTCTGACTACGTTCAACGAAGTCAACATGAAAACCCATCATGGACTTGCGTGCGAAGCATAAAAGAAAAAATTCGAGAAAGAACACGGCGTCAAAACTCGGCTTCATGTCTTTCTTCGTCAAAGCAGCCGTTGCCGCGCTGAAAAATATCCGGTGGTAATGCTTCCGTTGACGGCAGCGACATCGTTTATCACGGTTACTTTTCGACATCGGTATCGCCATCGGCAGCCCGCGCGGTTTGGTCGTGCCGATTCTGCGTGATGCCGACCAAATGAGCATTGCCGACATCGAACAAGCCATCGTCGATTACGCCAAAAAGCCAAAGACGGCAAAATCGCGCTGGAAGATTTGACCGGCGGTACGTTCAGCATCACCAACGGCGGTACGTTCGGTTCTATGATGTCCACCCGATTATCAACCCGCCGCAATCCGCCATTTTGGGTATGCACGCGACCAAAGAGCGCGCTGTGGTGGAAAACGGTCAAGTCGTCGTCCGTCCGATGATGTATCTGGTCTCTCTTACGACCACCGCATCATCGACGGCCGCGAAGCTGTGCTGACTTTGGTTGCCATCAAAGACGCGCTGGAAGATCCGGCACGCCTGTTGTTGATTCCGTAAACGCCGCCAAAAGGATATAAAGCGGATAAAAGCAGAGCAGTTTGAAATCGGGCTGTTACTGTTTTCAGACGACCTTGAAAACGAAAAAGGTCGCTGAAAACAGCGGGATGTTTGAAATCTAAGGGAGAAAGGTTTGTTGCTGCCATTTGCCGTGCAGAAGCAAACGGTATGAAACCATAGAGTATATCCATGAAACCCATTTCCCTGTTTCCGCTTTTTGGCGTCGTTTCTGCTTTGGCGCGTGGTGCCGCATCTGAAGGCAAGGAATATTCCGTCAACGCCTGGCGATGCGCGCGGCAGAATGTTGAACAAGCGTTTTGAAATGGACAGCAACAAAGCAGGGCATTCCGTCGCCCGCAGCGTTTTGTGCAAACGTTATCCGCACGCTACCGTCCGCGTTTACAATAATTTTCACCGGACAGGAATACGGGACACGGGCCCGCATTCCTGCCGCCGCTGATGCGTCCGAACACCAATCGGCTGAAGTTTCAAAAGGTCGTGCCTGTGGGCAGGCTTCTGCACCCTGAAAAAGGGCAGAATGAGTTTTAACTTTTGTTGAGCCGCGCGTCAGACGACCCTTATGCAAAATATAGGTGGATGAACTTTTGCCGAAGGTTTTCCCGCGGCAAAAATGTCAAAACAACAGGAGTCATACGTCTCAATACGATGTAGTAGTCATCGGCGCAGGCTCGGGCGGATACGTTGCCGCCATCCGCGCCGCCCTAACTGCGTTTTCAAAACCGCCTGTGTCGATGCAGGCGTCAACAAAGCAGACGATGCGCCCTGCGCTGGGCGGCACCTGCTCTGAACGTCGGCCGCATTCCTTCCAAAGCCCTGTTGCAATCCAGCGAACATTTCCACGCTGCGCAGCATGATTTTGCCGAACACGGCATCAGCGTCGGCGACATCAAAATCTCGACGCGGCGAAAATGATTGCGCGCAAAGACGCCATCGTAACCAAGCTCACCGGCGGCGTGAAATTCCTGTTCCAAAAAAACAAAGTAACCAGCCTGTTCGGTACTGCTTCCTTTGCCGGCAAAAACGGCGATGCCTACCAAATCGAAGTCGATAACAAAGGCGAGAAAAACCGTTATCGAAGCCAAACACGTCATCGTAGCGACTGGTTCCGTGCCGCGTCCGCTGCCGCAAGTTGCTATCGACAATGTGAAACGTTTTGGACAACGAAGGCGCATTGAACCTGACCGAAGTGCCTCGCCAAACTCGGCGTCATCGGTTCCGGGCGTGATTGGTTCGGAAATGAGTTCGTATGGAACCGCGTCGGGTGCAGCAAGTTACCATCCTCGAAGCCATGCGCGACCTTCCTTGCGCCGCCGACCAGCAAATCGCCAAAGAAGCCTTCAAATACTTTCACCAAAGAGCAAGGCTTGAACATCGAATTGGGCGTGAAAATCGGCGACATCAAATCTGAAGGCAAAGGCGTGTCCGTTGCCTACCAAACCGCTGCCGGCGAAGCCAAAACCGAAGTCTTCGACAAACTGATCGTTGCCATCGGCCGTATTCCGAACACCAAAGGCCTGAACGCCGAAGCCGTCGGCTTGGAAAAAGACGAGCGCGGCTTTATCAAAGTGGACGGCGAATGCCGCACCAACCCTGCCTAACGTCTGGGCAATCGGCGACGTGGTTCGCGGTCCCGATGTTGGCGCACAAAGCCAGCGACGAAGGCGTGGCCGTTGCCGAGCGCATCGCCGGTCAGAAACCGCATATCGACTTCAACAACGTACCGTTTCGTGATTTACACCGACCCTGAAATCGCTTGGGTGGGTAAAACCGAAGAGCAACTCAAAGCCGAAGGCGTGGAGTACAAAAAAGGTACTTCAGGTTTCGGCGCAAACGGTCGCGCATTGGCCATGGGCAAAGGCCCAAAGGTACGGTTAAAGTGTTGGCAGATGCCAAAACCGACCGCATCTTTGGGCGTACATGATCGGCCCGGTTGTCAGCGAATTGGTTACCGAAGGCGTGACTGCGCTCGAATTCTTCGCCAGCAGCGAAGACATCGCCCGCATCATCCATGCCCACCCGACCTTGTCCGAAGTGGTTCACGAAGCTGCATTGGCGGTCGACAAACGCGCTTTGCACGGTTGATAGATACAAAGGCCGTCTGAAACTTTTCAGACGGTCTTAAGGCCTTTCGACAAATTGAATGTTCCGGAGAGCTTGCTTTTCTGATTTATAATTCCGTCAGACAAAACAAACAGCATTTACATTCATTATGAACAAAGAAATAGTCGGTATTTTCTTTTATACCGATGGGCATCATCAGCATGTGTATGGCCGCATTGTGGCAGATGTATGTGATGATGACCGAAACTTATACGCTCAACCGTTTCAAAGATAAAGAATTGGTTTGGCGCGGCATTGTTGTTTATCAGCTTTCAGCCTTGCTGTTTATCTGCTCTGCCCGAATTCGCGTAAAAAGGCATCGTCTTTTTATTCTCGAGGGGCAGCGGCGCAACCATGTATCTGCTTGGCGCGGATGTGGTTGCCCGTCTCAGCAAGTAGTACGCGAGCTCGTCTGAAAAACTATGGGATGCACGCAGGGCGATTCCTAGAGACTCCACTCACCTTAAGGAGAAATCCATGAATTTACACGAGTATCAGGCTAAAGAACTGCTGGCTAGCTACGGTTTGCCCGTGCAAGGCGGTATTTTGGCACACAACGGCGAAGAAGCCGCAGCAGCTTACGACAAACTGGGCGGCAAATTTCGCTGTTGTCAGTTAGCGCAAGTCACGCCGGCGGCCGCGGTAAAGCGGGCGGCGTAAAAGTCGTTAAAAGCCGTGAAGAAGCTAAAGAAGTGGCTGAAAGCCTGATTGGCACCAATCTTGGTTACTTATCAAACCGATGCCAACGGTCAGCCGGTCAACAGCGTTTTGGTTTGCGAAGACATGTATCCCGGTGCAAAACCGAGCTGTACTTGGGCGCAGTGGTTGACCGTTCTACCCGTCGCATCACATTCATGGCTTCGACCGAAGGCGGCGTGGAAATCGAAAAAGTTGCCGCCGAAACCCCTGAAAAAATCTTCAAAGTAACCGTTGATCCGCTGGTCGGCCTGCAACCTGCTAAGCTCGCGAAGTTGCCTTCCAACTGGGCTTGAAAGACAAAACAAATCAACGAGTTCGTCAAACTGATGACCGGCGCGTACAAAGCGTTTATCGAAAACGACTTCGCCCCTGTTTGAAGTGAAACCCGACTGGCAGTTCGCGAAAACGGCGCGCTGGCTTGCGTGGACGGCAAAATCGGTATCGACAGCAACGCGCTCTACCGCCTGCCAAAAATCGCTGAATTGCGCGACAAATCTCAAGAAAACGAACGCGAGCTGAAAGCTTCGAATTCGACCTGAACTATGTTGCTCTGGAAGGCAACATCGGCTGTGCGGTGAACGGTGCCGGTTTGGCGATGGCCACCATGGACATCATCAAACTCAAAGGCGGCCAACCTGCCAACTTTTGACGTTGGTGGCGGCGCAACCAAAAGACCGCGTGGTTGAAGCGTTCAAACTGATTTTGGAAGACAAATCCGTTAAAGGCGTATTGATCAACATCTTCGGCGGTATCGTCACGTTGCGACATGATTGCGGAAGCCATCGTGGCAGCCGTTAAAGAAATCAACGTCAACGTTCCTGTCGTTGTTCGTTTGAAGGTAACAACGCCGAACTCGGCGCGAAAAATCCTGAACGAATCAGGTCTGAAACTGACTTCGCAGACGGCCTGAATGACGCAGCCGAAAAATTGTCGCAGCCGTAAACGCCTAAGGAGAAAAGAATGAGCGTATTGATTAATAAAGACACCAAAGTATTGGTTCAAGGTTTCACCGGTAAAAACGGTACTTTCCACTCCGAACAAGCTTCCGCTTACGGCACTAAAGTTGTCGGCGGCGTTACCCCAGGGCAAGAGCGGTCAAACCCATCTGAACCTGCCTGTGTTCAACACCATGAAAGAAGCCGTTAAAGAAACCGGCGCAGACGCATCCGTAATTTACGTTCCGCTCCGTTTGTGTTGGATTCTATCGTTGAAGCAGTTGATTCCGGCGTAGGCTTGGTTGTTGTGATTACCGAAGGCGTGCCTACTCTGGACATGCTCAAAGCCAAACGTTATCTTGAAACCAACGGCAACGGTACCCGTTTGGTCGGCCCTAACTGCCCGGGCGTGATTACTCCGGGTGAGTGCAAAATCGGCATTATGCCGGGCCACATCCACACTCCCGGCCGTATCGGCATCATTTCCCGTTCCGGTACATTGACTTACGAAGCCGTGGCCCAAACCACCAAACTGGGCTTGGGTCAATCAACCTGTATCGGTATCGGCGGCGACCCGATTCCTGGTATGAACCAAATCGACGCACTGAAACTCTTCCAAGAAGACCCAGATACCGACGCCATCATCATGATCGGTGAAATCGGCGGTACTGCGGAAGAAGAAGCAGCCGAATACATCCAATCCAACGTAACCAAACCCGTTGTCGGCTACATCGCAGGTGTGACCGCTCCTAAAGGCAAACGCATGGGCCACGCCGGTGCGATTATCTCCGGCGGTAAAGGTACTGCGGAAGAAAAATTCGCCGCTTTCGAAAAAGCCGGTATCGCCTACACCCGCAGCCCCTGCTGAGTTGGGCAGCTACCATGCTGGAAGTGTTGAAAGCAAAAGTGTTTGGCATAAGACTTCAAGTCTTTGTTGAATGAGGCGCCGTCTGAAGTTTTCAGACGGCCTTTTTAATTTCATTGATGTTTTCGTTATAGGAACTTAATTTAATTTTAAATTAACGTTTATTTGGAACAATGGTTATAATACTCATTAACAGATAAACAATCTGTACCATATCAATCTATAGGAGAGTAGCGACACAATTTTTGAAAAACGTCGGATGCTTTGTGGAAGATATCCGAGAAGCAATGGATGAGTGGATGAACTGTACCGCAATGGTGTTGAAGCCGGTTCGAAGAAGGTAGTAAAATTCGCGCTAAATTGCCGCAAAATTGGCAGAAGCCAAAAGAGCGTTTTAGCAGCTTCTGAAGAAGAAATTAGCGAACGATTTAAAGATGGTAAAGAGCTCCGAATTAGAGTCAGATGCTGCAGCTGCTTGAAACGCGGTGCCAAACAAGCTGATGAAGTGGTGCGCGAAAAACCATATTATGCACGGGTTTTGCCGCATTGGCTACGGTTTGGTTGTCGTGTTGTTGAACCGCCGTTAATCGCGGAATAGGGCCGCCGTCTGAACAGGTGTGTAGGCGAAATCATGGATTTTCATTGCGCCGTGCAGACGGCCTCTCGCCTTATGTTTTCCTGAAAAAGGATAGTTAAGATGGGAATTCGCCAGCGTTTTGAACATGGCAAGGCTTTGTTGAATCAGGCGCGGATTTGCTGTTGCTGCGTCTGCAGGTATTGAGCTTTGGACTTTGACGCGTCAGGCGGAGAAATGTGTCTCGCTAGGCGACTGGCTGCGTTGTCCGCGCGCTGTTGATGGTGGGCTTGGTCGGTTTGCTGTTCGGCTTGAACCGCGTGCTGTCGGATGTGGCCGCCAGGGTGCTTTTCGGCACTTTTCGTAAGCCCTGCTGACTATTGCCGTATTGTTCCGCAAAAGCATCGGCAGATTATCGGAGCAGGGCAGTCGTGGCTGAAACCTTGCAGGATATTCGGACGGATATTGCGTATTTGCGCGGTGAGATAGACAAGGATGCGGACGATGAAGCAACAGGGAGTACGAAGAAGCGCGCGAGCTGCTGCTTTGGAAGCCAAGCTGGTATCGGCTGCGGATTGAGGCGAAAATTTAAACTGCGTGAAGTGTAAGAACGGGAGGCGCGCAGTCCGATCGTTTGATGATGCTGGCTGATGAAGCTTTCGTTGAGCTCAAAACGCGTTTGTTGTCCTCAACGCGCTTTGTTTTCAGCATCGCGCCGGCGGCATTGGATTTGGCTGGTATTGGCGGTCGTTGTTTGTCGAGATAATCGAGGGTGAGGTTTGGTCTAAATGATATTTGCGGCGAGGTGTTGATTGGGGCTGCTTGTTGAGGACGCTGTGTCATTGTGTTGCTGAGATTTAACTTTTATCTATGTTGAGTATTTTTACAAAGACACTGGCTGTCCGAACATTTCAGACGGCCTCAAATGTTTGAGTTCAGATATAATGGCGGCAATTTTGAAATTGTTAAATGAAGGATAAGCGATGAACTGTTTGTATCCCCATCTCGATTATCGCCCGTGAGGTGCTGACGATTATCGGCGGCGGTTTGCTTTGAGCCTGCTGGGTGTCGATGTGTTGCGGCTGGTGGTCTTTTGCTGTTTTGGGTAGCTTTACCGTATTTGCCCTGCAGTCTTTTCCCGCTGACCCTGCGCTGAGATCCGCAAAATCCTGAAGCGGTATTAAGCCCGGTTGACGGCCGTATCGTGGTGGTCGAGGCGACGCGATCCATATCGGCATGTTGATGCTTTGGCAAATCAGTATTTTTATGAACGTGTTCAACGCATTCGCAAAAATCGCCTGCCGATTGTACGGTAACGAAAGTGGTCTATAACAAGGCAAATTCGTGAATGCAGATTTGGCACAAAGCCAGCACGGAAAACGAACGTAACGCGGTGTTGGCGACTACGGCTTCTGGTCGTGAAATTACTTTTGTTCGCGGCTGGTTTGGTGGCACGCCGTATTTTGTGCTACACCCAAGCAGGTGCAAAACTGTTCCGCGGGTGAACGCTATGGCTTTATCCGCTTTGGTTCGCGCGGATATGTATTCGTTCTGTCGATGCGCAGGCGCAAGTGGCGATTGGGCGATAAAGTTACCGGCGTCAGCATATTGGCGCGTTGTGCTGCCGACTGCGTCGCAAACCGAATCTGATTTAAACCGCAGCTCAACAAGCCGCGCCAGTTTCACAAGCGACCCAGCTTCGCAAGCGGCTCCGGTTGAGACAGTGGCAAACCAATCTACCGAACAGCAGCAAATCAGCGGCAGCGGCGGCTAAGATTCAAGCGGCTGTGCGCGATGTGCTGAAAGATTAATAAGTTAGTGCATGACTCATAGGCTCATAGTGGCGTTTTCAGACGGACGTCTGAAACCTTTTTGTTTGCCTGTCCGATTTTAAACTTCAGCGTTCACGCCGCCGCAAAGCTGCGGGCCCACGACGGCGGCGGTATCAGAGAGGAAACTGCGGGCGTAAACGGATTGATCGGAGCAGATTGCTCGGCTTTGACAGTACCAATTCCACTCTGCCAGCG